>Ga0105046_10000475_pt1 | contig 56073 bp, 53 predicted proteins | sample MAT03_FD_78385 | JGI IMG/M metagenome (GOLD analysis project Ga0105046, IMG submission 78385) | Freshwater microbial communities from Lake Fryxell liftoff mats and glacier meltwater in Antarctica - MAT-03 (megahit assembly) | ecosystem: Environmental > Aquatic > Freshwater > Ice > Liftoff... | reverse complement strand
GCGGTCCAATTCAGCGTCACGGCGTTGCCGCTGACCGCCGTGCTGAGCACGGGCGTCTGGGCGCTGGCCACGCCCGCGCCGACGAGCAGCGCCACACACACGGCCGCGACGCTCCGAACGATTTGTCCTGTCATTCACTTCTCCTGGAACATCTGGGCTCAGTGCCGCGCGCTTGAATGCGCGCGGGATTCCCTGAGCGTTCTTGCCAACGGCGCCACGGCACACGACAGGGAGACGTGTCGGTCGAGGGCCGGTCTTGCACGAGTGTGCATTATTGTACTACAGCGCCGTGCGTGAGGCTTAGCGGAAGCCCGCCGCCGTGTAGGGCTGCAGCGTCCAGGCGGCATCGGCGCCACCTACGCCGGTCTGGTTGATCCACGCGCCGCCCGGGTTTCCGCCACAGTGGCCGACGATGACATCGAGCACATAAATCTGCCGCGTGCTCTCGTCCGCCTGGCTGCCCCAGTTGTAGGTCACGATGTCTTGCGACATGTCTCCGGTGCGGCCGCGCTTCCAGTTGAGCCCCCAGCGCGTGTCTTCCTGGCGCAGGCGCTGCACCAAGCGGAATAGCCAGGTGTTGTTGCCGCCGCTCTCGCGGCAGGAGCTGCGCAGGTCGCCGGGATGCTGGCGCGCCACGTCCATGACGATGCTCTCGCGGTTGGGCAGGGGCAACTGCTGGCCGACCGGGGGATTCGGCGTGCGGTTCGTGCCGGGCGCGGGCGCCGTGACGGTAAGGCTGGTCTCGCTGCTCGTGGTCGAGAGGCCGCAGGCCGTGAAGGCCGTGACCCTGACGTAGAACGTGCCGGCGGGTGTGCTGGGATTCGAGACCGCCGTCGTCTGCGGGCCGACGGGCTGCGACAACACGGGCGCGCCACCGGGGGTCGCGGCTACGTCGACGCGGTAGGCCGCGGCGCCGCTCACGGCGCCCCACGACAGCACCACGGCCGAGCCCGACACTTGGGCGTTCACGACCGGCGCCGCCGGTGCCACGCACGTCACCGCGCTCACCACCACCTGGATCTCGTTCGAGGGCACGCTCGTGCCGCCCGCATTGAGCGCGACCAGGCGCAGGTGGTAGGTGCCGGGCGGCACGTTCTGCAGGGTGTTCTGCGGCGACACCGACAACGGCACCACGCCCTGCGCGGCCCCGGGCGTGGCGCCACCCACGAGCAGCAGACCGGTAAGCGAGACGGAGGGGAGTTGCGCCGAGAGCGTCATGGTGGAGCCGTTGACGCTCGCACTGAAGTTGGTGGGGGGAGGTGGCGGGCCTTGGGTCGAGAGCACGCTCACGGTCACGACATTCGACGGGGCGCCGAGCCCGCTCGCATTGCGGGCCAACACGCGCAGGTAGTAGACGCCCTGAGGCGCCGAAATCGAGAACGCCGTCTGGCCGCCCACCTCGAGGCCGTAGGCCATGAGGGCCGGCGACAGACCCACTTCCATGCGGTAGCCGGTGGCACCGGCCACGGCGTTCCAGCTGCCGGCCACCGATTGACCAGTCACGGTCACTTGGAGCACGGGTGCTGCGGGGGTCTGCGCGGCGCTGAGCGCGGGCAGGACAAGGACGGCGAGAAGCAGCGTGGCAACCTGGGCTCTGGTGCGGTTCATGGAAATCCTCACGACACGTATCGACCAAAACGATGCGAAGGCTGTGCCACAGGCGCGCGCTCAGTCCGGCAACGATAAGGCGCCAATATTTCGGCGGAGGCACAAACCGAGGTGTCGTGGATTGAGACGACCATGACGAAATTGTTACAGCCTGCAACGCCGCCGGCTGGGTGCGCTACGATCCCGAGTCTTCATGGATCGACGCTCCCGACCCGTCTGGGCCCTCGACCTGCCGCTGCTCGGCGTGCTGCTGACGGCCGTGGCCTTTCGCCTCTGGCACCTCGACGTGCCGCTGATCGATGGCCACAGCTGGCGCCAGGTCACCAACGCCGACATCGCCCGTCATTTCGCCGAGGGCTCGCTCGATCTGCTTCACCCCCGGGTGTCGTGGGGCGGAGTCGACGGCGTGGTCGGGATGGAGTTCCCCCTGCTCCAATGGATCACTGGCGCGCTGTGGCGGCTGACCAGCGAGTCGCACGTGGTGGCGCGGCTGGTTGCCGCGGTGTTCTCGGTCGCCGGCGTGGCGTGCATGTACGGGCTGGGTGCGCGCCTGTTCGGTCGTGCCGCGGGACTGGCGGCCGCGTCCCTCATGGCGGTGTCGCCGAGTGTGACCTTTTTCGGACGCAGCTTTCTGTCGGACACGCCGATGCTCACCTTCATGGTGGCGGCGGTGTGGGCGTGGGACGCCTACTTCGAGCGGCCGACGTGGCGGCGTGCGGTGGTGGCGGGCGCGCTCGCCGCACTGGCCCCGCTCGTGAAGCTGCCGGCGATCCTGGTGCTGGCCCCGATCGCCGGTGTGGGCTGGCGGCATCGACGCTGGGGCGTGCTGACGGACCGCACGGCGTGGACCTGTCTCACCGCCGCCGTCGCGCTGACCGCGGCGTGGTACTGGCACGCCGATCGGATCTTTCTCGAGACCGGCTTGACGCAGGCCGTGTTCCGGCCGTCGGGCACGTATCCGGTCGACGTGGCCCCCGGCGTGACGTTCGTATCGGTGTCGCACTGGGCCACACGCGCGCGCTTGCTGTCGGGCGAGGCCTGGCTGCAGTTCCTCGACCGCTTCTGGATGCTGCATCTCACGACGCTGGGCGCGGCCGGCGCACTGCTTGGCTTCTGGCAGGCGCGCCGTCACGCTGCGCGGGCGGCGGTGGACTTGTGGACCCTGGGCGCGCTCGCGCTGTTCCTCGTGGCGATTGAGGGACAGTACTGGCACGAGTTCCACCAACTGCCGCTCCTCCCGCCGCTGATCCTGTACTTCGGCGTGGCCGCCGCGCCGCTCTTCGATCCCGAGTGGCAGCGTCACCGGATGCCTCACCTGGTGGGCCCGCCGGCGCTGGCGCTCATCGGGGTGCTCGTGGCGGTGCAGGGCATGCGCGCGTCGGGGGCGCAGACGCACCTCTACCGCATGGATAATCTGCAGCAGCGCTACGTGCGCGCGGGCGAAGCGGTGCGCGGCGCCACCGACCCTGGCGGCCTCATCGTAACGGTGGAGTACATCGACGGCGGGGCCAACTCCCCCATGCTGCTCTACTTCGCGCACCGGCAGGGGTGGAGCTTCGACGTGCGATCGGTCACGGCGCCGGAGGTCGAGTTCCTGCGCGCCCGCCACGACGCCCGCTATTTCGCGACGGCCGATTGGGACGACCTGGTGGCGGGGAAGCCCGACGTGGCCGCGCTCCTCAGCCAGCGCTTCAAGCAGATCCCCCTGCCCCAGGGCCTCGACGGGGCGCGCCTGTTCGACCTCGCCACGGCGCGCTAGCCTTCTGGGCCGCGGCGCGACGGGCAATCGCGGGAGGACAGCCCCGCACTCAAGCGCCCGTCGCGCCGGGCCGCTATACTCAGTGGCGCATGTATCCTGAAAATCGCAAGATCGGCGTGCTCACCGGCGGCGGGGATGCCCCTGGCCTGAATGCGGTCATTCGCGCAGTGGTGAAGGCGGGCTGCAATGCCGGCATGGAGGTGATCGGCCTCGAAGACAGCTTCGACGGTCTGCTCGACCCCACGCGCTCGCGCCCGCTGACGCCGCACGACGTCACCGGCATCCTGCGGCTCGGCGGCACCATTCTCGGCACGACCAACCGCGGCAATCCCTTCGAGTACCCGACGGCAGACGGCAAGGCCGACTACTCCGACCGCGTCGTCGAGACGTTTGCGCAGATGGGCCTCGATGCCTTGATCGTGATCGGCGGCGACGGCACTCTCGCCATCGCGCATCAGTTCTACTTGAAGGGCATTCCAGTCGTTGGCGTGCCCAAGACGATCGACAACGACATCGTTGGCACCACGAGCTGCTTCGGCTTCGACACCGCCGTGTCGTTTGCCTCCGACGCCATCGACCGCCTGCACACCACCGCCGAGGCGCACAAGCGCGTCATGGTCGTGGAGGTGATGGGCCGCTACGCCGGGTGGATTGCGCTGCATGCCGGCATCGCCGGCGGCGCCGACGTGATTCTGATTCCGGAGATCGCCTACGACCTCGAGAAGGTGGCCGCCCGCATCCGCGAGCGCGACCAGTGGGGCGCGCGCTTCAGCATCGTCGTGGTGGCTGAAGGCGCCAAGCCGGTCGGTGGCACGCACACGGTCAAGTCAGCCGCGCGGCCGGGTGTGGTGGAACGGCTCGGCGGTGTGGGGGCACAAGTGGCCGACGCGCTCCAGGACATGACCGGGAAGGAGAGCCGCTACGTCGTGCTCGGGCACCTGCAGCGCGGCGGGTCGCCGACGCCCTTCGACAAAGTGCTGGCCACGCGTTTCGGCGCCAAGGCCGTGGAACTCGTGCGCCGGGGCGTGTTCGGCCGCATGGTCGCGAGCAACCCGCCCGACATCATGCACATTCCGTTGTCGGATGTCGTCGGCCGTTGCAAGACCGTACCGCTCGACTACGATCTGCTCGCCACGGCGCGATCGCTCAGCGTGTCGCTCGGCGACTGAGCGGCGCCGCTCGACCTGAGGCGAGGCTACTTGACCGTGCGGAGCAGGTCGAGGTATTTGAGCGCGCCGCCGGTATTGAAGAGCACGACCGACTCGTGGCGTTGCATCGCACCGGAGGCAAGCAGGAGTCTGGCGGCCGACAGGGCTGCGGCTCCCTCTGGCGCGGCGGAGATGCCTTCGAGACGCCCGATGAGCAACATGTCGTCGACCATCTGCCGGTCGGTAACGGCCAGCGCCGTGCCGCCGCTCTCGCGAATCGCCCGCAGTACCAGGAAATCGCCGATGGCCTTGGGCACTCGCAATCCGTGGGCCTCGGTGTCCGGGTGTTCCCAGAGCGCCGCTCTCTCGGTGCCCTGCTCGAAGGCGCGCACGATGGGCGCGCATCCGGTCGGTTGCACCGTCACCATCTTCGGCCGCTTGGGGCCGATCCAGCCGATGGCCTCCATCTCGGCAAAGGCCTTCCACATGCCGACCATACCGGTGCCACCGCCGGTCGGATAGACAATCCAGTCGGGCAGCTCCCAGGCGAACTGCTCAGCGAGCTCGTAGCCCATGGTCTTCTTGCCTTCGGCACGGTAGGGCTCTTTCAACGTGGAGACGTCGTACCAATCGAGTTCGCGCGCCTTCTCTCCCGCCATCCTGCCTGCGTCGGTGATGAGACCATCGACGAGCGTGACGTTGGCGCCGTAGAGGAGGCATTCATCGATGAACGGCTGCTTGGCGTCGCGAGGCATGAACACTTCACACCGCATCCCTGCCGCCGCGGCGTAGGCGGCCGCGGCATTGCCCGCGTTGCCGGCCGTCGGGAGAGTGATGGTGTTGACGCCGAGCGCCAAGGCGCGCGTCATCGCTGCAGACTGGCCGCGGGCCTTGAACGAATTCGTGGGGTTGAGCGATTCGTCCTTGATGAACAGGCGATCGAGCCCGATCTCGCCGCCGAGCCGGCAGGTGCGTAGCAACGGGGTGAAGCCTTCACCGAGCGTGATGGGCGACTCGCCGGTGAATAGCGGCATCATCTCGCGATAGCGCCACATCGTGGGCACGCGGCCGACGAGGCTGTCGCGCGACCACGACCGGGCCCGCGCGAGGTCGTAGCGGGCGAACAGCGGCATGCCGCACGATGGGCAGAGGTGGTGCCGGTCGTGGGCGTTGAAAGGACCGGCGCCGCACGGAACACTGCACTCGAGATGCGAGAAGAACATGTCCGTTGGCCCCTGGCTCTCTGGTGGGAGTCGCGCTACCTGCCGAGCAGGTCTTCGTCTTTCTTCTTCTGCAACTCGTCGATGCCATGGATGGCGGCATCGGTGATCTTCTGCACCTCATCGAGGCCGCGCTTCTCGTCGTCCTCCGAGACCATGCTGTCCTTGAGCATCTTCTTCAGACGGTCGTTGGCGTCGCGGCGCACCGTGCGCACATGGTTGCGGCCTTCTTCGGCGGCCTTGTGCACGTGTTTCGAGAGCTCCTTGCGACGCTCTTCGGTGAGGGAGGGAATCGGGACGCGAATGACCTTGCCGTCGCTGGCGGGATTGAGGCCGAGGCCCGACATGCGAATGGCCTTCTCGAGGCTCGCGATGGTGCCCGGGTCGAAGGGCTGCGCGAGGATCAGCGAGGACTCGGGAATCGACAGCGTCGCCACCTGGTTGAGCGGCATCTTCGTGCCGTAGACCTCGACGATGATGTTCTCGAGCAGTCCCGTGCTGGCGCGTCCGGTGCGTACGCCGGCCAGCTCGCGGCGCACGTGTTCGATCTGACCGTCCATCCGCGTTCTGGCGTCGGCGTAGAGTTCCTTGAGGTCGTTGACGTCCATGGGATCTCGCAGGCTAGCTCGTGACGGTCGTGCCCACTGGTTCGCCCGCCACGACGCGCCGGACGTTGCCGGGCGTGCGGAGGTTGAAGACCACGATGGGCAGCTTGTTGTCCATGCACAGGGAAATGGCGGTGGCGTCCATGACTTGCAGCCGGTCCTGCAAGACCTGCAGATACGAGATGCGCTCGTAGCGCGTGGCGGTCGGGTCTTTCGCCGGGTCGGCCGTGTAGATGCCGTCGACCTTGGTGGCCTTCAGGATGACCTCGGCCTTCACTTCCATGGCGCGCAGCGCGGCCGCCGTATCGGTTGTGAAGTAGGGATTGCCGGTGCCGGCGGCAAACACCACGACGCGGCCCTTGTCGAGGTGCCGGATGGCGCGGCGGCGGATGAACGGCTCGGCGACCGCCCGCATCTCAATCGCCGACAGCACGCGGGTGGCCACGCCCTTGTGTTCGAGCGCATCTTGCAGGGCGAGCGCGTTCATCACCGTGGCCAGCATGCCCATGTAGTCGGCGGTAGAGCGGTCCATGCCCTTGGCGCTGGCCGCGACGCCGCGGAAGATATTGCCGCCGCCGATGACGATGGCGGTCTGCACCCCCGCCGACTGGATGTCGGCCACTTCACCGGCGATGCGGGTGGCCACGTCGGGGTCGATGCCGTATTGGCTCTCGCCCATGAGCGCCTCGCCGGACAGCTTGAGCAGCACGCGGGTGTAATGCATGGCGGTCGGAGCGGAAGGGGATTTCGGCAACGTCATCTCGCCCGGGGATTATAGGCCAGACGCGCGCGGCACCGGATGGGGCGCCGCGCGGTCATGGTCTATTCGATGGTTTCGCCCAGCTTGAAGCGTACGAACCGCGACACGGTGATGTTCTCGCCGGTCTTGGCGGTGGCCGCCTGCAGCATCTGCTGGATGGTCACGTCGGGGTCGCGCACCGACGGCTGTTCGAGCAGGCAGATCTGGCTGTAGAAGCTGCCCAGCTTGCCTTCGACGATCTTGTCGATGACCGCTTCGGGCTTGCCCGATCCGGCGAACTGGCCGCGGTAGATGTCCTTTTCCTTCTCGAGTTCGGCGCCTGGCACCTGCTCGCGGCCCACGAAACGCGGGTCGGCCGCGGCTACGTGCATCGCGATCTCTTTGGCGAGGGCCTGGAAGTCGTCGGTGCGCGCGACGAAGTCAGTCTCGCAGTTCACCTCCACGAGCACGCCGACCTTGCCGCCCATGTGGATGTAGTGACCGATGACGCCCTCTTTCGTGGCGCGGCCGGCGCGCTTGGCCGCCGTGGCCTGGCCCTTCTTGCGCAGGATCTCGAGCGCCTTCTCGGCGTCGCCACCGGCTTCGGTCAGGGCGGCCTTGCAGTCCATCATGCCCGCGCCGGTCTTGTCGCGTAGCTGCTTCACCATTTCTGCCGTGATTGCCATGTCGTCTCCATCGGGACGCCCTGCGGGCGTCGTGTTGCCTGCGCGCCGGCCTGCGGCGCGGTACAAGGAAAAGCCGGCCGGAGTTCCCCTCGCGGCCGGCGGATGCGCTGAACGCGGCGCGGTCAGACCGTCGGCGCGGGGATCGGAGTCGGCGCTGCGGCGGGCGCTTCGGCGCGCTGCGGACGGCGAATGGCCGCGGGACGCACCGTGCGCGACGCCTCGTCGGCGGCGGCCTGTTCGGCCTGCGCGGCGACCTGTTCGGCGCGCCGCGATTCGCGCTCAGCCTGGCCGTCGAGCACCACGTCAGCGACGCGGGTGGCAAACAGCTTGATCGAACGCAGCGCGTCGTCGTTGCCGGGAATCACGAAGTCGACTTCGTCGGGATCGCAGTTGGTGTCGACGATCCCGATGACCGGGATCTTCAGCTTGCGCGCCTCATCGACGGCAATCTTTTCCTTGCGGGTGTCGACCACGAAGAGCGCATCGGGCAGCCGCGCCATGTTGCGGATGCCGTCGAGGTTCTTCTGCAGCTTCCGCTTCTCCTTGTCAGCCTTGGCAATCTCCTTCTTCGGCATGACCTCGTAGCGGCCGTCGGTGGCCATGGCTTCGAGATCGCGAAGGCGGGTGATGCTGCGCTGAATGGTGGAGAAGTTGGTTAGCAGGCCGCCGAGCCAGCGTTCGTTGATGTAGTACATCCCGCAACGGGCGGCTTCGGTGGCGACCACATCCTGGGCCTGACGCTTCGTGCCCACGAACAGGATCGTCTTGTCGTCGGCCACGAGCTGACGCACGTAGTCTTCCGCCGCCCGGAACAGCTTGACGGTCTTGCCGAGGTCCAGAATGTAGATGCCGCTGCGTTCGCCGAAGATGTAGGGCTTCATCTTCGGGTTCCAGCGCTTCGTCTGGTGACCAAAATGCACACCTGCCTCGAGCAGGTCCTTCATCGCGAGTGGGGCCAAGCGTCCTCCATCCATCGGCGTTACCGCTTGCTGAACTGGAACCGCTTGCGGGCTCCGGCCAGACCGTACTTCTTGCGTTCCTTGGCGCGCGAATCACGCGTCAGGAGCCCATCCTTCTTCAACTTGCCGCGCAGTTCGAGGTCGAACGCGCACAGCGCCCGGGCGATGCCCAGACGAATGGCGCCGGCCTGCCCGGCCACGCCGCCGCCGGCCACCGTGCACAGCACGTCGAACTTCTCACCGGTTTCGGTGAGATTGAACGGCGTCTTGACGGCGATGCGGAGGGACTCGGTGGGGAAGAACTCAGCGAACTCGCGGCGGTTCACCGTGATGGTTCCCGAACCGGGACGCAGGAAGACACGGGCCGTGGACGTCTTGCGCCGTCCGGTGGCGTAGTACTCGATTGCTGCAGCCAACTTATGACACCTCGAACGAAACCGGCTGCTGTGCCGCATGCGGATGCGTGGCGCCGGCGTAGACCTTGAGTTTTCCGTACATCGCATCGCCGAGAATCGACTTCGGCAGCATGCCACGCACCGCTTCTTCCACCAGGCGCGCGGGCTGACGGGCACGCACGATCTTGGCGCGTTCCTCGCGCAAGCCGCCCTCGTAGCCTGAATGGTGGCGGTAGATTTTCTGATCTTCCTTGCGGCCGGTCAGCTTGACCTTCGCGGCGTTCACGATCACGACGTGATCGCCGGTATCGAGAAACGGCGTGTAGGTCGCCTTGTGCTTACCCTGGAGCATCTTGGCCGCGGCGGTGGCGATTCGCCCGAGAACTTTACCCTCGGCGTCGATCACGTGCCAGCGGCGCGTCACCGTTGCGGGTGTCGCCACATACGTTCGCATCGTTGTCAGTACCCTTCTAGTTCTTGCCGAGTCACGGCAAACCCAAATAATACGACCGTTTCCAGAAATCGGTCAAGCGCCAATCTTCCTAGACGGCCCCGATTACATAACTGTCGGTTCCCGCAGCAGCCTGATGCCGGATGGCTCGACTTGCACACTAACGCTGGGCTGTCCTCTGCTAGGATATGCCCGTTCATGCACAATTCTGCACGCGGGCGGGTTGGCTTCGTGCTCGCTCCTGCACGCCGTGTCTGCGCTAAGTAATAGCAGGCACGAGAGATGCGCTTGTGTGCGACGCCCGTCTGGCCGATAGAAGCCTGTGAGTCGACAGGCGTGGCAAGCCGAGCCTTACGGAAAAAACTGTCATTGGCACTCGGATCTGTCGTTGCAAAGACCGACATCCTTGGCACGGCTGACCGGCACCCGCCACATTTTTGGGCGATTTCCAGCCGCAGCGAGAACATTTCGAGGTTGGTATCAGATTTGCCCTGAGGGACTCGGCGGCCGCCGGACGCAAGCGCTCCGGCGATTAGGAAGGAAGGCGGCGAAGTGCTCTTCAGCAGAAGCAAGCCGGTAGTCGGCCTGGACATCGGGTCCAGCGCGGTCAAGGCGATTGAGCTCAAGGTGTCGGGACGCGGCTTCAAGGTCGTAGCCATGGGCGTTGAGCCCGTGCCGCCGGACAGCATCGTCGACGGCGCGATTATCGATGCCAGCGCGGTCACCGACGCGGTACGGCGCGTGCTGCAGTCGCCCCGGTTCAAAGCCAAGGACGTCGTGGCCTCGCTGTCGGGCAGCTCGGTCATCGTCAAGAAGATCAGCCTGCCGGTGATGAGCGACGACGACCTGAACCAGTCGATTCAGTGGGAAGCCGAGCAGTACATCCCCTTCGACATCCAGGACGTGAATCTCGACTACCAGATCCTCACGCCCGTCGCGCAGCGCCAGGGCAGCATGGAAGTGCTGCTCGTCGCCGCCAAGAAGGACAAGATCGCCGACTACACGGGCGTCATCAGCGCCGTCGGCCGGAAGACGGTGGTCGTCGACGTCGACGCCTTCGCCCTGCAGAACGCCTTCGAGACCAACTACGGCATCGAGCCCGGGCGGGTCGTGGCCCTCGTGAACGCGGGCGCAAGCGCCACCAACATCAATCTCGTGTGTGACGGCACGTCGCTCTTCACGCGTGACGTCGGCATCGGCGGCAACGCGTTCACCGAGGCCATCCAGAAAGAGCTCGGTTTGCCCTTCGACGGCGCGGAAGACGCCAAGAAGGGGATGCCGGTCGACGGTGTGCGCGCCGACGACCTGCGCCCAGTGCTCCATGCCGTGATGGACAACGTGCTGCTCGAGATCGAGAAGACCTTCGACTTCTTCAAAGCCACCTCCTCCAGCGATCGCATCGACCGGGTGATCGTCAGCGGCGGCGGCTCACTGGTGCAGCATTTCGAGCAGGCCCTGCGCGAGCGGCTGGGCGTCGAGGTGGAGCGGTTCGACCCGTTCAAGGCCGTGTCGATCGACCCGGCCGCGCTCCAGAGCGGCAGTGCCGCCGACTACGCGCCGCTCTGTGCGGTGGCACTCGGGCTCGCCCTCCGCAAAGGCGGTGACCGGTGATTCGCATCAACCTGCTGGCCACGCAGAAGGTCAGTTCGAGCCGCGCGCCCATCGACACCGGCCAGAAGATCGCTTTCGGCGGCAGTCTCATCCTGCTACTGGCGGCGGCGTTCGCGTTCTGGAGCTACTGGTCGCTCGGCCAGTCGGCCGCCCAGGTCGAACGCGACATCGAGGAACGGAAGCGCGAGGAGGCGCGTCTGGTGCAGGTGATTTCCGAGGTCCGCGACTTCGAGGCGCGGCGCGCACGGCTCCAGCAGCGCGTGTCGCTCATCGAGGAACTGCGCCGCGGTCAGACCGCGCCGGTGCACATCCTCGACCAGGTGAGCCGCAGCCTGCCCGAGCTGGTCTGGCTCACCAGGATGAGCCAGAGCGGCTACGACATCACGCTCGAAGGGAACTGCATGTCGCTCACGGCGCTCTCGGACTTCGTCGGAGCCCTCGAACACTCCCGCTACTTCAACCGGCCGGTTGAGATCATCAACAGCGAAGTCGTGGCGGCGAGTGCGGCGTCGCCCGAACTCATCAAGTTCGTCATCAGGGGCCGATTCCAGATGTCGGGACTGCAGGCGCCGGCTGCCCCTGCGGGCACGGCACAGGCCAAGGGAGTCACCCGTGGCTAGCCTCGGCATGAACAAGCTGCCCTGGTGGGGTCAGCTCCTGGTCTTCGTCTCCGTCGCCGGGTTGATCGTCGGCGGTTACTTCTACCTGTGGGAATGGCCGCAGCAGGCGCAGCTCGACACCCGTCGCGCCGAACTGGCGGCCATCCAGGGGCGCATCGACAAGGGCTTGGAGACGGCGCGCAAGCTGCCGGAGTTCCGCGCTCAGGTCGGCGACCTCGAATCGAAGCTCGAGGGACTGAAGGCCATTCTGCCGGGAGAGAAGGACGTCGCCGATCTGCTGCGCCGCATCCAGACCCTTGCCGCTCAGTCGAACCTGACCATCCGGCACTTCCGGCCGCGCGCCATCACGGCCAAGGACCTGCACGCGGAGTGGCCAATCGAGATCGAGGTCGAAGGGGCGTATCACAACGTCGGCCTCTTCCTCGATCGCGTGGCCAAGCTGCCGCGCATCATCAACGTCGGGTCGATCGAGATGACCTCAGTGGCGCCCCGGCCCGGCGCATCCGCCTCGGTGCGGGTGACGTGCACGGCCATGACCTTCGTGCTCACCGAACCACCCACAGGAGCGCCCGGACCCGCCGTGCCGGCGAAGACAACCGAATGAAGACCCTCGCCATCTCCCTCACGCTGACGGTCGTGTCCGCGCTCACTCTCGGAGCGCAGGCGCCCGCCGCCGTGCCGCCACCGGTGGTTGTCGCGCCCGCGTCAGACCTGCCGGCGCCTCCGGCCGACTACACCTACAGCCCGGACGGGCGCCGCGACCCGTTCTCGAGCCTGACGACCAGGTCTGGGCCGATTGCCGGTCCGGCGCCGGGCACGGCCCCGAAAGGGGCTGCCGGTATTTCCGTCGACGAATTGAACGTCAAGGGCATCGTGCACTCAAGCGGCAGCTACGTCGCGATGGTGTCGGGCGCGAGCGGCAACCGCCAGACCTACACCGTCAAGGCCGGAAGCCGGTTGTTCGATGGCACGGTGCAATCGATCACTGCCGAGGCGGTCGTGATTCTCCAGCAGGTCAGTGATCCGCTGTCACTCCAGAAGCAACGCCAGGTGCGCAAGCCCCTGCGCACCCAAGAAGAGGGCAAATGATGCTCGGTCGAATCGCTCCCCTTGTGACGGTTGCCGCGTGTGTCGCCGCGCTCGCGGGACACGTCGCCGCCGCCGACGCCACGTCGAGTGGTGCGGAGTTCCCGCACCTGCGCGCGGTGTCTGCGCGCGCTGACGGCGGCGTCAGCGCGGTGGTCATCGAGGCGACCGAGCCGGTGGCCTACGTGACGTCACAGCCCGACCCGCTCACGGTGCTGGTCGATTTGCGGAATGTGTCGGCCGGGGGCATCCAGGCGGCGGCGACCGCGCGCGGGCTGACCCCGCTCCGCGGTGTGCACGTCGAGGAGAGCCGCTCCGCTGACGGAACCCCGGTGGCGCGCATCCGTGTCAGTCTCGACCGCGCCGCCTCGCACCGCGTGCGCACGACCCGCAACTTGATCGTGGTCGAAGTCGACCGGCAGGAGCCCGCCGGCATGGCCACGGCGGCTGCGTCGGCCACCGTCACCCGGGCGGCTGCCACCGAATTGCGCGCCGTGCGCGCCTCGCGCTCTGGCGACGAGGTCACCGTGACCATCGTCGGCAACGGCCCGCTCACGGCGTCCACGGTCGAAGAGAGCAAGGACCTGCCGCCTCGCGTGCTGCTCGATTTCGAGGGCGTTGCCGCCGGCCGGGCCGTGCCCGCCGTGGTCGACGTGAATCAGGCCGACGTGACGCGCGTACGCGTCGCCACCAACAGCCGCACGCCGCTCGTGACCCGCGTCGTCGTCGACCTCGCGCGCAAAGTGACCTACCGCGTCGAGCCGGCCGGGGCTGATGGCGAAGAGGTGCGCGTGATCTTCGGCACTGCCCCGACCTCGCCGCCGCCCACCGTGGCGACCGCTGCCGTGGACGTGCCGGAGGCGGCCGCGGTCGTCATGCCCACCGCGGAGCCCGGTCCCGCACCGGTAGTGGCCGCAGCCGCTCCGGTGCTGGGAGCGCCGACCGGCCAGGTGCAGAACCCGGTGGGGCAGGAGATGGCGGGTCGGGCGAAGCCGAAGTTCTCCGGCCATCCGGTGTCGCTCGACTTCCAGGGCGCCGACCTGCGCGCCGTGCTGCGCACGTTCGCCGAGATCAGCAGCCTGAACGTCGTGCTCGACCCCACCATCAACGGCAGCGTCGACGTCTCGCTGCGCGACGTGCCGTGGGACCAGGCGCTCGACATCATCCTGAAGGCCAACAGACTCGGCTACTTCGTCGATGGGACGGTCGTGCGGATCGCGCCGCTCACCGTGCTGGCTGAAGAAGAGTCCCAACGCCGCAGGCTCACCGACGAGCAGGCGCTCGCGGGTGAGCTGATGGTACTGACCCGTCCCCTCAGTTATGCGAAGGCCGGTGACCTGGTGCCGATTCTGACGCGCAGTGCCCTCTCAGCGCGCGGCGAAGTCCAGGTCGACCCGCGCACGAACACCGTCATCATCCGCGATCTGCCCGACCGGTTGAGGGCAGCCGAGAGTCTCCTCGTCGCGCTCGACCTGCCACAGCCCCAAGTCGAGATCGAAGCCCGAATCGTCCAGACGTCCCGCGATTTCGCTCGCAGCATCGGCGTGCAGTGGGGCGCGAGCGGCCGCGTGTCTCCCGACCTCGGCAACACGACCCCGCTGGCGTTTCCAAACAACGGCAGCGTCACCGGGCGCACCGGCGCGGCTCAGGGTGACGGCGGGGTGCCAGGCGCCGTTGAGCTCGGCGTCGCCAATGCGACGAGCGCCCTCGGTCTGGCGCTCGGCTCGATCAACGGCGCCGTGAACCTCGACGTGGCGTTGAGCGCGCTCGAGCGGGCCGGGCAGGGACGCCTGTTGTCGACACCGAGGGTTTCGACGCAGAACAACGTGGAGGCGGAGATCACGCAGGGTGTGCAGATCCCCATCCAGACAACGGCCAACAACACCGTCACCGTGACCTTCAAGGACGCCGCGCTCAGCCTCAAGGTGACGCCGCAGATTACCGCGTCGAACACCGTGATCATGCGGGTCAATCTGGAGAACGCCGCGCCGGATTACAGCCGTGCCATCAATGATATTCCGCCGATCGACACGCAGCGCGCCGTGACCACGGTGCTCGTGGCCGACGGCGAGACGACCGTCATCGGCGGCATCTACCTGAGCCGGGAGCAGTCGGTGCAGGGTCGTACCCCGCTGCTGTCACGAGTGCCGCTCCTCGGCTGGCTCTTCAAGCGTGAAGAGGCGAGTGACGAGAGCCGGGAGCTGCTGATCTTCATCACGCCCCGCATCACGAAGGGCTGAGCCCCGCTGGGACGCTCACGAGCAGAGGACAACTATGCGAGTTTCGACTTCGAATCATGGGTGGACGGTGGCCGCTCTCGCTACGGCGGTGGTCATGACTTCGGCGTGCGGTGAAGTGGCCCGCACAGGGCGATCGCCTGCCTACCTGGTGATCGTCGTGCTCGAGGGCTCCAGCGGAGTTCTGCCGGGCGAATTCGCCACCACGGTCTCGTCGGATGTCGTCACGCTTGTCTCACAGGACCTCAACGGGCAGAGAGTCAGGGTGCCCACCATCTATACCGATTCGGGCAGAGTGGCGCTTCGGGTCGGCCTCAAGAATCCCGGGCCACTCGGCCAGGTGATCATCCCGAGCCCGCTCAGCGACATTACGGTCCAGCGCTACCGGGTGGTCTACCGGCGCGCCGACGGTCGCAATACCCAGGGCGTCGATGTGCCGTACGCCTTCGACGGAGCCTTCACCATCACCGTTCCGGCGATCGGGACGGCGATCGGCACCTTCGATCTCGTGCGGAGCGCTGCCAAGGCGGAAGCGCCGCTGGCGACGTTGCGCGGCAACGGTGGCGCCCAGTTCATTGGAACCATCGCCGAAGTCACACTCTACGGACGCGACCAGGCGGGCAACGACGTGTCGGTGACGGGCACGATCTCCGTGAGTTTTGCAGACTTCGGCGACCCCGCGTAATGGGCCCGGAGTCAGGATTGGAAAGGATACCAGCCGTGACGTTTTCATGCTCTCGCGCGTCGGCGTTGATGGCGCTGATGGCCGTCGCCATCGGCCTCAGTGCCTGCACGGTGAAGAAGACCGAAGCTCCGGAGCTGGCGGGCCCCTCGGAACTGGGCTTGTCGTTGCGCACGTCGGTCCTCCCCGACATCCTCGACCAGGACGGCATCTCGCAAGCGGCCGTGGAGATCGTCGCCCGCGGGCCTGACGGCCGCCCGATGCGGGCGGTGCCGGTGCGCGCGGAGATTCGGGTGGGCGGGCAGATCGTCGACTACGGACGGCTCTCGGCACGTAACGTGGTGACGGGCGATGACGGCACGGCGCGCCTCACCTACACGGCCCCGCCGGCACCGGGCGAAGCGGTCGACACGTTCACCGTCGTGACCCTGGTGCTCACCCCTATCGGCGCGGACTTCAATGGGTTCAATTCGCGGTTCGTGGAGATTCGCGTCGTGCCTCGCGGCGTCATTCTTCCGCCCAACGGCGCGCCGGTTCCCGCCTTCATCATCACCCCCATGCCCGTGACCACGTTCGCGCCCGTGACCTTCGATGCGTCGAGCACGCTCGACGAGAACGTGCGATGCGGTGCGGCCTGCACGTATTCCTGGAACTTTGGCGACGGCACGTCGGGCACCGGGATGATCGTGCCGCACGAGTTCAAGACCGCTAACACGTTCACGGTGCGCCTCACCGTGAGCGACCCGCGTGGGCAGAGTGCGACGACGGCTCAGGCCGTGACCGTGACGGACACGCCGCGGCCGACAGCGAACTTCGTGTTCTCGCCGACCGCGCCTCGGCCGGGCCAGGACATCTTCTTCAACGCGGCTTCCTCGACGGCGGCATCCGGCCGCAGAATCGTGTCGTACGACTGGGACTTCGGCAGCGGGCGCACTGGCACCGGCATGACGGTCGCGAAGCGCTACGACACGGCGGGTACCTACAGCGTAACGCTGACGGTGACCGACGACACGTTCCAACCGACCGGCATCGGCGTCGTAACCAAGCCCGTCCCCGTCAGCGTCGCCGCGCCGGCACCATAGGCTTCTCGTGGCCCCTTCCCGTATCGATGAATTGCGACGCCGGGTGCAGAGTGACCCGGCGTCGATCGCCTTCGCGCAACTGGCCGAAGAGTACCGTCGCTCTGGCCAGACCGAAGAGGCCGTGCGGGTCTCCCGCGAAGGATTGACCCGGCACCCGGGTTATCTCTCTGCGCGAGTCACGCTCGGGCGCGCGTTGCTCGACCTCGGCCAGTTGCTGGGGGCACGCGACGAGCTCGAGTTCGTCGTCGCCGAAGCCCCAGAGAACCTGGCGGCGGTACGGGGTCTGGCCGAGATCGCCCACCGCGAGGGGCAGACCACCGAAGCCCTCGCCTACTACCAGCGCGCGCTGGCGCTGGCCCGGCACGACCCGGAAATCGAAGAGATCGTGCAGCAGTTGTCACGCCAGCTCGGCGCCGCAGCGGCCGGTCCCAACAGTGGCCTGTCGTTCGAAGAGGCGCACCAGGAACTGCGGTCGGCCGCCGAGCGGCTGCCCGTCACCCCGCCTCCCACGGCCGCGGCGGATGGGCGCGACGCCGACCACGGGTCGACCGCACCGTTTGATTTCGATCGCCTCGTGGCCGCACTGGGCACGCCCTCCGCGCCGCCACAGCTCGAGGCGGCCGTGGACGGACGGGCCTCGACCGTGTCGCTTGACCTGCCAGAACCAGTGTCGCCCGGTTTTGATCCGTTCGCCGCGCTCGAGGCCGAACTGCGCGCCAGCGACGCGGCGCGTGACCGCATCACGTCCGCCCCGTGGCCGCCACTCGACGAAGCGGTGACGAGTGCGCCGTACGCGCTGGACGCGGCGGTCGAGCTGGCGACGACGGGCGACGTTCTTCCCGGTACCTCCGCCGTCACGGAACTGCCCTCAAGCGATCCGGCTGTGGCGGCAGGGGAGCGCGAGGCCCGCGACGGCGTGGATCTCCGCGAGCCCATGAGCGACTTCGCCTCGCTGGATGACGCGTCGGCGGCGCTGGCCCAGCCGGTCGAGGCAGCGGCGCCGGCCGGGTACGACCTCGGGGCGGTGGCACTGGCGGCTGTTCCCCAGCCGGAACCGGCCCCGGCTCAAGAGCCCGCCCAGGAGCCCGCAAAGGAGCTCGCCGAAGAGGGCGTCCTCGATGAGCTGGAGAGCTGGCTAACGACGCTGCAGGATCGCTCCAGCCACTAGCCCGCCGCACCCGCGCTGCCCATGCCCGCGCCTCCCGATCTGATCGCCGCACGTCTCAGCCGGCTCCGGGCCGCAGTGGCTGCCTCGAACGTCGAGGCGCTGGTCGTGTCTCACCCTCCCAATCTCCTTTACCTCCTCGGTGTGTCGGCGTCCGCCGGCCTCGCCGTGGTGGCGGCGAACGGCACGGCCGTGCTGGCCGATGAACGATACCGGGAGGCCTTTGCTCAGGCGCTGGCCGGCGTTCCCGATGTGGCGGTGATTCCGGTTGGGGTGGGGTCGAGCTACGAAGAGACGTTGGCCGCGCGACTCACCGCTGGCGCCGTGCGAGCGGTCGGGGTCGAAGCCGGCAGCATGACGCTGGGCCGGGCGGCCGCCGTGCGCCGGGCGCTGCCGGACGGGGGGCCAGTCCTGGTTGAAACCGAGGGACTGGTCGAGCTGCTCAGGATGGTCAAGGACCCGTGGGAACAGGCCATATTCCGCGAAGCAGCGGCTCGGTTGACCGAAGTGGCGGCGTGTATACTGCCCAAGGTGTCGGTGGGGCGACAGGAACGGGACGTCGCCTGGGATATCGAAGTCGCGCTCCGGCACGGCGGCTTCGAGCGCCCGGCCTTCGAGACCATTGTCGCGTCGGGCCCGAACAGTGCCCGGCCGCATCACCGCGCCGGCACGCGCCGCATCGAAGACGGCGACCTGGTGGTGGTGGATTTCGGGGGCGTGCTCGACGGCTATGCCGTGGACATGACCCGCACGGTGGCGGTGGGGCGGATCGCGGATGATCGGCGCACATGGCTCGCATCGGTGGCCGCCGCCCAACGGGCGGCCATCGCGGCGTCCGGTCCGGGTGCGCGGCCCTCGGAGATCGACGCCGCAGCCCGGCAGGTGCTGACCGCCGCGGGCCTCGGCGACCGGTTCGTGCACAGCACGGGCCATGGATTGGGACTGGAAGTTCACGAGCGCCCGACCATCGGGCCCCGTGGCGACATCTCGGGGCCGATGACGGCCGGGATGGTGTTCACCGTAGAGCCGGGTGTCTACGTGCCCGGCGAGGGCGGAGTCAGAATCGAAGACGACGTGATTATCACAGCAACCGGGGTCGAGCGCCTCACTGGCGTTGTCCCGGGTTTCGAGGCCCATGAATCCTGACGACATCAAACAACTGCTCGACCTGATACAGAGCCACGACCTGGCCGAGTTCGAGTTCGAGGAAGGCACCTTCAAGCTGCGCGTGAAGCGGGGTGGCCCGCCTGTGGTGACCCACGTCACAGCGATGGCCGCGCCGACTCCATCGACCACGCCCGCGGCGAGCGCTCCGGCGGCGGCTACCACGGCCACCGCCGCGGCGGTCGAGGACGGCGCGGAGCTGGCCATCATCAAGTCGCCGATCGTCGGCACGTTCTATCGGTCGGCTGAGCCGGGCTCGGCCGCGCTCGCGAGTGTCGGCGACCAGGTGAAGAAGGGCCAGGTGCTGTGCATCATCGAAGCCATGAAGCTGATGAACGAGATCGATTCGGAGTACGACGGGGAGATCGTCAACGTCTACGTGGAAAGCGGTCAGCCGGTGCAATACGGCGAGCGCATCTTCGCCATCCGGCTGCGCAGCTGAGCCCCTCATGTTCAAGAAAATCCTGGTCGCCAACCGCGGAGAGATCGCGCTGCGCGTCATCTTCGCGTGCCGTGAACTCGGCATCAAGACCGTGGCCGTCTACTCCGAGGCCGACGAGAACTCGCTGCATGTGCGCTTTGCCGACGAAGACATCTGCATCGGTGGCGCGCGCAGCGCCGACAGCTATCTGAACGTACCGGCGATCATCAGCGCGGCCGAGATCACCGGCGCCGACGCGATCCATCCGGGCTACGGCTTCCTGTCCGAGAGCGCCTATCTGGCCGAGGTGTGCGAGGCCTGCCACATCCGCTTCATCGGGCCAGACCCGCATGTGATCCGCCTGCTCGGCGACAAGTCGAAGGCGCGCCGCGCCATGAAGAAGGCCGGCCTGCCCATGCTGCCCGGCAGCGACGGTCCGGTCGAGAACGAGGAGCAGGCGCTGCGTCTGGCCAAGGACATCGGTTTTCCGGTGATCGTGAAGGCCGTAGCCGGCGGCGGCGGGCGAGGCATGCGCATCGTGAGGTCGGCCGACGAAATGGCGCACGCGTTGCGCACCGCACAGCGCGAGGCCGAAGCGGCCTTCGGCCTCGGCGATGTCTACATCGAACGCTATCTCGAGTCGCCCCGCCACATCGAGTTCCAGATCCTCGGCGACCATCACGGCTCGGTCGTCCACCTGGGTGAGCGCGAGTGCTCGATCCAGCGCCGGCACCAGAAGCTGATCGAGGAATCGCCCTCGCCGGTCATCACCGACAAGATCCGCCGCAAGATGGGCGCCGTCGTCGCGGATGCCGCGCTCGCGGTGCAGTACACCAACGCCGGCACGTGGGAATTCCTGATGGACGACAAGGGCCACTTCTACTTCATGGAAGTGAACACGCGCGTGCAGGTCGAGCACCCAGTGACCGAGTTCGTCACGGGCCTGGACATCGTTAAGGAGCAGATTCGCATTGCCGCCGGCGAGCGGCTGTCCGTGCGCCAGAGCGACGTGACATTCACCGGTCACTCCCTCGAGTGCCGCATCAACGCCGAGGATCCGGAGACATTCGTGCCCTCGCCCGGGGTCATCCATGCCTTCGCCATTCCAGGCGGTCCCGGCGTGCGTGTCGACACGGCGGCGCACTCGGAGTGCACGATCACGCCCTACTACGATTCGATGATCGCCAAGGTGATCGTGCATGGGCGCGATCGTGCTGAGTCGATTGCCCGGATGAAGCGCGTGCTCAGCATGACGGTCATCGAAGGGATCAAGACCAGCATCCCGCTGCACCTGAAGATTCTGAGCGATCCGGACTTCGTGGCCGGCCGTCTCAGCACCCACTTCATGGAGCGCTTCATGCCGCCCGCCCGGCCATCGCCGCTCGCGGCCTCGGCCTGATACGGTAGGCTCAGCGTGTTCCCGCTCTACGCCATCGTCGACGTCGACGTGTGCGCGCGGGCGGGACGTCCGGTGGCCGACGTTGCCCACGACTACCTGGCTGGCGGCGCGCGCCTGCTGCAAGTGCGCGCCAAACACCTGCCCAGCGGCGCGTTCCTGGAGCTCGTCGACGCCGTAGCCGCCCAGGCCCGCACGGTCGGCGCCACGGTACTCGTCAACGATCGTGTCGACATCGCCGCCACGGCCGGCCTCGGCGTGCATCTCGGTCAGGGAGACCTGTCGGTGGCCGACGCGCGTGCCGTGCTGGGACCGCTGGCCATCGTCGGTCTCTCCACGCACACACCGGCCCAGCTCGCAGCGGCCCTTCGCCAGCCGGTGTCATACGTGGCCTTCGGCCCGGTGTTCGTCACCGCCACCAAGGCGAATCTCGATCCGGTGGTTGGCCTGAGCGGCCTGGCCGACGCCGTTGTGGCCGCAAGGGCCGTCGGCGTGCCGCTCGTGGCGATTGGCGGCATCACGCTGGCCACGGCCGCGCGCGTGCGTGAAGTCGGCGCGGCCAGCGTGGCCGTGATCGCCGACCTGCTGGCCGGGCCCGAGTCGCCGGACGCCCGCGTGCGGCGGTTTATTCAGGCGTTCGAGCGCGGCCAGCCTGTATAATCCACGCGGCTGTGGGCCTGGTCGCGCGCGGCGTGCGGACGGCTGCTCCAGATAGAGGCTGAATGGATTCGAATCTCCTCAAGACGAAGTCCATCGAGCAACTGGTCGGTGACGTCGAGCACGGCAGCAAGGCGCTCAAACGCAGTCTGACCGCCTGGGACCTCACGCTGCTCGGCATCGGCGCCATCATCGGCACCGGCATCTTCGTCTTGACCGGCACGGCGGCCGCCAACCAGGCGGGCCCGGCCATCATGATGTCCTACCTCATCGCCGGCCTGGCCTGTGGCTTCGCTGCGCTGTGTTATGCCGAGTTCGCGTCGATGATCCCGATTGCGGGCAGCGCCTACACCTACGCCTACGCCACCATGGGCGAGCTGTTCGCGTGGATCATCGGCTGGGATTTGATTCTCGAGTACGCGGTCGGTTCCATGACCGTCGCGATCGGCTGGAGCGGCTACATGCAGAAGCTGCTGTCGGGGGCCGGCATCGCCCTGCCCGTGTGGATGTCGGCCGCGCCGAGCGCCAACTCCCCGGGCGCGCTGATCAACCTGCCCGCGGTGATCATCGTGCTCTGCATCATGTACCTGCTGGTCGTCGGCATCCGCGAGAGCGCGCGCTTCAACGCCGTCATGGTCGGCATCAAGCTCGCGGCGGTGTTGTTCTTCATCGGCGCCGGCGCGGTCTATGTAAAGCCCGAGAACTGGTCGCCGTTCACGCCCTACGGCTGGTCGGGCGTCACCGGGGCTGCCGGCGTGGTGTTCTTCGCCTACATCGGCTTCGATGCCGTCTCGACCACCGCCGAAGAAGCCAAGAACCCGCAGCGCGATCTGCCCATCGGCATCATCTCGTCGCTCATCATCTGCACTGTGCTCTACCTGATTGTCGCCGCGGTGCTCACCGGCATCGTGCCGGTCGTCGACTACAAGGCCAACCAGGACTTCCTGAACGCCCCGGTGGCGTTCGCGCTCAGCCTCATCGGCCAGGACTGGGCCGCCTACCTCGTCTCCGCCGGCGCGGTCGCAGGCATCACGTCGGTGCTGCTGGTCATGCTCATGAGCCAACCCCGCATCTTCTTCGCGATGAGCCGCGACGGCCTGCTGCCGCAGGGCGTGAGCAAGGTGCATCCGAAATACGGCACGCCCTACATCACCACGATCATCACGTGCATCGTCGTGGCCATCGTCGCCGGCTTCACCCAGATCCAGACGGTCGGCGAGATGACCTCGATCGGCACGCTGTTTGCGTTCGGCATCGTGTGCGGCGCAGTGCTCATCCTGCGGGTCACCCGGCCAGAGGTGCACCGGCCGTTCCGCGTGCCGTTCGGTCCGGTGTTCCCGGTGCTCGGCATCCTGTTCTGCGCCTACCTGATGCTCAGCCTGCCGGTGCTGACGTGGGTGCGTTTCCTCGTGTGGCTCGACCTGGGCATGCTCATCTACTGGTTCTACGGCCGCACGCACAGTCCCCTCGTCGACAAACGAGAGAGCGCCAGCCGCACGGCGTTCGAGAACTTCGCGAACTTCGTGTTCGTGCTGGGCGTGCTGGCGGTGTTCAACACGGCGTGCATCACGGTGCTGGCGTACATGACGGAGTTCGGCCTCACGAACGAGGTTATCGCCAAGTGGCACGAGATCGGCGTCACGCCCGAAGAGGCCGATGCGTTCGGCCTGAAGTGGCTGGCCGTGTCGGTCGCCGTCTTGGTGGCCGGCTTCGGCATGCGGAAGGCGTCGGGCGCCAAGTAGCGCCGTCGTGACGCGGTCGACGGGGCAGCGCTGGTGAAGGCAACGTCGTCTGCGCCGCTGTCGTGGGGCCGCGGACCGGGCTTGGGCGTGCTGCTCTTCCTGGCCGTCTCGGCAGCTGGCACCATCGGCTATTCACTCATCGAGGGCTGGAGTCTGTGGGACTCGGCCTTCATGACGATCATCACGGTGAGCACGGTCGGCTACGGCTACGTGCACCCGCTCAGCCGTGCCGGCGAAGTCTGGACGGCGTTCGTTCTGCTCGGCGGCGTCGCCACGCTCTACTACACGGCCTTCGTCCTGATGGCGCTGGTCGTCGACGGGGGCCTGCATCGAGGGTTTGCACAGCGGCGCTTCAATCGTATGCTCGACCAACTCACCAACCACTTCATCATCTGCGGCTATGGCCGTATCGGCAGCACCATCGCCGAGGAGTTCCGCCGGCAAGGCGTGCCCCACGTCGTGATCGACCGCGATCCCGACAAGGTGCATGGCATCATTGCCGGGGGCGGTCTGGCCGTGGAGGCGGATGCCAGCCACGAAGAGGTCCTGAAGCGCGTCGGCCTCGACCGGGCCCGCGGCTTCATCGCCGCCGTGTCCACCGATGCCGAGAACGTCTACGCCGTGCTTACGGCACGGGTGCTCAGGCCCGACATCTTCATCATTGCGCGCATCTCCGCCGACGACGCGGAGTCGAAGCTGAAGCGCGCCGGGGCCGACCGCGTGATTTCGCCGTACACGCTCGGCGCCATCCAGATGGCGCACACCGCGCTCCGCCCGGCGGTGGTCGACTTCATGCGGCTGGCGACCAGTTCCGAGCATCTCGACCTGTCGGCCGAGCAGATCGAGCTCGCTGGGCATGGTGCGCTCGTGGGGAAGTCGATTCGCGAGGCTGAACTGCGACAGCGGTACGGCGTCATGGTGGTCGCGATCCGACGCCGGGAAGGCCACATGGAGTTCAATCCTTCACCGGACGCGCGCCTGCACGGCGGTGACCAGCTCGTGCTGCTCGGCAGCGCCGAGAACCTGCGCCTGCTCGACAAGGAGGCCCGTCCGCCCGCGCGCGGCGAGGGGTCGGCATGAGCGCCCGGCGACTCGACGGCGTGGCGACCGCGGCAGCCATTCGCGCTGAACTGGCGTCACGCATCGCGCGATTCACCTCGGCGCGGGGGCGCGCGCCCGGCCTGGGCATCGTGCTCGCTGGCGGCGATCCCGCCTCGGAGATCTACGTCCGGAACAAGCTGCGCACGGCCGCCGAGGCCGGCTGCCGCGCGGAGGTGTTCCGGGTCGACGGCGGTGCGCCCCTCGCCGACGTGCTCGCGCTCGTGGCCCGGCTGAACGCCGACGACACGGTCGACGGCATCCTCGTGCAGTCGCCGCTCCCGCAGGGCATGGGCCGGGGCGCCGAGCAGCAGGTGTTCGATGCCGTGGCGCCGGCCAAGGACGTCGACGGCTTCCATCCGCAGAACATCGGGCTGCTGGCGCAGAAGCGCGCGGTGCTGGTGGCGTGCACGCCGCTCGGGGTGATGGAGCTGCTGAAGCGCGAGGGCGTGGCGCTGGCCGGACGACGGGCGGTCGTGATCGGCCGGAGCGACATCGTCGGCAAGCCGATGGCGCTGCTGCTGCTGCACCAGGACGCCACGGTCACCATCTGCCATTCCCGCACGCCGGATGTCGCGGCGCTGGCGCGCGAGGCCGACGTGCTGGTGGCGGCGGTTGGTCGTGCGGCCTACGTCACCCCCGCCTTCGTCAAGCCCGGCGCCACCGTGATCGACGTGGGGATCAATCGCGTCACCGACGCCGCGCTGGTGGCGCGGTGGTTTCCCGCCGGTCACCCCCGCCGCGCGACGTTCGAGGCGAACCGGAGTCTCGTGGTTGGCGACGTGCATCCGGACGTCGAGGCGCTGGCCGGGGCCCTCACGCCGGTACCGGGCGGGGTCGGGCCGCTCACCATTGCAATGCTGCTCAGCAACACCGTGGTGGCGGCCGAACGCCGCGCCGGCCTGCCGTCGGACTGACGCCCGTGCTCCGCATCGCGCTCACCGGCGGGATTGCGACGGGGAAGAGCGTGGTGGCGCGCGAGCTGCAGGCCGTAGGCGTGGCCACCATCGACGCCGACCACCTGGCACGCGACGCCGTGCGGCCCGGCGGTGCCGGCCTGGCCGCGGTGGTGGCGAGGTTCGGCGCGGGCGTGGTCACGACCGAGGGCGTGCTCGACCGGCCAGCGCTGGGGCGCCTCGTCTTTGCCGACGCCGCCGCCCGGCGCGATATCGAACGGCTGCTGCACCCGCTCGTGCGGCAGGGCATCGAGGCCTTCTTTGCGGCCCTGCCACGCGGTGAGCCTGGGGTGGCGGAGGTGCCGCTGCTCTACGAAACCGGCTGGGTGCGGACCTTCGACATCGCCGTCGTCACCGCGTGCCGGGCCGCCACGCAGCGCGCCAGGCTCATGGCGCGTGACGGCCTGACGGCGGCCGCGGCGGACCTCCGGTTGGCGGCGCAGTGGCCGATCGACGACAAGGCCCGGCTGGCGGATGCGGTCGTGATGACCGACGGGTCGCTCGACCACACACGAGCGCAGGCGCGCCGTCTGGCCGCGTGGATCAGAGGTCGGTTGCGTCCTTCGTAACCGGCCCGATTCGCTCTTCGACGAAGCTGTTCCACTCGTGACAGTGAGGACACTGCCACAGCAGTTCGGTGCTGCGGTAGCGACAGCGCAGGCAGACGTGGGGATCGAGATAGAACACCGCGGCCTTGGCGTGGCGCACGTAGCGCTCGACCGACTCCCGATCGAGCGCCATGTGCAGCAGCAGATCCCAGATCGCCTCGTGCACGGTGAGGCCGTGCGGATTGTGGCTGAGCGCCTCGAGGTACTGGTCGAGGGCCTGTGCCGTGTGCCCGTCGTCGGCCAGCGCGCTTCCGAGCGCCAGGCGGGCGCGCCAGTTCTGAGGATGCGTGGCGGCGACGCGCCGGCACAGGTCGAGAAAACGCTCCGGCTGCCCGGCGGCGGCGTAGGCCGCGCGCAGGCGTTCGAGCACCAGGTGGGCGCGGTCGGGCGTGCTGTCGACGACGCCTTCCCACACGGCCGTGGCCTCACGTGCCTTGCCCTGCCGCTCGAGGACGTCCCCCAGGTTGACCGACGCCGGCGTGACGGCACTGTCGAGATCAAGGGCCGCCGAGAAACGGTCATGGGCCGCCGCCAGGTCGCCGGTCCTCAACGCGGCCAGCCCCCGTTCGTTCTCGAGGAACGCCAGAATCGACTGGCTTTTCGCCGGTGACTCGGGGCCGGCCATGGCCACGAGTTCCTGACGCACCCGCGCCGCCTCGTCCCACTGCCGCTGTTCCTCGTAGACCTTCTCGAGGTGCAGCAGTGCATAGCTGTTCGAGGGATCGAGGCGCCGCACTTCCTTGAACGCCTCGACAGCGCGATCGACGAAGCCGCCGCGCTTGAAGTCGAGCCCAAGACAGAGCATCACGTAGGCGTGTTCGACGCGCGTGAGGTCCTGGCGCTGGAGCAGGGACTGGTGCACCTGGATGGCGCGCGACACCTGGCCGCGCTCCCGGTAGACGTTGCCGAGAATCAGATGGATCTCGAGGGCGTCGGCGTCGACTCGGGCGGCCTGGCTGAGCTCTTCGATGGCCAGGTCGATCTGGTTGGCCACGAGAAAGTTCAGGCCGAGTACGTAGTGGTGGGAATCGCGGGCCTTGCGGCGATCGATCCAGCGCCCGTCGCGCAGTTTGTAGCGCTCCCAGGCCTTGCCGATCGCCACGCCGGCGAGCACGGCCAGCAGGACCGAAATGAAGGGGAGATAGCCGGACAGCACGGTCACGCGCTGACGCTGGTTTCGCCGACGCGGGCGAGGGTGCCGCGCTGGTGCGCGGCGGCGGCCTCGACGAAGCTCGCAAAGAGCGGATGCGGCCGCAGCGGACGCGACAGGAACTCGGGGTGGAACTGCACGCCGAGGAACCACGGATGTGACGGCAGCTCGGCAATCTCCACGAACTTGCCATCCGGCGAGCGCCCAGAGATCATCATGCCGTGCTCGCGCAGGGCCGGCTCGTAGAGCGCGTTGAACTCGTAGCGATGGCGGTGCCGTTCCCAGATCGTGTCGGTGGCGTAGATTCGGTGCGCGAGCGATCCTGGCGTCAACTGGCAGGCGTAGCGCCCGAGGCGCATGGTGCCGCCCAGGTCGTCCACGCCGAGCAGGTCGCGAAGCTTGTAGATGATCTTGTGCGGCGCCGCCTCGTCGAACTCGGTCGACTCCGCGCCTTCGAGGCCGCACACGTGCTTGGCGAACTCCACCGTGGCCCACTGGAAGCCGTAGCAGATGCCGAAGTAGGGAATGCGGTGGATGCGGGCATACTCAGCCGCGCGCATCATGCCGCGTGTGCCGCGCGTGCCGAAGCCGCCGGGCACGAGAATCGCGTGGGCCCCCTCGAGCAGACGCGCGCCGCCCTCCTGCTCGAGCGCCTCAGCCTCGACCCACTGGATGTTGATGCGCAGACGGTGCGCGAAGCCGCCGTGGTAGAGCGCTTCGTTCAGGCTCTTGTAGGAATCCTCGTAGCCGGTGTACTTGCCGACGACGTGCACGGTCAGCTCGCCGTCGGGGTGCTTGATGTTCTCGACCAGCTGCTCCCACGCGCGCGCATCGCCGGTCGTGGGCGGCAGGCCCAGCCGTTGCAGCACGACCCGGTCGATGCCCTCCTCGCGCAGCGCGAGCGGCACTTCGTAGATGGTCTCGACATCGCGCGCCGTGATCACGGCTTCCTGATCGACGTCGCAGAACAGAGCAATCTTCTGCTTGATGTCGCGGTCGAGCGCGCGGTCGGTGCGGCACAGCAGGATGTCGGGCTGGATGCCGATCGAGCGCAGGTCGCGCACGCTGTGCTGGGTGGGCTTGGTCTTCAGTTCCCCAGCCGAGCCGATCCACGGCACGAGCGTGAGGTGGATGTAGAGCGTGTGGTCCCGGCCCGCGTCCTGCCGGAACTGGCGGATGGCTTCGAGGAAGGGCAGGCTCTCGATGTCGCCGACGGTGCCGCCGATCTCCACGAGCACGACGTCCACGTCCTTGCCGACGGCGCGGATGCAGTCCTTGATCTCATTGGTGATGTGCGGTATCACCTGCACCGTGCGGCCCAGGTAGTCGCCCCGTCGTTCCTTCTGGATGACCGACAGGTAGATCTTGCCGGTCGTCCAGTTGCTGTTGCGGGTCGTGATCGTGTCGGTGAAGCGCTCGTAGTGGCCGAGGTCGAGGTCGGTCTCGGTGCCGTCGTCGGTGACGAACACCTCGCCGTGCTGGTAGGGGCTCATCGTGCCCGGGTCGACGTTGATGTATGGGTCGAACTTCAGCAGCGCGACCTTGTAGCCGTGGCCTTCGAGCAGCGCGCCGATCGAGGCCGCGGCCAGGCCCTTGCCGAGCGACGACACGACGCCGCCGGTGACGAAGATGTACTTGGTGGCACGTGCGGGAGCGCTCATGGGAGTTGCACCTTCCGCCGGGCGCGTTCGAGATCGTCCGGCGTATCGACCGAGAGCGAGACGTAGCTGCTCTCGACCACGCGAATGGGGATGCCGTGCTCGAGCGCGCGAAGCTGCTCGAGCGATTCGGAGAGTTCGAGCGGCGTGGGCGCGAGCGCCGCGAGCGCGAGCAGCGTCGCCCGCCGGTAGGCGTAGACGCCGATATGCACGGCCGGCATCGCCCCGCCCGGCGAACGGAGGTGGGGAACGGCCGCGCGCGAGAAATAGAGCGCCCGGCCTCGCAGGTCGCGCACCACCTTCACGAGGTGTGGCGACGCGACGTCTTCGCCAGGCAGCAGCGCCCGGCACAGGGTCGTCATCTGCTCCGACAGATCCCGGCGCAAGGGGGCGACCAGCGCGTCGATGGCCGCCGGGTCGATGAACGGCTCGTCGCCTTGCACATTCACGACGATGTCACACGGCACGTGCGCGACGAGTTCGGCCAGCCGATCGGTGCCGGTGAGGTGGTCGCGGCGGGTGAGACAGGCGATGCCGCCAAAGGCTTCGACCGCATCGACGATTCGCTGGTCGTCGGTGGCGACCAACACGGCGTCCACCGTAGACGAGAGAGAGGCCTGACGGTAGACGTGCTCGACCATGGGCCGGCCGGCGATTTGAGCAAGAGGTTTTCCAGGAAGGCGGGTCGAGTGGTAGCGGGCGGGAACGATCGCGACGACTGAAGAATCGGTCAGTCCGGCCGCCAATCTGCCTGGAACAGCGGGCACGGCGAATCATACCATGGTGCATACATCGGCAGACGCCGGCAGATCCGCGGGCACCAGGACCGATACTATGAATGAGCGATGCGCACCATTTCTTCCCGCGCTCTCGGCGTGATGCTCTCCGGCGCGGCCCTGGCGGGCTGGTTGGCCGGCTCCACGCTCCATCCGCCGGTGGCCACGACTCAAGTGGGGACGCCGCGCGCGCGGCCGGCGCCGGTAGCGCACGCCGCGTTGCCGCCCGTGGCGTGGCCGATCGCGCCCCAGCGGGTCGCGCCACCCGCACCGTCGCGCAATCCCTTCACGTTCCGCACGGCGGTGCGCGCGGGCGGCGGCGATGCGAACGCTCGGCCGGCACCCCCTGCGACGCCACTGCCGGTCGTGAGCGAGACGGATGCGGCGGTCGCGCCGCCCGCCCCGGCGATTATCTGGCGGCTGTCGGGCATCGCCACGAGCGAGAACGGCGATGTCGTCGCCGTGCTGAGTGGTGGGGGCGACGTGGTGCTGGTGCGCGCGGGCGACGACCTGCCGGACGGCGACCGCGTCGTCGAGGTCGGCCCGGCACACGTCGTCGTGCAGACGGCGGCGGGCGCCATGACGCTGCGCCTGCCCTAGCGTGAGGTCGTGTCGACGTCCGCGCTGCGCGCGCAATCACCCGGGGGTGCAAGCGACTCCGCTGAACGAATGGCGCCGGTATAATGCCTGACCAGAGCAACTGTGGCCGGACGTGTGAGTGGGCGCGGGTGCCGAACGGCGCGCGCACCAGCGGTGGTGCAAAGCGGTGTTTTGTTAGACTTCGTGTGCCGTTGGGCCGTCTCTACGGGGTGTTATCAACAGGGTTTTCCACAGAACGTGTGAACATCCGGATCGCGGGCGGCGGGGGGCTGACCTAATCTTCGCCTCGTCGGATTTTGGAGCGTAGCGATGAATCGAAAAGTGACAGTGGTGGGTGGCGGCGGCGCCGTCGGCGCGACGGTGGCCCGAGCGATCGCGCAGAAGGAGCTGGCGGATGTCGTGATCGTGGACGTCGCCGACCAGAAGGCGGCGGGAATCGCGCTCGACATCTACCAGTCGTGCGCGATTGGCGGATCGGCCGCGAAGGTCATCGGCGTTGGCGCCACTGACGAAGGCTACGCGCACACGGCCAATTCCGATGTGGTCGTCGTCACCTCGGGCGTGCCGCGCAAGCCAGGTATGAGTCGCGACGACCTGCTCGACATCAACTACAAGATCATGCAGGCCGTGACGGCGCAGGTCGTCAAGCACTCGCCCAACTGCGTCATCGTGCCAGTCGCCAATCCGCTCGACGCGATGTCGCAGGCCGTCTATCGCCTGAGCGGCTTCCCGCGCGAGCGCGTGATCGGCATGGCCGGCGTGCTCGACTCGGCCCGCATGCGCAGCTTCGTGGCGATGGAACTGAACGTCAAGGTGTCGGACGTGACCTGCTTCGTGCTGGGCGGCCACGGCGACACGATGGTGCCGCTGCCGCGCCTCTCGACGGTAGCTGGCGTGCCGCTCACCGAACTGGTGGCGATGGGCCAGCTCACGCAAGAGAGGCTCGACGCGATCTGCACGCGCACGGCCAACGGCGGCGCAGAGCTCACCAAGCTGATTGGCACCAGCGCCTGGTATGCGCCGGGCGAATCGGCCGCAGCGATGACCGAAGCGATTCTGAAGGACTCGAAGGCCATCATGCCGTGCTCGGTGTTTCTGCAGGGCGAATACGGCATCAACGATCTGTTCGTGGGCGTGCCCGTGAAGCTGGGCGCCGCCGGCGTCGAGCAGATCATCCAGATCAACCTGACCGAGTCCGAAAAGGCTGCCCTGCACAAGTCCGCAGGCGCCGTGAAGGAACTGGTCGACATCATCAAGCTCTGAGGTTCACCGGTGAAGATTCACGAGTATCAGGCCAAGGCCATCCTGGCCAGGTTCGGTGTCCCCGTGCCGAAGGGCGAGGTGGCCGTCACGCCGCAGGAAGCCGTCGACATCGCCAAACGGCTGGGCGGTCCAGTCGCCGTGGTGAAGGCGCAGATTCATGCGGGCGGACGCGGCAAGGGCGGCGGTGTGAAGGTGTCCAAGGGGCTCGAGGCGGTCGAGGCCAACGCCAAAGCCATCCTGGGCATGCAACTCGTCACGCACCAGACCGGCCCGGCCGGTCAGCGTGTCGGCCGCGTGCTCGTCGAGGAAGGCCTGGCCATCAAACGCGAGCTCTACGTCGGCCTGCTCGTGGATCGCTCCACTCAGAAGCCGGTCCTCATGGCCAGCGCCGACGGCGGCATGGACATCGAAGAAGTGGCGGCCAGGACGCCGGAACGGATTCACAAGGCGTTCATCGAACCGGGCATCGGCCTGGCGACGTTCCAGGCGCAACAGCTCGCCTTCGCCATCGGCCTGACCGGTGACGAAGTGAAGAAGGCCAGCAAGCTCATGCTGGCCTTCTATCAGGCTTTCATCGCGACCGATGCCTCGCTGCTCGAGATCAATCCTCTGATCGTGACCGAGGGCGGCGACCTGTTCGCGCTCGACGCCAAGATGACGATTGACGACAACGCGCTCTATCGCCACGCCGACTTCCGCGATCTGCGCGACTTGAGCGAAGAGGATCCCCTCGAGGTCGAGGCGTCGAAGTTCGCGCTGAACTACATTCGTCTCGACGGCAACATCGGCTGCATGGTGAACGGCGCCGGCCTGGCCATGGCCACCATGGACATCATCAAGCTGTCGGGCGGCCTGCCCGCCAACTTCCTCGACGTGGGCGGCGGCGCCAACGCCGAGCAGATTCGCAACGCGTTCAAGATTCTGATGTCGGACACCAACGTCAAGGCGGTGCTCATTAACATCTTCGGCGGCATCCTGCGCTGCGACGTGCTGGCGGCAGGGGTGATCGCGGCCGTGAAAGAACTGGGCGTGCCGGTGCCCATCGTGATTCGCATGAAGGGCACCAACGTGGACGAGGGCAAGAAGATGCTGGCCGAGAGCGGACTCAACTTCACCAATGCCGACACCATGGCCGACGCGGCCGACAGTGTCGTGGCGCTGGCCGGGGGTGCCCGCTAATGGCGGTCCTCCTCGACTCGAACACGCGCTTGATCGTGCAGGGCATCACCGGCCGCGAGGGCACCTTCCACGCCAAGGCCGCCGCGGCCTACCACACGAACGTCGTCGGCGGGGTCACGCCCGGCAAGGGCGGCACCACGCACGAGGGCTGGCCCGTGTTCAACACGGTGGCCGACGCCGTGGCGCAGACCGGGGCCAACGCGTCGGTCATCTTCGTGCCGCCGCCGTTTGCGGCCGACGCGATCATGGAAGCCGCCGATGCCGGCATCGGCTTGGTCGTGTGCATCACCGAAGGCATTCCGGTCGTGGATATGCTCAAGGCCATGACCTTCCTGCAGGCCCGTCCAGGCACGCGCCTGATCGGTCCCAATTGCCCCGGCATCATCTCGCCGGGCAAGGGCAAGGCCGGCATCATCCCGGCGAACATCTGCAAGGAGGGCCGCATCGGCATCGTGTCGAAGAGCGGCACTCTGACCTACGAAGCGATCGCGCAGCTGACCCGGCTGGGCCTCGGCCAGTCGACGTGCATCGGCATCGGCGGCGACCCGCTGATCGGCACCACCCACATCGACGCGCTCGACCTCTTCCAGCGCGACGCCGACACCGACGCCGTCATCATGATCGGAGAGATCGGCGGCTCGGCCGAAGAGGAAGCGGCCGCCTGGATCACGACCCACTTCACCAAGCCGATCGTGGCGTTCATCGCCGGCCAGACGGCGCCGCCCGGGCGCCGCATGGGTCACGCCGGAGCCATCATCGCCGGCGGGCAGGGTACGGCCGCCGAGAAGATGGCGGCCCTCACGGCTGCCGGTGTCACGGTGGTCAGGAGTCCGGCGGATATGGGAGAATCCCTGGTGAAGGTACTCGGCCGATGAACCTCACCGGCTTCGTGCGCCTCTCGTTTACGGGCTTTCGTGCTCGCAGGGGCGCGGCGTAGGCCGACTCGCAGTTCCGAATCGGACACGCATACCGCCGCCCCGGCCTCACGGCCCGGGCGGCGGTTGTCGTTTTTGGGGAGAGCAGCATGACCACACGGGATCTCGCCGATCTGCGCAAGTCGCTGGACGATCTGGACAAGGTGCTCCTGCACGCGCTCGGCGAGCGGACGCGTCTCGCGCAGGAGATTGCCGGCGTCAAGGCCGACACCGACCACCCCGTACGCGACCAGGCGCGCGAGGCGGCGCTCGTCGCGCACCGCTCGGCCTACGGCGAGCAACTCGGACTCGACCCCGCCCTCGTGCGCCGGATCTATCAGGAGATCATCGAGGACTCGGTGCGCCGTCAGCGCGACTGGCTGCTGGCGCCCGACGACGCCAGGGAAGCGCCGTGGACGGTGGCCTATCAAGGCACCGAGGGCGCCTACGGTCACGAGGCCGCCGCGCGCCATTTCGGAGTGGAGCGGCGGGCCATCACCTTTCGGCCCTACCGGTCATTCCGTGACACGCTCGAGGCCGTGCAGCGGGGCGACGCGCAGCGGGCGGTGCTGCCGATCGAGAACAGCACCGCGGGATCGGTGCACGAGGTCTACGACCTGCTCTTCCGCTTGAACCTGTCGGTAGTGGGGGAGGAGGTGCTGCCGATCCGGCACTGCCTGCTGGGCGTGCCGGGCGCCACCGTCGCCGGCTTGACCCATGTGCACTCCCACCCGCAGGCGCTCGCGCAGTGCAGCGAGTTCCTGGTCGGGCTCGAGGGGGTCGAGACCGAGGCGGCGGCCAACACGGCTCTGGCGGCCGCGCGCGTGGCGGAACGCGGCGACGCGGCCCATGCGGCCATTGCCAGCAACGAAGCCGGCGACCGGCACGGTCTGATCGTGCTGGCCCGCGAGATCGCCAACCAGGCCGTCAACCTGACCCGGTTCGTGATCGTGGCGGCGACGCCCGTGGACATCAGTCCGTTGGTCGCCTGCAAGATCTCGCTCGTCTTCGGCACCCGCCACGAACGGGGCGCCCTGGTGCGCTGCCTGAACGTGCTCGCCGAAGAGGGATTGAGCCTGACCAAGCTCGAGTCCCGGCCGATCCCGGGCACGGCCTGGGAGTACGTGTTCTACGTGGATATCGAAGGGCACCTGAGTGAGCCCCGGGTGCAGTCAGGGCTCGCCGGACTGGCCGGCGCCACGCAGTTCCTCCGGATGCTGGGGTGCTACCCGCAGGCCGTCACGGCGGGCGGGGAAGCGTCAGGCCATCCACAGGTATAATCGACCGGTTATGCAGCGTACATTTGCCATCATCAAACCAGATGCCGTCGGTGCCGGATCCATGGGGAAGATTCTCGCCCGCGTTGAAGCGGAGGGATTCACCGTGCGCGCGGCCCGTCTGATTCACATGTCCAAGGCCGAGGCCGAGGGCTTCTATCACGTGCACGTGGCGCGGCCCTTCTTCGGCGGGCTGACCGACTTCATGTCGTCGGCGCCGTGCCTGGTGCTGTGCCTCGAAGCGCCAGACGCCATCAAGAAGTGGCGCGACCTGATGGGCCCGACCGACCCGGCCAAGGCCGAGGCTGGCTCGCTCCGCAAGGAGTTCGGCGTGTCGATCGACAACAACGCCACACACGGATCGGATGCGCCCGAGACGGCGGCGTTCGAGTTGGGCTACTTCTTCCGCGGGATGGAACTCCGCTAACACGCGCGTGGGGCCGCTGCTGGTCGTCGTCGGACTCGTGGTGGCCGCCGTGGGCGGTCTGGTGTGGCTGGGACTGCCGCTCGGGCGGCTGCCGGGCGATCTTGCCGTCGAGCGCGACGGCTTCCGTCTCTACGTGCCAATCACGACGTCCCTGCTCGTGAGCGGCGCAGTCATGCTGGTAGGCTGGCTGTTGCGCCGTTGAGGGGCGGCGGCCGGCCGCCCCACTTCCGTGGCGGACCGGTTCCGCGGGCGGATGCCTAGAGTCGAAGGAGAGGTCGATGGCCATCAAGAGCGATCGGTGGATTCGGCGCATGGCGCTCGAGCACGGCATGATCGAGCCGTTCGAGGATCGCCAGGTGCGCGCGGGCGTGGTGTCCTACGGACTCTCGTCGTACGGCTACGACACGCGCGTGGCCGACGAGTTCAAGGTGTTCACCAACGTCTACAACACCGTCGTCGACCCCAAGAACTTCGATCCCAAGTCGTTCGTGGACATCAAGGCCGACGCGTGCATCGTGCCGCCGAATTCGTTCGCCCTGGCTCGCACCATCGAGTACTTCCGCATCCCCCGCGACGTGCTGACGGTGTGCCTGGGCAAGAGTACTTACGCGCGCTGCGGCATCATCGTGAACGTGACGCCGTTCGAGCCCGAGTGGGAAGGCCACGTCACCATCGAGATCTCGAACACGACCCCGCTGCCCGCGAAGATCTACGCCAATGAGGGGATCGCGCAGGTGTTGTTCTTCCAGAGCGATGAGGCCTGCGAGGTGTCCTACAAGGACAAGGCCGGCAAGTACCAGAACCAGCGCGGCGTCACGCTGCCGAAGATCTAAGGGCTGAGGACTCGGGGCCGGGGGCTGGGGCTCGCCAGGAACGCCCGATACGGAAAGTGATGCTACGACGACACAAAGGGATTGAGCCGACGGTGGACGCTTCGGCGTTCGTGGACGCGTCCGCGCAGGTGATCGGCGACGTGCACATCGGCGCGGAGTCATCGGTGTGGATGAACGCGGTCATCCGTGGCGACGTGCACCGCATTCGCATCGGCCGGCGCTCGAACATCCAAGACCTCACGATGGTGCACGTGATGCGCGACTCGCATCCCACCACCATTGGCGACGAGGTGACGGTGGGACACTCGGCCGTGCTGCACGGCTGCACGATCGAGGACCGGGTGCTCATTGGCATGGGCGCGACGCTGTTGAACGGGGCGCACGTCGGCGCCGACTCGGTCGTCGCGGCCGGCAGCCTCGTCACCGAAGGCACGCGCATCCCGCCGCGCTCGCTCGTGATGGGCCGGCCGGGCAAGGTGAAGCGCCCGTTGACCGACGACGAGGTGGCGGAGATCCGCTTTTACGCCGACAACTACGTGGCCTACCGGCTCGACTATCTGGCCGAGGCCGCGGGTCGGGCGGAGCGGCCCTGATGGCGGTCTCGACCAAGCCCGCGCGCGGCATGCGCGACTTCCTGCCGGCCGACGTGCGGCGGCGGTCCCATGTGATCGACATGGTGGCCGGCGTCTTCCAGAGCTACGGCTTCGAGCCGCTCGAGACGCCGTCGGTCGAGAACATCGAAACGCTCACTGGCAAGTACGGTGAAGAAGGCGATCGACTGATCTTCAAGATCCTGAAACGCGGTGAAGACGGCAAGACCGGCGACGCCGATCTTGCGTTGCGCTACGACCTCACCGTGCCGCTGGCGCGGGTGGTGGCTGAACACCGAGGGACGCTGCCCAAATTCTTCAAGCGCTACCAGGTGCAGCCGGTGTGGCGCGCCGACCGTCCGCAGAAGGGCCGTTTCCGCGAGTTCTACCAGTGCGACGTCGACGCCACCGGGTCCACGTCGATGACCGTCGAGGCCGAGTTGCTCGCGGCCGGGGCCGATGTGCTGAGTCGCCTGGGGTTCGCCGATTTCACGGTTCGCCTGAATCATCGACAGCTACTCACCGGCGTGCTCGACACGGCCGGCGTGCCGGCGGCACTGCACGGCACGGCCCTCATCGCGCTCGACAAGGCCGACAAGATCGGTCGCGATGCGGTGGTGACCGAGATGGCGGCCCGTGGCATCGTCGGCGCTGCCGCCCGCGCCCTCATGACGCTGCTGTTCGACGAGGCCGCAGCGGCCGCCGACAACGGCGCGCGACTCGAACTGCTCGGCCGCTACGTGGCCGGACACGAGGCTGGGGCCGCAGCGGTGGCGCAACTGCGCGAGATCCTCGCGCTGGCCGGCGGCACCTCGGCCGGCCCGCACCTGGTCATCGACCCCACGCTGGCCCGCGGTCTCGGCTACTACACCGGCGCCATCTTCGAAATCGCCGTGCCCGACCTGGCCGGCAGCCTGGGCGGCGGCGGGCGCTACGACGATCTGGTCGGCATGTTCCGCGGTCAGCGGGTGCCGGCCTGCGGTCTGTCGCTCGGACTCGAACGCATCCTGGTCGTGATGGCCGAACGGGGCATGTTCCCGGCCAGCGTGGAACGGCCGCCGGCCGACGTGCTGGTCGCCAACTTCGACGCAGACGCCGTGGCCGATGCGCTGGCGCTCGCCGCCGAGCTGCGGCGCGGACATGCGGGCACGGGCCTGGCGGTCGAGCTCTATCCCGACGTGGACAAACTCGGGAAGCAGTTCAAGTACGCCGCCGAGCGGGGCATTCCGTTCGTGGCGGTGGCCGGATCCGAAGAACGGCAGGCGGGGCAGGTCACGCTGAAGGCGCTGGCCAGCGGCACGCAGGCCACGGTGGCTCGGACGGTCGCCGCGGAACACATTGTCGGTAGCATGAGGACGTCACGTGGCTGAGCAACTCGGTACTCTCGCGCGCACGCATACGTGCGGCGCCCTGCGCGCGACGGATGTCGGTGCCCCCGTGGTGCTGCTTGGCTGGGTGCAGAAGATCCGCGACCTCGGGTCGCTCATCTTTCTCGACGTGCGCGACCGCCACGGCATCACCCAGGTGATCGTGCAGGACGATGCGGCCCTGCTCGAGCGCGCCAAGCCGCTGCGCGGCGAGTTCGTAGTGGCGATCGAAGGGGTGGTCACACTGCGCGCACCGGAGACGGTCAACGCCAGGCTGCCGACCGGCGAGATCGAGGTGCGCGCGCAGGGCGTGCGGGTGTTGAACGAGGCCAAGACGCCGCCGTTCCTGATCGGCGACGAGCAGAACGTGTCCGAAGAGACGCGGCTGCGGTATCGCTATCTCGATTTGCGCCGGCCGCCGCTGCAGCGGGCGATCGCACTGCGCCACCGCATCACGCTGGCGCTGCGGAAGTACTTCGACGAACAGGGCTTCTACGAAATCGAGACGCCGATCCTCACCAAGTCCACGCCCGAAGGGGCGCGCGACTTCCTGGTGCCCAGCCGTGTGCATCCCGGCGAGTTCTACGCGCTGCCGCAGTCGCCGCAGATCTTCAAGCAGATCCTGATGATCGCGGGCTTCGACAAGTACGTGCAGATCGCCCGCTGCTTCCGCGACGAGGCGCTGCGTGCCGATCGTCAGCTCGAGTTCACCCAGGTCGATCTGGAAATGGCCTTCGCGCGGCCCGAGATGGTCTACGAGGTGGTCGAGGGCGCGCTGGCCGCGGCGTTCCGCGAAATCGGCGTCGAGATTGCGCGCCCCTTCAGGCGGATGGCATATGCCGAGGCCATCGCCGTCTACGGATCCGACAAGCCCGACCTGCGCTTCGACCTGCGCATCCAGGACGTGAGCTCGCTCTATACTGCGTCGACCTTCGGCATCTTCCGCGAGGCGGTGTCGGTCGGCGGCACCGTGCGCGGCTTGGTCATCCCCGGCGCGGCCACGGCCTCGCGCCGCGAATTGGACGAGATCGTCGAGCTGGCCAAGCAGAGCGGCGCGGCTGGCCTCATCTGGGCGCGCCGCACGCCTGACGGCGTGCAGTCGTCGGCCAAGGCGATTGGTGACGAGGCCACGCGCGCGACCCTCGACGCGATGGCGGCCGGCGCGGGCGACCTCGTGTTGCTCGCGTGCGGCGCCGCCGACGCCACCTCGAAGATGCTGGGCCAACTGCGCCTGCTGGTGGCGAAGAAGCGCAACCTGATTCCCGAGGGGCTCTGGGAACTGCTCTGGATCACCGATTTTCCGCTGTTCCACTGGAATGCCGACCAGCAGCGGTGGGATTCGGTGAACCACCCGTTCACGGCGCCGCGCGAAGACGATCTGCACATGCTCGAGTCCGACCCGGGCAAGGTGCTGGCCAAGGCCTACGACGTGATCCTGAACGGCTGGGAGCTGGGCGGCGGCAGCATCCGCATCCACGACCGGGAGACGCAGGCCACGGTGTTCCGGCTGCTCGGCCTGAGCGAGGAACAGGCGCGCACGCGTTTCGGCTTCTTCCTGGAAGCACTGGAGTACGGCACGCCGCCGCACGGCGGCCTGGCCCTCGGCCTCGACCGGGTGGTGGCGCTGCTGGCGGGCGAGACCTCGATTCGCGAAGTGATTCCGTTCCCCAAGACCACCCAGGCCGTCGACCTGATGTGCGACGCGCCCTCCACGGTGGAGGCCGCGCAGCTCCGCGAATTGCGGCTCCGCATCGAGTCTTGACCGGCCCGCGGGCTCGCTGCTACGATCGAAATCTAGAAGTCAAGTTACTGATACAGAAGGAGATATCGGCATCAGTACGACCACGACCCGTCGCATCACCGTGCCGCAGGCCAGCGTGGGCACGCTCTTTGGCCCCTACGACGAGAACTTGCGTCACGTCGAGGCACTGCTCAACGTGAAGATCCGCACGCAGGGCCACGAACTCATGGTCGATGGCCAGTCGCGCGACACCGCGCGCGTCGAGCGGTGGGTCGGCCAGGTCAGCGGCCTGCTCGGCGATGGGCATTCGCTTTCGGACGCCGATATTCGCACCGCCGCCAAGCTCGTGTCGGACCACGACAGCATCGACCTCCACGAACACTTCCTGAAGGGCGGCCAGCTCCGGCAGGCGGGGAAGCGGCGCATCGTGGCGAAGTCGGTCAACCAGCGGCTCTACCTCGACGCCATCGAGCAGCACGACATCGTGTTCGGCGTGGGGCCGGCCGGCACCGGCAAGACCTACCTGGCGATGGCCCAGGCGGTGAGCGCGCTGCTGGCCAAGAAGGTGGCGCGTATCATCCTGGCCCGTCCGGCCGTCGAAGCCGGCGAGAAGCTCGGCTTCCTGCCTGGCGACATGCAGGAGAAGATCAATCCCTACCTGCGGCCCCTCTACGACGCCCTCTACGAGATGCTCGACGTGGAACGGGCCGAGCGCCTGCTCGAGCGCGGCGTCATCGAAGTGGCGCCGATTGCCTTCATGCGCGGCCGCACGTTGAACGACGCCTTCGTGATTCTCGACGAGGCCCAGAACACCACCGTCGAGCAGATGAAGATGTTCCTGACGCGCCTGGGCTTCGGCTCGAAAGCCGTTGTCACCGGCGACATTACCCAGATCGACCTGCCGGCGGGACGCACTTCGGGGCTGGTGGACGCGATTCGCGTCGTGTCGGGTATCGAGGGCATCGCCTTCGTGCACTTCAACGACCGCGACGTCGTGCGCCACAAGCTCGTGCAGGCGATTGTGAAGGCCTACGAAGGGCAGGGCGGCACGTCCGGCCCGGTCCGTTCAGCACGGCCATGACCACCCGGCCGCGCGACGCCGCGCGCCTGCACGTCACGATCGTCGGTCTGCCGGCCGCCCGGGCGGCGAGCCGCGGCCTCGCGCCCTGGCTGTGCCGGGTGGCGCCACGGCGTGCCCGCGGCGAGGTCACGATCGCGCTGGTCGGCGACGCGCGCATGCGCACGTTGAACCGCACGTTCCGCGGCGTCGATCACACTACCGACGTCCTTTCTTTTCCCGCCTTCGCCGGCGCTGGACCGACGCCGTCTTGGGCGAGGCGCTTCGCGCCCGCGTCGCCGTCCGTCCCGCTGGCGCTCGGCGATGTCGCGATCGCCACGGGCGTCGCGAGCCGTCAGGCGCGAGCGGCCGGACACACGCTGGGCACCGAGCTGCGGGTGCTGGCGCTGCATGGCCTGCTGCATCTGCTCGGTTTCGACCACGACACCGACCGCGGTCAGATGGCCCGCACGGAGGCGAAGTTGCGGCGCGCCGGCCGGCTGGCCGAGGGCCTCATCGAACGCGCGCGACCGCTCCGACGCGGCGCCAAGACGACCACGTCCACAAGGACGGGCCGATGACGCCACTCGCGCTCTTCCTGCTGGCGTGCGCGGCCGTGCTCGTGGGCACGGTGTCGGCGGCCTTCAGCGCCATGATGCGGCTCTCGCTGCGGCTGAGCGCCGAGCGGAGCGACCGCGACGACCTGCTCGGCGGCTACCTCGACGATCCGATGCGCCTCTTCATCCCGACGCGCTTGGTGCTGGCGATCATCTACGTCGTGGCCGGGGCGCTCCTGGCCCGGGTGATCGGGATGGAGGCCGGGCACGGGTTGCCCACGCTGATCGCGGCCATGGCGGTGTTCGCCATGGTGTCGGAGCATCTGGTGCCGCTCGTGATCATCCGCCACGACCCGGAGGCCGTGCTGAGCGCCATCCTGCCCGCGTTCCACCCGGTGGAGCGGCTGCTGCGGCCGGTCACGCTGGCGCTGCTGCGGATTGGCAAGGTCTCGCCTTCCGCCGGCGCCAACGGCGATACGACGGGCGCCAGCGCCAACGGCGCCGAGACGATGGCCGAGTCGCCGCAGGAATCTGGTGGCGGCCTCGAGTCCGGTCCCGAGCAGGCGCGCGCCTTGCTCCGGTCGATCGTCGACTTCCGCGACACCCTGGTGCGTGAAGTGATGACGCCCCGGCCCGACATCATCGCCATCGAAGTCACGCAGACGATCGAGGATCTACGACGCCTCTTCCGCGATCAGCAGTATTCGCGTGTGCCGGTATTCGACGGCACCCTCGACAACATCCTGGGCTTTGCCTTCGTGAAGGACATGGTGCGCCATGCCGACGGAGCCGGCGTCGCCATCCGTGACGTGTTGCGCCCGGCTCACTACGTGCCCGAGACCAAGAAGGTGCCGGCGTTGCTCCACGAATTCCAGCGCGAGCGGGTGCAGAGCGCCATCGTGGTCGACGAGTATGGCGGCACCGCCGGGCTGGTCACCCTCGAGGATCTGATCGAGGAAATCGTCGGCGAGATTCGCGACGAGTACGACGTGGAAGCGGAGTCGGTGGTCGACGAGGGCCACGGCGTGTACGTCGTGAGCGGCAAGGCCGATGTGTCGGTGCTCGACGAGCACCTGGGGCTGGCGGTCGAGCGGGAAGGGTTCGACTCGGTCGGCGGCTTCCTGCTGGCCTCGCTCGGACGCGTACCCGTGAAGGGCGAGCGGTTCGACGTGGGCGATCTGGTCGTGGAGGTGCTCGACGCCGAACGGCGGCGCGTGACCCGCGTGCGCATGCACCGCCGCCCGTCCCCAGCCGAAGCCGAAGGTGCCAGCTCGTGAAGTCGGGCTTCGTCGGCCTCGTTGGCCGTCCCAACGCGGGGAAGTCCACGCTGCTCAACCGGCTGGTGGGCACCAAGCTGGCGATCGTCTCCGACAAGCCGCAGACCACGCGGAACCGCATCGTCGGCGTGAAGTCACTGCCGGGCGGTCAGATGGTCTACGTCGACACACCGGGCATCCACCGCCCGCTGCACCGCCTGAACGTGCGCATGGTGGACATCTCGCGGGCAACCGTGCGCGAGGTCGACGTGGTGGCTCTGGTGGTCGATGTCTCGACCCCGCACGGCGCCGGCGACAACTTCGTGCGCGACCTCGTCGAAGGCACGACCGCGCCGGTGGTGGTCGTGTTCAACAAGATCGACCTCGTGGCCAAGCCTGACCTGTTGCCGCGCATCGCGCAGGTGTCGGCGCGCGGCACCGCCGTGGACATCGTGCCGATCTCGGCCGAGACCGGCGAGAACGTCGAGCGCCTCGAAGAGGTGCTGCTCTCGCACCTGCCCGATGGCCCGGCACTCTATCCGGACGACTACCTCACCGACCAGCCGGAGCGCTTCTTCGTGGCAGAACTGGTGCGCGAGCAGGTGTTGCGGCACACCCACGCAGAGCTGCCGTTCAGCAGCGCGGTGGTGGTCGACGCCTTCGAAGAACCCGCCACCCCCGGCGGCCTGCTCCGACTGCACTGCTCGATCCTGGTCGAGCGCGCCTCGCAGAAGCCGATCGTGCTCGGCCGGGCCGGCGCCATGATCAAGGCCATCGGCACGGCCGCTCGCCTGGAGCTCGAGCGGTTCTTCGACGCCAAGGTGTATCTCGATCTGCACGTGAAAGTGAAGGCCGACTGGCGGGAGGACCCGCGCACCCTCACCGACATCGGCCTGCCCGACGACGGCTCGCGTCCGAAGCGGCGCGGCCGTCCATAGACCACCCGTGCCGTCGGGCGACAGAGATTGCCGCTCTGAAAATCGCTGTGCTACGCTTGCGAGGCTTCGCGCAGGTCTTCTCGCTCCGCTTCGCAAGAGCAGTATTTCCTGGCCCCACAGATGGGGCGCGGCGGTTGTGGGGATGTGAGGCGAGACGGTCATGGCGCAGCAGCGAAGAAGTGACGTCGTCCTCGATTCCGTCCGGCGCCTTCTGCGCATCGGCGCCACCGCCAACCTGCTGAATCTGCTGCAGAAGCAGCATCCCGCCGACCTCGGTCAGATTTTCGGAGAGCTGCACGACAACGAGCGCCAGGCGGCGTTTGCCGTGCTCGTGGAACGTCAGCCCAAGCTGGCCATGGAGGGCGTGAGCGAACTCGGCCCCGAGCGCGGCGCGCTGCTGCTGGCCGGCAAGTCGGCCGAGGACATCGTCAAGCTCGTGCAGGAGATCGCGTCGGACGACGCGGCCGCCCTGGTCGACTACCTCCCCGAGGAGCTGTCGCACGAAGTGCTCGAGTTGATGCGGCGGCGCGAGTCAGGTCAGGTCGAGAGCCTGCTCGACTACGCCGAACAGACCGCCGGTCGCATCATGAACCCGAACGTCTTCGCCCTGAGCGAAGACCTCACGGTGGCCGAGGCGGTCACGGCGCTGCAGAGCGCGATCAACGTGGAGATGGTGTTCTACCTCTACGTGGTCGACGCCCGCCGGCACCTGGTCGGGGTCACGTCGCTGCGCCGTCTGCTGCTGGTCTCGCCCGAGACGCCGCTCAAGCGGATCATGACGCCCGACGTGTTCAGCGTGCGGGTCGACACCGACCAGGAAGAGGCGGCGCGCCTCGTGGCGTCGTACAACCTGCTGGCGATTCCAGTCGTCGACGAAGAGAACAAGATCGCCGGCGTGATCACGGTCGACGACGTCATCGACGTGCTCAAGGACGAGGCCACCGAAGATCTGTATCGCCTGTCCGGTCTGTCGGGCGACGAGCGCATCGAGACCCCCGCCTTCGAAGCCCTTAAGAAGCGCCTGCCGTGGCTCGGCATCAACCTCGGCACCGCCTTTCTCGCGGCGTCGGTCGTGGCGGCCTTCGAACACACCATCAGCCAGGCCACGGCTCTGGCGGTGTTCATGCCGATCGTGGCCGGCATGGGCGGCAACGCCGCTACCCAGACCCTGACGGTGATCGTGCGCGGGCTGGCGCTCGGCGAGTTGTCGTGGGCCAATGCCCGGAAGGCCCTCTTCAAGGAGGGCGCGATCGGCCTGGGCAACGGAGTCGTGCTGGGCGTCGTGGCCGCGCTCGTGGCCTGGGCAATGAAGGGCAACCCGGTGCTCGGCCTGCTGCTGGGCATGTCCATGGTCTGCAACATGTTCGTGGCCTCGACCGTCGGCACCCTGGTGCCGCTCGGGCTCAAGGCCATCAAGGTCGATCCGGCCCTGGCCTCGTCGGTATTCATCACGACCTTCACCGACGTGGTCGGCTTCGCCTCGTTCCTGGGCTTGGCCACGATCTTCCTGCGCTTCCTCGGTCCTCAATAGACGCCGGAAAGCGGATAGAATGAGCAGCGAGGACGGCGTCGGTGCCCCTCTACTCGGCTGACGCGCTGGTGCTGCGCACCTACAAACTCGGCGAGGCCGATCGCATCGTGGTGTTCCTCACGAAGGACCGCGGCAAGAAGCGCGGTGTGGCGCAGTCGGCCCGGCGCACCAAATCACGGTTCACCGGGGCGCTGGAGCCCCTCACTGAGGTGCGAGTGGCGTACTTTGAGAAGGAGCAGCGCGAGCTGGTGAACCTGAACTACGCCGACCCCGTACGATCTCCCATGTCCACCCCGAATCCCGCAGCGCTCGGCTACAGTGCCTATTTCGCCGAGTTGCTCGACGCCAGCGCCGAGGAGGCCGACCCCGACGAGCGCCTCTACCGTCTAGGCGTGGCCACGCTCGAAGCGGTCACGATCGGCGGCCCGGTCGAGCCGCTCGCGCGCTACGTCGAAACCTGGGTGCTGCGGCTGCAAGGCGTGTATCCGGCCGATGCCGCCTGCGGCCACTGCGGGTCGGAGTTCGGCGAGGCCGACGGCGCGTATCTGGCGGCGGACGGCCACGGCTTCGTGTGCCGCACCTGCCACGGCGCGCAGGGCACCCACGACCGGTTTCTCTCGGCTCGCGCGCTGGCGTTCGTGCGCGCCGCCCGCCGGGTGAAACCGTCCGAGGCGGCCGGTCTCGGCGCCTCGCCCGCCGTGCTGCGCGAGCTCGAAGTGGCCCACCGTTCGCTCATCACCTCGCACTTCGATCGCGAGCTCAAATCCGTCCGCGTGGTCCAGGCCCTGGGCCGCCAGACGTCATAGGCGGCCCTGTTGTCCTTCCAGGATCTCATCCTCAAGCTTTCGACCTTCTGGGCATCGCGCGGCTGTCTGCTGCAGCAGCCGCTCGACCTCGAAGTGGGCGCGGGCACCTCGCATCCCGAGACGCTCTTTCGCGTGCTCGGTCCAGGTCCGTGGCAGGTGGCCTACGTGCAGCCGTCGCGGCGGCCCGACGACGGTCGCTTCGGCCAGAATCCGAACCGGCTGTTCAAACACCACCAGTTCCAGGTGATTCTGAAGCCGACGCCCGACGAGATTCAGCAGATCTACCTCGACAGCCTCGAGGCGGTCGGCATCAACCCGCGCCAGCACGACGTGCGGTTCGAGGAGGACAACTGGGAATCGCCGGCCCTCGGCGCCTGGGGCATCGGCTGGCAGGTGATGCTCGACGGCCTCGAGATCACCCAGTTCACCTACTTCCAGCAGGTGGGCGGCGTGAACCTGTCGCCGATTTCGGCCGAGATCACCTACGGCCTCGAGCGCATCGCGATGTTCCTGCAGAAGGTCGACAACGTCTTCGACCTGGAGTGGGCGCCGGGCGTGACCTACGGCGAGGTGCGGCTGCGCGAGGAAGTGGAGCAGTCGAAATACGCCTTCAACCAGGACACGACGATCTCCGCGGAGGACTACGCGGCATTCCATCGCTCGCAGTTCGAGGCCAATTTCGGCTTCGCCGGCAAGCTCGCCGACTCGCACCTGCTCCTGCCCGCACTCGAGTACGCCCTCAAGTGTTCGCACTTCTTCAACCTGCTCGATTCGAGCGGCAGCATCGGCGTGAGCGAACGCACCGCCTACATACTGCGGGTGCGCCAGTTGGCCGTGCGCTTGTGCCGCGAGTACGCCGCCGAAGCCGAGGCCGTCGCCGCGGCCCGCGCCACTGGGGCGGGCGAGTGATCGCCGACGCCCGCAGGTGAACGCCATGGATAGAGAACTGCTCATCGAGATCGGCACCGAGGAACTACCAGCGAGCTGGCTGCCGGGGCTCACCGCACAGTTTGGCGCGCGCGTCGAAGCCCGCCTGGCCGAGGAACGCATGCCGGTCGACACGCCGGTCGAGACCTTCAGCACGCCGCGGCGGCTCGTGGTGCGGGCCGCGCGTGTGCCCGAACGGCAGACCGACTTCGAGGAGCTGGTGATGGGACCGCCCGTGTCGGCGGCGGTCGGCGCCGACGGGCAGATGACCGGTGCGGGCCTGGGGTTCGCGCGCAAGCAGGGGGTGGAGCCTGCGTCGCTGCAACGGGTCGACACGCCCAAGGGCGTCTATCTGGCGCATCGGCGCCAGTTGCGCGGCAAGACCGCCGTCGATGTGCTGCCGGGCATGCTGGCGGCCGCGCTGCGCGACCTGCAATATCCGAAGCACCTGCGGTGGGACGCCCTGCTCGACGACGGCAAGGGCGAGCTGCTCAGCGGCCGTCCGATTCGCTGGGTGCTGTTCCTCTATGGTGGCCGGGTCGTGCCGTTCGATATCCTGCGGCCGGCCTCGGCGGCCGGTCCGCTCGTGCAGGACGTGCGGTCGGGCGCCGTCACCTTCGGGCATCGCTTCCTGACGACCAGCGGCCGCGCCGGCCGGGCCATCAAGGTGAAGAGCTTCGACGACTACCGCAAGCGCCTGAGCGAGAACTTCGTGGTCATCGAGCGCGGCGAACGCCACGACCGCATCGGCCGCGAACTCGACGCCGAAGCGCGGCGCCGGGGCGGCCGGGTGAGCATCTCGCCGGCCGGCCAGCAGGCCCTCGACGAGGTACCCGACCTGGTGGAGTACCCGGCGGTCGTGTCGGGCACCTTCCCGGAGGAGTTCCTGCGCCTGCCGACTGAAGTGCTCACGACCACGATGATTCACCACCAGCACTTCTTTCCGCTGGTGTCGGCGCAAGATGTGCTGCTGCCGGTGTTCCTGGCCGTGCTGAACATGGAGCCCGAGAAGCCCGAGCTCGTGGCCCGCAACCTCGAGCGCGTGCTCACGGCCCGCCTGCGCGACGCGCGCTTCTTCTGGGACGCCGATCGCGCGGTGCCGCTCGAGCAGCACCGCGAGCGCCTGGCCACCGTGGCCTTTCATCAGGGGGTCGGCACCTTCCGCGACAAGGCGGATCGGCTGGAGCCGCTGGCCCGCTGGATCGCAAGCGACGTCTTCGGACGGCCTGATGCCGGCGACGCGGCGGCGACTGCCGCTCGGCTGTGCAAGGCCGACCTGGCCTCGAACATGGTGCGCGAGCTCACCGAGCTGCAGGGCACGATGGGCGGCATCTATGCCCGCGAGGCAGGGCATCCCGAGGCGGTATGGAAGGCGATCTATCACCACTACCTGCCCTCGGCGGTCGACGCGGAGGGCGCACCGATCCGCGCGGACCTGGGCGAGGCCGCGGTGACGTGGGCCGCCGTGTCGCTGGCCGACAAGATCGACACCGTGGCCGCGCTGTTCGTGGCGGGGGAGCGGCCGACCGGCTCGCGCGACCCGCACGGCATCCGGCGGGCGGCTCAGGGGATCGTCCGCATCCTGGCGGATCTGCCGGAACTGACCGGCGTCAACGCGGTCATCACGCTCGGCCAGCTCGTGACTCGCGCGCTCGAGGCCCTGCCCGCGCCTGCGGATCCCGCTGAGTGCGGGCTGGCGCTCTGGGCCTTCATGGGCGACCGCGTGCGCAGCGTGTTCGAGCAGCGCGGCGCCGACGTGCGCAACGTCCGGGCCGTCACCACGTTCGATCCGGCTACGCTCGCGCCCTTGACGATTCGGCGCAAGCTGGCGGTGCTGCCTGACCTGGCCGACTCGGCCGAGTTCAAGCAACTGGCGCAGGTGTTCAAGCGCGTCAAGAACATCGCGAAGAACCTCGATGAAGAGGTCTACCAAGCGGCCGAGAGGCTGGGCGAGCCGATGAGCGCGCTCACCGAGCCCGCCGAAGTGGCCTTGCTCGACGAGCTCACGCGCCGCCGGCCCACGATCGAGCGCGCGATCGCATCGGGCGACTTCCGCAAGGCCTTCGGTGAAGGCGCGGCCTTGGGCCCGGCCGTCACGACGTTCTTTGCCGACGTGATGGTCATGGCCGCCGATCCCGTCGTGCAGAAAGTGCGCTTGCGGTTGATGCGCCAGATTCAATCTCTCATCCTGCAACTTGCGGACGTCTCCGAGATGGTTCCGCAAACCGACAACTAGGAGTTCCGACCGTCATGGCGAAGCGCAACGTCGCATCTGTGAAGAAGTCGTCCCCGAAGAGCAAGGCCAAGCCGGCCGCCCCCAAGCCGAAGCCGAAGGCCAAGGCCAGGCCGAAGGCCAAGGCCAAGGCCACGAAGTACGTCTACTACTTCGGCGACGGCCAAGCCGACGGCGACCGCACCATGAAGGACACGCTCGGCGGCAAGGGCTCCGGCCTGGCCGAGATGACCAACGCGGGTCTGCCCGTGCCCCCGGGCTTCACGATTTCGACCGGCGCCTGCAACCTCTACTACGCTAGTGGCGGCAAACTCACGCCGGCCATCGAGGACGAGATCGTGGCGCAACTGCGGCGGCTCGAGAAGGGCGCCAAGGCCACGCTCGGGTCGGCGACCAATCCGCTGCTCGTGTCGGTGCGCTCGGGCGCGAAGTTCTCGATGCCCGGCATGATGGACACCATCCTCAACCTCGGACTCAATGACCAGGCGGTCGAGGGCCTGAAGGCGCGCACCAGCAACGGCCGCTTCGCCTACGACAGCTACCGCCGCTTCATTCAGATGTTCGGTTCGGTGGTGCTCGAAATTCCCAAGAGCGTGTTCGAACACGAGTTCGAGGCGGTCAAGACCGCCACGGGCGCCGCCGTCGACACCGACCTCGATGAAGCCGCGCTGCGCGACGTGGTTACCCGTTTCAAGAGCGTCGTCAAGGACAAGACGAAGAAGCCGTTCCCGCAAGACCCGCACGCCCAGCTCCAGATGGCGCGCAACGCCGTGTTCCGGTCGTGGCACAACCCGCGCGCCAAGGAATACCGGCGCATCTACGACATCCCGGATGCGATCGGCACGGCGGTGAACGTGCAGATGATGGTCTTCGGCAACAGCGGCGACCGCTCGGCCACGGGCGTGGGCTTCACGCGCAATCCGGCCACCGGCGCCAAGGAGTTCTACGGCGAGTTCCTGGTCAACGCGCAGGGCGAAGACGTGGTGGCGGGCATCCGCACGCCGCGGCAGATCCGCGAACTCGAAGAGGTGATGCCGAAGGCCTACGCGCAGCTGCGCCAGATCACGACGCGCCTCGAAAAGCACTACAAGGACATCCAGGACTTCGAGTTCACGATTCAGGACGACCGCCTCTTCATGCTGCAGACGCGCAGCGGCAAGCGCACCGGCTACGCCGCTGTGGTCATCGCCACGGATCTGATGAAAGAGAAGCTGGTCACGCCCAAAGAAGCGCTGCTGCTGGTCGATCCGGAAGCGCTGTCGCAGTTGCTCGCGCCCGGGTTCGATCCGAAGCAGTGGAAAAGCATCCCGGTGGCCACCAAGGGCTTGCCAGCCTCGCCCGGCGCTGCTTGCGGCCAGGTCGTGTTCACGTCCGATCAAGCGGTGGCATGGACCAATCAGGCCAAGCCGGTCATCCTGGTGCGGCGTGAAACCGTGCCCGATGACATCCACGGCATGTGGGTCTCGCAAGGCATCCTCACGGCCACGGGCGGCATGACGTCGCACGCGGCAGTGGTTGGCCGGCAAATGGGCAAGCCGTCGATCGTGGGCGCCGGCGAGCTGACGATCAACGAGCACGGCAAGACCTTCACGGTGAAGGGCCAGACGGTGAAGGAAGGCGACTGGGTGGCCTTCGACGGCCTCACCGGCGAGGTGAAGCTGGCAAAGGTGGCGGCCGCGCCGAGCGAGATTCTGCAGGTGATTGACGGCACGATCCCGCCGGGCGATTCCGACATCTACCGCCGCTTCACCATTCTGCTCGAGCAGGCCGACAAGGTGCGCCGCCTGGGCGTACGCGCCAACGCCGACCAGCCCGACCAGGCCGAGATCGCCTACAAGTTCGGCGCCCGCGGCATCGGCCTGTGCCGCACCGAGCACATGTTCTTCGGCGAGGGCCGCATCCCGATCGTGCAGCGCATGATCCTGGCCGACAACGAAGCCGACCGGCGCGCGGCGCTGGCCGAGTTGCTGCCGATGCAGCGGGCCGACTTCTACGGCGTGTTCAAGGCCATGAAGGGCACACCGGTCACCATCCGCACCATCGACCCGCCCCTGCACGAGTTCCTGCCCAAGCGGGAGGAACTGATGGTCGAGATCGCGGTGATGGAAGCCACCGGCAAGACGGGCACGGCGCTCACCGAGAAGAAGGCGCTGCTCGTGCGCGTGGAGCAGCTCCACGAGTTCAACCCGATGCTCGGCCACCGCGGCGTGCGTCTGGGGATCACCTATCCCGAGATCACCGAGATGCAGGCCCGCGCCATTCTCGAGGCGGCGGCGCAACTCAACAAGGAAGGCCTGAAGGTCGTGCCCGAGATCATGATTCCGCTGGTCGGGCTCGTGAAGGAGTTGCAGGACCAGAAGGCGATCGTCGACCGGGTGGCGGCCGCGGTGATGAAGGAGCAGGGCATCAAGTTCAAGTACCTCGTGGGCACGATGATCGAGGTGCCGCGCGGCGCGCTGACGGCCGATGCCATTGCCGAGCACGCCCAGTTCTTCTCGTTCGGCACCAACGACCTCACGCAGATGACGTTCGGCTTCTCACGCGACGACGTCGGCAAGTTCCTGCGGGTCTACCAGGACCGCAAGATTCTCGACAAGGATCCCTTCGCCACCTTCGACGGCACCGGCACCGGACAGCTGGTGGCGATGGCCGTGCAGAAGGGCCGCGCCACCCGTCCCGACCTCAAGCTCGGCATCTGCGGCGAACACGGCGGCGACCCTGCGTCGGTGCACTTCTTCCACAACGTCGGGCTCGACTACGTGAGCGCCTCGCCCTACCGCATTCCCGTCGCCCGCCTCGCCGCCGCGCAGGCGGCGTTGCAGGTGAAGGTCGGGGACTAGAACGCCGATCAGTGTAATTGTTGGGAAAGATCAGTTCTTTCTATGCCTACGAGGATGCGCGGTGTGATCTGATGCGTGCGCGGGCCGACGGCCCGAGGAGGCATGGAGATGACGATCGCGCGTTGGACACCGCCTCTCGCCCCGCGTCCGCCCGCGATGCTGGTCCTGGGGTGCCTGGGGACCGAGGCGCCGCCGTTTCCGCAAGGGTCGTTGCAGGCGGTTCGCGAACGGCTGGTCGCCGCCGACCTGGATCGCCGCCTGCGCGAACGCACCGTCGAATTGGCGAAGGCCATGCCGGCGTGCGCTCCCCGGACGCTGCCGAAGACCTTGCGCGTGGCGGTCGATTCGAGTCCGGTGACGGGCGCGGGACGTGTCGAAGACACGCCGCCTTACTCGCGCATGCCGCGCGCAACGTGGTCCGCTGTGCGGCCGGCCTGCTCGGGTGGACCGAGGCGCAGGTGTGCCAGGAAGCCGGCATTGCCCTGCTCCTGACGTCGAGCCTCAAGCGCGTGCTCGACATCGACTGGAACGATGCCGCCGCGAAGACCGCGGCGGTTACGACGCTCACGCGTCAACTCGACACCTTGCGTGGATCGGGCGATCGCCTGCCCCACTGGACAAGTGCAACGCATCGCGTTCGGCTCGGTCGTCGAGTTTGATGCCGACGTGTGCGATCGCTGTGCGCTGCGGAGTTGGTGCACCGCGGCTGCACTCGGGCAGAGCCGCTCCGTGGCGATCGCCGAGAACGAGCCGTTGCAGCACCGGCTCCGTCGCGCTACGTCGGCCTTCTCAATAACACCTTCGACCTCCGCCGCGCGAGCGCGATCCGAAACTTGGGGACGCGGCATCGGTCAGAAGTCCATTCGAGACAGGCGGCGTAATAACGGTTCTCTCAAACCGTTCGGCGTTCTAGAACCCGATCGCCGAGGCTGCCGGAACGCGCCAGCAGCTACTTGCTCTGCTGAAGCACGAAATCGGGCGGCAGCGCCGAGCCTTCGCCGAAGAAGAAGTCCTCCATGTAATTGAGGATCATCTTCTGACGCTCTTCCCAGAGCGTCCATGCCTGGGCCGAGACCTTCTCGAAGACCCGCTGTTCTCGCGGGCCGGTGGGGCCGCCGCACTTGCTCGTACTTGCCTCGACGACCGGTTCTACTCCCGGCTTGCGTGGCTCCGCAACATTCCGTCCGCTGACTTCCCAGGCCGTTCCGCCGCGCTTCACTCGTCGCCCCACGTCACAGTCGCCGTCGCCCTCTGTGCGGTCACCTGTGGCACCTCGCGTGGCATGCGGACGCTTCGCCCACAGCGGCCGGAGTGTGCCACCGGCCGCGATCTGCCGAACTTCGCCCGGACGGAGTTTGTGCGGATCACAACCTGGAAACCGGAGTCGGCGGGGCATCTGGCTGAGATGGCTGAGGCCATGTTTCAGGCTATGATTGGGACTAAAGCTATCCTACGGGGAGGTACATATGCAGACGGCCACACAGACCATCACCCCCGAGATGCCGGTGATGACGCCCGCGACCATCACGGTCACCGAGGCGGCGGCCGGGAAGATCCGCGAGTTGCTGACCGAAGAGAGCAAGACCGAGAGCGGCCTTCGCGTGTTCGTCCAGGGGGGCGGCTGCTCGGGCTTTCAGTACGGCCTGATGATCGAAGAAGGCGGCGGCGGCGTGGGCGACCAGTTGCGCGAGTCCAACGGCGTGCGGCTCTTCGTCGATCCTGTGAGCATGAGCTACTTGAAGAGCGCGGAGGTGGATTTCGTCGACACCATCACGGGCGGGGGATTCACGATCAAGAACCCGACCGCGACGCCGACCTGCGGCTGCGGCTCGTCCTTCACAGCGTAGAGCGGGCGTCATGGCCACCACGGCGGCCGTTCCGGATCTCGACGTCTCCGGCCTGCCCGTACCAAGCGCTCCAGTACGCGCGATCTCATCGTCAACTTGCTCCCGTCCTGTCCGACAGCTGGGCCGAGCCGCCGGGCCTCGCCTCCGACCGAGCCAGCCACGAGACGTTCCCTGACAAGTTCTCGGTGAACTTCCCACTACTCCGCGATGCGTGACACAACGTCAGCGACGCGTACGGCGTCTGGGATCGACCACGTGGGGCGAGGGGATCCTCCGGACGACGGTGATCGTGGAGACGGAGGGTGGCATCAAGAAAGGTGTTTGAGAACGTGAGCCCGCAAGGACACGCGGCCGGGAGCGACCTTTCTCCCGAGGAAGTCGTGATGGCCTATCACGAGCGAACGAAGCATCACTACCACCGATCCGCCGCATCGCTTGGCTACATGGATTGGGCGACGCAGCCCGATCCCTGCCGGCGCTACGCCGGGGCCTCGCTGGTCCGACTTCCTCTCCCCGAGGCCGGGCGAGCGCTTCCATACTGGCAGCTCTACGTCGCTGACGGCCTGGCACCGGCCCCGCTTTCGATCGATTCCATCTCGCTCTTCTTCCGCTACGCCCTCTCGCTGACTGCGTGGAAACGGTTTCACGACACCACGTGGGCTCTTCGTGTGAATCCCTCGAGCGGGAACCTCCACCCGACCGATGGATACGCGCTCTTGCCTGCGCTTGGCGCCATCCACGACCGTCCTGGCGTGTACCACTACGCACCAAAGGAGCACGGTCTCGAGCGCCGCGCGGATCTCGACCCCTTGGTCTGGACCGCTCTGACCGCGGCGTTTCCAGAGGGCTCCTTCCTCGTGGGGCTCTCGTCCATTCATTGGCGGGAAGCCTGGAAGTATGGCGAGCGGGCGTTCCGGTACTGCCAACACGACGCCGGTCATGCGCTCGGGACATTGCGCTTCGCGGCTGCCGCCCTGGGATGGAAACTCTGCCTTCTCGACCGTGTGGGTGATGACGCCGTGTCGCAGCTGCTCGGACTCGACCGCGAGGCCGACTACGCCGGCGCCGAGCGGGAGCATCCCGAACTCGTGGCGCTTGTGGCCCGCGAGAAATGGGCGAGCGACCGGGGCCTCTGCCTGTCCAAAGAATTGGTATCCCAGGTGGCCGCTTCCCGATGGTACGGCACGGCGAACGTGCTGAGCCCCGACCACGGCGTCGATTGGCCGGGGATCGACCAAGTGGCAGTGGCCACCACGAATCGGAGGATGGCGGCCGACGAGGATTTCTCGAGGTTCCCTTCGGAGGAAGAGATCTTCGCGGCGCCAGTTCGGTCTGGCGCGTTGACCGCGGAGAGCGTCATCCTGGGCCGTAGAAGCGCGGTGAGCATGGACGCATCCACAGCAATTCCCGCGGCGACTTTCTTCCGGATGCTCGCTCGTCTCGTACCCACCCGAGACGGGCGATCCGCGCCGTGGGACGCCATTCCCTGGCGCCCGCGCATTCACCTGGGCCTCTTCGTGAACCGCGTGAACGACCTTTCTCCGGGTCTCTACGTGCTTGCTCGAGATCCAGAGAAGGTCGAACCACTCCGGAAAGCGATGCGGGGCGAGTTCCTGTGGCAGCGCCCTCCGTCATGCCCGCCCGGGCTTCCGCTGTACCTGCTCAAAGAAGGGGACTGCCGCGCTCTAGCTGTGAGCGTCTCGTGCGGACAGGACATCGCGGGGGACGGTGCCTTCAGCCTGGGCATGATCGCCGACTACATGGACACGCTGGTCACCCATGGCGCTGGCTTCTACCGAAACCTCTTCTGGGAAGCCGGCCTCGTGGGCCAGGTGCTGTACCTCGAAGCGGAAGCGGCGGGTATTCGTTCGACCGGGATCGGCTGCTACTTCGACGACCCCGTCCACGACGTGTTCGGCATCTCCTCTCGCGACTGGCAGAGCTTCTACCACTTCACAGTGGGTGGTCCCGTCGAGGACACGCGGCTCACCACATTGCCTGCCTACAACTTGGAGGACGCACGATGAGCCTGAATGTCGCGCAGAAGCTGATCCAGTCGCATCTGGTGCATGGCGACATGACGTCCGGCGAGGAGATCGGGATCCGCATCGACCAGACGCTCACCCAGGACGCCACCGGCACGCTGGTGATGCTGGAGCTGGAGGCGATGGGCCTGGACCGGGTGAAGACCGAGGTGAGCGTCCAGTACGT
>Ga0105046_10000473_pt1 | contig 56123 bp, 48 predicted proteins | sample MAT03_FD_78385 | JGI IMG/M metagenome (GOLD analysis project Ga0105046, IMG submission 78385) | Freshwater microbial communities from Lake Fryxell liftoff mats and glacier meltwater in Antarctica - MAT-03 (megahit assembly) | ecosystem: Environmental > Aquatic > Freshwater > Ice > Liftoff... | reverse complement strand
TCAGCTATGGCAAGATCGTGCCACGCGAACAGGGAGTGAGCGGCGCACTACACGCGATCGATTTGAAGACCGGCAAGTCGATCTGGCATTTCGCCACCGGCAACACCATCTGCGGCGAGCCGGCCCTGGCCTACGGTCGGCTCTACTTTCATAGCCGCGACGGCTGCGTCTACTGTTTCGTTCCCGCGAAGGAAGGCGAGCCGTCCACTCCCGAAGCCATCGACAAAAGCGAATCAGCGACTCCCATCGCCGTGGCCGCGTTACTTCAACCAAAACTGAACGATCGCCCACGACCCGGGCAAAATTGGCCGATGCTCGGCGGCAGCCCCGACCGGGCCGGGCTCGACAACATCTCGCTGAAAACGCCGTTGGAACTGGCCTGGAAGTTCCCCACGGGCGACCGCATCGTCGGCGCTGCCGCGATCCGCGATGGCCACGCGTTCGTCGGCTCCGATTCAGGCAGAATCTTCGCCATCAACCTGGCGAAGGGGGAGAGAACCTGGGAGTTCGACACCGGCACTGCCGTCCGGTGTTCGCCGGCCGTTGCGGGCGGTCTGGTCTATTGTGGCTCCGATGACGGCCGGTTTTACGCGATCGACCAAGAGAGCGGCAAGAAACGCTGGAGCTTCACGGCCGGTGGGCCGGTGCGAGGCTCGCCCGTGGTCGTCGGCGGCATCGTTTTGTTCGGCGCCAACGATCATCACCTCTACGCGCTCGACCGCGTCACCGGCAAGAAACTCTGGAGCTTCCGCGCCAACGACTACTGCGTCCAGGTGCCGCCGGTCGTTCACGGCGATACGGTCTTCTGCGCCCAGTGGACGGAACTGGTCTACGCCCTCGATCTCAAGACCGGCAAGGAAAAGTGGCGGTCGTACGTGCCGATCTCGGTCGAAGCTCTCTCTTATTACCGCGACCGGCTCTGGGTGCGCAACCTCCACTACCTCGTTGAACTGGAACCAGCGACCGGCAAACGCCTGCGATTGGGCGATGCTTCCTGGGGCTGGGGCGGCATGGCGTTTCTGAAAAACAAGCTGTTCGTTTCCGGCATCCAGAGCCAGTACGGCCGAGCGGGCGCGGTGGTGACGGACCTGGACGACGCAGGCAAGGAGATCGTGAAGTTCGAAACGCTCGAAGGCGTGAACCGCATCCCGGCCAAGTATTTCGGCAGCTACATCAAGCTGGCCTCGATGGGCACACCGCTGGTTGCGGGCGACCAGGTCTGCTTCGCGGCCGTCACCGGCAACGTCTATCTGACGGATGCCGACGGCAAGGAACGCTGGACGTTCCAGCTAGGCGGCTCCTGCCATGCGACACCTGTCGCGGCCGACGGCTATCTGGTCGTCGGTTGCGACGATGGCAATTTGTACGCGTTCCGATCCAAGTGAGACCCTCGCTGACGCGTCGGGCTCGGAAGGCGTCGCCGCTGGTCGCTCGATCTTTCGGGCGTACAACGGTTTCACGCGAATTCATCAAACCACTTGCTCCCGGAGATTCAGCCGATGAGACGTTTCATTCTTTCCCTCCTGACACTGGCGCTTGTGACATCCGCGTCACCCGCGCAGTCTCTCTTCGGCGACGAAGCCAAAGAGGGCTTCTTCAGCCTGACGAATGGCAAAGACTTCAGCGGCTGGCGCTTCAGCGGCAATAAGCCGGTGAAGGACAAGACCGAGAAGGCGAAGCCCTATACTTCCGCCCTCGATGTCTTTCCCGAAAACTGGAAGGCCGGCGACGGCATGATCCAGCTTCTTAAAGGCGGAAGCCCCAATCTCGGGTCACAATGGGATTTCGACGACTTCGACGTTCGCCTGCAATGGAAGCCCTACAAGAAGACCTACAACAGCGGCTTCTATGTGCGTTCGGGCAAGGCCGTCGGATCGAACCAGATCAACCTCAATCAACCCGCCGTGGGCGAACTCATCAACACGGTGCCGGCTCTCAAGGGCAAGGGCGTCGGCGTTCCCGAACTGCACAAGGAAGGCGGCAACGGTGAATGGAATGACTGGCGTGTCTTGGTCGTCGGTAAGAAGATCACCTTCTGGGTCAACGGCAAGCAAGCCTGGGAAGTGGACGAATTCGTTCCCGAACGTGGCTACCTGGGCATCCAGGCCGAGGGGACGATTGATTTCCGCAACATCCGCATCAAGGAGATGGGTTACGATCTCTTCCGCGATCCGAAGGAACTCAAGGGCGAAGGCTGGACCGCCAAGGACGACATCCTCTTGGGCGGCAGCGGCAAGCTGACGACGCCGAAATCGTACAAGAATTACACCCTCCGCATCGAGTTCCGTGGCAACGGCTCGCTGAGCCTCGGTGAGACGAAACTCCCGCTCGATCATGCCGATTTCAAGGGCATCCTGCATCCAGAGGGACAGTTCAACTATCTGCAAGTCAAAGTGGCCGACGGCAAGGGTAAGCTGTGGCTGAACACGCAGGATCTGAAGAGCGAAATTGCCGTGGGTGAAGGCGCCGTCTCGGTGATGCCCGAGAAGGGTCTCGAGATCCGCAACTTCCGGATCCGAGCTCAGTAAGTGTTCGACCCGCCGCCGCTTGCGGCGTCGCGCTACGAGATTACGTGGCGCGACGCCGCAAGCGGCGGCACTGACGAACGAACAAAAAGCTCTTTCAACCGGATTTTCCCCTCTCAAATGCCGATCGATTCTGGTATATTTAATCCTACCTGCCGGCATTCCCACCTGAAGCGTCGAGGATTCTGACGTGGTAACTTCATCTTCCCTTGGTTGTCCTGAATTTCGTCGCACTCTCCCGAATCGTCGCGGCTTCATCCAGGCCGGCATGCTCGGCATGGCGGGTTTGTCGTTGCCGCGTCTCCTGAGCTTACAAGCCCAGGCGGCCCAGCGCGGCGCTTCCGTCGATCGGCAGAAATCGGTCATCATTCTATGGATGCGGGGCGGTCCCAGCCAGCACGACATGTGGGATCCCAAGCCCGATGCGCCGGTCGAAATTCGCGGCGAATTCACGCCGATCGATACGAAGGTGCCGGGAATCACGCTGACCGAACTGCAGCCGATGACCGCGGCCATCATGGACAAGTGGGCGATCGTCCGCAGCCTCGCCCATCACACCAAAGATGGTAACGTCGGCCACGGCGATGGCGACCAGATCTGCTTCACCGGCTACCCGGCGGGCCGTGACGGCGGCGTGCAGGTGATGCCCACGTGCGGCTCGTATGTATTGAAGCAGAAGCAGCATCTGAACCCGATGATGCCCGCCTATGTCATGATTCCCAAGATGGTCCCCGGCACGGAGCCGGCCTGGCTGGGCGCGGCCTGCAAGCCCTTCGAAACGATGGCAGATCCCGCCAACCCGGAACCGTTCGTGATCCCCAGTCTCGGCTTGAGCCAGGGCGTCACGCAGGAACAAATGACGGATCGCCGTGGCCTCTTGAAGGGCTTCGACAAAACCGTGCGGCACGACGCGGCCGTTTCCATGGATAAGTTTCAGTCGCAGGCCATGGATATTCTCACGAGCAACGCGACGCAGTCGGCCTTCGATCTCGGCAAGGAAACGCTTGCCATGCGCGAGCGCTACGGCATGATGCCGTCGTTCGATCCACAAGACCCGATGCGGTGCGGCTCGCCGAACTGGGCTCAACGCATGTTGCTGGCCCGCCGCCTCGTCGAGGCCGGCGTGAAACTGGTCACCGTCGATCTGCGCTGGTGGGACTTCCACAAGCAGGGTTTCGATTCGCAACGCCGTGGCTTCCTGCCCCGTTGGGACCGTGCTTATTCAGCCCTCATCGACGACCTCGATCATCGCGGCCTGCTGGATACTACGCTGGTGGTCGCCTGGGGTGAAATCGGCCGTACGCCGATCGTCAACAAGGAAGCCGGCCGCGATCACTGGCCCTACGTCATGTCCGCGGCGTTCGCTGGCGGCGGCGTCAAGGGCGGTCGCGTCGTCGGTTCGTCCGATGCCAAGGGCGCCCGACCCAAGGATTGCCCGAAGCTTCCGCACGACGTGCTGGCCACGATCTACCGCCATCTCGACGTCGACCTCACGCAAATGTCGATGGATCATCAGGGTCGGCCGCACCCGATCCTACCGCAGGGTAAACCGATCGATGAGTTGTTCTAAGTCAACGTTTTCGTCTTGGAGCCCGCAGCGCAAGCAAGGGTGCATGCCATCCCTTGCTTGCGCTGCGGGCTCCAAGACGAAAACGCCTTGCTTAAACTTATTCGCACCCTACACCGCTGACCGGACCTTCCCCGATGACCCCACTGTCTGCGCCCTCGCGCCGCGATCTCCTTTTGGCCGGCGGCGCGGCCGCACTCACGACTGGCATCGCCGCCGCCGCGCCCGAGGCAGCGCCTCCGAAGGTCCATCGCGTCGGCGTTATCTCGGCCCAAATTCAAGGCAAGTCCCAGGTTCGCAACGGACACAACTGGCACTTCGCCCAGTATCTGCATCCGACGATCGATTTAGACAAATTGAAGAAGCACTACCCGGGTGGCGAGCCGATCTTCCGCAATGTGTTCCGCAATCCGAAGTACAACTTCGACCAACTTCCGTTCCCCGATCTGAAGATCACGCACTATTACGACCCCGACCCCAAGGTGTCCGTACCGTTCACCGAGTGCTTCCCGGGCGTCAAAGTCGCGGATAACCTGGAAAAGATGGTCGAGGAAGTCGACGCCATCTGGATGGGCGATGCTTCAGGCCTGGGCGAGGATCATTATGACCTCGTCGCTCCGGGTTTGGCGAAAGGCCTGCCGACGTTTTGCGATAAGCCGATCGGTGGCACGGTCGAGGGAACCAAGAAGATTCTGGAGTTCGCCAAAAAGAACAAAGCCCCGATCATGTCGGGCAGCATCTTCTGTTACGAGTGGGGGATGGAGGCAGCGCAGCGCATGCGTGACTCCGGCGAGTTCGGCGTCATCGAGCACGTCTCAGCCCGGTTGCACAGCCGCTACGGCCTGCCCGGCTGGATGATTTATGGCCAACACCCCGTCTGGACGGTCATGCGGTTGATGGGCGCCGGCGTCTCCGCGGTCAGCATGTACGACTATAAGGACACCTGCCACGCGTTGATCACCTATCCGGATCGTTACCCGTGCCATGTCTGGTTCGGCCAGCCCTACGAAAAATTTGAGTACGACCGCACCGACGTCTATTTCAAGAAGAAGCTCTACTCGTACACCCCATCGATCGAAGGCAACTACAACTTCGGCTACCACTACGAAATGTTCCGCATGGCCGCGACCTTCCGCCAGATGGTCCTGACCGGCAAGGAACCAACGCCGCATCAGGAGATCCTCGAAGTGACGGCGGTGATTTACGCCGGCGCGAAGTCGAGAATGGAGAAGAGCCGGCTGGTGGAGTTGGCGGAGGTGATGGGGTGAGGGGACGGCAATCTTCATCCGTCACCATCGAATTTGCATTTCCCAAACCGGATCGTATCCTTCCGGTTGGTCGGCCGCTCCCTCCCGCGTTCATTCCGGCGCATCCTCAACCGACCTTGACGAAGCTCATCGATCTAACGTGGAGCAGAATGGAACAGTCTGGAACACTTGGAAAAAAAATCGGTGCCGGCGCGACGCTCTGGCTGTCTCAACGTGCTGGACGTCCACCTGGCCAACATCCCCGATTGGTTCAACGACCGACACCCGAACCTGGCGGGTTATCAGGTTATCAGTACGCAACTGGCGGGTTTTCTCGCTCCGCGACTGCACGAAAAAAACAAGTGAGTTTATCGTAAAGCCCAGGGACGGCCGTCCCTAGGCTTGATGCCATACGAGAGATCATCATGACAACCATTCGCTTCCTGCTCTGTTTTTTCCTACTCGGAACTGCCGCCTCGGTACTACGTGCCGCCGACACAAACTACTTCCAACCGATGGACGTCTTCGCCCTCGAATACGCGGCTGATCCGCAGATCTCGCCTGACGGGCAACGAGTTGGTTATGTCCGGACATCGATGGATATTCAGAAGGATCGTCGTCGCACGGACCTCTGGATCATCAATACCGCCGGTGGCGATCATCGCGCGCTGACCAACGGCGAGGGCAACCACTCGATGCCGCGCTGGTCGTCCGATGGTAAACGGATCGCGTATCTTTCGCGCCATGAAGGCTCGACGCAATTGATGTGCCGTTGGATGGAGGACGGACAGGCCGGCCGGCTGGCGAAATTGCCCGCTGAGGTGTTAGGCCTGTCGTGGTCGCCGGACGGTAAACAGACGTCACCGGCGGTTCCGGCGGCGGCGTGCTCAGCGCCTGGATCATCGGCAAGACCGGCCGCTTTCGCGCCGCTGTGGTCGGCAAGCCGGTCATCAATTGGTACAGCTTCGTACTGACTGCCGACATCTACACCTTCTTCACCCGCAACTGGTTCCCCGGCCCACCCTGGGAGAATGCCGAGCACTACTTGAAACGCTCGCCCATCTCACTGGTCGGCAACGTCACCACGCCGACCATGATCCTGACCGGGGAGGAGGATCACCGCACGCCGATCTCGGAATCGGAGCAACTGTACCAGGCGCTGAAGCTGCGCAAGATCGACACCGCCCTGGTGCGCGTCCCCGGCGCCTCGCACGACATCGCGGCGCGACCGAGCCATCAGATCGCGCAGGTGGCTTATGCGCTCGAGTGGTTCGAGACTCATCGGAAGAAGTGAACCAAATGCCAAACATCTACATCGATGCCGACGCCTGTCCTGTCAAGGACGAAGTCTACCGTGTCGCCCGACGCTACTCGATGCGTGTGGTCGTCGTGGCCAATGCGACCTTGTATGTACCGTCTGACGCATTGTTCGAGTTGGTGGTGCGCACGGGCTTCGGCGCGGCGGATGATTGGATTGCCGAGCAATGCGGGCCTGGTGATATTATCGTCACGGCCGACATTCCGCTGGCGGCACGGTGCATCGCCAAGGACGCGCGGGTTCTCGACGCCAAAGGCCGTGTACTGACGGATAACGACATCGGCGCCACGCTGGCCATGCGGAACTTGATGGACGAACTTCGGCAGAGCGGGACCGTCACCGGCGGGCCGAAGCCGATGACGCCAAAGGATCGCTCCCGCTTCCTGTCGAAACTTGACGAATTAATCAATGCCGTGCGGCGGGGGTGAGACGATCACGGATCCGGCGCTCCCACCGGAATGGGCGGTTCTTGTTTCAAGCTTGCCTGAAAGTCGTCGATGATCTTGCCAACAGGGTGATAGACCCATGTGTTCAACGATGCGATGCTGTTGCGTTCGCGCGGATCTTCGACGAGGTTGAAGACCCGGCGATTGGGGAGCGGTTGCGGCGGGTCGAACATATATTCCTGCCAGACGAAGTGGACCTTCCAGTTTCGCCATTTGACTGCATGCAGCACATCGGCCACGTAAACGGGGAAGCCTTCGCGGTTCGATTTCATCTGCTTGCCCAGGAGAAAGGCACTCTGGTCCACGCCATCGATGATGCGGTCCTTCGGTATTTCCGCCCCGGCCAACTTGGCCAGCGTCGGGTAGATGTCCACTTCGTGAACGATCTCGTTGCTGACCCGATTGGCGGGAATCTTGCCAGGCCAGCGGACGATGAACGGCACGCGCAACGAACCTTCCATGGCGGTGAAATACGAACCGGACCATGGCCCGGCCCAGCCGCGCCAGGGGAGCATTTCTTCCGGGCCGTTGTCGCTGGTAAATACGACGATGGTGTTCCTCTCGACGCCCAGTTCGGCGACGGCATCGACGATCTGGCCGACGTGATGGTCCATCTCCGCCAGGGAATCGGCGAACTCGCCGTGGCCGGTCTTGCCCATGAAGTCGGGATGCGCTAGCGTCGGGTAATGAACCAGGGTAAACGGCACGTAGGCGTAAAACGGCTTGCCGGCTTTGGTGCTCCGCTTCATGAAGTCGATGGTTCGCTTGGTGGCCTCCGTGTCGATCTGCCGGCGCGACTTCACGTCGTAGACTTCGACCTGGCGGGTTTTTTCGCCCTTGCGTCCTTCCAAGATGTGCGGCAAATGGGCCGATTTGGGATCAAAACCCAGCGCGGTGGACCAGGTGCTCTCGGAGGTCGAGTTGGGGATGCCGTACCATTCATCAAAACCCTGATTGGTCGGAAAACGACCCTCGGTGTCGCCCAGATGCCATTTGCCGAAGTGGCCGGTGGCATAACCTCGTGAACTCAGCACTTCGGCCATGGTGACTTCCCATTGGGTCAGGCCATAGAGTGCCCCGCCGCGGTTGACGCGCATGGTGCCGGAGCGAATCGGAAAGCGGCCCGAGAGCAAGGCCGAGCGGCTGGGAGTGCACTGGGGTTCGACGTTGTAATTGAGGAGTCGCGTCCCCTCGACCGCCAGTTTGTCGATGCGCGGCGTGGCGGCTCCGCGCAAGATGCCGCCCCCGTAACAGCCGGGTTCGCCGTAGCCCAGATTGTCGGCCATCATGAAAACGATGTTGGGTTTGTCGGCATCGGCCGGTTCGCTTTTGGGTGATTCTTTTGCGCCCTCGTAGTTCGCGAGCGCCTGGTCGGCCGGCGCCGCGCGTGTGGATGATCCTTCCCTGACATCAATGAGAGAGACCGAATAGCCGATGAGGATGCCCAACCCCAGGGTAATGCCGATGAGCAAGTGAGTCTTATTATTCACGATGGAACTCCTTGAATAGTCGGCGTCATTCTAGTTCCACCGCGAGTGAATTCAAAAGGACTTCGTCACGGTAGTTTTGCCAGTGGAGAACCTGTTTGGTTGCTGACCCGCTATATAAACCCAAGAGTATCTGAATCACTCGCGGAGTTTCCCATCATGCGGCTTTTTCTTTTTCTGTTGCTCCTCGCGTCGCCCGTCGCCGCCCAACCTGATCCGGGCAAGTATTCCGCCGAGAAGTACGCCGTCGACGGGACGAGGGGCCACAAGGCGGCGATGCGCGACGGCGTCAAACTGTCCGTCGATGTCTATCGGCCGGAAGGCGAGGGGCGTTTCCCCGCGATCTTGATTCAGACGCCTTACAACAACAATTCACTCGCCTGGACCGGTCGGGCCAAGTGGTTCGCCAAGCGAGGCTATGCCGTCGCCATCTCCGATAGCCGTGGCCGGTTCGATTCTGAAGGCGACTGGGATCCGTTCGACCGCAAGCATAAGACCGACGGCTACGACCTCGTCGAGTGGCTGGCCAAACAGCCGTGGTGCGATGGCAAGGTCGGAACGATCGGCCCTTCCTACATGGGCTGGACGCAATGGTGGACCGCCACGCAATCGCCGCCGTCGCTGAAGGTCATGGTGCCCGAAGTGTCGCCGCCGGACGCGTTTGCCAACGCGCCGTATCAAGAGGGAGTGTTGACCGGCTGGATCATGGACTGGGCTGCCGGCATGTCGGGCCGGACGGCGCAAGCAATCAACGAGGGCGCCTACGGCGGCTTCGCCAGCACGCGGGCGGAGGACTTCATGAAGCTGCCGTATGTGAAGCTCAACGAGCGCCGCGGGGCTCTTGACTCACCCTGGTTCGAGACCTGGTTTCGCCAGAATTCCGCGGCCGACGGGTACTGGAAGGCGATCGCCTATCAAACCAAGGAAAGTTACGCCAAGGTAACCGTGCCGTCGCTGGCCATCACCGGTTGGTTCGACGCGAACTACCCTGGCTCGCCGATGAATTATCGGGGCGTGAAGCAACATGGCGCGACGCCCGAGGCTCGTCGGCCATCGCTGGTGATCGGTCCCTGGCCGCATAGTTTTAACCGCAACCGCAAGACCGGTGTCTTCGACTACGGTCCGAGTGCCGTGATCGACTGGGACGGCTACGCCTGTCGCTGGTTCGATCGTTACCTGAAGGAGATCGACAACGGCGTCGAGAAAGATCCGCGCGTTCATGTCTTCGTCATGAACGCCAATAAGTGGCGAGCCGAGCAAGACTGGCCGTTGCCGCAAACCAAGTGGGTGAAGTTCTACCTGCATAGCAAGGGGAAGGCCAACTCGCTGAATGGCGACGGGACGCTCTCGACCACCGCGCCGGCCGACGAACCGCCCGATGCCTATACCTACGATCCGATGAAGCCGACGCTGGCGCCGTTCACCGGCGGCCACCTGGAAGACGGCGCGGTCGACTCGCGCAAGCCGGCCGCAGGGAACGACGTGCTCGTTTACAACACGCCGGAATTGACCGAAGATTTCGAAGTCGTCGGCCCGATCGAAGCCAAGTTGTTTGCTTCAACCTTGGCGAAAGACACCGACTGGATGGTGCGTTTGATCGACGTACGGCCCGATGGCTACGCGGCCCTTTTGTGCGACGGCGTCATCCGCGCCCGTTGCCGCGACCCGCAAGAGCAGGGGGCTTACAACTCGGAGAAGCTCAGCACCATCGAACCGGGGAAGGCCTATGAGTACACGATCCGCTTCTGGCGCGGCACAGGGAATCTATTCCCGAAGGGACACCGCATCCGCGTCGAGATATCGAGCAGTTACTATCCGTACTATCTGAGAAACCTTAACACCGGCGCGGACAACATCGGCCTGGAAACGAAGACCGTCGTTGCCGAGCAGACGATCTACCACGATAAGGAACGACCGTCGCACGTTGTCCTGCCGGTGATCCCGGCGAAGTAATCGCCCGTTTTTTGAGCCCGACGCGTTAGCGAGGGAGTCGCCAAACGCCTTCGCTGACGCGTCGGGCTCGGAAGATAAATCCCAATACTGGAGAATCCTTCATGAAATACCTCGGATGCTGTCTCTCGCTGCTGCTTCTCGAATCCGCCATTGGCGCGGCCGACAAACCCAACGTCCTTTTCATCGCCGTCGATGATCTTCGCCCGGAGTTTGGCGCTTACGGCAAGACCTACATCAAGAGCCCGAATCTCGACAAACTTGCGGCGCGAGGCATCACGTTCAACCGGGCCTATTGCCAGCAGGCGGTCTGCTCGCCGTCGCGCACTTGTGTGTTGACGGGTTGCCGGCCGGATACGACCAAGGTCTACGACCTGATGACGCACTTCCGCAAAGCAATCCCGGACGTCGTGACGTTGCCGCAACACTTCAAGCAGAACGGCTATTACGTGCAGGGGATGGGCAAGCTCTATCACCCCGGGTTCGACGACGAGCCGTCGTGGTCGACACCCTGGACCGCGCCGAAAGGTGTACTCGGCTACGGTACGAAAGAAGCCCAGGCGATCGTCCAGGCGGTCCGCGAGAAGTTGATGAAAGACGGCAAGACGCCGAAGGAAGTTACTCAGATGGCTCGCGGCCCGGCGTTCGAAAGCGCCGACGTGAAGGACGACGCCTACTACGATGGCGCCTTGGCGAACATGGCCATCGACACGTTGCGCCAGTTGAAGGAGAAGAAGCAGCCGTTCTTCCTCGGCGTCGGTTTCATCAAGCCGCACCTGCCGTTCGTCGCCCCCAAGAAGTACTGGGACATGTACGATCCCGCCAAGATCGAACTGGCCAAGAATCCGTTTCGGCCCAAAAACGCCCCGCAGTACGCGGTACTCGATGGCGGCGAACTTCTCTACTATCACGGCATTCCCAAGGGCCACATCCCCGATGACCTCGCCCGTCAACTCAAGCACGGTTACTATGCCGCCATCAGTTACATGGATGCCCAACTCGGCCGGGTCATCGACGAACTCGACAAGCTGGGCCTGAAGGACAACACCATCATCGTCCTCTGGGGCGACCACGGCTGGAAGCTCGGCGAGCACGACGCCTGGTGCAAACACTCGAATGTCGAACTGGACACCAACGCGCCGCTGTTGATGGTCGTACCCGGAATGAAGACTGCCGGGAAACGCAGCGACGCCCTGGTCGAATTCGTCGACATTTATCCGACGCTGGCCGATCTCTGCGGCCTATCGCTGCCGAAACACCTGGAAGGCGTGAGCTTCGCCCCGGTATTGAAGAACCCCGAGATGCTCTGGAAACTGGCGGCGTTCAGCCAGTATCCGCGAGGTGACGGCGGCAAGAAGATGATGGGTTACTCGATGAGGACGGATCAGCACCGCTTCACCCGGTGGGTGGACAAGGACAACCCGGGCCGAATTTTCGCGGTCGAGTTATACGATCACAAGACCGATCCAGCGGAGAATACGAACGTCGCCAACGACCCGGCCAACGCGGCGTTGGTGAAGCAGTTAACCGAGCAGTCGGTGAAGGGTTGGCGAGGGGCGACGCCGAAGCCGTGATGAGGGGGTTATTTGGAACGCGCGAGATTTGAGCAAACAGGTGGACGGGACAAATCAGTCGCACCCCGACTAATACACCAGAGTACCATTTTCGTCTGGAGCAGCGACTCGGATGCAGATAGAATTCTAACTATCAACCCTCTTTCGCGGAGAACCAACAGTGGAAACGAACGTCTCCAAATCCGTGGATACCGGAACCTATGAACCAGTACCGCCCGAACTGCTCGCTTGGGCGAAGCAAACATTCGATGCGCAGGAGTTCCTCATGGATTTTCACGGGGTCGAGGCAACTGGCGGCAGTTCGTTTGAAACAATCGTTGCTGAAGTGGAAGCTCAGGTGCGCGGCGCATGAGCGACGGCGATTCCGGCCCAAAACTATACCAGGTTTCCTATTCGAAGCGGGTGCATCGTATGCTGTCGGCGCTCGCTCGGCAGGCGCGTGAGCGCGGTGACGGCGGACGATTTCTTGGGGCCTTCAAAGAGTTCCACCATCGCCTTTGTGTGTATCCGCAATTCGAGGATCCACTCGCGGACCTCCAGATGGAAGTGGGTCAGATCCGAATTGGCATCGTGTCTCCATTAGCGATGCGGTATGGAGTGTTGGAGGATCGGCGCCTGATGATAGTGGGGGCAATTCCTGTGCTGCTGCCGAAGGCCAATGTCATCGAATAATGCCGTAAGCGTAAAGCCTTTCGTCTGCCGTGACGGCCACTTTACGCCCATTCGGCCTGACGCTCGACAAGAGTCTACTTCGCCTTCACCACATGCCCGCGTTTCTCAACATTCCCCGCCGCGTCCTCGGCATTCGCGCTGAGCGTCAGCGCTCCCTCGGGCGCTTCGAGGACGATCTCCCATCGCGCGAAGTTCGTGCCCTTCGACGTGGCTTCTTTACCGTTGATCAACACCTTCTTGACCGTTCCGTTGTCGGTCGTGAAACCGAGCACGGTTGCCTTGCCGTTGTCTCGCTTCACGTGCGTGATCACCGTCGCTGGCGGCAGGTCGTCGATCGGGTCGAGCAGTTTGGGGAACTCGACATCCTTGACCTGGCTCAACTTTGATTCGTCGCCGGTGACCGGGAATTCCTCACGGTATTCGAGGCCGTCCTTCTTGAAGTCGGGTGCGGCCGTGGAGACAACTTTCGCGTGCGCTCTCGCGCCGAACCAGTCGTGCAGGAAGAACGGGACGCCGGTTTTGCTCGTCGGTTCGGGGCGGTTGCCGTAGCCCCGATTGACCAGGACGCGGTGCGGGACACTCTTGTTATTCTGGATGATCTTGATGTTCTTGAAGTGAGAGACGGCGTCGCCGGTCGGGTTGCTGTCGCTGATCTGGATCATCGGCGCCCCGCCGCCCGCCTTGGCTGCCACGCCGCAGTTTTCGAAGGTCAAACCATCAACCGTCAACGGGCCGTACTGAATGCTAATGTCGTCGTGGCCGCGGTTGAATGTCTCGCCGTTCTGGCCGCTGATGCGAATGTTGCGGTAAACGTGATGATCGAAGTTGGGGTGATAGACGCCATACGCCGCCGGTCCCATGCGAAAATTCTCGACGAGCATCGACGGCGACTGTGGGCGGAACGAGTAATTCTCGTTGAACGTCGTCGTGTTGCGGACGACGAGCGGATGCTTGTGATCGGGCCCGACGCGATCAACACCCTCGCCGATGGCGATGCCATAAATGCCGTTATTGTGCGACGAATTTCCTTCGAAGCGGACGAAGGGCAACGTGCGGATGTCGCGATCCTTGAAACTGCCGTCGGGCTGTTGGATCGGCATCGTGAGACTGAACCCCTTGGTGGGGGTCGCCTCGAAGCGATAACCATAGCGCTCGTTGCCGCAGGCGACGTTGTTGGTGAACGTGTTGAGGCAGTTGGCCCACCAGAACCCGGCCGCCTGATTCTGATCGAAGGGCAGGGCCTGCTTGGGCAGCGCCTTCGTCGCCTGCGACTCGACCGCCAGATTGCGGTCCAGGATGTTGTAAACCTCGGTGCCGTCTTCAAGATAGAAGCCATGCCCCTGGCTGAGATAGCCGACGCAATCGCGGACGACGAGATAGTTCGTGCCGTGGATGGTCACCCAGCGGTTGCCGCTATCCCAGATCGACGCGCCGAGGATATAGCTGCCGCGCATGGTGTCGCCAACGAGATGATAGTGCAGGGCGTAACGGCCCAGGACACCAGGCTTGCCGAGATGGCGGAACTCCGCATAGCTGATCGCCCCGGCCGAGTGGCGATGATACATCGTGTGGCCGCGCCCTTTTTCCGGATCGGCTGATTCCATGACGACATTACGGCTCAGGTTGGCCACCTCAAGCAGGAATTCGCCCTCACTCTTGTGCTCGCCTTCCAGGGGCGCGTTGAGGGTAACCTTCGTGCCGTCGATCTCTTTGATCAGTTTCTCCGACGCGCAACCATCGCCCGTGCCATAGACTCGCTTCTGGCCGCTGCGGAAATAACGGCTGGAAGTGATGATGATACGATCGCCGACCTTCCAGCCCGGCACCGGTTGGGCGAGGGTAATCTCAGTGGCACCCGCTTTGGCCGTCGTCGCCAGCTTCACCCAGGTGCGCTCCATTGAGGCGCCGTGCAGGTCCATCCGCCCGCCGCAGCAGACGATAGCCGGGCACGACTCTTTGTCCATGCCGTCGATGTAGACGAGGCGAATCAACGCGGTGTGTTTTGCATCCAGGGGATGTTCCGGCGTACCCACTTCGAGCGCGGCTCTCGGCCCCTCGCCGGGTTCCATGACGTGCGCGTCGCAGTCGAAGCCTTTCTCACTCGCATCATCGCCCGCTTGAATTTTGATGAGGCCGACGTTCAACCGCGTATCGCGATCGGTCGCGAACTTCAGCGTGCCCGCCACGTGAATCGAGCGAATGATCTCTTCCGATTTCAGATCGTAAGTGACGGCATGGCCGGTGCGCACCTGCACGCGAACCCCCGCGACCGGCGACTTGCCGCTCTCCCAGGTCTCGGCCGACGACCACGCGCCGCTCTTGGCGGTGCGAGCCAGCGGGGGCAAGTCTATCTTTGCTTTTTTGGAGCGAAGTTCTAAATGAGCCTGATGTGAGAGAAGATTCAAGGCTTGCTGTCTCTGATTCGATAGACATTTCCGTCACGTCGGATCATTAAGCGATCGTCTGGGCTGATGAAAAATTCACCACCGACTTTGGAAAAGGGTTGTTCGATATGGTCCAGTGTTTGGCGCCAGCCGTTCCGATGAGAATCGGTGCCGATCATCACGATTGAACCAACTGTTGCTTGATCGCTTACAGAAGTCAGCAAACGAGTTCCATCGTGCGTCAGTTTCAAGTACGACTTCATGGAAACATCTCCCAGACGTTCCTCAAATGGATGACCTTGATTGGAAATATGAACGACGCTGATTCCCCGAGACTGCCAACTTCCCGCCGTCATCCAAATTCGATGGTCCTCCTCGACATAAAGGTCCCAGGGGTCTTCCTCGAGGCGCAAGGTGTGGCGGATTTTCCATGAATCACGATCAATAATTTGCATAACGCCAGCCATGGCGACATCGGCGCGATACGCGAATTTGTGACCCACGAGTGAGCCGGCGGTCACCAGCACATTGCCGGTGGTTTTCATGGCCATCACTTCGGTTTCTCGAGCCAGAGAAATGCGCGTGCCCAATTCGCGCGTTCGAATGTCATATTAGTTGGCAGCGAATCTGGAAGTGTCAAGGAAATATAGTTTGTTTCGAACCGGATCGATTTCCATAAATGCAATATCGCCATCTATGCGAATTTGGTCAATCGGTTCAATTGTCTCGTCGTCTTTGATCTGCCCGTTGAGGATCGCATGAAGATCAAATACTTGCACATCACCGCGCGCGCAACAGATCATACGCACGACCGCATTTTGGGCATGGAATTGAGTTAAACATCGCGCGACTCCTGGCGAAGAATGGGAGAGAGTCAGGGCCTTCGCATTAAAACTCGCCCAACTTGATTCAAAACAGGGCAGATGGCGAAACCGGTTTAATTTTGCGGGAGTCAGCGAGGTCGTTGACACACCGCTGACACTCCAAGAAGGCAGTCCGCCTTGAAGTTGAACCTCCTTTTCATGGCATTATCGAGAGAGCGGCATTTTACACCCCTTCGAAAGCCCGGAAAAGTGGCCTCGACGAACATTGGTCGATTCCGGGCATGCGTCCCGGTAACTTTTTATGCGTAGGCCGTGGGTAGAGAGTCTAATCAAAATTGGCATCTTCCTCAAAGAAAATCCGAGTCTATCTCCGGATTTCTGATCCTCACTCAGGGCGCGGCCTTGATCGTCAACTTCGTGCCGTTCGCTGCCTGGATCATAACCTTCGGCACGGTGACCAAACCATGTTCGTCGGCCTTGACCGTTCCCTTGGCGCCCGTGGACGATTCCCACGTCATGGCCTCGCCCGGTTTCAGCTTGAACTTCTGAGCGCGGCGCGGGGTCACGTCAACCGTCATGTCGCTCTTCGCCAAGTTGTTGGAAATAACGGCCGACCATTGGCCTACTTCGTCGACGATGTCGTTCCAGTCGAAGCCGAGGTTGATGCCGCCGGCGCCGAGCGTGTCACGCAGTGCAAATGGGGTGGGTTCGATCTCGAGCTTGCCGGCTTCGATCTTGGAGAAGTCCAGGATTTCGTTGATGACATGCAACAGGGAATCGGCCGACGTCTTGACCATGTTGAGATTTTCACGCTGCTTGATGGTCAATTCGGTATCGAGCGTGAGTTCCGTCATCCCGAGGATGCCGTTCATGGGAGTGCGGATCTCGTGGCTCATGTTGGCCAGGAATTCGCTCTTGGACCGGCTGGCCTTTTGAAAGTCATTCCTTCTTGAGGGGCGTCTCAGGCAGGTAAAGTTTGGCAAAGGCGTCGACCGTGTCAGCCAGTTTCTTGGCGGTATCCTTGATCGTCTTCTTGTCGCGGTACTCGCCGCCGCATTCAAGCTGGATGGCGTCGATCCCGTAAGCGCCTTGGCTGCCATAGCTGAAGACGATGAAGCCGCCGTTCAGGCCGGCCATTTCCTTGCCGTCGTCCGTGGTCGGGTGAACCTTAATGTTGTTGGCGGCCAACAGGCCGAAGAAACTCTTCGGCCCGATGTGGGCTTTCTGGCCGAAACGATCAGTTAAAAGCTTGACGGTCTTGCCGTCGCGCGTGCCGCGGATGATGGAATCGCGCAGCGTGCCCTGGCCATGGATGTCGAGGAGCAAGCCGCGCCCGTAGGTCGCCTGCACTTCCTTGCAGTAGGCCGCGAGTGTCTGATGGTACGCCTCATAGATCGGCTTGGCTTTGGGGTTTTCGTAACCGATCTCCGGCGGCCGATTGGCATCGATGTACTTGCGCGAGAACTTCGCATAGACGAAGTACGGCTTCTGCCCCATCTTGGCCTCGATCGCGGCCGACAACTCTTGCAACAGCAAGTCGGTATTGGAGTCGAAGGCGACGGAGAAACCGGCGCCTCCCTTGACCAGACCTTCGCCCTTGCGCTCCTCGACATCCGGCACCTTCTGCGTGCCCCCGTGCGGGGCTGACAAGATAATTGGCAACTTACCGCGCTGGGTGACCACGAGGTCGCTAGTCGGCAACTTGTCGATCGGCGGTTGCGCGTGCAGTCGGCCGGAACTCAAGCCCAGCGTGATGCACGTCAAGAACCAGATCTGTTTCATCAATCGATCTCCTACGAAGCGTTGGTGAATTCTCATTTCGTCGCCTTCTGTTGAGGCTCGTCGGCTTCGGTCATCCATCCGCTCAACCAATCACGCAGTCGTGCCATCTCCTTGAACAGCATGGGCAAGCTCTCGTGGAAATGTTCGAAACACCACGGCCCGCGGAATCCTGCCTGCCAGGCGATGTCGAAGCACTTACGAAGTTCGTAGTCGGTATGTTCGCCGCCTGGTCCCAAAGTTAACGCCTTGAAGTCGCAGGTCGCAGCGACGGGGAATGCCTTCCGCAAGCCCTCGTACCGCGACTTCACGGTCCAGTTTCCGGTATCGGGTTGGGCGGCGAGCCCGGCGCCGACCGCCTTAATGACTTGAGGAATCGCGTCCGGATCGTCACGAATCCAGCCGTTGTTCTCGATCAGAAGGGTGATCCCCTTGGGTCCGGCATAGTCGATCAGTTCGCGATAGGCTGAGGCCAATTTTTCTTGATCGGGCCGCGCTTTGCCGGAAGCGGGGCGGACCCAACGGCATCCCAGCCGCGCGGCCGCGTCAATCGTCTTGCGGTAGGTCTCGAGTGATTGACGCCGCAATTCCGGGTCGGCGCTAGCCATGTCGAGATTTGCTTGGTTCATCTTCAGATTCGTAATCACACAGCCTGCTCGCTCGGCCGCATTGCGAAATTGTTCGCAGTACCCGGGTTCGAGAGAGGGCAGGGTGGCTGTCATTAGGTCGAGCACGGTCATATCGAGTTCATCGCGCAGGATCTTCGGCAGATCAAGCATGACGAGCTTGCCATTCGTTGGCTGGGTCGTCAGATGTTTGACAAACGAGCCAGTGGTGACGCCCAAGGCACGCGACAATTCCGGTTCGGCTTCGGGATTCGGCGTGATCACGATCGTCTGGGGCTTTGGCATCGCGGGCTGACAACCGCCGGCGACGAGCACGGGTGCGGCGGCGAGAAATTGGCGACGGTCGAACGACGTGGTCAACATGAGAGTCCCCTTCGTGTTCTTCATACGTTTTCCGAGCATCGTGACGTGAGTCAATGCCTCGTCGAACGATTTCGAGAAGAGGTCGAGGTGCTGGTGTTGTTTCGGACTTTCCCGATTTTCGCCACTTCGTTACACTCTTGCTTTCCCGGATCGATCCGGGAAAGGGAGTTCCCTCATTCGCACGTGGCAAAAGATCCTGTTGAGCGCCGCCCTCGTCAGCCTGCTTGTGGGTGGGCCGATTCTGTACGAGCGTCATCGGCACTTCACCTATCGCAATTTCCGCATTGTCGAAGAAAAAAAGCTCTACCGCTGCGGCCAACTCAGTGCGGAAGTGCTCCAGAAGACGATCGAGGAATACGGGATCAAGTCGGTCATCAGCCTGCGCTACGCCGAAGCTCCCGAAAAAAACCCGAAAGATTGGCGAGAAGAAGAAACCTGCAAGGCGAACGGGATTCGCTATTACCGCATTCGCCCTCGGGAATGGAGTGGAAATGATCAAGAAGGCAAGATCCCCGCGGATAAACCGTTCGCGGAATTCCTGAAGATCATGGACGACCCAACCAACTATCCCGTCCTTGTTCACTGTTTCGCCGGCAAACACAGGACGGGATCGTTCTGCGCGATGTATCGGATGGAGTATGAACACTGGAGCAGCGACGAGGCCCTTCAAGAACTCAAGTCGCTGGGTTATGAAAAACTCAACAACGAAGAAGCGGGAGCGCGCGCATATCTTTCTGCCTATCAGCCGCGCTGGAAACGCTCCGATTGAATCGTCCTGGCAACCGTCATGCGTGAACCACCATCAACGGCGAGCGATCTCGCGCCCGCAGATGACTCGAACGACCCGTCAGAAACTCATCAATGCTCCGAGCCGCTTCACGCCCCTCGGCAATGGCCCAGACCACGATCGATTGACCACGCCGGCAATCGCCCGCCACAAAGATGCCTGGCCGTGAGGTCATGTAGTTCCGATCACTTCGGAGCGTCCCATTCTCCGTCAGTTCGAGCCCGAGGGCTTGCGGCAGCCCCGTCTCGGGTCCGGAAAAACCGATGGCCAGGAGCACGAGTTCACAGGGGAAAATGAGTTCGGAGCCGTGCAATTCCTCGAACTGGCGATCGCCCGCTTCATCGAAGTACTGATGGACGCGGACGGCGTGCAGTTCCTTCACGTGCCCCTTTTCATCCGCCGCGAAGTGTTTCGTTTTGATCTGCCAATCGCGCCGGCCGCCTTCTTCATGAGCGGGCGAGACACGCAGAATTTTGGGCCATAACGGCCAGGGCGTCTCGGAGTTCTCGTTCTCCGGCGGCCGGGGATTATAGTCGAGTTGCAATACCGAGCGGCACTGCTGGCGATGGCAGGTGCCGAGACAGTCGGCCGCAGTGTCGCCGCCGCCAATGATGATAACGTTCTTACCGGTCGCGAGGAGCGGTTCGCCGCTGACCATGTCGCTGAAGCCGCGGCGGTTTTGCTGGGTCAGGAACGGCATGGCCAGTTCGACGCCCTTGAGATTACGGCCGGTGATTTCGAGATCACGCGAGACGGTCGCCCCGACCGTCAACAACATGGCATCATGCTGGGAACGGAGCGATTTGGGATCGACGTTTCCGCCGACGTCAGCCTTCGTTACGAAGCGAACGCCCTCGGCCTCCATCTGTTCGATCCGCTGATCGACGTACTTCTTGGCCATCTTGAAATCGGGGATGCCGTAGGTCAGCAAGCCGCCGAGCCGATCATCACGCTCGTAAACCGTGACCGCATGCCCGGTTCGGCGAAGCTGCTGCGCCGCTGCCAATCCGGCTGGTCCGCTGCCAATAACGGCCACGGTCTTCCCGGTCTCTTCCGCGGGAGGCATCGGCTTGATCCAGCCCATCTCCCAGCCTTTATCGACGATCGCCAGTTCGATATTCTTGATCGTCACCGGATCATTATTGATCGCCAGCACGCACGAGGCCTCGCACGGGGCAGGGCAGGTCTTGCCGGTGAATTCCGGGAAGTTATTGGTGTCGTGCAGCGCCCGCAATGCCTCTTCCCAGCGATTGCGGTGAACGAGATCGTTCCAATCCGGAATGAGATTGCCGAGCGGACAGCCGGTATGGCAGAACGGCACGCCGCAATCCATACAGCGCGACGCTTGCGAGCGAATGCCCGCGTCCGGCATCGGCTGGTAGAGTTCCTTGTAATCCTTGATGCGCTGATGAATCGGCCGAGGCGTCGGCTTCTGCGATTCGATGTTCAGGAATCCACGTGGATCGGCCATTTGTTCAGAAGGCAGTCGGCAGAAGGCAGTAGGCAGTGATGACCTACTTCAACTCCGCGGCCTACTCTCCCTTTTTGTTTTCGTCTTGGCGAGCGTCGAGCCGTAAGGCCGACGTGGTTTCACGTCACGCGCACGTCGGCCTTACGGCTCGACGCTCGCCAAGATGCTCTGCTTACTGTTACCCGTTCACCAACTCCCATTGTCGCTGCACAATCTTGCTCTGCTCCAGCACTCGCCGGTAGTCGCGGGGGAAGACTTTGACGAACTTGTCCAGGGCGTTCGAGAAGTCGTTGACGATCTCCTCGGCGATGGGCGAACCGGTATATAAGACGTGGCGATTCAGCAGGTTGTTTAACGTGCCGACGTCCTTGTAGTCTTCGACGGGGACGAGATCGACCATCTCCATGTTGCATTTATCTTTGAACGTGCCATCGGGATCGTAGATGAAGGCCAGACCGCCGCTCATGCCGGCGGCGAAGTTGCGACCGGTCGCGCCCAAAATCACCACGATGCCGCCGGTCATGTATTCGCAGGCGTGATCGCCGACGCCCTCGACGACCGCTTTGGCGCCGCTGTTGCGAACGGCAAAACGTTCGCCAGCCCGGCCTCGTAAATAAGCTTCACCCGCGGTCGCTCCATAGAGAAGCGTGTTGCCGGCAATGACGTTCTCCTCGGCCTTGTAGGATGCGTCCGCGGGGGGCGCGACCACGATCTTGCCGCCCGAGAGGCCCTTGCCGACGTAATCGTTGGCATCGCCGCGCAGCCGCAGGGTGATGCCGCGCGTGACGAACGCGCCGAAACTTTGGCCTGCGGTTCCGGTAAATTGCAAGTCGATGGTGTCCTCACGCAGGCCGTGCTCGCCGAATTTATGCGTGACGAAGTAGCTGAGCAGCGTGCCGACCGTGCGGTTACGGTTGGTGATCGGAAACGACTTGGAGACGTGCTTCTGATACTCGAGAGCGTCCTTGCTGGCCGCGATGAGTTCCCAATCGAGTTGCTCGGCCAGCACATCTGGCTGTCTCTCGACACAGCGGTACGGCACGCCGATCCCCACATTGGGGCGCACCAGAAGCGAGGTCAAGTCGAGATGTTTGGCTTTCCAGTGCTTCGAAAGATCCAGCGGGACGAGCAAGTCCGCTTGCCCGACTACTTCGTCGAGCGTGCGGTAACCTATCACGCTCAGGTATTCGCGAACTTCCTCGGCCACGAAGAAGAGGTAATTCACCACGTGTTCCGGCGTGCCCTGAAACTGGGCACGCAGCACGGGGTCCTGTGTGGCGATGCCGACTGGGCAAGTGTTGAGATGGCACTTGCGCATCATGACGCAACCCATGGCGATGAGCGGCGCCGTGGCGAAGCCGTACTCCTCGGCCCCCAAACACGCAGCCACGATCACGTCGCGGCCCGTCTTCATTTGGCCGTCGGTCTGAAGTCGCACCCGGCCGCGAAGACCGTTGCGGACGAGAACTTGTTGCACTTCCGCCAACCCAAGTTCCCAGGGTCCTCCCGCGTGGCGGATGCTCGAGAGCGGGGAAGCGCCGGTGCCGCCACTGTCGCCGCTGATCAGGATGCGATCGGCATAACCCTTGGCCACGCCGGCGGCGATGGTTCCGACCCCCGCGTTCGCCACCAGCTTGACGGAAATTTCGGCGTGCGGGTTGCTGTTCTTCAGGTCGAAGATGAGTTGCGCGAGATCCTCAATGCTGTAAATATCGTGGTGCGGCGGCGGCGAAATCAGGCCAACGCCGGGCGTGCTGTAACGAGTTTTGGCGATCGCGGCATCGACTTTGTGGCCCGGCAACTGGCCGCCTTCGCCCGGCTTGGCGCCTTGGGCCATTTTGATCTGAATCTCGGTGGCGTTCGCGAGATAGTTCGCCGTCACGCCGAACCGGCCGCTGGCAACTTGCTTGACGGCGCTGCCGCGCAAATCGCCGTTGGCGTCCTTCTTGAAGCGGATCGGATCCTCGCCGCCTTCACCCGTGTTGCTGCGGCCGCCGACCCGGTTGAGGGCGATGGCGAGCGCTTCGTGCGCTTCCTTGCTGATGCTGCCGAAGCTCATGGCCCCGGTGAAGAAGCGCTTGACGATCTCCTTGGCCGATTCGACGAGATCAAGCGGAATTGGCTTGCGCGCCTGGCGAATCTCGAACAGGCCGCGCAGGGTGCAGAGCTTGCGGCTCTCGTCGTTGGCGGTGTCGGCGAATTCCTTGTACTTAGCATACTCGTTGCTCTTCACGGCATGCTGCAAACGCTGGATCGTTTCCGGATTCCACATGTGGTGTTCGCCGCGACGGCGCCACATGATCTCGCCGCCGCCATCGAGTTCCAGTTCGGCACTCTCGGCATCGTCTTCGGGAAAGCCGAGATTGTGCCGTTGCAAGGCTTCGAGCGCGATGACATCCAGGCCGATGCCGCCTATCCGGCTCGGGGTGCCGGTGAAATACTTATCGATCGTTTCCGTGCCGAGGCCGATAGCCTCGAAGATCTGCGCCCCGCGATAGCTGAGAAGCGTGCTGATGCCCATCTTGCTGAAGACCTTCAACAGGCCGCCGTCGACTGCCTTGCGATAGTTCTTGATGGCCTTGCTCGGGTCGAGTGCCGTCCCCTGTGGATCGACGAGCATTCCCTCTTTGGTTAAACCGCGGAAGGTTTCGTAGACGAGGTACGGGTTGACCGCCCCGGCGCCGTAACCGATCAGAAGGGCGATGTGATGCACCTCGCGTGCTTCACCGGTTTCCACCACCAGGCCGCACCGGGTTCGCAACTTCGCGCGAATGAGATGATGATGCACCGCCGCGACCGCCAGAAGGGCGGGGATGCCGACACGACCGGTCGCGATGCCGCGATCAGAGAGCACCAGCACGGTCGCCCCATCGGTCACGGATGCGGCCGCCTCTTTACAGAGCGTGGTCAGCGCGGCCGTCAGCCCCGCTTCACCTTCCGTACGATCGAAGAGTGTCGAAAGAGTATGTGACTTCAATCCCGGTAGATTGGCCGCTTTGATGCGGCCTACATCCTCATCGGATAACACCGGCGATTTTAGGCACAACAGCCGGGCGTGCTCCGGCGACTCCGTTAGTAGATTCACCTCGCTGCCGAGCAACGAATCGGTGTTCATCACGATCACTTCGCGGATCGGGTCGATCGGCGGGTTGGTCACCTGGGCGAACGATTGCTTGAAGTAGTTGTAAAGAAGCTGGCTGCGATCGCTAAGCACGGCCAGCGGAATGTCGAGCCCCATGCTGGAGACCGGTTCCTTGCCGTCCTGGGCCATCGGCAACAGCACGCGGAAGACATCTTCCTGCGTGTAACCGAACGCCCGTTGCAGCGAGTGGAGCGTGAAGGAATCGTCGTCGCCGGGCACTTTCGGCTCGGGCAAGTCTTTGAGTTCCAGATGATTCTTGGCGACCCAATCGCGGTACGGCTGCTTGCGGGCCACCTCGCTCTTCACTTCTTCATCGGTCAAGATGCGGCCGAGCTTGGGATCGACGAGCAGGATCTTGCCCGGCTGCAATCGACCCTTCTTACGGACCTTGTCAGCGGGGATCGACAACACGCCCGTTTCGCTCGCCAGAACGACCATGTCGTCGTTGGTCACGACATAGCGCCCCGGCCGGAGACCGTTGCGATCGAGGGTTGCCCCCACGCGTTCGCCATCGGTGAAGACGAGGCCGGCCGGGCCGTCCCACGGTTCAGAAAGGCAGCGGTGGAAATCGTAGAAGCCTTTGACGTCCGCACTTAGTTCGGCCTGCTCCTCGTACGCCTCGGGAACCAGCATCATCATGGCATGCGGCAGTGTGCGGCCGGAACGGACAAGAAGTTCGAGGGTGCGATCCAGCGTGGCGGAGTCGCTAAGGCCGCGAAAATCGAAGGGCAGAACTTTCTCGACATCCGCGCCGAGGGCGCCGTCGCGCATCATCGGCTGGCGGGCTTGCGCCCAGCGGGCATTGCCGCGCAACGTGTTGATCTCGCCGTTGTGGGCGATCATGTAGAACGGCTGAGCGAGCGACCATTGCGGGAAGGTGTTAGTGCTGTAACGGCTGTGGACGATGGCGAACGCCGACTCCATGCCGGGATGCGACAGGTCGGGGAAGTACGCCTCCAACTGGTCGGCCTTGAGCATTCCCTTGTAGACGATTGTCCGCGAACTGCAACTGGGGATCGTGAACCAGAGCGGATCGGTTTCGCTCTCGCTCTCCTTGGCCGCCCAGCGCTCGGCCTGGCGGCGGATGGTGTAGAGGATCTGTTCAAATTCTTCCCCGCCGGCCGTGCCCGCCGTGCGGCCGATCAAGAGTTGCTCCATCATCGGCTCTTGCGAGCGGGCCAGCCAGCCGACCGCGTTCGAGGCCACGGGTACCTGCCGCCAACCGAGTACGGCTTGCCCGCCGCCCGCCACGGCTGTTTCCAGAGCTTTCTTGCAGGCGGCACGGCGGGCATTGTCTTTCGGCATGAAACAGACGGCCACCGCGTAGCTGCCGGGCTCGGGCAATCGGAAGCCGAGGCGTGTCGATTCCTCGCGGAAGAATGGGTGCGGAACCTGGAGCAAAATGCCGGCTCCGTCGCCGGTGTTCTGGTCGCAACCGCATGCCCCGCGATGCTGGAGATTCTTCAACACTAACGCCGCGTCTTGGACGATCGCATGGCTCTTCTTGCCGCGTAGATGAGCGACGAAGCCGACTCCGCAGGCGTCCTTCTCGAACGCCGGGTCGTACAAACCAGAGGCAATGGGAGGCAATGGGAGAGGCCCATTCGGCATGGTGTTTTTCCAGTCGTTCATTGAAACAAGGGCGGTTGGCCGGACGATTCAAGCACCGACATCCACAAGTCGCCATTGGGGTCGACGTTGTGGCGTTCGCGGACGGCCAACGGGATCGGCAGCAGCACAAATCGGCCATGCCAGCGGCTGACCATCGTGTCCGTCCGTCCCGCCATCGCGGCATGGACGGCATTGTGAGCTAGACGAAGACAGAAGACGCTATCGAATGGGTTCGCGCGGACGCTGCGAATCGAGTAACTGGGGTCGAAGTACTTGAGGTTCAGTTCCAGCTTGGCGACCGCGAACGACTCGGTGATCTTTTGCTTGAGGAACAGGCCGATGTCGCAGAAACGAATGTTGCCTGATGCGTCCTTTTCGCCCGACGACGCCATGAGATCTTGGCCCGCGCCCTCGGCCACGACGATGACGGCATGGCCCGATTTGGCGACGCGCCGGCGCAGCACGGCCAGGAAGCCGCCTTCGCCATCCAGCTTGAAGGGTACTTCAGGGATCAGGATAAAATTGGCGTCGTTCTGAGCCAGGGCCGCGTAGCAGGCGATCAAACCTGAATGCCGGCCCATCAGCTTGATGAGGCCGACGCCGTTCGGCGCTGCCGTGGCTTCGACATGGGCGGCGCGGATGACCTGGGCGGCTTCCGAAAACGCCGTCTGGAAGCCGAAGCTCTGATCGATGAACATGATGTCATTGTCGATCGTCTTGGGGATGCCGACCACCGCGATCTTGGCCCCGCGGTTGGCGATTTCCTCCGCGATCGCGTGAGCCCCCCTCAGGGTGCCGTCGCCGCCGATGACGAACAGGACGTTGATGCTCATTCGTTCGAGGCAATCAACCATCTCGGCCGGATCCTGTTCGCCGCGTGATGAACCGAGGATCGTGCCGCCATGCTCGTTGATCTGACTGACTGATTGCGGCGTCAGTTCGATAACGGGCCGTTGATACTTGGCGATGAAGCCCTGATAGCCGTTGCAGAAGCCGTAGATCTTTTTGACGCCGTAGAGGAAGTGCAACTCCATGACAATGCCGCGAATGACATCGTTGAAGCCGGGGCAAAGGCCGCCGCAGGTAACGATGCCGGCGCGGGTCTTGGAAGGGTCGAAGAAGATCTTGCGCCGCGGACCGGCTGGTTCAAAGCCGGGGAGTTGGTCGGGAGAAACGCCCCGTTGATTCAGGGCCGAGAGTGTGTCGTCGTAGAGTACACGGTCCTCTTCGTCCACGTTATAGTAGGTGCGCTTCCGATCCGCGAGCAGCGGCATGAGGGGCGAGTCGATTCGACAGGCCCCCAAAGATTTGACGTTGAGGTCTTCGCGCTGGACCACGGTCAACTTTCGTGAATAGTTGTAGCGTCCCTGATGCGTTGCGGTCGTCGTCCGTGTACGAGTGATGCTGAGATGCCATGAAAACGATGTACAAATATCAGCAGCAATCGGAGTGCCAAACGTGGGCGGGGCTGAAATGGGCCGAAAGAAGCCCTAGTCACGAAATTCAGATCGATTCAATGTTTGCAGAACGAGCGTTATGTGCCTGTTCATTGAGCACTCTGCGACGTTCGACCTGTTTTGCGTCGTCGTGCTTTTTGGAATAATTACGCCGGCCTACGGGCACAATTTGAAGTCACTGCTCGTCGCAACGAGGATTGGAAATCGCTGACGGCGCTCGAGCACCTTCCCCGCGAATGCCCAGCCAAACGACGTGAAGCTGACGCGAACACACTTTCGATAAGCCGGAACACTGAAGAGCCCCAGGTCGCACTTCGCGTACTTGGGGCTCTTCGCGTTAGACCAACTCGATGATCATGGCCACCGCGTTGCCGCCGCCGAGGCAGAGCGAGGCCAGCCCTCGTTTCAAATTACGTTGCTGCAGGGCGTGCAAGAGTGTCACCAGCACGCGCGTGCCCGAGGCCCCGATGGGATGGCCCAACGCGATCGCGCCGCCGTTGACGTTGACCCGGCTTTCATCAAGGCCGAGCCCCTTGCCGCACGCCAGCATTTGCGCGGCAAAGGCCTCATTCATCTCGAACAGATCGATGTCGTCCAGGTAAAGATCGGCCTTTTCAAGCACCATTCGCGTCGCGGAGACGGGCGCGATGAAGATGTCCTTAGGGTTCACGCCGCTGGTGGCATAAGCGACAATTCGCGCAAGAGGTTTCGCGCCCATGCTGGTTGCCGCCTGTGCGGAGGCGACGACGACTGCCGCCGCGCCGTCGCTCATCTGTGAGGCGTTGCCGGCCGTCACCGTGCCGTCAGTTTTGAAGACGGTGCGGAGTTTCGCGAGCCCCTCGTGGCTGCTCTCGGGTCGGACGCCTTCATCGCGTGAAACGGTCTTTGCTTTCGCACCGCTGCCCAGCGTGATCGGCAACACCTCGGCCGTGAACGCGCCGCTGGCCCACGCGGCCGCGGCCCGTTGGTGGCTTTGGGCCGAGAAACGGTCCTGGTCGGTCCGGTTGATCTCGCACTTCACAGCAATGTGCTCGGCCGCTTCACCCATGGGCCAGTTCGCGAAGGGGCACCATAGGCCGTCCTGGCTCAGGGAATCGACCAGTTTGCCGTCGCCAAACTTGGTTCCCGTCCGACTGTTTATTAACAGATGAGGGGCACGACTCATGCTCTCCATGCCACCAGCCAGAACGACTTGAGCGTCGCCGGCGCGGATCGCCTGGGCCGCGAGCATAACCGCTTTCAATCCGGAACCGCACACCTTGTTGACCGTATAGGCCGCGATGCGATCGGGAAAGCCGGCAGCGAGGGCGGCTTGCCGGGCCGGGTTTTGGCCGACCCCAGCCTGAACGACGTTGCCGAAAATGACTTCATCGACTTGGTCGGCCGCGATACCCGCCCGCTTCAAGGCCTCGGCTGCCGCGAGCGAGCCAAGCTTTGGCGCCGTTAGGTCGGCCAGTTCACCCAAGAATTTGCCGATCGGCGTGCGTACCGCGGAGAGAATGACGGCATCCATATTGGCCCCTTGATTAGCGATTCGCCTCTAACTTCTTTATTTTACCAGCGAGGAACAAGTAATGAGACGTTGACGTGTTTTATGGGCCAATTCGCGATTGACACGCGGCGGAAATTCGATTATTTCCCGCCGCTGATTCGGGGGAATCACTTTCTTTCATGGGGGATATTCGATGGCCCGTACATTCTGGGGGGCGACCTGCATGGTCGTCGTTTCGTGTCTGGCCGGCTGCAACGACGCTCGCTTTGTTCAAAAAGATCCGGCCGGCGGCACAGTTGCCTTCTCCGCCAATTCGATCATGCGCTCGTACAATCGCGATGCCGCCATCAAGATGATCAAGGAACAACACAACCCGAACTTCACGGAAGAGGACATCATCCGCGAAGGGGAAGTGGTTGTTGGCCAGAAGTCGACCAACGATCAACGCATCGACACGCGACAAGTCGACAGCAAGACCGGCAAACCGATCGGCGAAGTGACGACCAATTCGAGCACGGCGACCACGTCCGATCTGACCGAATACCGCATTGAATACAAGGTCGTCAACCGTGGCCCGTCGATCGGCGGCAACATGGTGGGTCAGAGGCCTGTCGTCGATCCGCAGGGAAACAACACCATCGTCCAGACGGGCGCCCGTGTGCCGGACACGACGCAGAATCTGAACCAACGACCGGTGAATGTTGATCCTCGCACCGGAGCGCCAGTTAGCGGCAACGTCAATACTCGTCCTTGAACAGTAGAGTTGAAAGCCCAGGCACGGCCGTGCCTGGGCTTTTGCAATTTACGCGATGATCTCATCAATCGGCTTGCCATGATCGACGTCGAGCCGCTTGCGGCCGGGGATTTCGAGCTTGTGGGAATCGAGCCCGAGTTGTTGCAAGATGGTCGCGTGAATATCGGTGACATAGTGGCGATTCTCGACGGCATGGAAACCGATTTCGTCGGTCACGCCGTGGACAACGCCGCCCTTGATGCCGCCGCCCGCCATCCAGACTGAGAAGCCATAGATATGATGATCGCGGCCGTCGCTGCCTTGCGTGCCCGGCGTTCGTCCGAATTCAGATGCGAAGAGCACGATCGTCTCGTCGAGCAGCCCGCGCCGTTTCAGATCTTTCAGCAGGCCCGCGATCGGTTTATCAACTTGTTTGCAGTTCTTGGCGTGGTTGGCCTTGAGCCCGCTGTGGGCATCCCACACGCCGGCGCCGCCCGCCCCATGTTGCACCTGGATAAACCGGACACCGCGTTCGACCAGCCGGCGCGAGGCGAGCAGTTGCATGCCGAAATCGCGTGTGGCGGGGTCGTCCAGGCCGTACATGTTCTTGGTTGACTCGGTCTCATCCGAAAACTTCAGCACCTCGGGCACCGACGTCTGCATGCGGAAGGCCAGTTCGTAAGCCTTGATCCGCGCGGTGAGGGCCGGGTCGGCCGGGTATTCGACGCCACGAAGTCTGTTCAACTTCCCAACCAGGTTGAAATTGATTCGTTGTTCGTCGGCAGTCTGATCACCATCAGGCTTGCCGAAATCGAGCGGGTTGGCCGGATCGACGCGGATCGGCACGGCATCGTGCTGGGGACCGAGGTAGTGGCCGTCTTTAGCGTTCCAGTATTCGCGACGGCCCATGGAAATGAACTGCGGCAGATTGTCGTTCAGCGAGCCGAGGCCGTAGTGAGCCCAGGCCCCGAGGGTCGGGAACTCGCCATCCAGCATATGCCGGCCCGAGTGGAACTGCGTCTGAGCGCCATGGTTGTCGTCAGTCGTGTACATCGAGCGGACGATCGCGATATCGTCGATGCACGAGCCGACATGCGGGAACCAATCGCTGACGGGCGTGCCGCTCTGCCCATACTTCTTGAAGCCGATCTGCGTGGGGAAGAGCTTGTTGCGTTGCTGCCCGTTGGCGTCGTTGATGACCGTGACGCGAGCTAGATTCAACTTTGCGGGGTTCTGGACATCCTTGTACGGTGTCTCAGCGATGCTTTTGCCCGCGTACTTGTCGAGTTCCGGTTTCGGGTCGAAGCTTTCGAGATGGCTGACGCCGCCGTTCATGAACAGCCAGATGACGCTCTTGGCCTTGGGTTGCAGATGCGGTTGCCCCGTCGGCGGCGCCCAGAGATCCGGGGCCGAGGCGCGAGCAATTCCTTCTTGCTGAAGGAGCGCCCCGAGTGCCAGGCCTGTGAAGCCCATACCGACATCGGCGAGGAAGGCCCGGCGGTGGCAACCGCCCGAATTCGATCGGTCATTCATTTTTCGACCTTTACTGGCAATAGGCTACTTAGGACATTTTCATTATGAACTGATCTGATTGACGATCCAGTACCGACGAGGGCTCTCATTTCCTTGGCCGCAAATTCGAAGTCCGATGATGTAAATCGAAAACTGGCGAGGAACCCATCGTCTTCGCCGACTTCATCCACCCCAAATTGGCGAGTGGGAGAATAATCCATGACGAATAATCTCTGATTCCTGACAACATGCAGTGACGCTGCGCAACTTGGGAAGGCGGTGAGTTCGACTCGCGTCCCGCTAAGCAAATCGAGCTGGTCGGCTAGTTCTCGAATCTTTTTGATCATATCGCCGCCCCTTCACGCTCAAACACGATTATTTCGGTGCCTGCCTGCCGCATGATGACCTCCGCCTGCCGTGATCTCGATGACATGACCTCGTGTCGTCGCGCCGATCGATCCGTCAGATCGGCGGTGAATATGATCCGCCTGCGGCGGATACATACGACCATCCGGCGTATCAGGCGGAGGTGGTGGATCCTGTTTCGGTATTCCGCTATATGCATCCTCGACTTCATCGAGAACAGTACATATTTGTTTCAACGCCTCCTCGCCCATACGCGGCAATGGCAACGAGTGTAGCCGATTAAAATACTCGTTTAAACGTTCGGCACGAGTTCGTGCTGGCAAATTCAACGTTGACTCAATTGTACTTTATGTCGTCTGCACTGTCAGCACTTATCGCACCGTCACGAAATCATGATGGTTCAACAACGCATGCACCAGATTGATCCGTGCTCGGAGCGCCCCGTCAGTTTTCTTGTCTTGCGGCGCGGCTGTACGCAGTTCGTTCATCGCCTCTTCGCAAGCCGCGAGTTCCTCGGTCGTCGGCGTCGTGCCGAGCACCATTAAGTAGGCGGTCTTGATGAACGCGGCGTTCTCTTTCTCGTCGATCCGCCGGGCGATGTTCTCGGCGGCTTGGAAGACCAGCTTACTGTTCTCAAGGGCCAGTGCCTGCTGGGGGACGATGCTCTCGGCCCGACGGTAACATTCCAGCACGTTCGCATCGTCGAAGATCGACAGGAAACGGTTGTGCTCGTTGTGCGAATGAACGAAATAAAGACTTCGTCGCTTCGCGGCCTCGTCGGCCGCCGGGATCGACGGGCCGCCGATCGTCGGGTCAATTTGCCCGGAGAGTGCGAGTAGGCTGTCGCGGATGATCTGGGATTCCAGCCGCAGTGGGTTCATCCGCCAGAAGTAGCGGTTCTCGCCGTCGGCGGTCACGGTCTCGGTCGCGGCGCCGGCACTTGAAGAGGTCATGCGGTAGGCGTTGCTGGTCACGATCAGGCGGTGAATTTTCTTCATGCTCCAGTCGCTCTCGCGCAGTTCCACTGCCAGGTAGTCGAGAATTTCGGGATGCGTGGGCAACGCCCCCTTGCGGCCGAAATCGAAGACGCTTGCGACCAACGGCTTGCCAAAGTGCCGCGCCCAGATGTGATTGACGGCCACGCGTGCGGTCAACGGGTGGCGTGCATCGGTCATCCAGGCCGCGAGTGCGGTGCGCCTGCCGGTGCTGGTCGTTGGGAAAGGCTTGTTGCGGGAGGCTTCCGACTCCAGATTATTCTCCAGCGTCTTCAGTGATCCGCGCAGGGTGACGTAAGTCTCACCCGGCGCCTTTGCATCCGTTTGAGCTTTCACGAGCGCGGCCCGGGCCGTCGCGAGTTTCTTCTCCACGGGCGCCTTTTTGTCGGCTGCGGTCTGTTGGAGCTCAAGTTCCGCCTTGGCAATTGCCTCCTCGGTCGCGGCGACCGCGTGGCCGCGCTCCAGCCGGGCCGCCGTCTGTGCCAGAACCTTGGCGTCCTCGGCGGGCGGTTGTTGGTAGCGAGCCTTGTCGGCCGCAACGCGAGCCTCGACCAGCGGCGTTAGCAGCTTCGCAGTGGCCAGTGCCTTCTCCGCCAAAGCAACGGCAAGTCGTGCCTGTGTCTGTTTCTTCGCATCTTCGATCACTGCATCGGCCATCGCTTTCTGCGCAAGTTCGAGTCCGACCTTCGCCGTTTTGATCTGACTCTCAGCGGACTTGCGATGGTGTTCGATGATGCTCGATCGCAAACCGGGCGCGTACGCTTCGATCGGCAGCGCGACAGGCTTGATGGTCAATTGATCGAACGAAAGGATACTTGGGAAGCCGGGTGCGATCGGGAGATCTTTGCGCGGATTCTTCTCGTCGCCCCGAACGAATAGATAGGTCGGGACGTTGAGGTTGCAATCAAACGCTCGTGGCAGGCCGTCTTTCTCGAAATCCGTTTGCCCCAAAACCATGTCCGTGCGAACTTGGTATGGCTCGAAAAAAGCCCGGAACTTGTAGAAGTCCTGCTGCGAGAGCGGATCATACTTGTGATCGTGACACTTGCTGCAATTCATCGTCAGGCCGAGAAATGCTTTTGAAGTGTGCTCGACCACTTCTTCCAGCCAGGTGTTGCGGTTGAACTTGAAATACTGCCGGGCGAGGAAGCCCGAGCCGCGCAGCTTGTCGGCGTCGGTCGGGTAGAGTTCGTCGGCCGCGAGCATCTCGCGGAGCATCTGATCGTAACCCTTGTCGGCATTCAGGGAATCGACGATCCAATCGCGCCAGTGCCAGATGTGCTTCTGGCTATTGCGAACTTCGGCGCCGAGGCCCCACCAGTCGGAGTAGCGCCAGATGTCCATCCAGTGTCGGCCCCAGCGTTCGCCATAGTGTTTGCTCGCCAGCAGGCGATCGACGACCTTCTCGTAAGCGGCCTGCGGGTTCGCGGCCGAGTCTTTCTCGAACTCGGCAATCTCGGCACGGGTCGGCGGTAGGCCGATTAGATCAAGATAGACGCGGCGTAAGAGCAGGGTCCTCTCCGCCGGCGGTTGCGGCTTCAGGCCGCGTTTCTCCCACTCGACGGCGAGTAATGCATCGATCGGATTTCCCGGCTTCGAGAGTGCGGGCCGCACGGGAACCTTGAAGGCCCAGTGGTCTTTGGGGTCGAGTTCCGGTTTCTCGTCGGCCGGTCCGTTGGCTCCTTCATCGATCCACAATTTAAAAAGTGTAATCTCGGCCGGTTTCAGCAGTTCCCCTTCACTCTCCGGCGGCATGCGGTCGGCATTATTTCGCCCGGCGACATGATCGATGAGGATGCTTTTCGCGCTGTTGCCCGAGACGATCGCTGGCCCGGCGTCGCCGCCCTTCTTCATCAGGTCAACGGTGTCTAACCGCAAGCCGCTCTTCTGTTTCAACGCGCCATGACAGGCATAACAGCGCGCAGCCAGGATCGGCTTCACGCCACGAAGGTAGTCGGCGTCAGCATTCGCTTCAGGCGCAGCGAACAAAAACACCCCAAACAAAATACCGAGTCGAGTCAATGATGAAATCGGATGCGGCATTGTCGGTCCATCGTAAAGCGGAGGGAGGCGACCAGCGGAGAACTATTATCTTATCGCGAAGAGGGGGCTGTTGTCTCTGGGAAAAAGGGGCAAATTGTGGGAAGGCGGCGCGGGGTCTCTCCGAACAATCCGCGCCGCGGCTAACATGAATCATTTTCAATCCCGCAACTTGATGCTTACGTACTTCGTCTCCAGGTAGGCTTCCAAACCCTCGTGGCCCAGCTCGCGGCCGAGGCCGCTCTCCTTCATGCCGCCGAAAGGGCACTGCGGCGTCGCGGGGACCGGGTCGTTCACGCCGATGATGCCGGCCTCCAGGCCCTCGGCCATCTTCCAGGCGATCGTGAGATCGTTGGTGAACACATACGCGGCCAGGCCGTACTTGGTGCTGTTGGCCGCGGCGATCACGTCGTCGATCTTGCTGAAGTCGAGAATGGGCATGACCGGAGCGAACGGCTCATCCGTCAGGATTTTCGCGTTCGCGGGCAGGCCGCTCAGGATGGTCGGTTCGAAGAAGTAGCCTTTCTCGAAACGGTCGCAGCGTTTGCCGCCCGTCAGCAGTTTCGAACCTTTTCCAGCGGCGTCTTTGACGAGGTCAATCGTGTTGTCCATGGCCTTCTTCTCGAACATCGGCCCGATTTCGATACCGGCGTCGAGGCCATTGCCAAGCTTCAAGGCGCGAGCGGTTTCGACGGCGACTTCGGTGAATCGCTTCTCGACGTCTTTGTGAACAAAGAAACGCGACGGCGAGATGCAGACCTGCCCGTTGTTGCGAAACTTGCCGATGACCGCCGCCTTCGCAACAGCTTCCGGGTCGGCATCGGGGAAGACGATGAACGGGGCGTGCCCGCCGAGTTCGAGACTCAGCCGTTTCACCTGGTCGGCGGCCGAGCGCATGAGTTGCTTGCCGACTTCCGTGGAACCGGTGAAGCTGATCTTCTTGACGATCGGATTTTCGAGGAACTCCGCGGCAATCTCGCTGGCGGGACCCATGACGAGATTGGCGACACCCTTCGGCAGGCCGGCATCAATCATGCAATCGAAGACATTGATGAGCGAGAGTGGCGTCTGGCTCGCGGGCTTGCAGACAATCGTGCAGCCGACCGCCAGGGCTGGGGCGATCTTGCGGGCGTGCAGAGTGATCGGGAAGTTCCACGGGCCGATCGAGCCGACGACGCCGACCGGGTGCTTGAGGGTGATGTGCCGTTTGCCGGGGGCGCTGTTGGGAATTACTTGCCCGTAGGCACGCTTGCCTTCCTCGGCGAACCACTCGAAGGTGTCCGCGGAGTGCAGCACCTCGGCCTTCGCCTCGCCGAGCGGTTTGCCTTGCTCCATCGTCAGGGTGCGGGCGATGCCGTCCGCCCGCTCGCGCATCAGGTCGGCCGTCTTCTTCAGGATCTTGGCGCGATCCCACGACGTGAGTTTCGCCCACGACACCATCGCGACCTGAGCGGCCTCGACGGCCCGTTTGCAGTCGGCCCGCGTACCGAAGGCGACCTCGCTGATCTCGCCTTCCGTGGCCGGATTGATGACCTTGAGTCGTTTGCCGGTACTGCCGTCGCACCAGGCGCCGTCAATGTACATCTGCCGGTAGGTGCCGGAGGATAGAGCTTTCGGTTCGGCCGTCGCAGTCGCCATGTTGTCGTCTCCCTGTTGAATGCTGATAGGGGAATGCTAAGGGCGGAGGCGCGGGAGGGCAAGCTTGGGATTAACCTCGCGGGCCAAAGCGAGATAATCGAAGCAGGGTCAAAAAGCGAAAGGTTGACCGGAATGCCCTCGCAATCGCTCCAGACTTGGAGTTCCGCTCGGGCGAAGTTGCTCGATGATATTAAGCACGCCCATCGACTGATTCGCGGAACGGGAGCCGGCGCGCGGGCGGCGATTCAGCAGATCAACCAGGCGTACGTTCTGTTGTTGTCGGCTCAGTTCCAGGGATTCTGTCGGGATTTTCATTCGGAGTGCGCGGACTTCTATGTCGCTCCTGTTGCCGACCCTGGCCTTCAGCACTTACTGCTTGCAGGCTTGATTCGCGGCCGAAAAATCGACCGAGGTAATCCGAATCCGGGAAATATCGGGTCGGATTTTGGCAGATTCATCATTACTTTTTGGACGGACATACTCGTCCATCGAGCGCAAAATCCGAGCCGTAAGATTGCTTTGGAGGAACTGAACGACTGGCGGAACGCAATTGCTCATCAGGACTTTTCGACGTCAATGCTTCAAGCAGGGCGCCCGGCATTGAGATTGTTGCATGTGCAGAATTGGCGTCGGGCATGCGACGGATTGGCTCATTCGTTTGATGAAGTGCTAAAATGTTCAATTCAAGGGCTCACAGGAACAAGCCCTTGGTGAATGGAGGACAATAGATGAATCCCTTAATGCAAGTGCCCTACAAGACTCAAGGCAAATTCCGGGTCGGCGACCATGTACGGATCCTCCACGGCCATCGAGGATTTGTTGCGGAAATCGTTGAGGATCGTGGTCCCATTGGAAGGAATGGAAGACGGTTTTACGGCATCAAGTTCCGAGCGGACGAATGGAACGAAATCACGACGGAATGCCCTGAAGAGAACCCGGAGCTCGTTGCCGACGCATCGAAATGAATAGGCGCACTCGACTACCCGTTCCACCGCTGAACTTCTCCGCACCTTACTCACGATCGCGGCCTTTACTTCGTATCCTACCTTTCAACCACTCCCTCCTCGGAGCATCCCATGCGCACGCTCCTGCTTGGTCTCTTGCTTTCCACTTCAACAATCACCGCCGCCGATCAAAAGTCTGACGATCCGTCGGCTCGCGCGAAAGCCGTGCTCCCGAATCTCGAAGGCGAGCGGCGGATGGCCGGTCTGCGCGAGCCGGTGGAGGTCGTTCGCGACCGCTGGGGGATTCCGCACATCTACGCCAAGAACCAGGCCGATCTTTTTTTCGCCCAAGGTTTCGTAGTCGCTCAAGATCGGCTGTTTCAGATCGACCTCTGGCGGCGGCAGGGCGCTGGCGAGATGGCTGAAGTTTATGGCCCCGATTACGTTCCAGGAGATCGCTTCGCCCGCTTGATGAAGTATCGCGGCGACATGGACGCGGAGTGGAAGAGCTATTCGCCCGATACACAGGCCATCGCCACGAGTTTCACCAGCGGCATCAACGCTTGTATCGATGAACTGGGCGACAAGATTCCGCTTGAGTTTCACGTTCTTGGCTACCGGCCGAAAAAGTGGAAACCGGAAGACGTGCTCGGGCGCATCTCAGGCGTGTACATGTCGCAGAATTACTCGAATGAAATCAAACGGGCGCAACTCGTGGCGGCCGTCGGCATCGAGAAGGCTCGCTGGTTGGCGCCGGTCGATCCCGCGCGGGCCTACATCTCGCCGCTCGGCGAGGCCGAGTTGAAATCGGTCGACCGCAAGATTCTCGCGGAGTTCGAGCTAGCGACCAAGACGCTTTCGTTCAAACCTTCAAATTCCGAGAGCAACAACTGGGTAGTCGACGGTGCACACTCTGTGACCGGCAAGCCGCTCTTGGCGAGCGATCCCCATCGGGCCATCATGCTGCCATCATTGAGGTACATGGTTCATCTGAACGCGCCAGGCTGGAACGTCATGGGCGCCGGTGAACCCGGCCTGCCGGGCGTCGCCATTGGCCACAACGAGCGCATCGGCTGGGGCTTCACCATCATCGGCACCGATCAGGCCGACCTCTATTTGGAGGAGACGAACCCTGTCAACCCGGATGAGTATCGCTGCGAGGGCGCCTGGGCCAAGATGGTTGTGGTGCGCGACACCTTAGCGGTCAAAGGCGAGAAGGATCGCACCATCGAACTGCGTTACACCCGGCATGGCCCGGTGCTCGATGTCGATGCCAAGCGGAATCGCGCTTACGCCATGAAGTGGGTCGGCAACAATCCCGGCGGGGCGGCCTATCTCGGTTCGCTGGCGGTCGCGCGAGCGAATAATCAGAAGGAGTTTCTCGAATCGTTAAAGGCGTGGAAGGTGCCCGGTCTAAACTTCGTCTATGCCGACGTCGAGGGAAACATCGGCTGGGTGGCCGCGGCGGAAACGCCCGTGCGCGCGAAGCATGATGGTTTGCTCCCCGTCCCCGGCGACGGCGGCTACGAGTGGGGCGGCTATCTTGCTGTCGAGGACCTGCCCCAGAGCTTCAATCCGAAATCGGGCTGGATAGCCACGGCGAACCACAACATTCTACCGCCCGATTATAAGCATATGATCGGCTACGAGTTCTCCACACCTTACCGATTCCAACGCATCCAGGAAGTGCTCACGTCGAAACCGAAATGGGAACTCAACGACTTCAAAGCCATTCAACATGAAGACTTGTCGATCCCCGCGCGAACGCTCGGCCAGATTCTCAAAATGGTCGATCTTCAAGACGCGGAACTGTCGGCCGAACAGAAACGGTTCATGGAATGGGACGGCCGTCTTTCGCTTGATGCCAAGATGGGGCCGTTCTACGGGATCTGGCTGCGCGAGTTACAGGATGCCTTCTTCACCATGCATGTGCCCAAGGATCAGAAAGCGAACGTGATGTCACTGAGCGGCCTGCCGGTGATGCTGCCGGCCTTGGCCAGCGCTGACCCGCACTGGTTCGGTGATGACGCGAAGAAGGCTCGCGACCAGTTCCTGCGGATGACTTTTGCCGAGGCGGTGAAGAAGCGAAACGCCCTGCCCGATCACCAGCGTGAACGCTGGGGCGCTCTGCATGGGGTCACGTTCAAGCATCCCTTGGCGACACTTAATCCGATTTACGCCAAGGCCTTCAATGTCGGCCCGTTCGAGCGCACCGGCGACGGCAACACGCCGAACAACACAAAATACGACGACCAGTTCCAGCAGGTCCACGGCGCTACTTACCGGCACCTGCTCGATCTATCCGACTGGGACCGCTCACTCGCCACCAGCGGCCCGGGCCAATCGGGCCAACCCGGCAGCCCGCACTACGCTGATCTCGCCCCCATGTGGGCAAAGGGCGAGTACTTCCCGCTGAATTACACGCGGCCGAAAGTGGAAGAAGCTGCCCGGCACCGGATGGTGTTGAAGCCGGAGTGAGGTAGAAATCGAACGCTTTTCACTGCGCCTGCGAGGCTCTCGACCTACATCTCGAAAGCATGCGCAAGCTCAAGATGAAGATAAAGAAACCCAGGCATCGCCTGGTTCTGGAAGCGACTTGTGACGGAACGAAAGTCGAAGTACGTGATCGACGCTACCGCGGGTTGAACCCGAGTCGGACAGGCGCCTTCGACTTCGAGCAGTTGCTCCGTTCCGCTTTTCATGAATCCTACTTTCTGATTTCCTCGATATCGCTTTTTGTCTCCGAGCATCGGCCACCCTTGCAGGTTCCAACGACAACAATATGTTGTCACCTGTCAATATGTCATGCCAAGCTCCCTCCCGCATTCTCAGCCACCGAGCCAACAAGGAAGCTGATCGATGAAAAGTGTTCTAGCCGCGATTGCTCTCCTGTTGGGTGTCAGCGCCGCACGGGCTGAAATCGGAATCATTTCACCAGCCGAAGCCAATAAGCTGATCGAGTCCGCCGACCCCGCGAAAAGGCCGTTGGTGCTCGATACACGAGGGGGCTATAAGGATTATTTTCGCGGCCATCTTCCCACCGCCCACCACATCAACTTCGATACGTTGCGGGGCACGGATCTTGGCGTGCCGGTGCAATACCTCCCGGAAGACCTGACTAAAGCCTTGCTGGTCCGCGCTGGAGTGGACCGTAAGCGAACGCACCTGATCTATGCGACGGGCGAAGCCCTGCCGAATGACGAGATCTTGAGCGCCAGCATGGTCGCGTTCGTGCTGGAGAAGTACGGCATTGAGGACATCCGGATCGTGGATGGCGGCCTACCCGCCTGGAAGAAGGCAAAACTCCCGGTTACCCAAGAGTATTTCGGCAATCCCATGGGTACTCTGCCCGAGCAGGGCAACCCGGGGATCGCCTTGAATGTGGACGATGTTCTGAAACGCAGGCAGGGCGTGATCCTCGTCGACGCCCGCCCGATCAATGAATACCTCGGCGATGACGAGATCTGGCTGCGGAAGGGGCACATCCCTGGCGCGATCAGTTTCCATTGGGCTCGCCTCATGGAAAGTGACAACACCCATCAGTTCAAACCGTTCACGCAAGTGAAGGCCGAACTGGAAGCGGCCGGTCTCACGCCGGATAAGGAAATTCTGGTCTATTGCGGCACGTCGCGGGAAGGCAGCCTGTTGCGGTTCTATCTGCGGCACGTGGCCAAGTACCCGAACGTGCGACTCTACGAGGGCTCATGGAAGGAATACGCCTCGCTCAAGCAGCATCCGGTGGAAACGACAGAAAACAAAGGCCGCTGAGGCCGACACCGTGCTGACTGCGATTCTTTTTCTGGCCGTCGCGTTCGTCGCCTTCGCCAACGGCGCCAACGCCAACTTCAAAGGCGTCGCGTCGCTCTACGGCAGTGGGACGGCAACCCTGCGTCGGGCGCTATACTGGGGAACGGCGATGACCTTCGCCGGTTCCATCGCGGCGGCTTTTCTCGCGGAGGGCATGCTCAAGAAATTCAGCGGTCGGGGCATCGTCCCCGACACTCTGGTTCTGTCGCCGGAGTTCATGATCGCGGTCGCCCTTGGCGCGGCGGCGACGAGTTTCCTCGCCACCCGATTTGGCTTCCCTGTTTCCACGACACATGCCTTGGTCGGCGCCCTATTGGGCGCGGGCCTAGCCGGCAGCGGCGCGGATGTGCACTTCGCCGCCCTCGGAACGAACTTCTTCTATCCACTCTTCTTTAGTCCGGTGGTCGCTATCTTCTTGGGCGCGATCACCTATCTATTTCTCAGGTCCGTGCATTTGGCGCCGAATCATCGAACGCCGACGCTCGACGTGCTGCACTATCTGAGTTCTGGAGCGGCAAGCTTCGCCCGCGGCCTAAACGACACGCCGAAGATGGCCGCGCTTTTGCTCGCCGCGCCAGGGCTTAACTTGCATTGGGGCTTTCTGGCCGTGGCCGGGTTGATCGCCCTGGGGGGCTTGCTCGATGCCGACCGAGTTGCCGAGACGCTCGGGAAAAAAGTGACGGAGATGGATCCCGGCCAAGGCTTTGCGGCCAGCCTAGTAACGGCCGCCCTGGTCACCACCGCGAGTTTCCACAGCCTGCCCGTGAGCACGACGCACGTCAGCGTTGGATCCCTGATCGGAATTGGCATCACGACCCGTCAAGCGAAGTGGCGCAAGGTCGGGGAGATTTTACTGGCCTGGATCACCACGGTTCCCTGCGGAGCCGTCATGGCGGCGATGGCCTATTGCATCGTTCGCCTGTTTTAATCAACGCCGTGCAATACCGCTCTAAAATAAAATGTTGACACGTGTCAAGATGTCACTATCGTCCTCCGCCGTTGCAACATGGGCGCGGAAGTCACGCAGATGTTCACCATCGATTTCGGAGGCGCCGTCCTCTTCACCGGCGGCTTCTATCAACAATCCGTGAACGGCCCGACTCCCGACAATTTGTACGAGGCATTCTCGCGACTTCAGTTGGAGTTTTGAGCGGAGCTCGGGAAAAAGGAGACGCTCCGCTTCAGCAGGTCTATCGCGGTTGCCTGAGGCCTCACACCACATCCACTGAAAACTGCTTCAAGTCCGCTTCGCCCGTGCCGCTTGAGATCTCGTTGCCGAACTCGATGCTGGCGAGGTACTCGTTGGGCGAGGCGTGGCCCTGATTGACCATATACTGGAGCAAGCCATTGAGGTCGATGGTGGCCGCGAGGAGCGTGGTGTCGAGAACGAAGGCGTAGTAGATCCAGCCGGGGAACGTCGACTTGTAGAGCGTAAAGCTGCCAAAGGTCGCGGGGACCGTGGCGATCGGCACGCCTGCGGGTTGAAGGCCCTTCTGATCAACCCAGATCATCACTTCGCTGGTGATCGTGGAGGAGGACGGCGTCGCCCCCGAGGTGAGCCACAGATCAAACGCCGTGTTGTAGACGCCGCTCGTTCCCGCGGCGATTTCGATTTCGTAGGTCGTCGGGATGCTGGAGATGGTGCTTAGCTGTCTCGGAAGCTTCGTGGTCGTCGTATCCGCGTCGAACGGCTTCCAGCCGAAGATTACTTCGGGGTAGGCATAGACATCGTTGCTTCCAATCGATGGCCAGTTCCAGGTCCACTGGTTGCGAATCTGTCCGCCGACCGTCCCGTTATAGATGCACTGAGTCCAATCGCTGCGCGGCGGGCGGGGCGGGGCGACGCCCCAAGCGTTGTTGACAAGGACATAATCTCCGTAGAAGAATTTGGCCCAGTTGGTGCACTTCTGGGTCAGGGTCGGATCGGGCATGAGAATCACTCCGAAGGGGCCTGGCAAGCCGTTCGCGGACGGCGGACGGCTCACCGGTCGGCCGGTTATTTTCCTTATCTTTGTGGTTGTCGTGTGACGATGCAAATGTTATTCTTTAAGTGACTGGATTTTCCTGCCGATTTCCCTCCCCGCATTGTCCGCCCACCCGATCACGAGGTTAGACATGTTCCGACTCGATCTGGGACGTTCCCGCCAGTATTGCGATGGGCTTTCACGTCGCGACTTCCTGCAACTGGGTGTGGCTGGAATGGCGTCGGCTTCGCTGCCGGCCATCCTCAAGGCGAAGGAAGAATCGGCCAAATCGTTGGGCCAAACCAAGAAGACTTCGGTCATCATGTTGTGGATCGATGGCGGTCCAGGGCATATGGACACGTACGACATGAAGCCGGAAGCGCCGGCCGAGTACGCGGGTATCTGGAAGCCGATTCGCACCCGCGTGCCGGGTTTCGACATCACCCAGCTCTTCCCCAAGCAAGCCAAGATCACGAACCTGTTCTCGATGGTCCGTTCGCTTCATCACGACACCGGCGATCACTTCGCCGGCGGTCATCGCATGTTGACCACCAAGGACATGGGCGTGAGCGGGGCCAACAACGCCGGCAAGTTCCCTGGCATCGGCGCCATCGTCAATCGCGAGTGCGGGGCGCGCCAACCCGGAATGCCCGGCTATGTCGGCGTTCCCTATGGCATGAGCATCGGACTGCGGCCCGGCTACTTCGGCGCCCACATGCTTGGCACGCACCTGAATCCCTACGAAACCGTGATGGACCCGAACGTTCCCAAGTTCCAGGTGCAGAACCTAAACTTGGCTCAGGGCCTCACTCTCGACAAGCTTGACGATCGCCGCGCTTTACTGAAGCACTTCGATCACGTGCAGGCGAGCCTCGACAAGAATCCCACGGCCCCGGCCATGGATCGCTTCAATCAGGAAGCGTTCCAGTTCGTCTGCGGCCCGACCGCTCGGCAGGCGTTCGACATCCACAAGGAAGATCCCAAGCTCCGCGATGTCTACGGCCGGCACACCTGGGGTCAATCGACGTTGCTGGCTCGCCGGCTTGTCGAAGCAGGCTCGACCTTCGTCACTGTTAACTTCGCTGGCTGGGATCATCACTGGAACCTTGAAGCCGGGTATGTGAACTATCTGCCGAAGGTCGACGACTGCGTCTCGGCCCTGTTCACCGATCTGCAAGATCGCGGCATGCTCGACACCACGCTCGTCGTCCTTTGTGGTGAGTTCAGCCGTACGCCGAAGATGAACGACGGCGGCAACGGCGGCCCGCCGCGCAGCATGGGCACCCCCGGCCGCGATCATTGGGGCAACTCGATGTTCTGCCTCATGGGCGGCGGCGGCGTCAAGGGCGGCATCGTGGTCGGCAGCACCGACGCCAAGGGCGAACGACCGAAAGATCGGCCAGTCACCCCCTGCAACATCCACGCCACCATTTACCAAGTTCTCGGCATCGACCCGAAACTGCAACTCCTCGACCCCAGCGGCCGGCCCGTCAACGTCCTCGACGACCCGACGCCGATTGATGAGTTGTTTTGATCGAATTTCATTTTTGAATTGATGAAAATGGCGACGCCATCCTTCCAGGATGGCGTCGCTTATCCATTTTTTATGCCAGATTCTTGGCCAAGTCGATTCTTTCCTCTTGCATAACACCGACTGGAACGTTATTTGCCGTCACTTTAGCGACAATCACGCTGTTCACGGCAATTCGTCTTCAGGGGATTCGACGATGGGGATGTTCGATCATTGGCAGCCGATGGTTCCCGCGAAAGAACTGCGTCACCAGCCCGTTGCCGTAAAGTTGGCCGGGGCCGACGTGGTCTTATTCCGCACCGCCTCGGGTCAGATCGGCGCGCTCGATGAAATGTGCCCGCATAGGCGAATGAAGTTGAGCGAAGGGCATGTCGTCGGCGAGAAGCTACGCTGTGCCTACCACGGCTGGACGTTCGATTGCGATGGTCAGGGCGAGAGCCCCGGAACTCCGAAGCTCAGCGCCTGTGCCTCGACCTGGGACGCCCGGGAAGAGCATGGCTACATCTGGGTGAAATCAAAGCAATCGGATCCGGTCTTCCCGAAGTTCGACGTCGACGGCTGGAGTTTCATGTGTACGACCAACCATCTGGCGACGGCGCCGCTGGAACTGACGGTCGACAACTTCTGTGAAATCGAACACACACCGATGATCCATGACGTGTTCGGTTACGATCTCGACCGCATGAAGGAAGTGACCGTCAACTTCGAAACGACCGACGACACCGTCAAGGTCATCAACCACGGCCCGCCCAAGCCGATGAACCGGTTCGTCCGCATGCTTGTCGGCATCCGGAAGGGCTTCATCTTCAACGACACCTGGACGACGCACTTTTCACCCGTGTATTCGGTGTATGATCATGCCTGGCATCATCCCGAGATCGAATGGGACGCGAAGGTAAAGTGGAGGGTTTACATCTTCTTCACGCCGGTGCACGAGATGGCGACCCGCGTGACGGCCTTCACGTTTGCCAAGTCTCGCTGGAGAATCCCGTTCGAGCACGGCCTGATGTTCACGCGCCGCTTCATGCGGCGCAAAGTCACGCATGAGATCGAGCTCGATGTTGGCATCCTGAGCAACCTCGCCAGTTACGAGACGGGGATCGAGGGCATGAAACTCAGCCGATTCGACAAGGTCCTGGCGATGAACCGCGAGCGCATCAAACGCATCTATCGCGGCCTCGACACCCAGAAGACGAAACTGAAGATGGCCTGACCCGTAGGACAGGCCTCCCGGCCTGCCCTAGAAGTGGAACTTCATCAAATTTTTGACAAATGTTTTTGGTGGTCGGGGACAGGCCGGGAGGCCTGTCCTACGAAACGGAGAGCGACTTGCCGTTCTCCGCCTCAGTTAGCCCCAACAGGAAAGTCTTCGCCCGAATCGCCCACTTGGCTGCCGTCGGGTAACTTCCCGCCGAATCGCCCAACGCCCCGCGCAGCATGTCGGTATCGATGATCCCCGGATTCAGCGGGATCGACGCCATCCCTTTCGGCAACTCCTGAGCCAGTGCCTTCGAGAGGCCTTCCATCGCGTATTTTGAGGCACAGTAGGGTGCCACCTTGGGCGAGGTCGATCGCCCCCAACCCGAACTCAGGTTGACGATGACGCCGCTCGACCGCGCCACCATCGCGGGCACGAACGAGCGGATAACATTCGCCACCCCTTTGATATTCACGTCGATGAGGCGGTCGAACGCTTCCGCGGGGATCTTCCAGAGCGGCGCCAGTTCATTCATGACCGCCGCGTTGTTGATCAACAGATCGGGAGGACCGGCCTGCGCGAGCACCAGTTCTGCCCAGGCTTCCACGGCGGCCGCGTCGGCGACGTCGACTGCCGAGAACACGCCCTTTGGAAAAGAAGCTTGCAGGGACGACACCGACTCTGCCGAGCGGCCACAGCCGAAAACGCTCAGACCGTCCGCCAGGAACGATTCAACCAACGCCCGGCCGAGGCCACGTGTTGCGCCGGTGATAACGATGTTCTTGATGCTCATAATTCCCTCTGGAGTTTTCTTTCCCTTCTGTTATATCGCAGCGAATGAAGAATAAAAAGGTTAGGAGATTCTCCATGGCAAACTGGCGAATCCAGATGGTGGTCGTCGCGGCTCTCGTGTCGGCATCCACCGGCTGGGGGCAGGCGCCGCGAGCACCCTACTCACCGATCGAAGGGAATACCTACAAATACCCGATCACGCCACAAGCCGGGGAATGGCTTGTCTGCGTGCAGACCTTCAAGGACGAGAAGCCTGATCCGAATCGGCAGGTTCGCCCACCCGCCCGCATCATGGCCGAGGAACTGGCGGAATACTTGCGGACCGAGTACAAACTTCCCGCGTATCTCTACGATCGCGGCCGCCTGCAACGCAAGGAAGAGGATGAACGCATCAAGGCCCTACGGGGTCAGTACGATGAACTCCTCAAACAGATGAAGTCGCAAGGAATCGAGCCGGATGAGCGTTCGAAGTTTCGCGTGCGCACCTTCGAGATCATGGACGAATTCGCTGTGCTCGTCGGCAAGCCGAATCGCAACTTGAAGGACATGGAGACCGCCCGCGACTTCCTGGGCGATCTACGCAAAATGAAGCCGCTGCCCGATAAGTTCTCGATGATGGCCGTCTTTGCCGATGACGACGCGAATGGCAAGAAAGTCAATCAGCGCGGCTTCGGTTACATCAATCCGTTCCAGACCGCGCTCGTCGTGCATAACCCCAGCATCCCGCTGGCCAACAACCAAGCCGACCCGACCAAGGCCGACGCGTTTTTGAAAGAGATGAACGCGAGCGAAGAGTATAACCTGCTTAAGTGTTCGAAATCCTGGACGATCGTCGTGAAGATGTACCAGGGCCAGGCCCAACTTCAGACGCCGAAGAAGCCGAGCATCATGGCTCAGCTCGGTTTCGGCAAGAAGGAACCGGAACTGTTGAACGCCAGTGCCGCCCAGGCGCACTCGACGGCTGAGTTCTTGAGGAAGATGAAGTTTGATGCCTATGTCATGCATCATCGGTCGTACAGTCTGGTCACCGTCGGCCAGTACGACAGCCCGGACGATCCGAACTTGATGGCGGCCCAGAAGTCGCTGGCGGGAATGCAATTGAAACAAAGTAAAGACGTCGTGCTCGAGACACTCAACGCCCAGCCGTTGCCGATGAAGATTCCGAAATGACGATGCGGAGATCCGTGTCGGCCGTCCCGTGACAGCCATGGGCGAAAAGCAAATACGCGGCCAGCGCGTACAGAATCGTGCCCCAGAGACCCCGCGATAAGACGCGGGGTTCGTCATTCCCCACGTTCATTTCTTCAAATACCCCGCCAGGAATTTCGCGACCATCGAGGTAGACTTGCTGCTGTCCTTGCCGGTGAAGCCGTGATTGGCCCCTTCGAGTTCGAGATACCAGACCGGGACGCCCGCTTCCTTCAGTTTGGCGTTCATTTCGCGCGATTGATCGACTGAGACGAGCCAGTCTCGGGTTCCATGCATGATCAGAAAAGGCGCTGAGTCCTTGTTCACATACTTGATTGGCGAGGCAGCCAGATAAACGCTCGGATCGTCCTTGAAACTCTTCCCGAGCAAGGGCGTGAAGCAGGTACTTTGGGCCGAGTCGTCCTTGCCGTAGAAGCGCAGATCGCACGGCCCGAAATAATCGACCACCGCCTGCACCTGGCTCGACTCTTTAGGGTATTCTTTCCCATCGAAGCCGGCCGAACTGTCGGTCGTTCCCAGCAGGCTAACAAGATGGCCGCCGGCGGAATAACCCATGGCGCCGATGCGGTCTCTGTCGATGTGGAACTTCGCGGCATTCGCCCGCAAGAAACGCACGGCCGTTTTGCAATCGATGATCGGCTCGGGAAACTTCGCGTCCGGCAGAAGGCGATAAGTAATGGTGGCCGCGACGTAACCGTCGATGGCGAGGAACTTGGCCCAGCCTTCCATGTCCTTGCGGTTGCCGAATCGCCAGGCCCCGCCGTGAACGCAGACGACGGCAGGGAACGGCCCCTTGCCCGTGGGGGTCGCGATGTCCATCATCAATTCTTTGCCGTTGTCCAGCTTGCTGTAGGGCACGTCGGTTTCGTAGGTGTATAGTCGATCCGCCGCGCGGGCAGGGAACACACCGATCGTCAGGCACAACCACGCTGCGATGACGAATCGATTCATGATGAATGCTCCTTTTCGCATCGAGCTACCGCCCCGTGAATTTTCCATTGCGGTCGTGTCCGTCCCCGCTGGCCGAGGCGCGGGATCCGATGAACTGGTCGAACAGGTTGTCGAGAATTGACTGGTAGTAGGCCTCTTGCTCAAGCGTCAGGGCCGGCGGGCTGGCCAGAGGTATTAGCGCGCCGAGGAGCCAGACCCGCATGCGGACGTCCTGCCAAATCTGCGCCAGCCGCATGACGGCGGCTTCGAGATCTTTCTGCGAGATCACGTGATTCTGGATGAAGTAATCAAAGACCTCGCGAAGCTCGGCACTCACACGCGCCAACTTGGCGGCCTGTTCCATGACCGCGTCGGAAGGCTCCGGTTCCCCCAGGGAAAGCCGGGCTCGCAGTTCCTGGATCTGCTCCCGCATGCTGTTTGACTGGCGATCGATAAAGGCAACGGGATCGCCCAGTTCACGCTGCGAGATGCAGACGAGCGTCCAGAATTCGATGGCGCCGCCGAACTGGGTGATGATGCCCGAGAGCAATTCGCCCAGTGCCGACTCGTGAGTGGAATTCGCGACCATGGGGATTTATCCGGGTGAAGCGCTCGTGGCCATCCCGGCCCAGCTTTGCCGCAGGCTAAGAACGATGTTGCGAAACAGGCTCGCGGGCATGAAGAGCGGGCCGTCCTTGATGTTGATCTGGGAGAGATTGATCATAATGCATTCGTGCGCGGGCCGTGCGACGATGAAGCCGAGACACTCTTCGGGCGTCCAACCGAGGGAGCGGATCAATTCGAGGTGGCCGCCGCGATGGGGCAACTCATCGAACGGACGCAACACAATCTTGCTCAGCTCGCGATTCAAAACGCCGACGCCGAGCCGCGAACGATCGGCTTGCAATGCCTCGCGCACATGGTTCAGTTCTTCGTGATCAACCGTGAACATGATTCCTCGTCTTGGTTAATCCTTCAGGCGAGCGCTTCGCGAACCACCACGCCGGCCACATCCGTCAGCCGTTCGTCGCGACTGTTGTGGCGGAAAGTCAGCCGTTCGTGATCGAGGCCGAGCAGATGCAAAAGCGTCGCGTGGAAGTCGTTGACCGAAATCCGCCGATCGATTGCCTTGAGGCCAAAGTCGTCGGTCGCGCCGACAGCCTGGCCGCCCTTCACACCGCCGCCGGCCAGCCACATGGTGTAGCCGAACGGGTTGTGGTCGCGGCCTTTACCGCCCTGCGAGAACGGCGTGCGGCCAAATTCGCTGCACCACACGATCAGCGTTTCGTCCAGAAGTCCGCGCTGTTTCAAATCTTTGAGTAGGGCCGCGATTGGCCTATCCACGTGCCCGCACATCTTCTCATGGTTGGTGTTGATGTTATCGTGCGCATCCCACTGCGTGACTAGCGGTCCGCCCCCGGAATATACTTGCACGAAGCGCACCCCACGTTCGACCAGCCGGCGAGAGAGGAGGAGGCGAGCGCCGAAATCGGCCGTCTCCGGCCGGTCCAAACCGTAGGCCGTGTGCGTGGCGGCAGACTCCCGTGCCAGATCGACCGCTTCCGGGGCGTATTGCTGCATTCGGTAGGCCAGTTCATAACTGGCGATGCGGGCTTGGAGATCGGTATCGGCCGCGTCCGCATTGGCCTCGTTCAACTGGCGGACCAGCTCGAAGGTTCGCCGTTGCTGTTCTTTACCCACGCCTGCGGGCGGCTTCAAGTTCAAGATCGGGTTCGGTCCTCGTCGGAAGAGCGTCCCCTGATGAACTGCGGGCAGAAATCCCGCGCCCCAACACGGCGCTCCGCCTTCGGGGACACCTTCAGGCTGCGGCAGGACGCAATACGCCGGCAAGTTCTCGCTGACGCTGCCCAGTCCGTATGTCACCCACGATCCGAGGCTAGGATGGCCCATCAATGTTCGGCCGCTGTGCAGTTCGTACATGGCCGGGGCATGAACGGTGGAAGTACACCAGCACGACCGCAAGAAGCAGATGTCGTCAACGCAGGTCGCGAGGTGCGGCATCAGGTCGGAGACCCACATCCCGCTACGGCCATGCTGCTGAAACCGCCGTGAGCTCGGCAGAATCGCCTCGTTCCCCTTGGTGAACTGGCTCATCGGCCGGCCGATGCTTTCCGGCAACTGTTGGCCGCGATGCTTCTCGAGGCCGGGCTTCGGGTCGAAGAGATCGAGCGGGCTCGGTCCGCCCACCATGAACATGAAAATGACATTCTTCGCGGTGGCCGCAAACTGCGCCGGCCGAGCCGAAAGAGGATTGGCCGCCGGGGCGTCCTTCGCCAGAAGCGAAGCCAAGGCCAATCCGCCCAGCCCACCCCCGGCCTGGAAGAGAAACGCCCGACGCGAGCGGCCCGCAGTTAGTGGGTGCGGTAATCGAAGATCGAATCGCTGCATGATGTTAGATTAACCGGCAGGGGGCGAAGAAGCAACGGATGAGGGCAGCGGGAGGGGTGGAATCTTTTGCGACGGGGTCCGTGCTTGACCCGACGGTGGAGGTTGGTAATCTGGAGAAAGTTCAATCACGTTCTCGACGGGGACTAAAAATGATCCAGAAAGTCCGAATCGAGAACTTCAAATCTATCCCCGACCTCAGCTTAGATCTCGGCCGCGTCACGGTTCTCATCGGAGCGAATGGGAGCGGGAAGAGTAACATTCTGGAAGCGATTGCGCTGGCGTCGGCTGCGTCCCAGAACAAATTGGAGAGTGAGTTCTTGAGTTCCCGCGGTATTCGAGTTACCGAGATGCGCTTTATGCGATCTGCGTTCGACAAGTCTTCCGGAGCCCGCGAAACCACTAAGATTTCGATAGATGGTGATAAAAAAGTTTCATTCGTTTGCCAACTGGCAGAAGATGCGAAATCTACATTTCCCAGATTTAAGCAAGATCTAGCCCTTCCTGTTCGCAGATTTCTCGATTTCCTGGCAGCTAGAAAGCTCAAGGTAGAATACTCCTTCGAAGTGCTTGAAAATATATTTACCGAGAACCCCGAAATATTAGAGAATCTGTTGGCGCTCAAGTCCGGCAGTCTCCCCCGATTCCTTATCTACGCTCCTGAGAATTCCTCTCTTCGAACGTTTCAAGGCGAGACGCAAATCCTCCCACTCGGAATCAAAGGGGAAGGTCTCTTCGCCCATCTCAAAGGCCTCAATTCGGAAATGCACAAAGAGCGTTTGGCGAAAATCAAAGAGAAGCTAGCACTCATCGAGTGGTTTGAGACCTTCGATATCCCCGCCGATCTCAGCCCGAATGAGCGGAGCATCCGCATTCGGGATCGATTTCTCGCGGACGGTGCGCTTTTTGATCAACGGAGTGCAAACGAAGGCTTTCTCTACCTGCTCTTCTACCTCACGCTCTTCATCAGCCCGGAGACGCCCGCCTTTTTCGCGATCGATAACATCGATACCTCGCTTAACCCCAAGTTGTGCATCGAAATGTTGCAGCAACTCACCGGCCTGGCGAAGGAATTCGACAAGCAAGTCATTCTCACGACGCACAACCCCGCGGTTCTCGACGGGCTCAACCTCCATGACGACGAGCAACGGCTTCTCGTGGTCGATCGTAACAAGGAAGGTTACACCCGCGTCCGGCGCGTCGACCCGCCCAAGGTGAGTGCGGGAGAAATCCCAGTGAGTCTCTCCGAAGCCTTCATGCGCGGCTACATTGGCGGTCTTCCGAAGAACTTCTAACGAATGATGGGCGAGGCAATCCGTGCTTAGATTCGGAGTTATCGCCGAAGGTCTCACCGATCAGACGGTGACCGAGAACATCCTCTTCGGCTATTTTCAGGGCGAGGAGGAGCCCTGGGTTCGCTATGTTCAGCCTCCGTCTCCGACGCCGATTTCACCGGCCCCACCAGGAGGCTGGACTCTCGTTTTCACGAGTTTGAGGCAAGGAAAGGCTCAAGAAGCGTTGCAGTTCAATGATTATGTCGTGATTCAGATTGATACGGATGTGCAAGATGAAATCGGTTTTGACGTTCCGAGATCGGAAGGTGGGAACGAGTTGTCAATCGACGATCGTGTTCGACGTGTTATTGAAAGACTAAAGAAAGATATTGACTCATCGTTCTATGAAGCAAGAAAACATCAGATCCTGTTTGCGATCACGGTCGACACAATCGAATGCTGGCTCCTGCCGTTCCTCTACGAAGACGATAAAGCCGCGAAAACAACGGGGTGTTTTGAACCGGCGAATCGGGCACTTCGAAAAGCCAATGTGAAAGCACTATATGTGGGGGATAACGCCAGCCGCGTTTATGAAGCAGCATCGAGCTCCTTCCGAAAACGCAAGCGATTAACAGAGTGCCGCGACAAGAACCCGAGCCTGGAACTCTTCGTCAAACAACTCGACGTCTTGCAGATCGCACGAACCGTGAACAGCCCTCCCTCTTCGAAAGAACCGGACGGAGATGCGGCCACTTGACAACAGATTGTTTCACGTGCCCGCCAGTCCCTCCGCCACCCTCTCCAGAATCATCGCGTGGTCGAACGCCATCTCCGGGGGCTTTTTCAAGTAGTGCCAGGCGACCTCGGCTGCGTCGTCGGCCGCGATCGGTTTCAGTTGGTCGGGACGCACTTGCGCCCGGTAAACGACGGAGACCGTCCAGCCTCTGGGGTCGCGGCCGGGGTCGCCGAAGGTTTGCAACTGTTCCAGTTCGATGCTTTCCAGGCTAGTCTCTTCGAGCAGTTCACGGCGGGCGGCGTCGATGAGCGTTTCCCCTTCGTCGACGAAGCCGCCGGGAAGAGCCCAGCAGCCCTCGAAGGGCTCATGCTTGCGGCGGATCAACAGAATCCGCGGCCGTCGTTCGATTGTCACCAGGGCGACATCGACCGTGACTGCTGGTCGAGGATAGGTGTAGGTGAATTTCTTGGCTGGTGTCGTTGTCATGTTCGCTACAACAGGGGATGATGGTCCGAGCGGATTTCGTTACTCTACCAGTGTTTGATCTACGAATCGAGGAGCGTCCCGCATGCCGCGCCGCCCAAACTCGCCGCGAAAACGCCGCACGCGGGAACACATCATCGCCGATTTGGGCGTGAATTTTGTCGAGCGGCAGGTGTTGTTGTCTGGGAATACCGTCGAACGATGGGTTCACGATTACGGGCTGGATCTGGTATTATTCAGCTATTCCGCGGACGGCGAACCCGAGAGTGGCATGACGTTGCTGCAAGTAAAGGCGACCGATCATCTGAAAACCACGAGCGATGGCCGTTTCGTCACTTGCCGAATCGAGCGAGCGCATTTGCGGGCGTGGCTCACCGAACCGATGCCAGTAATCTTGATCTTGTACGATGCGGTGAATGATCGGGCGTTCTGGCTTTATGTGCAGACCGCGTTCCCAGGTGCGAGGCGTTTTCAGATGGCCAGGGGTTCTGATCGCTTGACAATTCGAATTCCATCGAGCCAGAAATTCGATGTGATAGCTCTGACTCGCCTCACGGCGTATGGACAGAGAATCGTGGCCAAGATGAAAGGGATTCAACATGAAGACGAATAACCGCATTACTTTCGGTCGGCTGGAGGCAGTCCTTAAGAATCTGGGCTTCGTCAAGAAGGTCGTGCCTGACACTGGAGTCGGTTACAATCATGCACCGACAGGCGCCATCGTCATTGTGCGCCATCACAAGCCCAATGAGCTCGTTCCCGACTATGTTATGGCCGCAGCCCGACATGAATTAGATCAGCAGGGCGTCATCGAGCCCAAGGATTTCGAGGAAATGCTGAAAGCCGCGGCGGCATAGCTACTTTCGGTGTCGGTATCATCCCTCAATCTGAAACGAACCCCATGTTCGACATCCTGATACGCAACGGCAACGTCATCGACGGCAGCGGCCTGCAGTGGTTCCGTGCCGACGTCGGCATTACCGGCGATCGCATCTCCGCTGTCGGGCCGCTTCCGAAAGCCGCTGCGAAACAAACGATCGACGCCACGGGCAAGATCGTCGCCCCTGGCTTGATGGATGCCCATGTCCATGGCGACTTAGTGCTTCTCGCGGATCCCGCGCATGAACAGGCCATCCGCCAGGGCGTCACCACCTATATTATTGGCCAGGACGGCGTTGCCATGGCCCCGGCCTCCGCAACGACGCTCGAGTACATGCGCCGCTACACGGCCGGCTTCAACGGCAACTTTCCGACGCCCGGCCTGGAGTGGTCCAGTCTTGATGAGTACTTGAACCTGTTCAAGGGCCGTTCGTCGTTGAACGCCGCCTGTCTGATCCCCAACGGCAACATCCGCATGGAGGAGATGGGCCTCGCCACGCGCGAACCATCGACCGACGAACTCGCGAAGATGCGCCGCCGGGTGCATGAGGCCATGGAGCAGGGCGCCATCGGCCTGTCGACGGGGCTCGACTATATCCCCAGCCGGTACGCGAACACGGAGGAGATCGTCGATCTGTGCAAGGAGATCGCCCCGTACAACGGCGTCTACGTCACCCATATGCGTGGCTATTCGCCGGAGAAGGTCATCGAGTCGATGGATGAGGTGGAGAGGATCGGCCGGGAGGCCGGTTGCCCCGTGCATATCTCACATTTCAACAGCCTGGCGGATCAAGTGATCCCCAAGCTCGATTCGATGCGGGCCAACGGCGTCGACGTCACCTTCGACCTCTACTGCTATCTCTTCGGAAGCACGATCCTCGGCATGATCGCCCTGCCGGCAGAGTTTCAGGAAGGAGGCATCGAACCGACGCTCGCGCGCCTGCGCGATCCCTCGACACGGCGATCGCTCCGCGACTGGTTTGCCGCCCCGCGCATCCCGCTGGAGAAAGTTCGCCTCGGCTCCGTCCCCTCCGAAGAGTATCGTCATTTAGAGGGGATGACTCTTGAAGCAGCCGCGAAGGAAACGTCACGCTCGATCGGTGATCTGGTCTGCGATCTGCTGATTGCCACGGGGATGGCGACGAACTGCGTGGTGCCGCACAACCCGTTGCGGAAGGAGGACGACATCACCAAGCTGATGCGCCACCCCGCCATGATGGCCGGCAGCGACGGCATCTACATCGGCGGCAAACCGCACCCGCGCGGCACCGGCTGTTTCGCTAAATACCTGGGCCACTACGTTCGCAGCGGCGTCTGGTCGCTGGAAGAAGCAATCATGAAGTCGTCGTACCACGTGGCAAGGCGTTATGGCCTGAAGGACCGCGGCCTGATCCGCGCAGGCTGCGCCGCCGACGTCATCGTCTTCGATGCGAACACGATCGCCGATTGTTCCACCTTCGACGAGGGCAAAACGCTGGCGACGGGGATGGAGCATGTGGTCGTCAACGGCCAGCTGGCGTTGCACGATGGGAAACGAACGCCGGCGCGACCGGGGTTGGGGTTGCGGAGGAGTGCTTGACATCCACTCTCCTCCCCATAAACCGTTGACAAGCACACCTCGATCTTTCACCAAGGAGCCGCACCCATGACGGGCCTCGACACGGTCGAGATGCTGGCGTTCAGCCTCAAGCTCATCGGCAAGAAGACCCGCAAGAATGCTCTCATTTCCGCGGGGAAAATCGCTGACAAGGACCGGATGTTCCCGGCCATCGAGAAACTTTCCAAGCTCAACGTCTCGATCTTCGCCACTCCCGGCACCTATCGCTACCTGTCCCAGAAAGGCGTTGCCTGCCAGGAATTGCACAAGATTGCCGACCGGCGTGAGCCGAATATCCGCTCGTTCTTGAAGGAAGACCGCGTCGACCTGATCATCAACGTGCTCACCGGCAACAACGACTACGACG
>Ga0105046_10000472_pt1 | contig 56128 bp, 48 predicted proteins | sample MAT03_FD_78385 | JGI IMG/M metagenome (GOLD analysis project Ga0105046, IMG submission 78385) | Freshwater microbial communities from Lake Fryxell liftoff mats and glacier meltwater in Antarctica - MAT-03 (megahit assembly) | ecosystem: Environmental > Aquatic > Freshwater > Ice > Liftoff... | reverse complement strand
TTACCCTCAAAGGCGACACTATCCACCGATCGGATCTCGGCGCAGAGGGTGCCCACCACCTCTCGCCACCCTGCCGGTCCGGCAACGCCAAAGCCTTGCGGATGACCACTCATGTCCAGGTTGATCATGCACAGCACCTGTTCGATCTCGCCGGTCCGCTTGTAGTTCTCCACCAACGCCCGCGAACCAAGCAAGCCCTGCTCTTCGCCCATGAAGAGAACGAATCGCACCGTGCGTTCCGGTTTGTGCGGCATCGCCTGCATCGCGCGGGCCATGTCCAGTATGGAGAACGCGCCAAGCCCATTGTCGGTGGCGCCCGTAGCCAGGTCCCAACTGTCCAGGTGTCCGCCAACGAGGATCACTTCTTCGGGGTACTTGGTGCCACGGATCTCCGCGATGATATTGCGCGCTTCAACACGCTGGCTCAGATTGGTCATCTCCAGGCGCAGGGTCAGCAACGCCCCTTGGGCAAGGCGCGCACGTAGCGTTTTGCCATCTTCCGTGGCGATGCATGCGGCCGGCACCGGGATCAGTGTCCCATCGATCGAGGCGGTGCCGGTGAGCAGGATGTGCCCCTCCACCTGATTCACGAACACGATGGCGGCCGCACCGTGCGCCATGGCCAGCGCGGCTTTCTCGCTACGATGCAAATTCCGCGCGCCTTCCGGAGCGCCAACGAGGCCGATGTTCACCAAGACGATACAGCCCCGCAGACTCTCGCCACGACCATCCAAGTCCATGGGCAGGCCGTTGCCAATATCCACGAGCCGACCCTCTACAGAGGTCTCGAGCGGCGTGTTCGCGAGTGCGACCGTTAGTGGGTGTGAAATGGTTTCGCCGTCATACACCGTCAAGCTGACCCTTCCGCGGGACCATGCCTGGGCACTGAAAGGATATGCGGACACGTGCTCTAGGCCGGAGGCCCGAAAAAGACTGTCCGCGGCGTTCTCGGCAAGGCGCCCCTGTGTACTTCCGGTCAGGCGGTGACCAATATGCTCGGTACTCCAACGCAGCCACTGATACCCCAGGGCACCCTGTTGTGCCGCCTGATCGAAATCCAGTAGCAACTGGGGTTGCGCCACCGCGTCAACATGAACATGTTGAGAGAAGCAGAAGAACATGGCGGAACGCAACAGGAGCGCGACGCTACTTTGCCGCGTGGTGGATCTGTTCGGCACAGGGTTTCTTATGAGGGCGGGCAAATCTAAGCTCTCGTTGATGCGCACCGGCTTGCGCTGCAAGCTGGTGCTCCTGGTGCCGTTGTTGTTGTGCGCCGCCGCACCACAACAGCGTGACGCGGACAAGGACACCACGGCCATTCTACAGGCGAACTACCTGTACAATATCGCCAAGCTCGTGGAGTGGAAGGACGCCGACATGCGCAGTGGCAATTTTATCATCGGGGTGATCGGAGGCACCAACCTTTACCAGGAGTTGATCAAGCAGTATTCCAACCGAACGATCGGCAAGCAGCCGATCGAGGTGCGCAAACTTCCCCGCTCCGCAGAAGTGGAGCGTTGTCATATCCTTTTCGTTGGTCGTGCGGACCTGGCGCTGTTGCCCGAGATCTACAAGCGCATGAACGGGAAGCCGACCATGGTGGTCACCGAATACGCCGGTGCGCTCGAGGACGGGGCCATTGTGAACTTCGTCCGCGTGGACAACTTGTTGAAGTATGAACTGAGCCTGGCCAATGCGCAGAAGCATGGCCTTGTCGTGGGCCTTACCTTGAAGAACCTCGCTCACCGCGTGGAGGAATGAACATGGTGCGCCGCTCCGCCATAGTGCTTATCATCCTGCTGGCCGGGTGCGTTGCACGCGCTCAGGACCCGCTGGTGGAAGCCCTGCGTTTTTATCAGGCGGGGGATCTGGAACAAGCCCGCTCGCTCATCGACGAGGCTGTGCGAACACCGGCCCACACCGACAATCCTGAAGCCTGGTTGTTGCGCGGTTTCGTGTACAAGGACATGTTCAAGAACGCCACCATTCCAGACACCGCGGATCGTGTTCGGGATGAAGCCCTCAACAGCCTGCACAGTTGCCTGGTGCTGGATAAGGACAGCACGTATCGGGAGAACGCGACCCAGGCGTACGAATACCTCACGCGCTCCTGCTTCAACGATGCGGCCAAGGCGCTCAACGAAATGCGGGAGGAGCGGGCCCAGATGCTCTTCGCCAAGTACAAAGCCGCCGTGCTACGCGCCGATCCGCTCGCGGCGGTGAAGACCCGCGAGGTGGAATTCACGAACGCGCTGGGCACCGTCTACACCAAACGGTTCAACCAGGACCGTACGGAACTGACCTGGTTCGATAAAGCGGTGGCCGCGTACAGGCAGGTGCTGGTGATGGATCCGGAGAACTATGGTGCCAACTACAACCTGGCCACGCTGTTCTACAATCGGGGCGTATACAACATCCGCAACATCAGGGCGGACGACGAGATCCCGACCATCCTGCAGATCCAGGAAGCGAGCCGGGAGTTCTTCCAGGAAGCATTGCCCTACATGCTCAAGGCCCACGATATGAACGCCACCCGGCGAGAGACCTTGCTTGGACTGGAAGGGATCTATTACAGTCTGCAGGATCAGGAGAGCTCCGATAAGTTCAGGCAGCTCTTCGAGGAATTGCCCTCACAAGAAGAACGCTAACCTACGATGGCGATGCGGATGACCATCGGGCGGAAGATCGGGATGGGCTTCGGCTTGTTCATTTTCTTCGCGCTGCTCGTTGTCGTGCTCACCAACCGCACGCTGGAGCGCAGCCGGACGATCAACGAGGAGATCAACCAGGTCTACTCCCCCTCGGTGGATGCGTTGGTACGCTTGCGCAACCTGACGGTAAGCTCCCACATGCTCATCAAGCACTGGGCCCTGTTGGAAAGCCGCGCCGACGCTCCGGAAAAGACCACCCTGGTCACCATCACCACACAGGACCTACCCCGTTTGCTGGATCGCCTGGACACCTTGATGGCCCGATGGGACCATGAAGAGGTCGCGTTGATGGGCCAGATCACCGGGGAGATGCAGGAGCTTTTTCTGCAACACGATCACATCAAGGAACTGCTCCCATCGCTGGAGAGCTACAGCGACCCCTTCAAGCACATGGAGCGGAGCGATTTGGCCGAAGAGGGCGGCCCGCTGGACCAGCAGACCGCCAGGGTGCTGGTCCACCTGGACAAGTTGCTGAACATGCAGGAGGAGAAGCGTCGCCAACTGGGTGGCGGGATGATACGGAGCTTCGACTCGCTCAAGTTCTTCGTCTTGTACATGGGTATCGCGTTGGTCGTGATCGGGCTGGTGGTCGCGTTCATTGTGGTCCGCGATATCGTAGCGCCAGTGCAACGCCTGCGTAGTGTGCTGCTGAGCCTGGGCCGCGGTGTGTTCCCGCGCACCAAGGTGCGCACAACGAACGATGAGATCGGTGACATGAGCAAGGCCCTTACCTCGCTGGTCGAAGGCCTGCGGCGTACAACGGATTTCTCCCACGCGGTGGCCGCCGGCGATTTCGAAGCGGACTACCAGCCGTTGAGCGAGGAGGACGTGCTCGGCCATGCGCTGCTCAAGATGCGCGATGAGCTTGGCCAACGCGAACGCATCCTGGAGATGAAGGTGATGGAGCGCACAGAGGAGGTGGTCCGCCAGAAGGAGGAGGTCGAACGACAGAGCCGCAAGGTGGTCGAACTGTACAAGAACGTCACGGACAGTATCCGCTACGCGAAGCGATTGCAGGAATCCATTCTGCCGGCGGACAAGCGGATCCGCGAACTGCTGCCGGATTCCTTCGTCTACTACCGGCCCAAGGACATCGTAAGCGGGGACTTCTATTGGTTCGAGCGTGTGGAGGACCGCGTGGTGTTCGCGGCGGTGGATTGCACCGGCCATGGAGTTCCGGGAGCGTTCATGAGTTTGATCGGCCACAACGGCCTCAACCAGGCAGTGAAGGACAAGGCCCGATCGCGCCCCTCGGAGGTGTTGAAGGACCTGAACCGGATCGCCTACGACGCGTTGCACAAGGACCGCGAACAGTACCTCGTGCGTGATGGCATGGACATGGCGCTGTGCAGTTTCGACCCTTCGCGCGGGGTGCTGGAGTACGCCGGCGCGAACTGCCCGCTCTACCTGGTGCGCGGCGGCGAAGTGCTGCTCTTCGCCCCGGACAAGAACGCGATCGGCAGTTTCGATCTCAATGGCAAGTCGTTCACCGACCATCGCATCAAACTGCAACAAGGCGACATGGTCTACATCTTCTCCGATGGTTACGCCGATCAGTTCGGCGGGCCCAAAGGCAAGAAGTTCCTGTACCGTAGGTTCAGGGAACTCCTGGTGGAGATCAGTGCACATCCCACCGAACGACAGCGCGGCTTGCTGCAGGAAGCCTTTAACACCTGGCGGGGTGCCCACGAGCAAGTGGACGACATCCTCGTGATCGGGATGCGGGCCTAAGCCCCTATTGGAAAGACCAGCCCCCGCCCGTTCCTGTCTCGCGCGGGTTCATGCACATCACGGGGATCTGCGCGTCGTTGGTGATGACCTCCTGCTCGTAGGGCACACCGAGCACACCGAAGATGTTGCCCTGGGCGAGGTTCATGATCGTGATCAAGTCGGCGTCCACCTGAACGGCGTGTCGGATCACCGCCTTCACGAACCCCGAGCTGTCCTCTTCCGTGATGGTCGCGTCGTGCGCGATGCCTCGTTCATCAAGGTATTGGTTCGCGAACTTGATGTGGTTCAATAGCTGCTTGTGCAGGAACTCATCGTCCTCGCGCGGGGTGATCAAATGCACCTTGCTGTTGAACGTCTTGGCCATGTCCGCTACAAGGGTCAGCTTCTGGCGGGTTTCCTTGTGCAGGTCCAACGGCACCACGATCGAGTCATAACCACCTTCCTTGATGCCCCGTTCCTGTACGATGATGAACGGTACGCTTGAACTGGTGATCACACGCAAGGCCCGACTGCCTGTTAGGAATTGCATACCACGCATCCCGTGGGTCCCCATCACGATCAAGGATGCGTTGATCTCCGAGGCGGCATCGCCGATATCGTCATAGATCGATCCGACCCGGATCAGCTTATGCACGCCCACGTTCGTGTTCCACTTCCGAGCACGCTCCGTTTCAAGGTCCAGTTTGCGGCGGGCATCGTCCACCTCCTCCTTTTTCGGCACAACGTGCAGGAGAGAGACCTCAGCGCCCGTGTGCCCGGCCAGATTCATGGCATGGCTGATAGCGCAATCGGCCACTTTGGTGAAGTCAGTGGGCACCAGGATCTTGTTCTTCTTCAGGCTCATCTACGAGGTGGGTTCCTTGGAACGGTGGTCTTTGAACAGGCGGCTAAAGATAAATGAAAGGCCCATCGGACCATGGACCGGTATGTACCACGCCGACAGCCTTGATGGAGTGCTTTCTTCCCGCCCAACAAACGCCTATGAACGGCTACGAACGACTATTGGCCGGATCGCCTTGATCAGGTTCCCGTGTTTCGCATTGTCAATGGCACATGCCACATCATGAACTGAACGAAACACGAAAAGCGATGAACACCTCGATGAAGAACAAAGTGCAACTGATCGGCAACCTGGGCGGCGACCCCGAACTGAAGCAAGTGGGCAATGGCCAGCAGATGCTACGCCTGAGCATCGCCACGAACGAGCGCTTCAAGGGCGCCGATGGCGAATGGAAGGAGGATACCCAATGGCATCCTGTTGTGGCGTGGGGAAAGCGGGCTGAGCGGCTGGCCGCCATGGTGCGCAAAGGCACAGGCTTGCTGGTGGAGGGCCGGCTGGTCCACCGTACCTACGAAACCAAGGAGGGGGAGAAGCGCGCCATCACCGAAGTAGTGATGAACGATTTCCAACTGCTCGGACCGAAGGCCGAGCAGGACTGAGCGGTCGGCTATTGCTTCAAGGCCCGCGCGATGAACATGCGAGCGTCTTGTGCATAGCGCACTGTATAGGCCCCTGGCGCCAGGCGTTCCAATGAGAGCGTGAGTGACGGACCGTCCGTTCGTGCAAAAGCTTGGTGTACCAGTCGGCCGCAGGCATCATGGATGGCGATATCCACCATTCCGGGTTCCAAGCCAGAGAGGGAAAGGTGATCGGAGAACGGGTTGGGCCAGGCATTGACCAGCAGACCTTCGGAGAGTTCATCCACCACGGCGACCGGGTACGCCTCCACTGTGCGACAGAGCGTGCTGATGCAGGTGTCCGTTGTCAATGGGCCCCACACACGTACCGTGCTGCACAAGTCATAGGAACCCGCCTCGTAGGCGTGTACCGCAACGTTTCCAACAGCGATATACCCGTCACCGAAATCCCAGGTCACAGCAGTGTTCATGCCTGATGTGCGCGAGGTGTCCAGGACACCGACCAGATCCTCTTGTTGAAGGAAGAGGTAGCCTTGGTCCAGTACGACGCTACAATCCACGCCAGTGGGGCCGAGGTAAAGCCATTTGCACACGGTGGCCGAGCAATACACCGGTGCCGGACCGATCACAGTGAGACAGACCTCGAAAGGCCCGGGTCCTGAAAAGGTATGCGAGGGGCTTACCTGCGCGGTGAAAGCACCATCACCGAACGACCAATACAACTGCTCAAGCGCGGCCGCGAAAGAAGACTGGTCGAGGAAAGTGATCGTTTGACCATCTACGGCGGCAATGGTGAAATCAGGGACGAGCGAAAGACAGCTCGAATCGGCCAATGGTTGGAACAGGTCACAGGTGGTTGTACTGCACGGTTGCTGGGTTTCCGGGTCAATGGCGTTCACGGTGAGGCACACCGGATAATCGCCGCTACCGGGGAAGGCGATCTGTAGGTCCACCTCGCCTAGCAACTGGTAGAAGTCGGTGGTGTAGTAGCTCCACAGGCTGCCGGTCACAGCAGTTATTCCGGAATCAACTTCCGCATTGAAAACATACGTAAAGGGGTCAATGATCAGCGATGAGAAACCGACATGCAGCGAGGAGTCACACCCTTGGATGGTGCCACCACCGCGCGCTTCGCGTTCGATCGGGTACAGCTGCGCCTGGGCCACGGAGGTGGTGGCGAGGAAGAGCATCGGTATCGCAGGGGACAGTTTCGTCATGATCATCGGTCGCGGGTGCCATTGAAGGTGTAGCTCAGTCGCAGGCGAAGGCCGAACCGTTCAGGTTCTGAATAAACAGCGGAGCCCTGCTCGAATGCGCCAAGCGTGCGCATATAGGCAGGGCTCGCCCAAAGGTTCCATCGTTCGTGCAGCACGTATCCAACCTCGGCCGAAACTGTTCCGAGCAGAACGACCGGATAACGCGCGCGAAGTTCGTCGCTGCCGGTCGCTGCGGTCGTGATGCGACCATCCGGTTCGTTCCGCACAAGGATCGCACCGCTCGTAACATGCGTGAACTCGCCCGCCACGCCGACGCTCACGCCAAAGGCCCACCGGCGCCATGAGGCGCGCCAATGCCCTTCGAGCGGAACGCGCACCACGGATCGGCGGTCCATCCCTTCAGAAACCCGCTCGTCGAGTACTTGAGTGACCACCGTGTCGGAGGTCGAAGCGATGACCTCCGTGTTCAACGTGACAATGCTGGTGATGATCTCCTGATCCACCTGGGTTACGCGATCGACATAGCGGAAGGCCTGCTCGGACTGTTCGTGTTCAGCGCCCACAGAGAAGCCCCAGCCCGAGCGCCATGTGCGCCCCACGACCAACCCGACCCCGATCGTGGAGGTCCATGTTTCGGAAGCGTTCAGGGCGTCGCTCAACTGTGTGTCACTGCCTTTCCATTGCCGGCGTACATCATACCAGCCGAGCTGCGCCGCCAGCCACCATTCCCCCGGCGGCAGCACATAGACCGGAACCATCCGTGTTTCTGGCGTGAAGGTGGGTGCCTGAACACGCAAGTGGCTGCGCAAGGGCTCCAGTCGGTCGATCGGCCCAACGGAGAGAGCTGATAGCGCTGTGCGAATATCCGTTGTCGCTTCTGTCGAAAGGGAAAGGTCAATGCCGCTGGATGCGGCGGCATCGGCGATCGCGATCGGTGGAACGCTGATCCTGTTATGCTCCTCGTCGACCGGAGGCCTTTGCTCGCTCGAGCGCTTGGAGATCACAATGGGATTTCCAGCGATGCTCTCATCGGCCACTACGGGGGGGGGTGAGATCGGCGCAGTGATCGTGGCCTCCGACGTCGATTCGATCGCGGGTCGCTGTTCAGTTGACTGCGTGGCGGGGAAGGTCTTCTCCGCTGCGGTGGAGGGATTCGACAGCGTTACCGAGGGTAAGTCCTCCGTGCGGTCGTGGCGTACAGCCCAATATGCGCCAGCCCCCAATGCCACGAACAACGTGATCACCGCAAGGCCACGCCTGCGGGACCAGAACACCAGACCGCGGCGACGACGGCGTCCGTTCTTCACGCCCTCCCAAACGCTGGGTGGTGGCTCTACCTCGTTCCCGAGCAGGGCTTCCCGGAAGTGGTTATCAATGGGATGTTCTTCCCGCATGGATCGGCGTAGTTGTGTTGTTGATCATGCCCTGGAGCATGCGACGAGCTTTGGCCAGCTGGCTGCGCGAAGTGCTCTCTCCGCAACCCAGCATACCTGCGATCTCCGCGTGGTCGAATCCCTCGATCGCATAGAGGTTGAACACCATCCGGTAACCGTCCGGCAAGGAGGAGACCATGGCGAGCAACTCCTGTTCACCCAGCTGATCGACCGCTGTGGAAGGCACGCCTTCCTCGGGCACATGCTCCAGTCCGAAGCGCTCCATCTGGAACGCCTTGCGCCGGTAGTGGTTGATGGCGGTATGCACCATGATCCGGCGTACCCAGCCTTCCAGCGACCCGTCCATGCGAAAGGTCTTGAGCTTGTCGAACACGCGGATGAATCCTTCCTGCATCAGGTCCTGGGCTTCCAGTTGGTGTCGGGCATAGCGAATGCACACGGCATACATGCGCCGCGCGTACCGCGCGTACAGGAGTTCCTGACAGCGGCGGTCTTCGTCCAAGCAGCCCCGTACAAGCTCGCGTTCGGTCAGTTCCTGCAACTGGAAGGCCTTTCCACCCCCAAGACACGGGCACTTTGCGATGTGCTGCCTTGGGCCTCGGCCATTTCCAAGGTACGGCGATCATCCCCGGTCCACCTTTAACCGGCCCCCACCAACAAACGACAGCAAACAGCTATGAACGACTACAAACGCTGAACGCACGACTAATGCAGCGGCACCGGGGAATGTTTGCACCGGAGTTCGGTATCAGCACCGGCCCGGTAACGAAAAGTCAAACCCAAACAACAAGTACCATGAACACGCTGAAGAATAAAGTGAGCCTGATCGGGAATCTCGGATTCGATCCGGAAGTGCGCGAGATCGCCAAGGGGCGCAAAGTGGCCCGCCTGTCCGTGGCCACGAACGACAGCTACAAGAACGCCGCTGGTGAGCGGGTCACCGATACCCAGTGGCACACCGTGGTGGCTTGGGGCCATACCGCCGAGGCGGTGGAGCGCCTGCTTCGCAAAGGATCACCCGTTGCTCTGGAAGGGCGTCTGGTACACCGCAGCTACGAGACCAAGGATGGCACAAAGCGCTACATCACCGAGGTGGTGATGAACGACTTCCAGTTGCTTCCGCAACAGAAGGCCGAGGCCGCCGCCGCATAACGCGACAATTTCGCACCACAAGGAGAAGGGCCCCGAGCGATCGGGGCCCTTCTCGCGTTCAGGCACACTTTGGTGCTCACTCTACCGCGATGCGGTATCGCAAGGACCGATCGCCGAGATCCAGGAGCAGCACGTACAGGCCTGTTGCGAGGTCGGCCACGTACAAGCGATGCGCCTCACCGGCCGAACGCTCTTGCATTACCAAGCGGCCGTCAGGGCCGAACAGCAGCAGGACCGTCGGCCCCGTGAGGCCCTCGATCGTGATCAGCTCGTTCGCCGGTTGCGGATAGATGCGGACCGGGCTCAGACCATCGTCCTGGATCCCGTTCGTGGGATCGAACGGGTCGATCACTTCGCAATGCTCCGCCCAACAGGTATCCTGCGTCTGCGGGTTCCAATACCATGCGGCGAGACAAACATTGTAGGGTCCCGGCGGCTCATAGAGGTGTGTGATCACTTCTCCACTGCCGGTCGTTCCATCGCCGAAGAACCACAGCAGGCCGTTCGCGGGCGGGTTGGTCGTACCATGGAAGATGGTAGCGGTCCCTTGCGAGGTCCAGGTGAAGTCGGCCTCGAAGTTCTCGTCGCAGGGCGTTCCATTGCCCACCGTCAGCGTGGTGCAGGTGCTGTCCACGCAATTCTCCCAGTAGGCGATGAGGCATACGGTGTAAACGCCGGGTTGCTGATAGGCGTGGTCGGGTGACAAACCAGAGCCCATGGAACCATCGCCGAAATGCCAGACGAACTGAACGCCACTCTGTGGAGTGCTGCAATTGATGAACTGGAACGCTGTGCCGCTGATCGGCTGCGTCTCAAAACAGGCTTCCAATTGATCGCAGGGGTCAGAGCCCTGCACGGTCACCCATTCGCAGTAGTCCGCGAAACAGGTGTCCTGAGCAATGGGGTCCCATGTCCATACGATGAGGCAGACGTTGTAGGCGCCCGCGCTGGCATAGGTGTGGAACGGGTTGGGCCCCAAGCCGCTCGTGCCATCTCCGAAGGTCCAGGAGTAGGTCCACTGGTTGTTCACCACCGCGTTCTGAAAATTGACAACGAGTCCTGTGGGCACTGGGTTGAACTGCGCGGTAAGCCCATCGCACGGGTTGCCTTCGCCAACGGTGATCCAGATACACGTTTCAGCCCAGCAAGAATCCTGTATTTGCTGGTTCCAGTACCAGGCCTCAAGACAGACGTGGTATTCACCCGGCTGAGCGTAGGTGTGGGTCACACTGGGGCCGAAGCCCTCGGTACCGTCACCGAAATGCCAGATAATGCCGCTGGCCGGTATCGTGGTGGTTCCCGCAAAGACCGCGGTATTGCCACCGCTCGCGTTCCAGGTGATCGTCGCGTCGAAGCCATCGCAGGGGTCGCCGACGCCTATGGTGATCCATTGGCACGTGGTGACCGAACAGGTGTCCTGGGTCCCAGGGATGTACGCGAACACTGTGAGGCATAACTGGTATTCTCCTGGTCCGGGATAGGTGTGAGCGCCTTGCGGTCCATCGTCGGAGAAGGTGCCATCACCGAAGCTCCATAGCCAATGAGGACCATCCCCCGTGGTGGCGGAATAGAAGATACTTCCCGGCGTACCGCCGCTTTGCCACCAGAGATCCGCGCTCAGACTATCGCACGGGCTACTGGTACCGACCGTGATCCATACGCAGGTCTCGGTCCAGCAGGAGTCTTGGATCTGCTGGTTCCAGTACCAGGCCGCAAGGCATACGTGGTACTGACCGGGTGCTGCGTAGATGTGCGTAACCGTCTGTCCAACCCCCTCGGTACCATCGCCGAAATGCCAGATCATCGCAGCGCCCGGGACCGTCGTGTTACCAGTGAATACGATGGTATTATTCCCCACGGCGTTCCACGTGAGCGTCGCATCGAAACCATCGCAGGGATCACCGCCGCCCTGCACGGTGACGTTCGCGCAATAGGTGTCCGAGCATGTGATCGTCGCACCGTTGTCATCGACATACGTACTAAGGGCTTTCAAGCAAACCTCATAAACACCAGGCTCTGGGAAGGTGTGGAACGGCTGCGGGTTATCGCTTGTAGTACCGTCAGCGAAGATCCACAGCCAGGTGGTCTGCAGGCCTGTTCCCGTCGTGGTGTTGGCGAATTGCACAACACTGGGCGATGAGGTGAACGTAAAGCCCGCTTGGAGATCATCGCACGGATCGCCTCCGCCTTGGACGATGATCGTTGTGCAGGTGGAATCGAGGCAGGTCTGCCAGTAGGCCCTCAAGCAAACCGTATAGCTGCCGGGTTGCGCGTACGTGTGCTCGGTATCGACGCCGGAGCTTGTGGAGCCATCACCGAAGAACCACACGTACTGCACGTTGGTGGTCGGTGTGGTGCAGTTCTCGAACAAGAAGGCTCCACCACCTTGCGGCGTGGACTCGAAGCAGGCATTGAAACCAACACATGGATCCGCGCCTTCGACCACGATCGTCGTGCAGATCGAATCGACACAGGCGTTCCAGTACGCGGTGAGGCAAACGGTGTAGGTGCCGGGTTCGAGGTAGGTATGTGTAGGAGCGACATCAGAGCCGGTGGAGCCATCCCCGAACGTCCAGACGTATTGGGTGTTCGTGCTGGGTTGCGTGCAGTTGTTGAAGAACACAGTGCCTACACCGACCTGCGAAGGGACAAAGCAGGCTTCGAGCAGATCACACGGGTCACCCCCTTGCACGGTCACGTTCGCGCAATAGGTGTCCACACAGGTGAGCGCCCCCCCGTTCTCGTCGATGAAGATGCTGATCGCCGTGAGGCATACTTCGTACACGCCCGAAGCAGGGAACTCATGGAAGGGCTGCGGGTTGGCACTGGTGGTGCCATCATCGAAGTCCCAGGACCAGGTGGTCGTCGCCCCGGTCCCCGTCGTGGCATTGCTGAACTGGTATCCGCCACCAGAGGGGGCGAACGAGAAACCGGCGCTCAGGCCATCGCAAGGAGCGGGTTGGGCGAATGTTGCCAGGAAGGAAAGGGCACAGAGGAGGGCGGAGAATAAGCGCATGACCGTCGGGTTGGGTGTTGCTATGACGCTCTTCGGAGACGAATAGCCGCCCGGGCGAAGTGCCTTATTTCAAGCCTTGCCCATTGCGTTCAGGTTCCTACTTTTGCCGTCCCTTCTTCGGGAGGGTACCTTCCCTGGTAGCTCAGCTGGTTAGAGCACATGACTGTTAATCATGGGGTCGCTGGTTCAAGTCCAGCCCGGGGAGCCCAAAGCCTCGGCCTTGTGCCGGGGCTTTATCGTTCTGTAAAACGCCAAGGGAGTACTGCTCGCCTGTTCCAATTTCACCCCATCCGCTTTGCTCCCTTTGCGTCCTTTGCGGTAGAAACCTCAACACATGCAACTCATCACCGTAGGCACCGTCGCGTTCGATCGCATTGAAACCCCGTTCGGCGTGGCCGAGAAAACCGTGGGTGGTGCGGCCACGTACATCTCCCTCGCCGCTTCCGTCTTCCTGGACAAGATGGGCCTGGTGAGTGTGGTGGGTGATGACTTTCCCGAGGCGGTGATGCAGCAGTTACGCGAGCGCGGCGTGGACCTCGCTGGTCTGGAGGTGATCAAAGGCAAGGAGAGCTTCTTCTGGGCCGGGCGCTACCACTACGACATGAACACGCGAGACACGCTGGAGACGCGTTTGAACGTATTGCTCGATCTGGACCCCAAACTGCCTGAGGCCTATCGCGCCGCACCCTATGTGATGCTCGGCAACTTGGACCCCGTGGTGCAGGGCAAGGTGCTTGACCAAATGAACGAGCGCCCTGCCTTGGTGGTGATGGACACCATGGATTTCTGGATGGACAGCGCGATGCCGAAGCTGCGCGAGGTGATCGCACGGGTGGACATACTGACGATCAACGATGCGGAGGCACGGCAATTGAGCGGCGAACACAGCCTGGTGAAAGGCGCGGCGAAGATCCTGGCGATGGGCCCGAAATACCTGGTGGTAAAAAAGGGCGAGCACGGTGCGCTGCTCTTCGGGGCGGGCCGTGTCTTTTTCGCACCAGCACTACCGCTGGAGGATGTCATCGACCCAACGGGTGCTGGTGACACGTTCGCAGGCGGCTTCATCGGCTACCTCGCGCGGACCAAGGACCACAGCTTCGACAACTTGAAACGCGCGATCATCGTGGGCAGTGCCATGGCCAGTTTCACCTGCGAGAAGTTCGGGATCGAGCGCCTGCTCGAAGTGAGCCGCGAGGACATCGACCACCGCATCCAGCAGTTCGTGGAGCTTGTGGACTTCGATATCGAACTGGTGGAGGGCTGATCAGACCATCCGCCGCGCCACCTCGTCCCAGTTCACCACGTTCCACCAGTTGGCGACGTACTCGTTGCGCTTGTTCTGGTACTGGAGGTAGTACGCGTGCTCCCACACATCGAGAGCGAGCAAAGGAGTGCCCTGTAATTCGCTCACGTCCATCAGTGGGTTGTCCTGGTTCGCTGTGGAGCCGATCGCGAGCTTGCCGTCCTTCATCACGAGCCATGCCCAGCCACTGCCGAAGCGTTTCATCGCAGCTTCCGTGAACGCAGCCTTGAACTTCTCGAAGTCGCCGAAGCCCGCATTGAGCGCATCGCTCACCTTTCCGCCAGGAATGCCGGTTCCTCCCGGTCCCATTACCTGCCAGAAGAAGTTGTGGTTCCATGTGCCGCCGCCGTTGTTGCGCGCCTTCGGACTGTACTTGCTGATGCGCGAGAAGAGGTCCTCATCATTGGTGGCAGTGATGCTCTCTGCGAGTATCGCGTCGTTCACGTTCTTCACATACGTCGCGTGGTGTTTGGTGTAGTGGATCTCCATGGTGAGCGCATCGATGGAGGGCTCGAGCGCGGCGTACGCATAAGGCAACGGAACTTGCGACATGGCGAAGGCCGCGAGCGCGGCTGAAGGAGCCGACGCCACGCCTTGTGCTTTGCACGCAGCCGCCTGCAGGAGAGCAGGGCCGGCGATGAACGTACTGGCTGCGGCTTGAAGGGAACGGGAAAGGAATTGCTTGCGGTCCATGGTGCGAAGAATAGGGGGGATGAAGTTAGGACCGCCTATGCGCTCATTCGAACTTCACAAGCAGCTGGCCCTTCTCCACCGCCTTGCCCTTCTCGGCGGGCACGGCGCTCACCACGGCATCACCGGGCGCCTTGATCACGTTCTCCATCTTCATCGCCTCGAGCACCAGCACCGGATCGTTCTTCTTCACCACGTCGCCGGGCTTCACCAGCACGTTCAGAACAAGACCGGGCATGGGCGCTTTCAACTCCCTCACCTTGCGTTCCACCTTGTCCAGCCCGAGTGTGCGCATCATGCGTGCCTGCTCATCCTGCAGCTTCACCGTGTAGTAGTGCGCACCGATGCGCAATCGCACTGTGTTGTTCTCGCGGTCCTCTTTCAACACCAGCACGCGGTGGCTTCGGCCATTGCGCACAAGGCTGAAGGTTGAGGGGCCTGTGCGCACCAGGTCGGGTGCGCCTTCGCCGGGCATTGTCCATGGTGCCGAAGGTGAAGTGCGTTCCAACACCATTTCGGCGGCAGCGGTGTTCACGGTGGAGAAGAGGCGGGAGGGCATGGAGAAGAGTGACGAAGATAGCCGCGCACACTACTCGAAGAGTTCCGCATCGCCTTTCTCATACGCCTCATCCGCCGGCAGATCGGGCTGCTGTGATGCCGCCACAGCTAGCTGGTCGCACAGTTCGTTCTGCGGATGCCCATTATGCCCACGCACCCAGTGGAACTTCACCTTCTGTTTTCGGTACACCAGCAGGAACCGCTTCCACAGATCGGGGTTCTTCTTCTTCGCGAACCCCTTTTTCTCCCAGGTGAACACCCAGCCCTTCTCCACTGAATCCACCACGTATTTGCTGTCGCTCACCACGGTCACCATAGTGTGTGGGTTCTTCAACGCCTCCAGTCCTTCGATCACCGCCAGTAGCTCCATGCGGTTGTTCGTGGTGAGCCGGAAGCCCCCCCACAATTCCTTGCGGTGCTTGCCCGCTTCCAGCACCACGCCGAAGCCACCGGGTCCGGGATTGCCGCTCGCAGCGCCGTCGGTATAGATCGTTACGCTCATGTCTGAGCCAAAGGAACGGGAAGCCGATCGATCAAACACGCATCCCGCAGGAAGCGGCAGGCGCCCCCCCGCTCATCGCACAAGCGCGTCAGGGAACAGATACGTTATGTTCCCGGCGAAGAGCTTGATGCTGATGGCCAGCAGGATGATGCCGAACGCCTTGCGCAGAACGATGAGCCCGACGCGGCCGAGCAGCCGCTCGATGCGGCCGGTGAGCAGCAGGACGAGCAGCACGGGAACCATGTTGAGCAGGATGGCGATGAGGATGTTCACGGAATGGAACTCGGCACGCAAGGAGAGGATGGTGGTGATGGTACCCGCACCGGCGATCACCGGAAAGGCCAGCGGCACCACGCTGTAGACTTTTGGATCATCGCTGGGCAGGCCAGGGGCGGAGGTGTCCTCCTTGAACAGGCGCACCCCCAAGATCATTTCCAGCGCGATGAAGAAAAGCACGAGCGAACCGGCCACGGCGAACGAGCGCACATCCACACCCACGGCGCCCAGGATCTTCTCACCGACGAAGAGGAACACCACCATGATGCCCAAGCTCACGAGCATCGCGCGCAGCGGATAGAGCTTCCCCGCCTTCTGCCGCACCTGCAGGATCATGGGGATGCCGCCCACGATGTCGATCACCGCGAAGAGGATCAGGAAGGCTTTGCCGATCTGGACCAGGTCGAACATCCCTCGCAAAGGTGTGGATTGCGCTATTGGCTTTTGGCCTTGGCTACCGACATCAAGCCAATGGCTAAAAGTCAACGACCAACGGCTTCAGGACGTCTTCGATCACGCGGGAATAGTGCTCATGCTCCAACGCATGGATCCGCGCAGCGAGCATTTCCGCATTGTCGTTCGGAAGCACAGGGCATTTCACTTGAAGGATTTGCTCTCCCTCATCAAAACGTTCGTCCACGTAGTGGATCGTGATGCCGCTTTCCGTCTCTCCCGCAGCCAAAACCGCCGCATGGACATGCTCCCCGTACATGCCCTTTCCCCCGAACTTGGGCAATAGGGCCGGGTGGATGTTCACGATCCGGCGCGGATAGGCACGCACCAAGTCCACCGGAACAAGCCGCATGAAACCGGCAAGCACGATCAGGTCGATCCGTTGGCCCCGCAACTCGCGGAGCACGACCCCGTCCTTCAGCTGCGCGCCGCTGAAGAGGTAGCCGGGAACGCCCAGGTCCCAAGCCCGCTGTAGCACCCCGGCTTTGGGCTGGTCGCAGCCCACCAGGACCACTTCGGCGCGGGCATGGCCACGAAAGTGCTCGATGAGCAGTTGGGCGTTGCTGCCCGAACCGGAGGCGAGGATGGCGATGCGAACCACGGTACGAAGGTGCGGGATCGTCCGCTCCGGGTCGCCAGGTGCCCGACCTGCGCCCCAAGCCGTTGGAGGAGGTGCTGGTGATGTTCCCATGATCCCGGTCCGGACCAATGGAAAATATCTTTCCTTTGCTCCCTCATCACAAAAACGCACGTCATGTCGGATATCAAGTCAAGGGTCATCGCGATCATCGTGGACAAGCTCGGGGTCGATCAGAGCGAGGTCACGCCCGAAGCGAGCTTCACCAACGACCTTGGCGCTGACAGCCTCGATACCGTCGAACTCATCATGGAGTTCGAGAAGGAGTTCAACATCGCCATCCCCGATGATCAGGCCGAGAAGATCCAGACCGTGGGTCAGGCCGTGGATTACGTGGAGAAGAACGCGAAGTAATTTCCGGGCATCATGGAGCTCAGGCGAGTGGTCGTCACCGGTCTGGGCGCGCTCACTCCCCTGGGGAACACCCTGCAGGCGTACTGGGAGGGTCTTGTGAGCGGCCGTAGCGGAGCGGCGCCCATCACGCGCTTCGATGCCGCCAAGTTCAAAACGCGTTTCGCCTGTGAGGTCAAGGGGTTCAACCCCGAAGATTTCATGGACCGCAAGGAAGCGCGGAAGATGGACCCCTACACCCAGTTCGCCGTGGTGTGCGCCGATGAGGCGATCGCCGACAGCGGACTGGACCTGGAGCGCATGGACCGTGAGCGGATCGGTGTGATCTGGGGCAGCGGGATCGGCGGGCTGAAGACCTTCCAGGACGAATGCATCGCCTTCGGCCGGGGAGATGGCACGCCTCGGTTCAATCCTTTCTTCATTCCGAAGATGATCGCGGACAGTGCAGCAGGCCTCATCAGCATGCGCCATGTGTTGCGCGGGCCCAGTTATGTCACGGCGAGCGCATGCGCATCGAGCAACAACTCGATGATCGACGCCTTCAACTACATCCGCCTGGGCACGTGTGTGGCCATGGTGACGGGAGGGAGCGAAGCAGCGATCTATGAGGCAGGTGTTGGCGGGTTCAACGCACTGCACGCCATGAGCACGCGCAACGATGACCCCACCACGGCTTCGCGTCCCTATGACAAGGACCGCGATGGCTTCGTACTCGGGGAAGGGGGCGCGGCCATCATTCTCGAGGACCTTGAACATGCCTTGGCGCGTGGTGCCCGCATCTACGCCGAAGTGGGCGGTGGAGGCATGAGCAGCGATGCCTACCACATCACAGCTCCGCACCCCGATGGATTGGGCGCCGAGTTGTGCATGAAACATGCGCTCGCTGACGCCCACTTGGGTATCCAGGACATCGACTACATCAACACGCACGGTACCAGTACGCCCATCGGCGATCCGCAGGAGGTGAAAGCCATCCAGCGGCTGTTCGGGGAGCACGCGTACAGCTTGAACATCAGCGCCACCAAGAGCATGACCGGGCACCTGCTCGGCGGTGCGGGCGCCGTGGAAGGCCTGGCCGCGATCATGGCGGTGCACACGGACATCGTGCCGCCGACCATCAACCATTTCACGGACGATCCCGAGATCGATCCGAAGTTGAACTTCACCTTCAACACCGCGCAGAAGCGCACAGTGACCGCTGCCATGAGCAATACGTTCGGGTTCGGCGGGCACAACACTTCCGTGATCTTCCGCAAGTACCGGTAGTCGCCCTTGATCAACAGACTGTTCAACCGAGCGCGCAACCCCGAAGAACGTCGGGTGCGGGCTTGGTGTCGCTCAACGTTGGGCATCACCCCCGGGGACCTGCCCCTCTACCGGCAGGCCCTGCGCCATGTGAGCGCCGTAGCTGACGACCGGCCGGACCTGCCGGACAACGAACGGCTGGAGTTCCTGGGCGACGCCATCCTGGACGCGATCATCGGCGACCTCCTGTTCACCACCTACCCGGATAAGGGCGAAGGTTTTCTCACGCGCATGCGGAGCAAATTGGTGAGCCGTACCCAGTTGAACATCCTCGCCAAACGCGTCGCGATCGAACGGGTGATGGAGAGCAATGTGGCGCGCGGCCACGAATCCTCCGTGCCCGGCAACGCGCTGGAAGCCCTGATCGGAGCCTTGTTCCTGGACAAGGGTTTCGAGCGCACCCGCAAAGTGGTGGTGCGCTTGATCCAGGAGCACTTCGAACTGAAGGAGATCGAAAAGGAAGACCGCGATGGCAAAAGCCGGCTGCTCGAATGGGGACAGAAGCGCCGGAAAAAAGTGGAGTTCGTGATCCGGGAGGAAGGTGGCAGCGGCCGCGGTAAAACGTATGTCGCCGAGGTGCGGATCAACGGTGAGGTTCGTGGCACCGGCCGGGGCGCCAGCAAAAAGGTGGCCGAGCAGGACGCGGCGCAGAGCGCTTTCCAGGGCATGCGGTCGCGCAAGCCGCATCCTGCGCGCGCCGGATCGAGGCAGGTGGCCACCCGGAGCAAACGCCGTGACGGTGCCGCTCCCGCCGATAACGCAGCGCACTGAACCGCGCATCATTCCGGTAACGCGTGCGGCGAAGGGCGGTATCTACATTTGACCGTCCCTCCAGAACCATGGCCAAGAAGAAGCTCCAACTGGTCGCCACACCGGACGTTACGGTGATCGGCATCAGCAGCCATGTGGAGCACTACCGCCTATGCTGGGCGATGAATCGCGCCATGGACCTCGTGCTTACGCGTCGCCGCGCCGACATCACCAGCGACGAGAGCGGCCGCCCGGTCCATTTCTCCGCCTTCGACCAGACCGACGAGCACAACATCGTGCGCTGGTCGTTGGTGAGCAACCACTGTGGCAATGACCGATTGATGAAGGAGCAGAAAGCGGCGGACTATTTCCTGGTGCTGGACACCGAAGTGGCCCAAGAGCGCCCGACCTTGCTCGACCAGGTGCGGAACGTGGAGTTCGTTCTCACCGCATTTCCCGTTGACCTGCGCAAACTGCGCGCGGGCCACAAACTGTTGCATACGAACGCATGATCGACCCGAAGACCAAGATCGTCGCCACCATCGGCCCAGCTTCCGCTTCCAAGGATGTATTGCGTGAGATGATGCAGAACGGCATGGACGTGTGCCGCCTCAACTTCAGCCATGGCACCTATGAATTCTATGCCAACCTGATCCGCACCATTCGCGAACTGAACGAGGAACTCGGCCTCAACACCGCCATACTCGCCGACTTGCAGGGCCCGAAGATGCGTGTGGGTGAAATGGCCAACGGACCCATCGATCTGGTCGAGGGCACGGAGCTGGTGATCACCACCGATCCGGTGAAAGGGCGTCCAGGATTGGTGAGCACGAGCTACACCAAATTCCCGCAGGACGTGAAGAAGGGCGAACTGGTGCTGCTCGATGATGGAAAGCTGCGCCTGGAGGTGACCGCCACCGATGGCAAGACCACGGTGACCACACGCGTGATCCACGGCGGACCATTGAGCGCGAACAAGGGACTGAACCTGCCGAACACGAAGATCACCCTGCCCAGCCTCACCGAAAAGGACAAGCAGGACCTGGAGTTCGCACTGCAGCACGACGTGGATTGGATCGGCCTCAGCTTCGTGCGCAGCGCGAAGGACATCATCGAGCTCAAGCAATTCATCTTCCAACGGGAGGGGCATGCGCGCGTGATCGCCAAGATCGAAAAGCCAGAGGCGCTGAACGAGATCGACGCGATCATCCAGGAGAGCGATGCGCTCATGGTGGCGCGAGGTGATCTCGGTGTGGAGATCCCCATGGAGAAGGTGCCGTTGGTGCAGAAGGACCTGATCCGCCGCTGCCTCATCATGCACCGCCCGGTGATCGTCGCCACGCAGATGATGGAGAGCATGATCACCAACATCACCCCGACGCGCGCCGAAGTGAACGATGTGGCGAACGCCGTGCTCGATCATGCCGACGCGGTGATGTTGAGCGCTGAGACCAGCGTGGGCCGCTATCCGGTGGAAGTGGTGAGAACGATGCAACGGATCCTGCTGGAGATGGAGACCAGCGACACGATGTTCAATGTGCCGCAGCCGGAACTCGAGAAGGACGAGCGCATGATGACCGACGTGATCTGCATGGCCAGCGTGCAGATGGCCGCTGCGATCGACATCAAGGCCATCGTCACCATGACGCACAGCGGCTACACCGCCTTCAAGATCAGCAGCATGCGGCCCAAGGCGCACATTTTCGCCTTCACCAGCAACCGCACCATCCTCACCATGCTCAACCTGGTGTGGGGCGTGCGCGCCGAGTACTACGACAAGACCGTGAGCACCGACCACACCATCGCCGACATCAAGCACATCCTGCGGCAGAAGAAGTATGTGCAGAAGGGCGATATGGTCGTGAACGTCGCCAGCATGCCCATCGCCGAGCAGGGCATGAGCAACATGCTGAAGTTGAGCCCGGCGTAAGGAGGCTTACTGCACCACTAAGCGCTTGCTGTGGGTGCCGACCTGGGTCGATAAAGTGAGCACATAGATACCGCCGGTGTATTGGCTGAGATCCAACACATGCCTTGATCCTGTCACGCGCTCGCGCAGGATCTCCCTGCCGGAGATGTCGGTCATGGTTATGTACGCATCATTTTGTGCGTGATCGAACCCGAGCATGATCTCGTCATCACAGGGGTTGGGCGCAATGAAAAAGGATGCACTGGAAATCTCGGTGATCCCAACAGGGTCGGCGAGCTTAACAACCCACGCGTCCAAGCCGCCATGGTTCGCTGTGGCGTCGCCATCGCTCGAACCACTGGAGCCGACGAAGATCAGGCCACCATCAGGTGTCGGCCGCAAGGCATAAGCCTCATCCAGGCCGGTCCCGCCGAATGGTCTTTGCCAGATGATATCACCATCAGCATCGAGGTGGACCAGCCAGGCATCAAAGAACCCGTGGAGTCCCCCGACGTTGCCGTTCACCGAAGTGGCCGAGCCTGCCACCGTGCAACTGCCATCGCTCGCCAGGTGTATCGCCCGGAACGCCTCCGCCCCTGTTCCGCCAAGCGGTCGTTGCCACAACAGTCCGCCCCAGGCGTCGAGCCTTACGACCCAACCTTCATAGCCTCCATGACCTCCCACCACGTCCCCGTCGTTCGACGCTGTACTTCCCGCTATCAGATAACCACCATCCGTTGTCCCCGCGATCGCGTGGGCGATGTCCGTGCTCGTGCCGCCGAGGGTTTTCTGCCATGAAAGGACACCCGTGGGATCGGTCCGGACAAGCCATGCCTCCAGGCCCCCATGGCCACCAGAAACGTCCCCGTCAGTGGAAATGGTCTGCCCCACCAGGACGCAATGCCCATCCGCCGTCCGTCCGCCCGCGAACGCCTCGTCGTTCATGGACCCGCCAAGGGAGCGCTGCCATAGAACGGCTCCGAGGGAATCGAGCTTGACGAGCCACACGTCGGTGAACGCATTCGTCCCATGATGCCCGCTCACATCACCGTCATTGGACATGGAGTATCCGATAACAAGATATCCCTGATCAACATCCTGCAGCACGTTATAGGCAACGTCCAAGGCCGTGCCGCCCAGAGTGCGTTGCCAGAGCAGCCCGCCGTTAGCGTCAAGCTTGACCAACCAGGCGTCGCGTCCGCCGTGGTTACCGGAGACATCGCCATCATTCGAGCCGGTCTCCCCTCCGAGTATGTACCCTCCATCGATCGTGTGCTGTATGGAGCGGAGGATATCATGGCTCGACCCCCCAAGGGCGACCTGCCAGTTCAGCACACCATCGGGATCCAACTTGACCACCCAGCCATCCGTGAGCCCATGAGCGCCTTCAACATCACCATCCGACGAGCTGGTCACACCAACAATGACATAACCGCTGTCCAACGCAGGCTGGATGTCGTATGCCTGGTCGGCCGCACTACCACCCAGGCTGACCTGCCATTGAACATAAGGGCTCTGCCCGAATGCATGGCAGGCTAAAGATCCAATGACCGGGACGATCCAGAGGCGGGTGTTCATCCCGGCGGAGGTATGAGGTCGGAGTTCGTCAACCTGGTGATCTCTATTGTCGAACCAAGAACTTGCTGCTGATCCCGTGCTCGGTTCGAACCGTGAGCAAGTAGATCCCCGGTGGCTGATCCGATAGGTCTATTACATGCGTCGTTCCGCTCAGGCGTTCGCTCAACAGAACCTGCCCAAGCGCGTCGATCAAGGAGAACTCGGCGTTCTCCATCGGCTGTGCCGTTCGCACCTGAAGGGCGTCATCGGCCGGATTCGGGTATAGCACGAACCCTTCTTCCGGCGACAATGTTGGCGCTCCCGCAGTTGTCTCGATCAGTGTGACAGCCGTATTGGTGATCACTGGCGCATTGAAGTCGAAGAAGATGGAGGCCTGGTTCAGGATCGAATCGCCCGGAAGGAGCGTGGAGAGGGGCCTGATCCGATACCGCACATAGCCGTTGCTCAGCAGTTCATTCACGTTCGAATCGGGAAGCAGGATGTCGTTGAACTGGAATCGCAGCTTGTGGTCGAAGTCGTAGTACACGAGCGTCATCGGATGCGATGAGCCGATGACCTCGAAGCTGGGCAGATATGCGTTCGTCGGAAGGACGTTCTCCACGGCCACGGTGAAGGCCGTATCGGTGCCGGTGTTCTGGAAGCGGATCGTGTAGTCCAGCACGGCATCGGCCACATCGTCCACGAGCACTTCGGTTGGATCCACGACAATGTCGTTGGGGTCGAAGGAGCCGATGACCTGGTTGTTCGCGGTAACGGTGTTGTCCTCGGGAACAAGGTCGCCGGCAATGGGCGTGATCTCCGCTGTCGTGGTCACCGGGCTGCCCAGCGTGTCGGCCACTGATTGCGTGCAGTACACGGAGAGTTGGATGTTCTGCAAGGAGAGCATCGGGCCCAGCGCCCATGTGAGCGTGTTGCCAGCGACGCTACCGGGGGTGATGGATGCGGAGTCGAGGCTCAGGCCGTCATCGAGCACGAGGCTGAGGCCGGCATCCGTAGTAACCGTTCCCACGTTGCGGCACAACACATCGTAACGCACGGGGAAGCCAGGACGGAAGGGTGAGATGGGCGTGAGGAAGACCTGGAGGTCTTGAACGGTGGTCTCGGCCGTGTAGCGGAAGTCGAACCCGTTCACCAGGGGCTCATTGCCGGTGATGCTGGCGGAATGTGTTTCGGGATCCCTTGCGAAATGCGTGATCGTAGGTCCGGTGATGATGTGCTGCGCCGGGCCGCTCACTGCGAACTCGTAGCGGCCATTGGGTTGGGAAAGTGCCAGCTCGTTGTTGCTGTTCAACTCCACCAATCGCCCGCCGATGCGCGGATCGTCAGCGCCGATGCTGGAATCGTTGTCCGCATCCACGTACAGCGTGCCCGCGAGCATGGTGCTTTTGCTGTTGAACCGCACGGTCCAGATGTCCTGATAGGCTACGTTGCCGGGAACGAAGTGGTCTGTGGACATGGATATTCCAGTAACGACGAAGCCATTGTCGGCAGGCGCCAACGCATAGAGGACATCCCCATCATTTCCTCCCACAGACTTCTCCCAGAGCAGTTCACCATCCGGACTCACCAACAGCAACCAGCCATCCCCTCCCCCGTATGGCACTCCGTTCTCCAGCACATCGTAGGAAACGCTCACATCACCATCCGAGGAACTGGTGCTCGCCGCGATCAGGTAGTTCCCCTGATATGGCATCACGTCCGATGGACCGTCGGGATCGCTTCCGCCGTAGGAATGGCTCCACAGGATCGTTCCGGAAGCGTCCACGCGCATGACCCATACATCCCAGTTGCCGTGGTTCTCTGGAATATCTCCATTGGAAGAGGTGGATGTACCAAGGACGAGGTAGTCTCCACCCGGCAAGGCAAGGATGTCCTGAAAATGGTTTACACCCGAACCGCCATAAGTGCGGTCCCACTCGATGTCTCCGTTGGCATCGAGTTTCACCAGCCAGCCATCGTAAACACCATGGAGCGGCGTGCTCACGTCGCCATCGCTGGATCCGGTCCACGCGGCAAGGAGAGCGCCGCCATCCGCAGTTGCCACGATCGACCTCCCGAACTCCGGTCCACTTCCTCCATAAGTGCGCGACCACAGTTCGTCACCCTCACTGGTCAGGGCGATCACCCATACGTCCCAGGAGTTCAGGCCACGGTGCCCTGAAACGAAGCAGCCTCCATCGGGCCTTGTGGCTACATGGTGCCCTATGTCCTCGTTGTCGTCCACGCCATACGAGCGTTCCCAAATGATGGAACCGGTGGGGGAGACCTTCACGATCCATAGTTCATGATCCCCCTCCCAATCAGGGACTTCCTGCCCAGCGTCATAGATGTATCCGGTGAACACGTAGTTCCCATCCGCCATCAATGCACCATGGTTGATGTTCGCATGGCCAAGACCGCCGATGCGGTTCCCCCATTGAATCTGTCCCAAGCTGTCGAGACCGATGAACACCACCTCCCCGTTCGCCGGGCCCGTGGTGTTGCCGAGTTGGCCATCGGCAAAGTTGCTCGTTGCCGCGAGGAAGAAGCTCTTGTCCGGCAATTGATGGATGAAGTGCCCGGCGTCCGAATAGGTGCTTCCCAGCGAACGGGTCCAAGCCACGCTGGGGATCTGCGCATGCACCGACGCTGCCAATGTGAGCGCCATCAGTGGTGTGAATATCGCTTTCATGGCAGGTGGCTATTTCCTAGACGAAAGTAGTCGTGGTTGGTTGGGTTCCTACAACAATGCAGGGCATGAACCGGCCACGGAGACATGACGCACAGTGGCTGCTACCACAAGACCGAGAGCAGCGCGCATACCATGGCGGAACAAAGCGTGTCCAACATGCTGGGGATTTGCCCGCGTAAGGCTGACCTATTTCTCGAGAGTAACCTTTCGGTAAAGCATCCCCTCGTTCGTCTTCAACACCACGAAGAAGATGTTATCGGCCTGTGCGCGCAGATCGGTAGCGAAGGAGTAGTCTCCCTTGGCGGTGTTGCGATGCAGGAGTTGTTGCACGGTTGCTCCTGTTGAACCGAGAATGATGAGATCGGCGAGCGTTGCGTTGTCCAAGGTCAGCGTGATGGTGATCTGGCCATCGGTCGGGTTGGGTCGCACATCCAGGCGATGAGCCGTGGTGCGTGCTTCGGTTGGTTGCGTCCCGGTGCTGATGTCCTCTTGGTATTTGTAGATCCGCTGGCCGCTGAGATAAGCGGTGCTGTCGTTCACCTTGAAAAAGCGATTGTAGTTGTAACCGAGCGCGATCTCCGCCCAACTGTTGCCACCGTCAGTGGTCTCATACAACGTGCCTTCGCCACCGGTCCAGCCGTGCAGCGTGTTCATGAACCCGATCGTTTCAACATACGTGTAGGTTTCAGCCACGGTGAGTTGTTCCCACGTCATGCCGCCATCGGTGCTGCGCAGCATGCGCGTATCGTCGTTCACCGGCTCGCTGTAGATGGAGCCGAACCAGTGAAGCGCATCAAGCCGCTGGATCTTCCACACGATATCGGTGAGCGTGTTGGTCGTGTGCTTCGTTGTCCATGTTGCGCCGCCGTCCGTGGTATACAGGATCACGCCCCCATTCGATGCGGGGTTCGCGGTGCCTGTTGCGAAACCGGTATCCGCACTTGTGAAGTGGATGTCCACTAAACGGGAAGCGTAAGTGCCCATGTCGATGTAGTTCCAGGTGTCGCCACCATCCGTTGACTTGATAACGAACGCAGGACCGGCCCACAGTCCGCATCCGTAGATCGTACTCGTGGTAGGAGCGGAGAGGCCGCAGATGCCAGCAGGCAGGGGGGTGATGCCCAGATCGATCTCTGTCCAGATAGTACCACCGTCGTAGGTGCGGTACAACGAGTGGTTCAGTGAACCCGCGAAACCATTGTTCGCGTCGGTGAACTCGATGCTCCGCAGGTATTGGGGTGCGGTGTACTGGAGCGTCCACGTTTGGCCACCGTTCACCGTCTTGCGGATCCAGCCCGTACTTCCGCCCGCCGCCCAGCCCACCGTGTCGTTGATGAAGAAGAGATCATCGTACCGCCCCGCGTTCGGGATGTTCAGGGTGGTCCAGCCGGTCTGCGCATGGCTGAAGTGCGCGACGGAAAGAAGTGAGCAACAGAAGAGCAGCGTTCGCATCGGCGGGAAAATTCCGCGACCCGATACGGACCGCCACGGAAAGATACCGGCCCCGCTGCCAACGTTCGATCGTGGATACATGTGTTTGACGCCCCGCTCCATGCCGGACCAGGCCGGATACCTTGCGCGGACCAACTCAACCGCCACTGCGCACCGCTCGTTCCTACTGTCCGCTTTTTGATGGACGACCGGTGTGTCTGGCACAACACATCGATGCATGAACGAGCGTGATTGGGATCAAGTGGCGAGCTCCTTCGAACAAGAGATCTTCAATGTACCGGCGAACGACCGCAAGGGGCTGATCAAGAAACACGTTGAACAGTTCGGCTCTCCCGACGCGCGGGCCACCGACCTTGGCTGCGGAGTTGGCCGGACGCTTCCCCTGCTCGCGGACCACTTCGGGAAGGTCTATGCCGTTGATGTGAGCAGCAGTTGCCTCACCGTGGCCGCCGAGGCGTGCGCCGACCGTGAGAACATCACCTACGTTCATGCCGACCTCAGCAAGGACCGTAACAGCTATCCGCAAGCGGACCTCGTGCTGTGCATCAACACACTGCTGAACGCTTCGCTGGAGATCCGCTCCGCGCTGTTGGAGCGCACCTGTCGAAGCGTAAAGCGCGGTGGTCATCTGCTGCTTGTGGTGCCATCGCTCAACTCAGCGTTGCTCACCGCCTTCCGTCATCTGCAATGGAATTTGCGCGATGGCATGGAACCGGAAAAGGCACAGGAGACCGCGAGCCTCGAAGGCGATGGCATCGAACACGGCATCGTTCACATCGATGGTGTGCCCACCAAGCACTACTTGCAGGAAGAACTGGAGGCCTCACTGGCCGAGCGCGGCTTCGCCGTGGAGAGCATCGACAAGCTGGAGTACCCGTGGAACACGGAGTTCGATGCGCCGCCGAAATGGATGAAGGCACCCTATCCCTGGGACTGGTTCGTAGTGGCCCGGCGGACCCAGCGGGCGGCCTAGGCCTTGGCGGGTGCTCGTCCGAGAACCAAGTCCATATAGAATCCGGGCTTCCTCAGCCGTTCGCGCAAGTCGAGGTCGGTGAACATGCAGCTGATGGTGTCTGCGAGCGCTGGGTTCTTGTTCGCACGGTCCACCACGAAGTCGAAGAGCCACGCGCGGTCGGCTAATGATTGAAGGCGTGTGCTGATGGCGAGTTCTTTTCCGAGGCGTTTCCAAACACGCGCATCGTAAGCCTGCAGGAACGCAGCATCGGCTCTTCCTTCGGTCAAGGCCTCTATGGCCACGTCCGCCGCATGCACGCCGCTGATCATCGCATGGCTGATGCCTTCACCGGTGAATGGGTCGATCAAATGGCCTGCGTCGCCGATCAGCATGTAGCCATCGCCGCTGAGCGGCCGTCGCTTGCTGGCGAGCGGAAGGCCCATGCCTTGGATGGCGCCATCCAACGTCGCATCACGGAACCGATCGCGCAGTTGCGGATGCTCGGCGAGCAACTTCGTCATCAACGCCTTCAGGTCCACGCGACGCTTCTTCACCACGTCACTACGCAACCCAAGACCTACGTTGGCGCGACCGTTGGGCAAGGGGAATACCCAGAGGTACCCTGGCAGAAGGTCCTTCAGGAAGATGAGTTCGATGAACCCGTTCGGCTCCAGATCGCGCACGCCGCAGTAGTAGGCGCGGACACCGGCCGCATGATGTTCCGGTTCCATGGGGAGCTGGGCGATGTGCCGCGCGAAATGCGAGTTGGCCCCGTCCGCCGCAAGGACGAGCTTGGACTCGAGGGTGCCCTTCATGCGGCCTTCGAGCGCGATCGACCAACCATCAGCAGTACGCGTATAGGAGCGCGCCGATGTGCCTTCGAACACATCGATACCTGCCGCTGCGTTCACCTTATCAAAGAGCAGTGCATCGAAGTCGAGCCGCGGCATGATCACGCCCGGCGCTTCGCCCAAGCCGGTGTGACGGGAGAAGGGCACGCGCAACGCACGGCCGCTCGGCGCGATGAAGGTGACGCCCCAACTGGGCAGGCCGCGCGTGTCGGCGGTGACGGTGCGCGCCAGGTCAGGATCCAGGCGCTCCAGCGTGCGCATCACCTTGCCGCTGAGCGCATCGCCACAGACTTTGTCACGCGGGAAGACCGCCTTGTCGAGAAGTACAGCCTTAACGCCGCGCCGGGCCAATTGCAGCGCTGCCGCAGTTCCGCCCGGACCACCGCCCACGATGCAGATGTCGGTGCGGATGATGTCGCTCATGGTTCAGGTCCGGAAGGTGCCCGCCGCGAACTGGTCGAGGAAGCGGACGTCGTTCTCCCAGTACATACGAAGGTCGGGAACGCGGTAGATCAATTGTGCGATGCGCTCCACGCCCATGCCGAAGGCGAAGCCGCTGTATACCTCGGGGTCGATGCCGCAATTGGCGAGCACCGCCGGGTCCACCATGCCACAGCCAAGGATCTCCACCCAGCCGCTGTGCTTGCAGATGGCGCAGCCCGCGCCTCCACAGATGGTGCAACTCATGTCCACTTCAGCGCTGGGCTCGGTGAACGGGAAATAGCTGGGCCGCATGCGGATGGTCACATCCGCGCCGAACAAGCTTTTGGCGAAGTGATCGAGGGTGCCCTTCAGGTCGGCGAAGCTCACGCCCTTGTCCACGTATAGGCCTTCCACTTGGTGGAACATGCAATGCGCCCGCGCGCTAATGGCTTCGTTGCGGTAAACGCGGCCCGGAGAGATCGTGCGGATCGGGGGCCTTGTGCTCTCCATCATGCGTACCTGTACACTGCTGGTGTGGGTGCGGAGAGCGAGTTGCTCACCATGCGTCAAGAAGAACGTGTCCTGCATGTCGCGCGCAGGATGGTCTGGCGGGAAGTTGAGCGCGCTGAAATTGTGGTGATCGTCCTCCACCTCCGGACCCTGGCTCACGGTGTAGCCTATGCGGGCGAAGATGTCCACGATACGCTGCCGCACGATCGTGATCGGATGCAATGAACCGGTAGCCTCGGTGAGCGCCGGAGCGCTCAGGTCGATCGCCGGACCGCTATCGTCCGGACCGTGATCTACGGCGGCCTTCAGTTCGTCCACCCGGGTTTGCGCGCTCTGCTTCAGTTGGTTCAGCCGCTGGCCCAGCAGCCGCTTCTCTTCGGCGGCTACTTGCTTGAAGGCCTCGAAGAGTTCGGTAATGGCCCCGTTCCGCCCCAGCATGGCCACGCGGAAGCGTTCCACTTCTTCGGCAGTGCGACCCTGGGCTTTCGCCACTTCCGCCTCCAGGGCGGTAACGCGTTCCACTAAGCTCATTCCAGTACTCGCATGAACATCCGGATATCCTTCAGCGGGCGGTCTCGCGCATCACAGGGCCGCCCCGCCAGGGCATCGATCACGGCCATACCCTCCACCACTTCGCCGAAGACGGTGTAGCCGCCATCGAGATGCGGCGCGCCCCCGGCTGTGGCATAGGTGCGTTCCTCCACCTCGGTGTAGGTCACGGCCAGCCCGTGTCGCGCGCTTCGTTGTTCGACTTGCTGAAGCTCTTCCGGAGAGAAGGGCTCACCCTGAACGATGTAGAACTGGCTGCCATTTGAACGGCGTTCCGGGTTGTCCTCATCGCCCTGGCGGGCTGCTGCCAAAGCCCCCCGCTTGTGGATCAGCCCGGGAACGATCTCCGCCGGAAGGGTGTACCCCGGCCCGCCGTTTCCCAGCATCGCACCTTCTGCGGCCAGTTTGCTCAACGGGTCGCCGCACTGGACCATAAAGCCCGGAATGACCCGATGGAAGAGCAGGCTGTCGTAAGCGGCACCCTTCACCAGCTTCAGGAAGTTGTCCCGGTGCAGGGGGGTCTCGTTGTACAGCGCCACCATCACGGTGCCCATCTCGGTACGGATCTCCACATGCGGACGCCTGGCCGTACCGGTGCTTTGGGCCAGAAGACCGCCGAGGGGGATCAGCCCCCAAAGGACGGCGAACAGCTTGGTCCAGGTGGATTGTGCGGTCAGGAGGCGCCGCATTACATTTGGCATCCGTCAGAACCCTGCGGAACTCCTGTTGATCAGGGCTTTCGACAAGGCCGCCAAAAGTAACCCAATGCGCACTTCCATGATCCACCGTGCTCTTACCCATGGTCTGGCCATCGTCCTGCTCGCCACGGTCTTCGCCGCTTGCAACAAGGAGGAGCCGACCACCGCAGTGATCATCGTAAAGAACCAGGCCGGTGAACCTGTGCCCGGGGCCTACGTGAAACTCTTCGCCAACCCAGCCTACCCGCTGGGCGACCCTTCGCGCCTGACCAAGGAGGCCAATACGGACGGTGGCGGTTATGCGACCTTCGACTACTCCGACTTCTATGAGCAGGGCCAATCGGGCTTCGCCGTACTGGACATCATCTGCACGAGCGATACCCTTCTGGGCGAGGGCATCATCAAGATCGTGGAGGAGGAGACCAGCGAAGAAACGGTGATCATCCTTCCGGCGCAGTAAGCGATCAGGTCTCGAAGTAGCCGAGCACCGCCTCTTTCATCAAGCGTTCCTGGTCGGCCGCCTCCAACGGTGGTAACTCCTTCGCGCGCTCGAAGTGCGGCCAGCCATCGGCGTCGCGCCCGAGTTCGGTGTAGTAGCCGTAGGGCATCAGCACCACGCAGATCGCGATGTGCATCAACGCCACTTTTTCGTCCTTCTTGAAGTCACGGGCGTGCTGCCCCAATTCCTGCACGCCGATCAGGAAGAGGATCGCGTTTAGGTCCAGCGTCCCGCCATCGAAGCGCTTCGAGAGTTTCGTTACCAGGTCGCGCCAGCGTTTGTCGAATGTGAGGTCCACGCGTTCAGGATGTCGATCGGTGCGCCCTTGGGCGAGCGCGAATGTAGACCGCACCGGAACCTGATCCGATCACGGAGTTCCGCAACGGTCCCGGACCAATGACGTTCCCGTCCGGCTCCCAAGGATGGCCGCCGAACGCCAATCCGTACAGGCTTGCGCAGGGTCCTGGTCGAAGTGGTGCGCGAGGCCGCGGTTCACCAATACGGCGGTGTCCTGCGGCGCGTAAGACAGGGCGCTGGTGAAGTCGGCGATCGATCCGGCGTAGTCCTTGATCATCGCCTTCGCGTTGCCTCGGTTGCGGAAGGCATCGGTGTAGTCGGGCCGATAGCGGATCGCCAGGTCCATGTCGCGGACCACCGCTGGCATGTCGCCCAGTTCCTTGTAGGACAAGCCCCGATTGAAATAGCACGACGCACAATCGGGCTTGTATTTGACCGAAGCATCATAGTCCGCGATGGAGGCCTTGAAGTTCTTCTGGTAGAAGTGGGTAAGCCCCCGGTTGTAGTACGTGAGCCCGTCCTGCGGATACTTCGCGAGCATGTCGGCGAACAGGGTGAAGCTGTCCTTCCACACGGGGATCCGCTGCACGGCTACCGCCGTGAAAATGATCAGTGCGATCACCAACGCACCCGCTGGCAGGTATGGCAGGTAGGACGACCGGGAGGCCCCGCCCCGCCATCCGTCCACCACCAGCCGCGCCACGATGAGCGAAAGCCCGATGTAGGGCACATAGGTGTATCGTTCCGCAACGATGGCCCGGCCCACCGGCAGCAGTTGCAATACCATGGCCAACGTGATCAGGAAGAACAACACCCCCGTGACGGTGATGCGCCAATAGGTCTTCGAGCGGTACGCGAGGACCAACATCGCTCCAAGGAACAGTGCTACGCCGATGGATGGTCCAAGGAACGGAGCAAGTCCATCGCCGGGATCAACAGGATAGGGGTGGATCGCGCTGAGCCCATACGGTGCCACAAAGCGCAACAAGTAGAACGATAAGGCGTACGCTGCGATCAACGGTCGTTGCCAGAGCGGATAGTGCGGTGCAAAGCTCTCGTCCATCGCGACCGCCTGTGATGAGAGGGCCAGCACACCGAAACTGATGGCCAGCACGAAGAAGGGTAGCTTCTCCAACACGATGCGCCAATTCCACGAGCGGCGCAGCCAGTAGTCCAACACAAAGAGCAATGGAGCCAATGCGGCGGCGGCCGATTTCGATAGCAACGACATGACGAAGAAGACCAAAGCGAGCACATACGAACGAGCGCTTCCATCCTTGACATAGCGGAGGTAGGACAACAGGGCGAGCACGAAGAAGCAGGTGTACAGCACATCCTTCCGCTCCGCGATCCACGCGACGGACTCCACATGCATGGGATGCAACGCGAAGAGGAGCGCCATGATCACGCCGCCCCAATGGTCCACCAGCAATTGCCGGCCGAGGAGGAAGACCAGCACCGTGTTCAGCACATGGAACACGATGTTGGTCAGGTGCATCAATGCAGGATCGGCCTTTCCGGCGATCGCGTATTCGATCGCGTAGCTCAGCAACGTGAGCGGATGGTAATTCCCCATCAGGTCGACCGAGAAGATCGCCTTGATCCCCGTCCAACTCAGGTCCTTCAGGTAAGGGCTCTCCGTAATGTAGAAGTTGTCGTCCCAGTTCAGCAGGCCGTTCTTCGATGCGTTGCCGTAGACCAGGAAAGTGAGTACCACCAATGCGATGATGGTGAGCGTATCGCGCAGAAAGGTGCTTTTGGATCTCGTTACGTGGGGGCTCCTCTGCGCAACGTGCTTCGCACGATCCTTCGTTGGCCTCCCCATTGCTTTCATGTGCGTGATGTAGGCAAGGTATCCGTATGGCCAATCGACAGCGGCTCACACCCGATCAAGTACCGCTGGTTGACCTTGTTGTTCCTACCCTATTTGCTGCTAAGGGGCTTCAGCACCGCCGCGATCCCCGGCAGCACTTTCCCTTCCAGGTACTCCAGCATCGCACCTCCGCCGGTACTCACATAGCTGATGCGATCCGCCAGTCCGAACTGGTTCACGGCCGCCACACTGTCACCGCCGCCCACGAGGGAGAACGCGCCCTTGTCCGTGGCTTCAGCCACCGCTTCGGCGATCGCGATGGTGCCTTGCTGGAAGGGCTTCATTTCGAACACGCCCATCGGTCCGTTCCACAACAAGGTCTTGCTGCGCAGCACCGCTTCGCGAAAGGTCTTGATGCTCGCCGGGCCGATATCCAATGCCATCCAACCATCGGGCACCGCGTTGGCCGCGCACTGGTCGGTGTTGGCGTTCTCGGCGAAGGCATCGGCCACGACCGCATCCGTCGGCAGGTGCAACTTCACGCCTTTCTCAGCGGCCTTCTTCAGTATCGTGCGCGCGGTGTCGAGAAGGTCTTCCTCCACGAGCGAAGCGCCGGTATTTCCTCCCTGTGCATTGATGAACGTGTTGGCCATGCCGCCGCCAATGATCACCTCGTCGCATTTACCCAACAGGTTCTCCAACACGTCGATCTTGCTGCTCACTTTGCTGCCACCGATGATAGCGATGAGCGGCCGCTGCGGATCTCCAAGGACCTTGCTCACGTTATCGATCTCCGCTTGCAAAAGGTGGCCGAAGAGTTTGTCCTTCGGGAAGAATTTCGCGACCATCGTTGTGCTGGCGTGTGCGCGATGTGCGGTACCGAAAGCGTCGTTCACGTAGACATCGCCGAGGTAGGCGAGGGACTTCGCGAAGCCTTCATCCCCGGCTTCTTCTTCCGGGTGGAAGCGGAGGTTCTCCAGCACCAACACCTGGCCGGGTTTTAACAAGGCGGACTTCGCCTTGGCATCCGGCCCGATGCAATCGGTGGCGAACAACACCGGCTCGCCCAACAGGGCGCTGAGGTGTTCGGCGATCGGTTTCAGGCTCATGGCCGCGTTCACTTTCCCCTTCGGGCGACCGAGATGGCTCATCAGGATCGCGCTGCCGCCATCCTTCAGGATCTTGTGTACAGTAGGTACGATCGCCCTTGCGCGCGTATCGTCGGTCACTTTACCGTTCGCGTCCTGTGGCACATTGAGGTCCACGCGTACCAGCGCCTTCTTCCCCTTGAAATCGTAGGTGTCCATGGTCAGCATGGCGCGAAAGTAGAAGAGCGATGCATGTGGCCGAGCACCAATTGGTCGCGCATAACGTGTCGGCGTGTTGCGTGTTCTTGCTCGATGGTCGAACACGCAACGCGTAGCGCGCCAACACGCAACGGCTCCCTCTACCTTCGCGCCGGTGCAGTTCTCCAAGGTCATTGGTCACGCCACGCTGAAGGCGAAGCTCATCGGCAACATCCGGGATGGGCGTGTGGCGCACGCACAATTGTTCCTCGGCCCGCGCGGCAGCGGGAACCTGGCGCTGGCGCTAGCCTATGCCCGCTACCTGTTGTGTGAAGAACCGGATGCGGTGGACGCATGCGGGGAATGCCCGTCGTGTTTACAGATGGACAAGTTGGAACACCCGGACCTACACCTGGCGTTCCCGGTCTTCTTCACGGACAAGGTCAAAGTGTGCGAACCATTCCTGCCTACCTGGCGCAAGGCGGTGATCGCCGACCCGTACATGGACCTGGACCAGTGGCGCGATCTGGTGGAGAGCGAGAACAAGCAGTTGCGCATGGGCGTGGACATTGCCCAGGAGATCCAGCGCAAGCTGAGCTTGAAGGCGTTCAGCGGAGGCTACAAGGTGATGCTGGTGCATCTGCCTGAGTTGATGGACCCGCCCGCGCTGAACAAGCTGCTCAAAGTATTGGAGGAGCCCGAACCCAACACGGTCTTCCTGCTGGTCCCGACCGATGCCGAGCAGTTGCTCGCGACGATCCTGAGCCGGGCGCAATTGGTAAAGGTGCCCGCGCTGCGTCCGACCGAATTGTCCGAGGCGCTGCGCGAACGCTTTCCCGAACTGGCGATCGATGAAGCAATGGCGATCGCTCTGCGCAGCGAGGGCGATCTGCTGGAGGCGGTGGACATGGCGAACAAGGGGGAGGAGGAGCTCTTCGTCTTCTTCCGCGATTGGTTGCGCGCCTGCTACGGCCGGCAGGTGATCGATGCGACGGAGTTCGCCGAGGGCTTCCAGAAGCTGGGTCGTGAACGCCAGAAATCGTTGGTGCGCTACGGTCTCTATTTGATCCGCCAATGCGCGTTGCAATGGCAGCAGGTACCCGAGCTCGTTCGGGCGTTCGGCCAGGAGCAGGATTTCGTCCTGAAGTTCAGCGCCTTGCTCAACGAACGCAATGCGGAGGGCATCCGCCAGGAGTTGGAACAGGCGCACGTTCACATCGAACGGAACGCCAATCCGAAAGTGCTCTTCATGGACCTGAGCTACCGGATGATGGGGCTGTTGAGGTCTGGTAAACAAGAGGCGGTTCAGGGATCCTGATCCGCACCCTGAGCGCAGGGGTGCGCAGGGCTATCTTCGCACCTCGCCCATTGAATTCCACGGGCTTAGCGAGGAGGGAAGCATGTCATGTACAGGATGTAGCACGGGAACGGACGGCAAGCCGACCGGATGCAAGAGCAACGGCTTCTGCAGCACCAGCGGCTGTAACAAGCTGGGCGTGTTCGATTGGTTGACCGGAGTGCCTATTCCCTCTGGCCAACAACCCTTTGATGGTGTCGAAGTGCGCTTCAAGAACACCCGTAAGGCGTTCTACCGCAACAACAGCGGTCTGCAACTTATGCCCGGCGATCTGGTGACGGTGGACGCCGCTCCCGGACATGACATCGGCATGGTAAGCTTGACCGGTGAGCTCGTGCGTGCCCAGATGGAGCGGCGCAAAGTGTCGGGTGAGACCTATGATCTGCGTAAGGTGATGCGCCAGTCCACGCAGGAGGATATCGACCGCTGGCACGTTGCCCGCAAGCTGGAAGAAGAGACCATGCTCGCCAGCCGTTCCATGGTGCGCGAGGCCCGCCTGGACATGAAGGTGACCGATGTGGAATACCAAGGCGATGGCACTAAAGCGACCGTCTACTACACCGCCGAGGACCGCATCGATTTCCGCGGCATCGTGCGCACCATGAGCGATCGCTTCAAGGTGCGCGTGGAGATGAAGCAGATCGGTTCCCGTCAGGAAGCGGGCCGCATCGGCGGGATCGGATCTTGTGGCCGTGAGCTTTGTTGCAGCACCTGGCTCACGGATTTCCGCAGTGTCACCACCAGTGCCGCTCGCTACCAGCAACTCGCGCTCAACCCACAGAAGCTCGCAGGCCAGTGCGGCAAGTTGAAGTGCTGCCTCAACTACGAACTGGACATGTACATCGAGGCGGTGAAGAGCTACCCCTCGGCGAACGCCAAACTGAAGACCAAGAAGGGCATCGGCGCGCACATCAAGACGGACATCTTCGCGGAGAAGATGTGGTACGGCTTCAAGAGTCCGGGCGAGCCGTTCGTGATGGCGGGTTTCCCGATCGAGGTGGTGCGCGACATACTCGCCAAGAACAAGGCCGGGGAAGAACCCGATGTGGATCTGAACATGGCCGACGAGCCTGAACCGCTGGTGAAGTCGCCCGATTACGAGAACGTCGTAGGGCAGGACGACCTGACCCGGTTCGACAGCATGGTCAAGACCGGCAAGAAGCGCTCGCGCGGCAAAGGTGGTCGCGAGCGTGATCAGCGGCGCGGACCGGGAGGCGCTGGCCAACGACCACAGCAGGTACAAGGTGGCCAGCCACAACCACCGCGACAGGAAGGTGGCCAACCACAACCACCGCGCGAACAAGGTCCTCGCCCGGAGGGCGGTGCACAAGGCGGTGATCGGGGACGTCGTAACCGTGGTCGTGGTCGCCGCAGCGGCGGAGGGGATCGACCCCAGGGCGGCCAGCCGCCGAAACCGCCTGCTGCGTGAGCCGCGGCTTTCCCTTGATCGTGGGCATGGTCGCGTTGCTCACGGGCTGCGCGGACAATGTGGTGTACCAGGCCGATGTCCCTGTTCCCGATGGATCATGGGACCGGGCCTTCATCCCGAAGTTCGAATTCGACATCAGCGATACGGTGCTGCAACACGACGTTTACATCGACGTGCGCCACACGGGACAGTATCCCTTCAGCGACCTGTTCCTCTTCGTTGACCTCGAAGGTCCAGGCGGTCGCACCATGCGCGACACCGTCGATTGCCTCCTCGCCGATCCAACGGGCCGTTGGTACGGCAAAGGCACCGGCTTCATCTTCGCCGATCGCATCCAGGCCAAGGTGTTGTACAAGCTGCGCAACAGATTCCCATCGAGCGGACGTTATTCCATCAAGCTGGAGCAGGCGATGCGCACCGAACAACTTCAAGGGGTGTTGGATATCGGGGTGAGCATAGAGCGCGCGAAGACCGGCGGTTGATCTTCTCCAACAATGGCAGGCACAACAGGAACAGACGGAAGGCGCAAGCGTAAGCGCTTGTGGTGGGCGCTGGTCCTTTCTCCCGTGTTCGGGTTGTTCGTCATGCTCCTGCTCGCGGCCAATAGCGACCTGCCGGGCACGGAGGACCTGGAGAATCCGCGCAGCGACCTGGCCACCGCGATCCTCTTCAGCGATGGCACCCAGATGGGGCAGTACTACCGCGAGAACCGGATCCCGGTGGAGTACACGCGGATCAGCCCGAACGTGGTGAACGCGTTGATCGCCACGGAGGACCAGCGCTTTCGTGAGCACAGCGGTGTAGACCTGAAGGGGACCATGCGCGCGGCTCTTTTCCTCGGCAAACGAGGCGGTGCGAGCACGCTCACGCAGCAGCTGGCGAAGATGCTCTTCACCGATCGCTCATCGAATTTCTTCAAGCGCACCTTCCAGAAGTTCCAGGAGTGGATCATCAGCGCCCGGCTGGAGCGCCAGTACACAAAGGAGGAGATCATCGCCATGTACCTCAACCGCTTCGATTGGATCAACCAGGCGGTGGGGATCAACAGCGCGGCGCGCGTCTACTTCAACACCACGCCCGATTCACTCCGCATCGAAGAAGCCGCATTGCTCGTTGGCATGTGCAAGAATCCCGCGCTCTTCAATCCCATGCGCAGGCCGGACACCACATTGACGCGCCGCATGGTGGTGCTGGACCAGATGCGCAAGAACGGGTTCATCACCACACCGCAGTACGATTCGCTGAGAGCCCTTCCGCTCGGGCTCGACTTCCAGCGCGTGGACCACACCGAAGGCCCCGCGCCGTACTTCCGCGAGGAGCTGCGCGCCAAACTGCAGAAGATGCTGGAGGAAAAGGACGCCGATGGCAAATACCGGCTCGCGAAGTCCGATGGCTCACCGTACGACATCTACACCGATGGCCTGAAGGTGTACACCACCATCGACCGGCGCATGCAGCAATACGGAGAGTTCGCGGTGCGTGAGCACCTGGGTACCGAACTGCAACCGGACTTCTTCAAGGACATCGCGAAGAAGAAGAACAGACCCTTCGACTTCCGTGTGAGCCAGGAGGAGATCGCCACCATCCTGAACACCGCGATGAGGCGCAGCGTGCGCTACAAGGTGATGACCGGAACACAATGCGGCAACTGCGAACGTCCGGAGAGGTACATCGAGGAGGTGATGTACGCCGGCCGGGAACATTTCCACTGCCGCGCCGACCTCGGCGGATGCGACCAGTTCTGGCCCGTTGTGAAGGAAGCCGACATCCCGAAAGTGTTCGACACCCCAACGAGCATGACCGTGTTCAGCTGGCGCGGAGAGATCGATACGGTGATGAGCCCGATGGACTCGATCCGCTACTACAAGAGCTTTTTACAAAGCGGCCTGTTGAGCATGGACCCGCACACCGGTTTCGTGAAGGCGTGGGTGGGCGGCGTGGACTTCAAGCACTTCCAATACGATCACGTGGAGAAAGCACGGCGCCAGGTCGGCTCCACCTTCAAGCCGTTCGTTTATGCCACCGCCATCCGCGAAGGCATGGAGCCCTGCCGCGAACTGCCCAACCAGAAGGTGTGCTTCGACATGCCGCCCGGCCAACCGGACTGGTGCCCGGAGAACAGCGATGCGGTATACGGTGGTATGGTCACTGTGGAATACGCGCTCGCGAACTCCATGAACACGGTAACCGCATGGTTGATGAAGCAGTACGGCCCCGAAGCGGTCACCGTGCTCGCGCGCCACATGGGCGTGAAGAGCCCACTGGAAGCGGTGCCCTCTCTCTGTCTGGGGGTAGCCGATCTCACATTGATGGAGATGACCGGCGCCTTTGCGGCGTTCGCCAATCAAGGGGTTTACATCGAGCCGATCATCTTCACCCGCATCGAGGACAAGAACGGCAACACCATCTACGATGTGACGCCCAAGACCTACGAAGCACTGGACGAGCGCACGGCGTACATCATGCTCGACATGTTGAAAGGTGTCGTGGACGGCGCGTACAATCCGAGCACGGCCAAGACCGTGGGCACCGGCATGCGCCTGCGCATGGGTTGGGGTGCGCGTGCCAAGTACGCCAACATCAAATTCCCGATGGCGGGCAAGACGGGCACCACCCAGAACAACAGCGATGGATGGTTCATGGGCATCACACCGGATCTTGTCACGGGGGTTTGGACGGGTGCGGATGATCGCAGCGTGCGCTTCAGCACCACGGACAAAGGCCAGGGTGCGAACATGGCGTTGCCGATCTACGGCTATTACATGAACAAGGTGTACGCGGACACCGGTATCGAGATCAGCACCGGCGATTTCGAACGGCCCGAAGGCGAGATCGGCGTCGAGACCGATTGCCGCCAGAAGGGAAGGGGTGGCCCCGACTTCGATACCCCGACGTGGGATTGAGCGCGCCGCCCGCGCCGCCTATCTTCGGCGCTCTATCCGGCACAGCATGAACAAGGTGGTGGCCAACGCGGATGTCGCGCTCGAGGGCCTGAAGGACGACATGACCCTGATGGTCGGCGGCTTCGGCCTGTGCGGCATTCCGGAGAACAGCATCGGTGCATTGGTGCGCAAGGGCGTGAAGGGACTCACCTGCATCAGCAACAACGCCGGGGTCGATGATTTCGGTCTCGGCCTGCTGCTCCAGACGCGCCAGATCAAGAAGATGGTGAGCAGCTACGTCGGTGAGAACGCTGAGTTCGAACGCCAGATGCTCAGCGGCGAGCTTGAAGTGGAGCTCATTCCGCAAGGCACCCTGGCCGAACGCTGCCGGGCAGGTGGTGCGGGCATCCCAGCCTTCTTCACCCCTGCAGGCTATGGTACCGAAGTGGCTGAGGGCAAGGAAGTGCGTGAGTTCAACGGCAAGATGCACGTACTGGAGAACGGGCTGCGGGCCGACTTCGCCCTGGTGAAAGCATGGAAGGGCGACCGTTTCGGCAACCTGGTCTACAGGCATACCGCGCGCAATTTCAATCCGATGATGGCCATGGCCGGGAAGATCACCGTAGCCGAAGTGGAGGAACTTGTGGAGCCGGGCGAGCTCGATCCGGACGCCATACACACGCCGGGCATTTTCGTGCAGCGCATTTTCCAAGGCGCGCACTACGAGAAACGCATCGAGCAGCGCACGGTGCGCGCTCGCGGCTGATCGCCAATGAAGGCCCCGCGCGAGGATCGGGCGCCGTTCATCCTGCTGGCGGGCCTCGTCTTCGGTTATGTCATCGCGCGAGCGATCCTGGTGCCGATCACGAACGACGAATGCACTTCCTTCCTCGCGTATGCCCAACCGGGCACCTTCCTGCCGTTCGCTTCCATGTGGGATGCGAACAACCACTACCTCAGCACCGCGCTCGGCATGCTGGGCTATCGCATCATGGGCTTCTCGTGGTTCGCCCTGCGTTGGGCGAGCGTGCTGGCCTTTGTCGCGTATGCGTGGGGTGTGTGGCGCATGGGTTCCTGGTCCAGGCATCGTGCCATGCGTTGGACGTTATGGTGCGCATTGCTGCTGTGTCCTCTTCTTCTCGACTTCTTCGCCCTGTATCGCGGATACGCCATTGCGTTGGCGGGCACATTGATCGGGTTGGAGGCTGTGGTGCGGTACACCGCGCATGGTGAACGCTCCGCGTGGCGAACCGCATTGATCGGACTTCTGGTCGCCAATCTCGCCTTGCTCGCCTGGATCTCCCTGTGGGGACTGTTGCTGGCCCTGCTGGCGATCGTTGCATTGAAACGATGGCCGAAGCTCAGTCTTAGTGAACGTTGGAGCCATCTGCTCTGGTGGGTCGTCGCAGGTGCGATCCCGTTCACCGGTATGCTGGCCCTCGCCATTGTACAGCATCGCCTTGGCTTGCTGTACCATGGAAGTATCGCGGGCTTCGTGCCCGTGACGATCGGTTCGCTGTCCGCTGCCGTGCTCGGTTCGGATACACTGCTCGTGCGCATCGGGATCGTTCTGCTCTTCGCGTGTGCGACGGCCGGGGCGGTGCGGAGCCTGTTGCGGTCTGGTCCAGGAACGCCACTTGTGTTGGTCGCGGGTGTGCTGATCGCTGAGTTGACGGTGAGGATCCTGGCGGCTCTCACGATAGGCTTGCCTTATCCCGAGGACCGAACCGGCATGCATCTGGTGCTGTTGCTCATTGTCCTGCTGGCCTTCGCCTGGGATGGTCTGGTCATACGCGACCGACGTTGGTTGCTGCTCGCGCTGCCCCTGTGGTATCTGCCGTTGCGCACCATGGCTACGGCCAACGCACAGCGCACGGTGCTCTGGCCCGAGCAGTCGCTGCCTGAGCGGTTCGTGTACCGTGCGCGGAGCATGGAGCAGGAACTCGGGCGGCCGGTGGTCGTGGGAACGCACCGGTTGGCGGGTCACACCTGGAGTTTGCAAGCCCGGCGTTGCGGGTTCGAGAGCGATGCCAGTGCGCTCGATCTGTTCAACGACGCGCATGATCTCCGTGTAGTGGACACGCGGTTCCTGGCAGAGGCGACACCGGGTTTCGCTGTCGTCGATAGTGTCCCAGCGAACGGCTTGTACCTGCTGCTGAGGGAAACGCCGCTGCTGCCCACACGCGTCGCGGAGACACGGTTCTCCTTCGATGCAGCGGACAGCGAGGTGATCGAAGTCTGCACGATGGACGCGCATGTATTGCGCTACGCGCAGGGTTTGGCTGATGTGCGCGGCACGCTTCTCTCGGAGGTTTCCCTGGCGGAGGTCCGCGTGACAGTGGTGATCACCGATAGCGCAGGCACGGTGCTCCACAATGATCTTGTGTTCCTCGGTACCCGGCGCGAACGCTGGTCGGGCGAGCGCTGGCGGATCCTGCGACCGGTGCCCCTGTTGCCTTCAGCGCATCGGCTGCACTTTTACTTTTGGGACCCGTGTACGCGGGATTATGCGGTGCGCGAAGGACACCTCGTTCTCTTCCACCTCCCGAACGCCGACCACATTGTACCATGATGACCGGACGACCCTGGGCTTACCTTCTGTTCGCCGCGATCGTGGGCTGTTATGTGGTGGCGCGTGCGGCCATGTTGCCCTGGGTACACGACGAATGCGCCTCGCTCTTCTGGTTCGTTGAACGCGACGCGTTCATGCCCTTCAGCGCGCATTGGGATGCGAACAACCACATCCTGAGCTCGGCGATCGGAACAGCGAGCTACAAGCTTTCTGGGCTTTCCCTCTTCGCTTCACGCATCGGGAGTGTGATCGCGTTCCTGGTGTTCGCATGGGCCACGTACCGCATCGGTTCATTGGTGGCGGATCGTCTGGTGCGGTGGTGCCTTTGGGTGGCGTTGCTTTTGTGCCCGTTCATGCTGGAGTTCTTCTCGTTGTTCCGAGGCTACGGTTTGGAGATCGCTTTCTGGTCGCTGGCGCTGGACGGCCTCGTGCGCTACCTCGATTCCTTCCGCACACTTGCGTTGGTGCAGGCCCTTGTCGGTATGCTGCTCGGCAACGCGGCGGTGTTGGCGTTGGTCCCATTGTGGGCATTGGTCCTTGGCATACTGGGAATGATGGTCGTCTGGCGATGGAAGAGAATGGTCGCGATGGAACGCGGTGCGAGTGTCTTCGCCTGGCTGTTCCTGGGTCTTGTGCCAGTGCTCTTCGGCTTGCGCATCGCCTTCGAATTGCGCGCCCAGGGTCTGCTGTACCACGGAGGTACAGAGGGGTTCCTGGCGGTGACCGTGGTCCCGATCCTGCGGTACATGACCGGGACGGACCACCGGGTCGTGGGCCTTTTGGTGATACTGATCGTGGTGATGGCGACGATCGTTGCCGTACGCGCTCGCAGCTGGCGATCACCGGCGTTCATCATAGCAGCATTGCTCTGGGGTGATATCGCGATGCGCGTTGGCATGGCCCACCTGCTCGGCATCAACTACCCGAAGGACCGTGCTGCATTGCATCTGGTTCCCCTCGCGATCCTGCTCATCGCCTTCGCCTCCGACCGCCTCGTGCTCCAGCGGCCGAACCTCCGGTACGCGTCCCTGATCTTGCTCCTGTTGCCCGTGCGAACAGTGTTTACAGCGAACGTGGACCACACCTCGATATGGCCAGAGCAATCCGTTCCAACCCGCTTTGTGCATCGGCTTGCGGATATGCAACGAGGACTGGACCGGCCGCTGATCGTGGGATCCTACCACCAATTGACCCTGTGCCTGCCCTACGCCGCGCGCCTGGCCGAAGCGGACATCGGAGTCGTGGATGCGACGGATTTTCCGCAGGGTTCGCACGATGCGCGGATCGCCGATGGCCGCTTTCTCGCCCAAGCACTGCCCGGCTACCACGAAGTGGACAGCGCTCCCGCGAACGGCTTGCACCTCTTGCTGAGGAATGCACCACTGCGGACCACGGTCACCCATGAGCATCCGATCGTGCAGCAGGATGCGCGCGCGGAGTTCATCGAGGTCTGGCGATCGGATCCGCGGACGACAGGCGAAGTGATCGTGGAAGTGACCGCTGGGTTGGCTACGGACACCAGCTACCTAGATCTGCAACTGGTGATCTCCGCGAAGGATAGCGCAGGCAATGATCTCCTCTACAACGCCGCATCGCTGGCGTTGCTCCGACCGGGGTGGAAGGGGGAACGCTTCCGCACGGCGGTGCGCGTTCCCGCGGTGCCGGGAGCGACGGACCGCGTCGTCTACTTTTGGAACGTGCAGCGCGCGTCCTACCACCTCTCCGAAGGGCGCGTCGTCATTCGCGTAATGGACAGCACGGATCACTATTAGCTCGACACGACCACCCTCCACGTTCACTCTCCTACCTTCACCTTAAGCCCTTCCTTCTTCCAATGCCCCTCGACAAACACCAGATGGCCCGGCGCATCGCGCGCGAGTTGAAAGACGGGTACTACGTGAACCTGGGCATCGGTATCCCCACGCTCGTGGCCAACTACATCCCGGAAGGGATGAACGTGGTGTTGCAAAGCGAGAACGGGATCCTGGGCATGGGCCCGTTCCCTTACGGAGGCGAAGAGGACGCCGACCTGATCAATGCGGGCAAGCAGACCGTCACCCTGCTCGGTGGCAGCAGCATCTTCGACAGTAGCACCAGCTTCGCCATGATCCGCGGGCAGCATGTGCAGCTAACGGTGCTCGGCGCGATGGAGGTGAGCGACACGGGCGACATCGCCAACTGGAAGATCCCCGGAAAGATGGTGAAAGGCATGGGTGGCGCCATGGACCTGGTGGCAAGTGCGGACAACATCATCGTGTGCATGATGCACACCAACAAGGCCGGCGAGAGCAAGCTCCTGAAGCAGTGCACCCTTCCGCTCACCGGTGTGGGCTGCGTGAAGAAGATCGTGAGCGACCTCGGTGTGTTCGACGTGACACCGCAGGGGTTCAAACTCCTGGAGCGTGCCCCCGGCGTGAGCGTCGAGGAGATCAAGGCGAAGACCGAAGGACGGTTGGTGGTGGAGGGAGATGTGCCGGAGATGACGTTCTGAACGCGGCGATGACCGAACCGACCACGCCGCCGGCACCTTCGCGATCCTGGTACTCCGGTTCGATAGCCTGGATCAACTCGCCATGGGGCATCAGGGCGGGCGCCTTGCTGTTCTTCCTCTTCTTCGCATGGTCGTCCATCGAATTCAACGGTAAGGTGCCACTCGATGATTGGAAGTCGGACCTGAAAGCGGATGCCGCCGGGTACTATGTCTACCTCCCCGGCCTCTTCCATCACGGCATGCGGGCGTCCACAATGAGCGATAGTCTTGTCGCGCTTGGCGGCTTCGGCTTCGAAGCGGATCACTCACGCGATCGCATCGTGACCAAATACTCGTGCGGCACAGCGCTGTTGCAACTGCCTTTCTTCCTGGTGGCTGAGGCGATCGAAGGGTTCGGTGCCACGGATGGTTGGACACGAACACACCATCAAGCTGTTGAGATAGCCGGCATTTTCTACTGGACCGCCGGGCTCCTGTTCATCGCACTGGCCCTGCGTCGCTGGCGGCCCACCACCAACGGGATCGCATTGCTGGTGCTGGTATGCGTGGCCTTCGGCACCAACACCTTCTACTATGCTTTTCGTTCCGCCGGCTATTCGCATGTGTATTCCTTCTTCCTGGTCGCCGCCTCGCTTTATGCTGTCTATGCGGATCGCGGTGGTCCCCTGCGACGCTCAATGCGCTGGATGTTCATGCTTACCAGCGCGATGATCGTCCTGGTGCGACCGATCGACGCGATCGCGGTGATGGCATTGTACGCATTGCTCTATTTGGAGCGACCGATGTTGTTCCGCTCAACGCGTCTCTATCTGGAACAGATCGGTGCCGCGCTGCTGGTCGTGTTTCCGCAGTTGCTCTACTGGAAGTTCACGCATGGCAGTTGGGTGGTCTACTCCTATGGTGATGAAGGCTTCACGAACTGGGCGTCCCCGAAGTGGGCCGAGGTGCTCACGGCACCGCTGAACGGGCTCATCCCCCATGCCCCCATGTACGCTCTTCTGCTCCCGGGACTCATCGTCATAGCGCTACGCGATAAGGCCACCGCGTTGGTGATCTTCGGAGTGATGCTGGCCACACTCTACGGTATCGCTTCGTGGTGGCAGTGGTACTTCGGTTGCAGCTACGGCATCCGGCCGATGGTCCAATACACGCCTTTCTTGGCCATGGGTTTGTGGGCCTTGTTCAATTGGACCCGGGAGCGCAAGCCTGCGCTGTGGGAAGGTGCTGTGCCTGTCCTCGTGCTTCTTTGCTTCGTGAACTACCGTGCGATGTTGCAGTACGGATGCTGCTACGTGTGGGGTGATTGGGACTGGGGGCCCTACGGCCGCAACTTGGTCGAGGGGTTCTATGGCAGGGACGTCTTCTAGCGGGGGGCTATCTTGGCGGCCCTTTCACCACACGCGTGCCGCTGTTCCGCACCCTCTCCATCATCATCCCCGCCTACAACGAGGAACGCACCATCCACCTGATCCTGGACAAGGTGCGCGATGTGGTGCTCGCTCACGGTATACAGAAAGAGGTGATCATTGTGAACGATGGTTCCAAGGACGGAACCACCGAGGCCATCGCACGCTATATGGCCGCGAACCCGGCATTGGGTATCCGCCTGCATCAGCAGCCGCAGAACATGGGCAAAGGCGCGGCGATCCAAACCGGTATAGCATTGGCCACCGGCGAGTACCTGATCGTGCAGGACGCTGACCTCGAGTACGACCCGCGTGAATACAATGAGCTGTTAGGTCCCGTGGTGGAAGGCTTCGCCGATGTCGTATTCGGATCGCGTTTCATGGGCCATCACCCGCACCGCATCCTGTTCTTCTGGCACAGCATCGGCAACAAAGTGCTCACCACCCTGTCCAACATGTTCAACAATTTGAACCTGACGGACATGGAGACCTGCTACAAGTTGATGCGCAGCGACATTGCAAAAGGATTGAAGTTGCAGGAGAAGCGCTTCGGCTTTGAACCCGAGGTTACAGCCAAGCTGGCGCGTGTGAAAGGAGCGCGGATCTATGAGGTGGGCATCAGCTACTACGGACGCACTTATGCCGAAGGCAAGAAGATCGGCTGGAAGGACGGCTTCCGCGCTATCTGGTGCATTGTCAAGTACGGCCTTGTGTCCTAACCGTCGGAACGATCATGAGCGCGCCACGCCTTGAGCCCTTCGCCATTGCGCTCGGTGTGGTACTGGCATTCCTATTACTGCTGCTGCGAGCCGCCAGCGATGGCCTGCTGGAGATGGGCGATGGCGTAAACCACTATATGATCGCCCGGTATTCATGGAAGCATCCGCTGCTGTTACTGGACCTGTGGGGCAAGCCCTTGTTCACCCTGCTTGCTTCGCCCTTCGCCCAACTGGGCCATGTCGGGGTTGGGGCCTTCAATGCCGTTGTGGCGGGCGCGACGGCTTGCGCAGGAACGTATGCCTTGCGCCGGGCTGGTGGTGTGGCGCAGATCACTTTTTCGCTGCTGGTGCTGCTGGCGCCACAGTACGTGCTGATGGTGATGGCCGGCATGACCGAACCGCTCTTCGGGTTGGTGACGGTCGTGGTCGTGATGTTGCTGCTCAACGAACGCTGCGCTGCCGCCGCCGCCATCGCTTCACTTTCCCCATTCGCCCGCCCGGAGTACATCGCCTTCTTGCCCTGCGTCATGCTCTGGCTGGTGTTGCAACGCCGATGGCGCGCCCTCCCTTGGGGTCTATTTGGATTCGCCGCGTACGCCCTCCTCTCGGTGATCAGCAAGGGTGATCCATTGTGGTTCTGGACAGGTGATCCGTATGTCCAGGCCGACGGCACTTATGGATCGGGTCCGCTGGACTTCTTCCTTGTTCGGGCCGAGACGGTCTACGGCCGACCATTGTTGACGCTTACTGTCTCCGCGCTGGTGCTTTGGCCATTGGTGTATTGGGGCGACCGTGAGCATCGGCGATCGCATCGGCTGATGCTTCTATGTGCGGCCTTACCCGCGTTGGGCATCGTTGCCATACACTCCATCCTGTGGTACAAAGGTTGGCGTGGTTCCGCCGGATTACCGCGTGTCCTGGTGACCGGCATTCCTCTAACCGGGCTGTTCGCGGCCTTCACACTGGGCAGGGGTGCCCTGCTGCTCCTTACATCTGGGAAAGTTGCGCGACTGGCGGGTTGGTTGCTGTTGCCCGCAGTGTGTTTCTGGACCATCGACGACCTGACCAAGCAGGTACGACTGCCTGTGCGCCGGGAGATGAACCAACGCTTTCTCGATGCGGCGGCCTTTGGTGTGAAGCACCATCAGCACGATGGGATCAGGGTGTATTCGACGCATCCCTACATGGCATTCCGGGCGGAGTTGGACCCCTTCGACAACGAGCGCTACAATCCGCTCTGGGGTCTCACCGATGAGGATGTACAGAACCGCTTCCGGACGGGGGACCTGCTCGTATGGGATTCGCAACTTGGATCCAACGAAGCGGGCATTCCGCTGGACCTTTTGTTGAACGATGGCCGGTTCGCCGTTCTCGAATTGTACGAGCCCTCGGAGGGGAGCCGTGTGTTCGGCGGGCATGTGTATGAGATCTTCCTGCTTGAACGTCGTGATGTGGTGCGCTCGTTCACCGTGGACACATTGATATGGAATGGACAGGTGCGGGAGATCCCGGGTGCGCGGGCGGACACGTTGCCCTGCGCTCAAGTGGCGACAGGACGCTGGTGCCTTGATGGAGGGGAGTTCCCGCTCGAACTCCGAGCGTTGCCCTTGCCGGACGATGGCAGCATTTATGACGAGTTGATCGTGACCGGGAACGCCATCGTTGAGGACGGCGCGCGATTGACACTGGTATTTACGCAACGCTACAATGGTGAGGGTCTGCGCTATGATCCGGAGCAGATCCACAATGGACCATTGAACTTCAGCCGCCGCGTGCCACGTGCTGCGATAGGCACGGAACAAGAGTTGTATTTCTGGAACCTCGGCGGGAAGCCGTTCATCCTGGAAGGGTTCACCGTTCTGCGGAAGCGTTGGACGCAACGACCGGCATGATCGCCGACCGAATATCCGAACTGCGTCGCCGTGACCCGGTCATCTGGATCGGTCTGGCGCTCTTCGCGTTCCATGCCTTCCTCGCAATGCGCTTTTACCTCGAGCGTACTTCCACCTCGGACAGCGCGTTCTTCTCGTTCCTCCTTCTGGATTCTGGAAAGCCCGTGGAAGCCCTGGGTCGATACGGGTCCTGGCTCTCCCAATTGCTACCGCTGTCGCTGATCCACTTGAAGGCTCCGCTGGCCGTTGTGCTCAAGTCCTACTCGTTGAGCTTCGTGCTGCTGGATGTGGTGGTCTTCCTCTTCGTCGCGCTTCGCTTGAAAGATCGTGAGGCGGCCATAGCGCTACCGTTGGTGAAGACCGTAGCGTTCCATTACACGTTCTACTATGGCATTTCGGAGCTCAATCAGGGGCTCTCGCTCATGGTGCTCGTGTGGGCCTTGCTCAAGTGCCAACTGCCACCTAGAGACCGTCGACAATGGCCAGTGGCCGCGATCTTCCTGCTGGTCGTATGGTCCTCGTTCTATCATCAACTGCTGGTCTTTCCATTGGCCTTCGCTCTTGGCCTGGAGTTCCATCGGTCACGGCTGTGGCGCGATCCGAAAGCGTGGACCATGGCGTTCATCCTACTGGCCTGGTTCGCCGTGAGGATCTTGTTCTTCACGCGTTCATCGTACGAAGCGCAGCGCATGCCATCACTGGAGGAGGTGTTCATGCATGGCCGCGCATTGATCGGCTTGGGCAGTACAGCGCATTTGCTCGATGTCTTCCCGAAGTTCAAGGCCTTTCTCTTGCTGATGTTGATCACGATCGGCATCACGATCTGGCGCCGGGCTTTTCTCCAGCTGATCTGGACCTTGCTGTTCTCTGCTGGCTTCCTGGTGTTGGTGCTCATCACGGACCGGGAAGGGCACTCCCCGAACATCTACGAGAACTATTACACGGTGCTGGGCTTCTTCTGGGCGGTGCTCTTTGCACGGATCATCGGGGGAGTAGATCGGCCGGTCGTATGGGTACCGGCGATATGCACGCTGATCCTGATGCTGGGTGGCGTGCAGATCTGGCGCGCGCATGCGTTGCTCACCGCGCATGTGCGTTATGCCATACGCATCACCGACACGCTCCGCGAGCGGGGCACCCACAAGGCCGTGGGTGATCCACGGAACTTCCCTTGGAAGTACGCCTGGGGTGAATGGCCGTTGGCCATGGAGACCGCTCTCGTTTCGGCACGCAATGCGCCTGGCGATGCGTGCAGCGTGTTCATCATTGAAGAGGGCGCCCGGTTCGATAGTGTCATGACGCTGCCCCTCTCCTTCCTCGGCCCGAAGTGGAACCCGATATGGTTCACCACCGATCACTTTCCCAAGGCCCAACTCCGCTTCCCGCGTCAACCCTACATCCGCATGAACACGGTGATGCCGGACAGCGTGGAAGAACAGTTCAGCTCGTCTGATGTGCAGCTATCAGTGTCGGAGCCGGAGATCGATCTGGCACATGATCGCTTCACGGTCGCAGAGGTGCGCATCACGAACCGCTCGCACCATATGTTAGGCTCCATCCTCCAGAATGGATCACCCATGCGCTTGTCCTACCACCTCCTGGCCGCCGATGGAACGACGTTGCTGTGGGAGGGACAACGAACAGAATTGGAGGTGGATCTTCCGCCCGGAGGGAGCCATGTGCACGGCCTGCTCATCGAGCGGCCTGTGGCGCACGGTACGTACCGGCTACAGATCGATCTGGTAACAGAAGGAAAGCGGTGGTGGGGTATCAACACGCCGCTGATCCTGCGGGCAGGCTGGTGAGCATCGACCTGCGGGAATGACCCCGTTGATCGGTTAGAGCAAGGACTTCCACTCCGCGATCAACTTCCTCCAGGTCCAGCCGGGTTCGCTCCAGGCCCATTCATAATCGGATGTCATGCTCATGTTTATGCTCATGAGGAGGAGGAGCAGCAGGGTGAATACGAGGCGAACAGACCAGCGCCAGTGCAATGAGCGCTCCAAGCCCCAGGCCAGTGGGATGGCTAGCAACGCGTAGTATTCCACGAAGCCACGATGACCGAACGCGCCACCAAGCCACCAGCACCACCATGCGGCATAGGTGTACCAGACCAATGTCACCAACACGAGCACTGGGCGCCCCCCGGGCTCTGCAGCTCCGGGGTAAGGCGCTCGGTCGTTCCAGAGATCGTGTGCTCATCCCAGCCCGCGCCGAGCATCACCAGATGGCCGGTCTTCCGGGTTGGAACGAAGTCCATGGGTAGCAGCGTGATGCTGTCCAATTCCTCGCACCAGCCGAGCAAAGGATGCGGGTGGTCGGTCGATGGCCGCGCAAGACCCCAACGGAAGGCGAGCTTGTCGTGGTCGTCGCTCACCACGGTGCGGTTGTCCACCTTGTACTGCCAGGTGAAGAGCCCCGGGTCACGCCAGTCCTTGTAAGCGGGAGCATCGCTGTCCAGGCGGCCGCGCAGCCACGCTTCGGCAATGCCGACGCACAGTGCCAACACGACCATGACCAGCAGTACACGGAACAGGAAGGTTCGCACGCTCATTCCATCGACAATAGTTGCGCCCGGTGTATCACATGCAAGTCTACACTTGGTCGAAAGGTTCGGGGCGCATCGTCACAGCGATGAGATCAACCAAGGAGCGCTTTCAAACAAACATCGCCCACTTTCTGCCACGTCCATTCGGGTCCTTCCCAAGGCCACTGATAGAGATGGCTCATGCGGATATTCAGAAAGGCCAACACCCCGATCCCGACGAACGTCATCTCCTGGAACCTGCGCGGCCTGCGCATCAACCATTCCAACGCCCGGGCCAGTGGCAGGGCGAGGAGAGCGTAGTACTCAACGAACCCTCGATGTCCGAACGAACCGCCGAGCCACCAGCACCACCAACTGGCATAGCTGTACCAAACGAGCGCGCAGATCACCGCGATGGTCCGCGCGTTCGCAGTTCCACGCCGCGCGTGCCAGAGTAACACCATCGTCACCACTGCCATGAGCGGGGTATAGACGAACCAACCGTTCTGGTGGCTCAGCAGAACGTCCATCAGGTGCGGATGCTGCCAGTCGAACCCCTGCCCGTTCAATCCATAGGTGAAGACGAACCACTTCCCCGTGGCATGCTTCCAATAGAGCAGTTGTGGAACCCATGCGACCAATACGAGACCGAGGCCGGCGATCAACCCCAGACGGCATCGTGCGACCCAGCGTAGTCGTTCCTTGATCGCTTCACCCGGACGTGCACCATACAACAAGGGGAAGAGCAGGACCACCGCGTTGAGCGGCCGCACCAAGGTGATCATCCCGGCCAGTGCGATCATCCCGGCCAGGCGGTCGGCACGCGGGCGCTCCACCATCCGCACCGTCAGGTAGTATAGCCAGGCGATGAGCGCGTACGAATAGATGTGCGACATCCCGGGGTCGTACACCACATAGAAGTAGAGGTTGGTCGCGCTGAACAGGACCAGAGGGACGATCAGCGCAACGCGCGATGAATAGTTACGTCGAAGGGCAAGGAAGAGGAACACGGATCCCAGCGCGAGGTAGAACGCCGAAGCCACGAAGCGTGCGTGGACGAACGGAAGCGAATAGCCGTCAACGGGCTGCCCCGACACCCTGGCGACGATGGCTGCGATCCCGAAGAAAGGGGCTTGCATCCATGCGACTCCCGAAGTGAAAACGCTTACACCATTGTGGTATCCCACCATGATCACATGTGGCAGGTTCGCCCATTCGTGCGTTCCCAGCAGGGCGGGCAGGTAGTGGTAGTAGCCCAGCGGGTCGCTCTTGTGGATGAGCACATCGTTGATCCGGTCGGCGTGCGCGAACCGTATCAAGGACACCGCAACGAGGAACAGGAGAATTCCCATTCTCCAGGCCTCCGGGCGCGCGTTGGTCGAACTGGTCATGAGGCGGTCGATCGAGCGTCACGAAGAACGTCATCTTTGGCGCGCGATGAACGGCGGATCAACAGCGGCTTTGGGCATCTGGTGGATGGCGCTTGCCGGCGTTGCGGTCGTTGTGCGTCTGCTCTCGCCGGGCATTCTGGAGGGGGGCGATGGCGTGCAGCATTTCCAGATCGCGTACTACGCATGGAAACACCCGGAATTGCTCCTGCACCACTGGGGCAAGCCGCTCTTCACGCTCTTCGCCTCACCGTTCGCGCAATTGGGCCATTGGGGCATGACCCTCTTCAACGCCCTGTGCTTTGTGGTCACGTGCTGGGCTGCGGATGGCCTGCTGCGCCGTGCTGGCATGGTGGCGCGCTGGCTCTTCGCACCGGCACTGCTTCTTGTTCCGGTCTATGGCACCATGGTGCTGGCCGGGATGACCGAGGTGTTCTTCGCCATGCTGGCGTTGCTCGTGTTGCGTGCGCTGTTCAATGAGCGTTACGTCGCCGCCATGATCATCGTCTCGTTCATGCCCTTCGCACGGCCGGAGTACATCGCCTTCGCCCCGTTCGCCATGGGCTGCGTGGTGTGGAAGCGGCATTGGCGCGCATTGCCATTTGTGCTGACCGGACATGTGGTGTACGGGATCATTGGCGGGATCGTGTTCGGTGATGCGTTGTGGGCCTTCCACCATGATCCCTACCAGGGTGCGGATGGCATTTATGGCCGAGGTCCGCTTTCCCATTTCAGCGACCATCTCCAGAACATCTATGGTGCACCGTTCCCCTGGGTCCTCGGCATCGCCTTGGTCGCGGGCTGTTTTCTATGGACTAGGCAGCGTGATGACCGGCCCATGCTGGTCTCTCTTCTCGTGCTGGCCGTGCTGCCTTCGCTCGCCATTCTTGTGGTGCACTCGGTGCTTTGGTGGCAGGGTTGGAAGGGCTCGCTCGGCTTGTTCCGGGTATTGGCCACCACGGCCCCTTTGTTGGTGCTGGCCGCTCTATGGCCAGCCGTCCGCGTGGGCGGTGTTCTTCTGCGCACCACAGTTGGCCGTGCTGTAGCGTTGCTGATCGGCGGCGGGCTTTACATGCATTGGGCAGTCGCCTCGTTCCTCTTCGAGCAACCGCTGCCCGTGGTCCCGTTCACCTATGACCGGTTCATACGGAACGTGGGTGAACATGTTGGAAGGATCAAAGGGCAGTACACCCGGGTGGTCTTTTACCACCCCCAAGTGGCTTATTATGCGGTCGTGGATCCATACAACGCGACACAGGTTAAGCAAGGATCGGGGCCGGATGCATCACGCGCTGGCCATGGTCTTGAACCGGGTGACCTGTTGGTTTGGGATGCGCATTTCGGACCGAACGAAGGGCATACCCCCCTGGAAGGGTTGTTGGCGGATCCGGAACTTGAGCTCCTCGAAATGATGATCCCGGATGAAGGGATCAAGGTGCTCGGTGGTCGACCGTTCGAAGCGTATCTGTTCACCCGCCGACCCGCGCACCGCAGGGAGGAGCATGCGACCCTGGCCTATCCCGATACCGGGCTCCCGTTCGCTTTGCCTCACCGATTGGACACACTGCCCTGCGCGAACGATGGGCCGGGCTGGTGTTTTGGGGGTGGTGAGTTTCCCCTGGAACTATCGGGCTTCCCGTTGCATGCGCCCGATCTGCTGTATGTGGACATCACCGTAAGTGGCCAGGTGGCTTGGAATGGGGATGTCGCCGGGAACGCTGAACTGGTGTTCGCAGAAGAGAACAGTGCTGGAAGGATGATGTATTGGGCTGAGCCGCTGCGTAACGGCGGGTTCAGTTATCGGTACCGCATTCCTATGCGCGGCAGTGATGAGCGCAACAAAGTGTACGTGTGGAACCGGTCCGGCCTAGAGTTCCGGCTCACGGACTTCCGGGTGGAGTCCACGCGCGTTTTCCGCGGGCAATGATCCTTGCAGATCGGATCGTGCCCATACGAAGCACGAGCACCTCTCATTCGATGATCACCTCCAATACTTCGCCCACAAGGTCCTTGGAGGGGAAGGGGATGAGGCCCTGACAGTAAGGGGTCCCAGGCCACCAGCGCGTATTGTGATATTCCTGCGTTACGATCAGGCGCATTTGCACGTTGCTGATCTCGGTGATCGAGCGATCCATGTAGCCCACCACGCGCATGTGATCAAGATCCGGCCCGATGCGCCAGGTGATCCCTTCCGGTCGCCAGTCGATCTCGAACCAGTAGTGATCACCGCCGAAAAGTTCCTTGTCGGATGCTTCGGTCTTCTGGGTAAGCGCGCGGTAGTTCTCGCTCCAGCGATGGTTTACAAAAATGTGGCCGTCCTTTTCCAGCGGCTGGCAGCCCGTTCCGAAGCGTTCCGGAGCAGGGCAGGCCATGTCCCAATTGGTACACGCCACGGTGATCATGCCCGCACGATCCGTGCGCGCATCGCTGGTGCTGTATGTCCATGCGTTGCGTTCCTCCGGCAACGGCAGTTGTTGCGGAAAACCCGGCGGGAAATTCTTCTCAGGGC
>Ga0105046_10000469_pt1 | contig 56207 bp, 47 predicted proteins | sample MAT03_FD_78385 | JGI IMG/M metagenome (GOLD analysis project Ga0105046, IMG submission 78385) | Freshwater microbial communities from Lake Fryxell liftoff mats and glacier meltwater in Antarctica - MAT-03 (megahit assembly) | ecosystem: Environmental > Aquatic > Freshwater > Ice > Liftoff... | reverse complement strand
CATGCGAGATGGCTCGCTGGAAGAGGGAGCTTCGGCGTGATGCGTTTGTACGCTGTCCCCTTGTTTGCGTTGGCGTTTTTGCTGGGAGCAGCGGTGCATGCCCAGGATGCGCCTGCGCCTGCGCCTGCGCCTGTTGCCGAGCCCGCCGCAGCCGCAGAACCCATCGCGGCACCGGATGCACCACCTGATGCGGCACCGGATGCAGCAGGCGCGGCGGCAGCCAAGGCCGCAGCGGATATCCAACTTGAAGTCGCCCGCGTGAAGTTTCGCGGAAATCGCAAGGTCGAAGACGACGCCATCCGCGTGAACATGCGGACGGTTCCCGGAATCTTGTTGAACCAGGATGTGTTGCGCGACGACGTGCGTGCCATCTGGCGCATGGGATTTTTCGAGGACATCCGGGTCGAGACCGCGAGCACTGCAGAGGGCACGATCGTGACCTTTGTGCTGAAGGAGAAACCCTCGATTCGCAAGATCTACGTTTCAGGCCACGACGAAGTGGGTTTGACGAAGATCAACGAGGTGCTCGACCTCAAGCTTGAGGAGATCCTCGATCGCGCCAAGGTTAAAAAGAACGCCTCGAAGATTCGCGATAAATACATCGAGCGCGGCTTCTACATGGCCGAGGTGAACCACGAAATCAAGAACACCGACGACGGTCAGGTGGATCTCTACTTCCGCATCCGCGAGAACATCAAGGTCACCGTTAGTCGCATCAACTTCGTTGGCAACAAGGGTCAAACCGACGCCGATCTGCGCAGCGTCATGATGACCTCCGAGGGCGATTTGCTCTCGTTCATGTCTTCGTCAGGTACCTACCGCGAAGAAGTCTTTCAGCGGGATCTGCTCCTCATTCAAGGACAGTATTTCGATCACGGTTACATCGAGGTCAAGGTTGGCGAACCGCTGATGGAACTGTCGCCTGACAGGCAGTCGTTGTTCATCACGATTCCGATCGAAGAGGGCAAGCAGTACCGCATCGGGAAACTCAAAGTCTCGGGCGATCTGCTTGAGCCACCTCAGTTCTACATCGAGCGTCTGTCGGCTCGCCCAGGCGATCTGTTCAACCGTTCGCACCTGTCGCAAGATCGAACCTCTATCGAAGAGTCGTTCAAGGATGCGGGTTACGCTTACGTTGGTGTCGTGCCGCTCACCGACAAGGACGACACAACCCGAATCGTCGATGTGAACTTCGAGATTCAAAAGGGCAGCAAGGTCTACTTCGAGCGCATCAACGTTCACGGCAACAGCAAGACGCGCGACAAGGTGATCCGTCGCGAAATGCGCGTCGTCGAAGGGGAGATGTATAACCAGACCAACCTGGATCTATCCAAGCGCCGCATCAACCAGCTTGGCTTCTTCGATCGCGTGGATATCTCGACCAAGCGAGGTGCAACCGACGACGCGATGGAAGTGAACGTCGAGGTCTCGGAACGTCAGACAGGTGCCTTCCAAATTGGCGCCGGCTTCTCGTCGGTCGAATCGTTCATCCTGCAGGCTCAGATCTCCCAAAACAACCTGCTCGGCCGTGGTCAGATGTTGACCTTGCAAGCCCAGCTTTCGGGCTTGCGTCGACTCTTCATGTTGCAGTTCCAGGATTCGTACTTCCTGGATACGCGCTGGACCTTCGGCTTCAACCTCTTCAACCAACGCCGCTTTTTCTTTTCGTTCATTCGCGACGCGGTCGGTGGTTCGTTGACCTGGGGTTATATGTTGTCGGACTGGGCGCGTCTGTTCCTGACCTACACGGCCGAAGACGTTGAGGTCTCTACCAGCGCGCGAGGTTCGCTCTTTGCGGCGGGGTTGCGCAATCCGCTACCGCAAGGATCGCTGGCAAACTTGTTGCGCAGTGGGCTTACCTCGTCTTGGCGTGTTTCGTTGCAACACGATACCCGCGACAACCGCATGTTCACCCACGACGGTTGGTTCAACACAATCTCGGCCGAGTTCGCCGAGCCAGCTTTCTTCTCGCAGAACACCTTCACGCGCTACGAAGCGGAGACTCGCTTCTTCTATCCGATCTGGGGTCCATTCGTACTGCGCAGCCGCCTTGGAACGGGGTTGATCTCCAGCCGTTCACCGCAGGGCGTTCCCATCTTCGAGCGCTACTTCGTTGGCGGTATTTTCGATGTCCGCGGTTTCTCGCCACGCTCACTGGGTCCGCGCATCCGCGCACCGAACGATCAGGCCCCGGATGCGGGTCTGGGCAGCTTCGTCGTCGGGGGTAACTTGCAGGTCATCGGCAACCTCGAAATCGAGTTCCCGATCATCCCCAAGGTGGACATCCGCGGCGTCATTTTCGCGGACATGGGCAACGCATTCAACCTGGAAGATCAGTACTGCCGCCTGCGGCCTCCCTCGGCCCACCTGTCCCAGGATCCCTGCAACGTCATCTTCCCGCTTGGCAGCCTGCGTTCAAGCTGGGGCTTTGGGTTCCGCTGGTTTTCACCCATCGGCCCCCTCCGGTTCGAGTGGGGTATACCCACGAATCCATTGCCTGGAGAACGTCCCCTCGTCTTTGAGTTTACGATCGGGAATTTCTTCTGATACAAAACCGTCTCTATTACGTAGCCCCCTTCGACCCCACCCCCCGAGGACCCATGAAGCTCACCAATCTGGCCCGACTTGTCATTTTGACCATCCCCGCGTTTGGTCTGTTTGCAGCAACGGCTTCGGTTGCGCAGGCCGAAGCAAAGATCGGCTATGTCGATTTGCAGCGTGCCCTGAACGAAACCGAAGATGGTCGTCGCGCCAAGGCTCAGCTCAAGACGATTTTTGACCGCAAACAAAAAGAGCTGGATGAGCGTTCAACGGCCCTCAAGGCCAAGATCGAAGATCTCAACAAAAAGCGCACGCTCTTGCCGGAAGAAACCCGCCTCAAGAAAGAAGGCGAGTTGAGCGAGGAGATGAAAGAGGTTCAGGAAACCTATATGCGCCACCAGAAGGATCTGGGTGAGCAAGAGCAAAAGGCGACTGGCGTCATCCTCGAACGCATGCAGCGAATCATCTCGGAAATAGCGGTCTCCGAGGATCTCGCCATCGTTCTCGACAAGAACCAGGCCGGCATCATCTTTGGTCGCACGGAATTCGATCTGACCTCCCAGTTGATTCGGCGATACAACGCACTCAAGCCCGAGCAGAAGGGCGCAGCGTCGGCAGCTCCGGGCCCGAAGGTTCCGACGGCTCCAAAGAAAAAGTAATTGAGACATTGGTTCTTTCTCGCAGCTTGAAACGGAGCCCACGATGGAAATGGACATTCGCGCGATCGAAGCGGTGTTGCCGCACCGATACCCGTTCTTGTTGGTTGACCGGGTAGACGAGATCACCTCCGATCGCATCGTGGCTCGCAAGATGGTGAGTCGAAACGAACCCCATTTTGAGGGACACTATCCCGGCTTTCCGGTGATGCCCGGTGTGCTCATTGTCGAGGCGCTCGCACAGACGGGCGCCCTGATGGCGGCGAAAGAGGGCGTTCTCATTCCGGGCAAGTCCGTGCTGCTGTTGATGGCGATCGACAAGGTGAAATTTCGCCGCGCGGTCGTTCCGGGTGATCAGTTGACGCTTACGGTTGTGGCTCTGCGCAAGGGCGCCGCGATCTGGAAACTTCGGGGTGAGGCATCGGTCGATGGTGAGTTGGCCGCCGAAGCTGAATTCCTGGCGTCGATTCGCCCCAAGGATGCGTGACCGTTTGCGAGCGGCGCACACGGGGTTAGCGCTGCTCGTAATCGCGCTCGCATCGGGTGCGGCCTGCAAGGATCGCGCTTCGGTGTTGGGTCCGCGCGGTGATGCGGGAGCGGTTGTGGTGTTGTCGTCCGCTGCGCTCGGTCCGGCACCAGATCAGATCGAGGTTGAGCCCAACGATGACTTGAAGACAGCGACGCCTGTTGTGATGGGCGCGCAACCGATTGTGCTGGGCGGGATACTGTCGGTGACAGCGGGGAAGGTGGACAGGGATCGCTTTTCGCTGAGACTGCCTCCGGTGGAAAGCGGCGATGCGATGGGACCTTCACGTCGTTTGCGCGTCGAGTTGTTGGTGTTGCCGACGCCGGGTGTTGATCTTCCCGAGATGTCTCTCGTTGCAATTCGAGGCCTCAAGGCCGTTCTTTCGGTACCAACAACCATTCCTCCGGAAGGCGAGCCGCCGACATCGGTGGTGATACCGAATCTTGGCGCGGATGAATCGCCACTGGATCTGGCCGTTTCGTTTCGCGACAAGGTCTTTCCGGAAACCGATCGCCAGATCGCGTATCGCCTGCGGATCGAACCGGGAATAGTCGCGGCGGGTGTCGAGCGTGAGCCGAACGCGAGGCCTGCCGAGGCAACGCCAATGGTTGCTGAATCACTGACGATGGAGATGAGTGGTTGGCTCGGCTGGGCGGGGGATATCGATTATTTTGTGCTACCAAAGGCGGTGCTGAACGGTGCGCCCGCCGTGGATGTCGAGGTTGAATTGCCCACTGACGTGCAGGCAACTGTCGCGGTATTTTCGAGCGACGGCGAGCAACTTGGAATCTCCCCCACGGGGTCGCGGCGGTTGGTTCTATCTGGGTCCCCCGTGGGCACAGGTGAGACGGTGCTGTTGCAGGTCAGGGGCAGACGCAGGTTCTCCACCACGGAGCCGTATGTGCTACTGGTGAGGCCGGCAAGTGCCGTATCGGTGCCGGTGGATGGCGGGCCCGCAAAAAATCGTTAGACCCGCCTGGCCTTTTTGTGATATTTTTTCGCCCATCATGGGCGTTAATCGGGTTGCATTGTCGTTTTCGATGGCCTTGATCGTGACACTGGGTTCGGGATGCGAGGATCCGAACGCTCCCACCGGGGCGGACGGTTCCACTTCGGAGATGAATGAAAAATCCGATGCGAACATGCGTGGCGCGATCGATGCGGGTCCAACGTCTGCGACATCCCCGTGTGACACCGTGCAGTGCGGCCCCAACGGGTGGTGCAGGCTAACGCTCGACAACAAACCCCTCTGTCTCTGTAACGCAGTCGGCAGTTCGTACTCTGGGGTTGAATGTTCGCAAGAGTGCACCCGCGTCACGGAGCAGTTCGTGCTTGACAGCAAGTCTCATAACGTGACGTTCAACGCGACCTATGATGGCAAGCCTGTGCCGCCCCGACGCGATGGCAAGAAGATTCAGATAGAGATTGCCTCGAGCGATGCAACCCGGACGGGTGGGCGATCCTACTATCTCGAGGACGGTGTTTCCGCATCGATTGGCGAGGGTAATTATTACGTACGTTGGAGGGGTAAATCGAATCAGACCGATCAACTCGTCGGCCCTGAATCCTACGACGAGGCTCCGTGGTTCGATCGTGACTATGGAATACTGATCGTCCGCGGTGACACGACCTTTGGCATCGACTTTCCGAAGCTCGTTCGCGTCAAGGGCAAGATTGAATACCCGTACTCATGGCCGAATATGCAAAAGCGACTCAAGGGACCTTCGGGCAACCTCGATCTCATGCCGGAAGGATCTTCCGTTGGTGCCCCATCCAATTTTCACGAGGGCGACGGTTCCTTTGACGTCCGGTTGCCTCCAGGAACCTATAACCTGGCACTCAGGAACGAAGGAGGAGGAGGCTGGCCCCTGGTTCCCAATGCACTTGTTGTGAAGCCAACAGAATCGGATGTCGAGAGCTTGATTCGCGTCCCAACAGCCAAGGTAACAGTCAACGTCAATGTGAATGGTGAGCCTTTGCGATGCGATCTGAACTGTTCTTCGATCATGCTGAACGGCAGTTCTCTTGCCTTGTTTCCACGGCAGGTTGCAGTCGGTCGATTCGAGTTTATCGCTCCCGCTGGCCGATACCAAGTCGAATTTTCCCCAAGAGTTTCGCAGTATCCGTTCGCGGGTAGCGCAAGGAACATACTTGGAACAATCGCGGTGCCCGGGAATGCAGACGTGAGTTACGACGTGCAGTACGTGAAGTTGGCGGGTGAGGTCAAGGTTGATGGTGTAGCGGCTGGCCAAACCTCCGACTTACGCTTCAGGACGGTCGTGGATGGATTCCGCGTCGACAATGCCATTGACCAAACTTTCACCGCATATGCCATTGCTGGAATACCGATCCGCTTTCAAGTCAGCATGTCGAACGGAGCAAAAGGGAGCTATTCTTTCGAACCGCGTGTTTTCCAGGTCGGCGATGACAAGGTGACCCTCGACATCGTCAAGGTAAGAGCGAAGGTGTCGGTTGCGTACGCACCAGCGAATCTGATGTGGCCAAGCCCGAGACAAAATGGGAGCAACATGTTCGCCGTGACCATCGTGCCTGCGTGGTTTGGCAATCCCGATTCGCCGGCGTGGGGACCCGCGCAGCCGACACCGTTTGACGACTTTATTCCCGCCGGACCCCACTGGATCGGCTACCAGTTCGGCGACTACGGATGGTATCCGGTGGAAAAGGTTACCCTCGACGCGGCGACGCCGACATATTCGGGAACCGTAAACTTGGTCGAACTCAATGCCCGTGTCACCGTTGACGGAAAGCCGATTCCCATTCCGGAGTTCGGTGGAGACAATCCCAACGTTCGATTGATTCGCAAAGGCACAAATTTCCAGACCGCTGTACGAACATCTGCGACCGGCGAGATTAAAGTTCCCCTTCCGTTCGGAGACTATTTCGTATTCGTCGAAGATCGTGGGATGGTTGGCTGTATCACGATTGGAGCAAAGCCATGATCGTGCGGAAATTGGTTTGCGTATTGCTATTGTTCGCTGCCTGTGAGGGCTCGGGTTCGCCAACAGGCGGCAGTGCCGGTGGCGTGGCCGGATCGGATCAACCCAGCCTTGGTGGAAGTGAAGCAGGGGGCTCCGGGGGAGCCGGCAATACGTCGATCGATCTTGGGGATAGCGCTTCCGCGGAATATGTACCCGCAATGACGACTTGTTCGGAGGATCTTCTGAAGACGATCTCTGGCTTCAAGATATCCGCTATTGATTCCAACTTTGGCGATGTGTCTGTGTTTGGATCCAAAGATATCGAGTTCAAGGTTGAAAATGTTGGTTCGGTTGCCGGCGAGCGTCCGTCGGTCGAAATCGTGACGGGAAGCCGCCTCGGATATTCTGTACCCTTCCGCAATACCATCCAGTCAGAGTGCCCAAATCTGATCCAACCCGCTTCGTCGTGTACGCATTCAATTTCATTTGCACCCAAAAGTCAGGGCGTTGCGGGGGGGGTGCTCCGTTTCACGTCCGTAGACGGCGCTTCGGTCGATTTCGAGTTGTGTGGCGTCGGAATAGAGCCGTACCAATTGGAGCTCGTCACAGATAGAAAGCGCGTCGATATGGGAATGTATAACGTCCCTTCGATGATGCAGGGCTTTCAACTGTCTACCCCAAGAAAAGCCGGCGCAGCGCCAAACTCGGGTCGATTGACATTTGACGTCACTGGGCCGATCAGCATCGACCGCAGTTGTGAAAAAGACATTGATCCCGGAACCAGCGGTTGTTGGGTGAAAGTTTATGCGAATCCAGAGAATTTCGGTCCCTTCGAAGGGGCCGTCAGGGTGACAGCAGAGAGGGCATCTCCGGTTGAAGTTTCAGTCGTCGGCCACGCCTTGCTGAAGCCATCACTGTAGCGCGACAATCCCCACAAACTCCGGGTTCTGATCATGCCACCAGCGTATTGGTTCGAGGCAGAGGTCAGTGTTCCGTCGGCGGCATGGCAGCATTGACCTTGTATGACGAAATGCTGTTGTGACCGCGAATGGACGCGAAGACCAGTGTGCCATCGGGACTGAGTAGAATATGCGCGCCGCTGCCACCGTTTGTTGGGTCTCGCATTAATTTCGTGAGGTGGTTCTCATCGGAATCCGTGATGGCGTGGTAGGGAAATCCAGAATTCAGAGTGACTGTGCTGCGAAACGGCACGCGGGCTGAAAGCGGGATATATTTTGCAGAGCGCGGAAACCGGAAAGCCCCCGGTCTGCACGAGATTGCGCAAACCCAAGGCCCTGAACGGCTGGTCTGTTTTCTGACTGTTCGTTTACCCGCGCTGCGATCCAGTTGGAAAGAGGGCTTACGAAACCTCTGGCAAAGCGGCCTGAACGTGGTCTGGGTTGACGGTTTTGGACTTGGCGACGGCGGCGGCCATGAGGGCGTGATGAGCGAGGGAATTGACTTTACGTGGCAGCGACTGGGTCGCCTGAAAAAGGGCTTCTTCCGCGGCAGGCTCGAAGACGGGGAGGTCGGTACCCCCCTTGCGCATGTGGTGGGAGAGGTAGGGACCAAGCTCGGCCCGAAGAAGTCCTGATACGTGATACCGTACCACAATACGCTGCGGCAGCGATTCGTACGCGCCCATGGGAAGTCGCCTGCGCAGCTCGGCCTGGCCGATGAAGTTGCCGTAATTTCGGGCGAGGGGACGCTGCTCGGCAGTGCGCCACCGGCAACCCGACGTTTGGTGTCGACGGGGGCGGCGGTGGGAACCAGCGAGAAGCTGGTGCTACAGATCAAGGCAACGCGACGATTTTCCGCGACGGAGCCCTGTGTGCTACAGATACGTCCGTCGAGCGCAGTGGCGGCTCCGGTGGACGCCGGCGGCCGCTAGGGCAGCGCCACGATCCCCACGAACGCCGGGCTTTTGGCAACGGCCGTCGGTTGACCCTTGACGGTCATGCTGCCATCGGCGCCGACCTGTAACACGATGACGTTGCCGCTGTCTTGATTGGCGACGATCAAATACTTCCCCGTGGGGTCAATGCCAAAATCGCGGGGCGTCTTGATCGTACCTCCCGCCGTTTGGTTCGAGGCATAGGTTAACGTTCCGTCGGCAGGATTGACCGTGTAGGACGTGATGCTGTTGTGACCGCGAATCGACGCGAAGACCAGCGTGCCATCCGGACTGACCAGAATGTGTGCACCGCTGCCACCGTTGAAGGTGGTGTTTGGCGGCAGGCCACTTTGGGTCTTGGGATTGGAGAGCTTTCCGGTGGCCGGATCTAAAGCCAGTGACGAGACCGTCTTTGCGGTCTCATTGATCGTGTAGGCAACATTCAGCGCCGGGTGGAACGCCATGTGTCGAGGACCGGCACCGCCCGGGAAGCCATCGGCCTGACCATTGGCCGTGAGCAATCCCGCTGCATCCACCTTGTATTGAAATACCGTATTCGCACTGACGTTGCAGACGAACACATACTGACCACTGCGATCGGTCGTGATGTGGTGTGACTTGTCGTTGGCCGGACGCTTGACGTCGGCAGGAGGGGAAACCACGCCGCCAGTATTGTTAACCTTGACCGTTGCCACATGGCCGCTGAGGTAGTGGGCCACCAGCACCAGTTTGCCACCCGGATGAACCGAAAGATGCGGCGAGCCGTCGCCTCCAGCGGGTGCTTCGTTGATCTTGGTGAGACCACCGTTGGTTGCGTTGATCGTGAAAGCGACGACCTTGCTGTTCGGGCCATCCTGTTCGTTGATGGCGTACAGATACTTTTTATCGGGCGATACGGCCAGGTAAGTCGGACTTCCGACCGTGCTTGGAACGGTTGCGACCGAGGCGAGTGCGCCCGTTGCAAGGTTCAAACGCAGCACAGTGATGGCGGCGTCGTAGCCGCTGACATAGACGTACGGATCTACCGGAGTGCCGGCTGTGCCACCTGTTGCTGTAATAACGGTTCCGCCAATGCCACCCAGACCAGCATCGTTGAACATCGGTTGGCCTCCCGTGGTCGTACCACCGGTTGACACGCCGCCGGTATTGTTCGTGCCGCCCGTTGCGACGCCGTCGCCGGTCCCGCCACCCTGTCCGCCGGGTTGTTTTCCGCCTTCGGTGCAGGCCAAACCAAGCAGGAGAAGGGCTCCCATTAAACTTCGGAGGGGTTCCATGGGTGAACCATAGCCCGTACGCGGGTCCCCGGGGTAAGCGGCGGATCCCGGGGCGCGTGTGTTTTCACACTTGACTATAGGCGTTACGGACATTACGTAAACGTTTGGGTCGAAATCCTCTCAGACGCCTGGTCGCGGTAACGAATGCGTCATGCCCCTTCACCTCCCAAGCGGGTTTTATTGTTTTTGAACACGTTGTCGTTCAGGACCTCGGAGCGGAAGTATAGGCGCGATTTACCGCCAAACACTCTAGCCCGGTCCCTTCGATTCACGCTTGCGGGGCCACTTGCATTAAGCCTCTACAGATAGTAACTCGTGCCAAACGAGGCCCAATCGCAATCCGAATTCGCCGCCATGCTCGGGCGATGAAACCAAACCGGAGCATCGGGAACGCCCAGTTCCAGATCGTCTGCGAAAAAGTGAGCCCGGCGAGAAGTCCAAGTTCCAGAGAAAAGGCATTTCCCGGCACCATCGTTGCTGCAGGTTCGTCCTGGGGTGGGGCCTCTGCGCGATACGGGTCGAACCTCGCAAATAAACCGGCAACATCCCACGGTTGTTGCCGAGAACCGTGGCATCGGAAGCACAGTACCGACTCACTACATCCAGGAAATCCACCATGCAAATCAATTCAAGCGCCCAATTTCCCCAACTATCCTCGTTCAACAATTCTGTTCGTCGGGATACCGGCCCGAACAACATTGTTTCACCGTCGAGTACATCCGACGCGGATCGGGTCGAAAATCTGGGGACAAGCGTCGTGGGCAATCGGCCAACCTCGGACAGATCTCCAGCGCCCCATGCATCCTGGGGATTGGTCGGGCGCTGGGCCGCAAGATTGATTGGAGACATGTTGGCGGCCGAAGGCGTAAGTGCTGGCGCCCAGGGACTCGGTCAACTCGGACGCTCATTGGCAAACGGTGCAAATCAGGCAATCGGAAACCATATGGCGCGCCTGCGATCAGCAATGACCGGTAAATAACAACGGAGATCGGACGTCACGATGCGTATTTTCGACATACTTCCCCGCAACGCCGATGGTTGGGAGCCCTCGGGGCCAGGGTTACCGTGGGGCTCGGGTTTGTCCGTTGCGGCTCGTACCGTAGGGTTCATCCTCCTGTTCGCGTTCGCCCTTGAGCTTCCGACATTCGTCGCGCTCCCCCTGAATGTCTTGCTGCTTTTGTTGTGTGTCCGCGCCACCCTCTTGCTGGACACGGACGAGGCCGAGCTACGCCAGGAGCGATGGAAACGACTCCGGCTCCACCGACCACGCGGCACCCCAACACAGTGGCTGAAGGCAGCTTTGGCATTTATCGTGGGCTCCGTTGCCACATCTCTGGCCACGATTTGTGTCACAGGGCCGCCGACCAGCGAGAACGCGCTTTTGGAAAAACTGTTTGTTCGGCCAGAAGGGGTACTTCTGTTGGTGGCCGCTGCCGGACTGTTGCACCCCTTTTTCGAGGAAGTGATCTTCAGAGGCTGGGCCTACCGCGTGCTCTCTCGATGGGGTGGGAAAAAACTCGCGTTTATTTTGTCGGCAACGTTTTGGGCGTTGGCACATTTTGAACTTGCGCGGGTTCCCGACCTGCTGCTTAGCGCCGCCGCCCTCCACCTTGCGATGAGTGCAACCGGATCAATTTGGAGCTGTGTTGCGCTTCACGCCGCATTGAACACTTCGGCGATAATTGCAGGATATTTGTTCGCCGATTCGGCGGGCGGCGAACCACCACACTCGCTGCACGCCTTGCCCGTTTACATTGCGATTGGTGCTGGTTGCGGTGTCCTTTTCGTCTGGCAAATGCGGCGAATCGCAATAACGAAAACCGCTGACGATCCGTCTGGCGAACTGCCGACCGCTTCTCAAATCGCCCCTCCAGTGCCACGCCACCAGGCAAACCGGTCGCCTACTGCGGACAACCCCACCTAAGGCGCCACGAAAAACCCGCGGATCCCCACTCTCGCGGTTTGCATCATCCCCGCCGTGGGGGGGGCCGGGGGGCGAAAAGCTGTCATAAGGATTATTATCGGACAGGAATCCGGGACCCGAGGGGGAGGAGCTGCCATGACCTCATTGGCCAACGTGATGGAACGGATTCAGGATTGGTATCGAAGGCAATGTGACGGCGACTGGGAACATTCGTACGTTGTCAAGATTGAAACTCTGGACAACCCTGGCTGGTAACGATCGACCTTTCACTGACTGGGAGCACCTAACGGAGGCTCGAAAGATAGTAGAGCGTTCCGAGACGGACTGGGTTCAAACCGAAATCAGCTCGAGAAAGTTCATCGGGTGCGGGGGCCCAGGGAATCTTGAGGAAGTGCTAGCTCTGTTCCTGGAGGAAGTGACGTGATGCCACAAGAGGTGGGATGGCGGCGGTGCGTACCGGCCAGGCAGCGATCAAAAGCCTCCCCTTGCCTCCGTTCGGCGGCGATATTGACGTTGGTATAGATCTGGATTCTGCGCTGCGGTTCCGTTTACAAAGGTATAGTTCCGCGCATCGCCGGGCTGAACAAGCTTGCTGCATACACGCCGGATCGGACACAACGATCATATGCAAAGACACACACTATTCAGTGCGACAGCCGTCGCGATGCTCCTGATTGCATGTACTTCATCGTCTGACAGCCGGAACGGCGGCGGCGGCGAAGCGGGCGGAGGCGAAACCGGTGCCGGCGGCGCCACTGCGGGTGGCAAGGGTGGTACGAATGCGCGCGGCGGCAGCGGCGGCTCGACCGCCAAGGGTGGAACGGGTGGTACCTTAAACGGCGACACCAGTGCAGGCGGAACCGGAGGAACCGCAACGGGTGGAACCGGAACCGGAGGAACCGCAACGGGTGGAACCGGAACCGGCGGAACTGCGACGGGCGGAACGGCTGCGGGTGGCACGGGAGGATCCGCGGCAGGAGGAACCGGCGGTACGTCCGTGGCGTCGAACAAGATCACCTACACCTTCGAATCGACCGCGGAGGGCTGGGCGATGTCCCTTGGCTCAAAGGGAATAGGATTGCCCGATCCGGTTCAGGTTCCCCTCGAGGGACGAATCGGAACCGGAGCGTTGGAGTACGTTGTGGACCCGTCTGTCGGCACGACATTCTACGTCGGCGTCGAAGGCACCTACGTTGTTCGGCCCGTGACACGGATCACCTACTACCTTTACCTGCCGGTGGGTCACGGTGTGGCGCATGTCGAGGCCTTCATGCTCGGCTTCGGTGATCCGCAAGGACGCAAGTGGGAGTCGGTGAACCAGGGGAAGTTCCCGTTCGTTCCCGGCGGTTGGACCAAGTTCGTTCAGAATTTTGCGACGCCGTATCCCGTGGGCTCATTCGGTCACGCGGTCGGTTTCATGTTGGTCTCCGACACGATCTGGAAGGGCTCCGTCTACATCGACGATATCGAAATCGAAATGGTCCCCGCACTTTGATGAGGAACAAGCCAATGAAAAAATTTAACAAACAGTCAACAGCGTCGTTCGGTGGTCTCTTCGTCGCGATGGCGTTCGCGGCTTGCACTCAAGGTTCAGGTGGTGGCGGCGGAGGCGAGGGTGGCGGCGGAGGCGATGGCGGCGCCGCGAGTACCGGAGGTTCTGGTGGAACTTCAAAATCTGGTGGCACAGCCGGTGGTTCAGGCGGAAGCGCTGCGACGGGTGGAACGGCCGCAGGCGGAACCGGTGGTGGCACGGGAGGCGTGACCGCGACAGGCGGGACACCGGCCGTTGCCTGCACACCCAAGTTTATAGGGATCGTGCGCGACTTCACGGACAAACATCCGGACTTCCAGGGCATCGATTCTCCGGATTGTGTCAGCAATCCGGGATCGTGCTCGGCCGTCATGACGGGCGCCATCAAGGACACGCTCGACGCCGATGGAAGGCCCGTGCTCGCCAGCGCAACCGCACTCAAGGATGCCGACGGTTATACGATCTACCATGGCGCCTCGGCATTCGCGCAGTGGTTCAGGAACACCGATGGTGTGAACAAGGCGATGCAAGTCGAGCTGCCATTCATCGATCGAACGGCGATGCTCAAGTCGTTCGGAACGGATCCATTCTTTCCGATAGACGGCATGTTGTTTGGCAACGCTGACCTCGTGGCGAATCCCGCCTCGGATCCGACCTTGCAAATGGGCGACATGGAGCACAACCAGCTCTTCACGCTCGAGCTACACGCCGCGATCCAATACGACGCCAATCAAAATCACATCATCATCTCCGAGAGCGACGACGACTCGTGGATCTTCATCAACGGAAAGCTCGTGCTGGACAACGGTGGCATGCACTCGTTGACCCCGGCCAGCGTCTCGTTGAAAGAAGTCGGACCGATGTTGGGCCTAGAATCTGGCAAGTCTTACCCGATCGCGTTCTTCTTCGCCGATCGCAAGTTGATTGGCGCGAGTTATCGCGTGAGCACGAACGCCAAGTTTACCAACTGTGAAGCCATCTTGCCAAAGACGCCCTGATGTTGATGCGTCGGTTGCCCACCCGCGCCCGAGATAGAAGGTCAAGGAGCAGTACAATGACGAAGCCTGGTTTACGCAATGGTTTGTATGTGTCGCTGTGTTTTTTCGCTGTTCTCGGTGCCGCTTGCTCGGGCACGGTTTCCGGAGACGATGGAACGGATGAGGGTGGGGCCCGAGGAAGCACGCGAAAGGGAGGAAAAAGCGGAACCGCCAAGCAGGGCGGCTCGGGCGGAAATGCCGAGGTATCGTGTGACGAAACGTTTGCGGTAAAGACCACCACGTCGCGATTGACGGCCACCCAATACGCCAACAGCATCGCGGCGCTCGCCCGCGTCACGCCAAGCTCGATTTCCACCTTGCCCACCTCCGTCGTCCTTGCGGGTAGTTTGTTCTCGAACAACATCGACTCGCTCGAGATTTCGCTCGATCTCGTCAATCGTCTTGGCGGGAACGCCGAGGTGGCTGCCACTGGCATCAGCGTTCTGTCGGTTGCTCCGTGCTCGGCGATCGATACAACCGCCCGGAAGGCTTGTGGCACAACCTTCCTGAAATCGTTCGGAGCCCGCACGTTTCGACGCCCCCTCGACGCGACCGAGTTACAGCGGTATCAGGTCTTTTTTGACACGGCCTATGCCAGCTACGGATTCGACATCGCTGTCAGGTTGACGGTGCGCGCTTTCCTGCAATCGCCGCAGTTTGTTTATCTCATTGAGGAAGGAGAGCCCGCTGCGGATGGCGCCTTTACCTTGAAGCCCCATGCGCTCGCGTCGCGGCTTTCTTACACCCTCACCCAGAATCCACCGGACGCCGAATTGCTTGCCGCTGCCGAAAGTGGCGCGCTTGCGAACGACGATCAGATCCGGGCGCACGCCGAGCGACTGCTCACGAAAGCCAAGGCCGGTGCGGCCGTGGCAGATTTTTTCCATGGCTGGCTTCACATCCGATCCCCGGACCTGGGTCGCAAGCAACAAGTCGACCCGACGGTGGTGCGTGACCAAACCGACAGCATTCCCGGATCCCTGGAGCGGTTTGCCGACTACAGTTTCTGGGAAAGTGGTGCGACAGTTGAATCACTCTTCAAGGGCAACCGTGCGTTTGTAAATCCTGCGCTCGGAAAGCTGTGGAACGTCAATGAACCTGTCTCGTCGTGGATGGCAGTTGAACTGGATCCGCAACACTTCTCGGGTGGCCTGTTGACCCAACCGGCCTGGCTTGCGCAATTCGATCCACCGAAGGCCCTGCACCGCGGCTTGTTCGTGGCGCGCAATCTACTTTGTGCGACACCGCCGCCGCCGCCCGCCAATATCACTGCGGATCTCGGCGATGCGGGCAGTCAGACGCTGGGACGCCCCATGACCGACCGCGAGCGCATGGAGTTGATCCACGAAAAGGGTGATTGTGCCGGTTGCCATTCCGCCATCGATCCCCCGGGTTTCGCCTTTGAACATTACGACGAACTTGGCCGATGGCGCGACAAGGACAACGGACAGGCTATCGATCCAAGTGGCACGCTTTCGTGGGACTCGGACGCGGATGGCCCTTTCGCGGATGGGTTCGAGTTGACCAACAAACTTTCTCGCAGTGCCACGGTACAATCGTGCCTTGCCTCGCAGTGGTTTCGCTTCGCGCATGGGCGCCCCAATATCCCAGACGATCCGGGCGACATCTGCGCACTACAGACCTTGACCAAGGGACTGGCGGCCTCACAGGGGGATATCCGCGCACTGGTCCTCGACCTTGTTTCGACCCCCAGCTTCCGAACGCGCACCTGGAACGTGGAGAGACCCCAATGAAGTACACCATCGGTCAAACGTCACACGAACAGAATCCAAAGGTAACACCGTTTTCGAAACGGGAGGTATCGCTCACCCGTCGGCAGATCCTGCGCTCTGTGGGTCTGACGGGGGTGGCCGCTGCCGCGGGTCCCCTGGTTTTTCAGCCAACCGCGCATGCCGCCGAGATCCCGAAACGGCTGATCGTGTTTTACACGATCGGTGGCGTTGATCCGGCATGGGATCCAACCGGCACACGGGATAGCTGGACCCTCAGTCCGCATCTCCAACCGCTCTTGCCCTTCAAGAATAAGCTCAACCTCATCAGCGGATTGAAGTCGACGTCCCGCGAACTCTTCGGGTCGTCGAGCACGGATGGACATTTTTCGTGCAACCAACACGCGCTTTCGTCGTGGCAACCGGCGCCCAACGCCAAGCCGGGCGGTGTCAGTTTCGATAACTTCATCAGTGAACGATTGAAGGCCGCGGGTCGGGCGGGTCCGATTGATCATATGTACGTTCAGGTTGGCGCGAATGGCGTCGTGTACCACGATCACACCCAACGCCCATCGGTGACTGGCAGCGGCCAGGTTCGAAATCCGCTCGACTCACCCGCGGACATCCTGAAACTGTACTTCCCGACGGCGCCGATGCCTTCGATGCCGGGTGGACAAGATGCCGCCAAGCAATCGACCCAGTTGCTGGACTTCCTGAAGGGCGAATACGATCGCTATGCCAAAGCTGACAAGATGGACCTCGCGAGCAAGAGGCGATTTGCGGACCACCTTGATCGCTTGAACGATCTCGCGCGTCTGTTGCCCAATCCGGATCGGGCAATTTCCAAGGCGTGCTACAAGCCGACACCGGTCACGTCGCAAACGATGGAGGTGAACAACCGTTTTACGGTTGAAACGGTGGCCACCGCCTTTGCCTGCGACACGGCACGTGTGGCACTCATCGACATGGGGTTTGGGGTCAACCAGAACATCGTGGGCGGCGTTTCCGAGTTCAATCTGGGCGCGGGTTTACAAACAGTGCATGAGCTTGGCCACCAGGTGCATGGCGGAAACTTAAAGTCCAATCCGGCGGCACGAGAGAAGCTGTTGCACAGCTTTCGGTTGCAGGGCATCGATCCGCTCGCACAGCTTCTGACAATGCTGGATTCGGTCGATGAAGCAGACGGAAAAACCTTACTCGATCACAGCGTGGTGTTGTGGTGTCAGCAATCGTCCGACGGCAGCCACAACATGACCGACTTCCGGTACCTGACCGCAGGCAGTTGCGGTGGCGCCATCAAGACCAACCAGTATATCAAGACCAGCGGTGGCTCCGTTACCGACGTCTGGGTGGCTCTGGCCAAGGCGATGGGCATCGCCGATGTCACCGGGATCGCCGACCCGTTTACGATGGATGGTCCGTTGCCGGGTTTGCTGGTTTAGATGAATTGAATCGGGTTTTATCCTGTCTACCGGGAGTGACGCTTCGTCGCTTTGCCCTCAATTTTGCCGCGCTCGCGGCGCTCGCGGTTTCAGGATGCACAACCTGGATTGAGTCCGCGCGACTCGATCGCTCGGTAACCGCAAAGGGCGAGGGTATTGAACTCGAGGCGACCAGCGTGGGGTTCGACCTGGCGGTCGCCTTGCACGGCACCGACGAGAACACGGTATTCGTCACCGAACTGACCCTTCACAACCGTCGCAACACATCGCTCGTCGTGTCGCTGGAACGCGTGACCTTGGGCGTCGATCGTGGTGCGGCTCAAGCGGTTTCCGCGATGATTTTACACCCCATCGCTGGTGGAACCGGGTCGCTGCCTTCTTCGATCGGCACGTTCAACGTCGCGCCACCGGTCAGCCTTGCACCAGGGCAACACCAGAAAGTTTGGGTCGCCTTCAAAAACGTGGGTACCGACGACGACCATGTCACGTACGGATTGACCGTCCACGTCCCGGTGGATGGATCAAAGCCGCTGGTGGTGAAGCTCTCCGATCCCGCCATGGGTGGACCGCGCTGGACCTTCAACCAAACGCGCGGAAGTTTGTCGCCTTCGTTCACATCGTTTGGGTTGTCCAATGGTGCAGATACCTTTGGATTCAGCCCCGGACTTTCGGCGGCTGAGACTCTGCCGTGGTACAATTGGTCAACTCGGCTGACCGTCGGCCCGCTATTCACGTTTGGTGGTACCGACGAGGATACCTCAGGTGTGGGGTTTTGGGCCCGGTGGCAGTGTGCCTTTCCCTTGCCTTTCCGGGTCGGCAAGACTGCGTCGCTCGCCCCGATAATCGGTGTCGATCTCGCCCGCATGTCTTACGAATCGGACGTTCGCGGCGCCGAACCGCGTTCTAGCTTTGCCAGGGGTTACAACGTGGGACTGTCCCTGCTGATCGACGTGCCCCGCGCTTTTCTTGGTAGCTTTCCACTCGAGCCACATCGTTCCTCGCACGGCAGAACACTCAACTTGACGGTCGGCGCGATGCATACTTGGAACCTACATCCCGGAAATACCCCGCCCGCCGCCGGCTTGTTCGCCTCCTTCGGCTTCGGCCTCGACTGACCGGCGTTCAGCGCCTTTCTTGTAAAACCGACGCAGTGTGGTCAGAATCGGTTGTAGGCCTAAAGTTTCACCTAAAAGTCGTCGCTTCTTGACTTGGGTGCAACGATGTTGCAAGCCATAAGAAAGGCGGTACCAAAGTGCTCGACCCTTGGATCATTGAACAGATTCGACGCCGAGAACAAGAAAAGCGAGAAGGGGAACGCCCCTTTCTTGAGTTGCCACTGTCGGATGACGATCCCTTTGCTTACGGCGAACGGCCCGTTGGCGGGGAAAGCGAATCCGGTACGCAGCGCGGTGTCGTAATCATCGGAATCTGAACGTTTCAAGCGTTCGCTTGGCTAATCGCGTCAAGGTTTTTGACGCGGCATGGGATTATTTTCCTAAACGCTTCCAGTTCCACCCAGGCAGACGCAGTCCTCGGTCCGGACTGTAACCTGCGCTTCGATGGGCGATCAGCCCCTCGGAATCCACCAGCACGAAGGTCGGCGTCGCACTGACCGCGTGGGCAATAAACGACCCGCGCAGTTCGTCACGCACGACGTTTTTGACGAAAGGGTTGCCGAACTTCTTGAAGAAAGACTCGAGCGCCTCCGGCTCTTCGTCGGTGATGGCGATGACTGGGGTGTTGGTCTCGCGGGAAAAGTCGATGAGCTCGGGTAGCGCCTGTTTGCACGGGCCGCACCAGGTCGCCCAGTAGTAGAGCAGATGGGCGCCTTTCATCAGGTCGGTCGGATTCGCACCGCGGAACGCCACCAGGTTTGCGAGCGGCGGCGCTTTTTCAGACAGGCGCGGCGGATCGGGCGGGCTTGGCCATTGCTTCGGAAAGCCACCCACCGTGATCTGAATCGTGCCACGCTTGCCGTCGCGCAAGATCTCAAGCGCCGCTTTGTTGCCGACCGGCGTCAACATTGTGAAGGCGCGGACCTCGTTGACTTCGGTGAAGGGGCTTTCGGGCGGCCCAACCACGATGTCGCCGGCCTGCAGTCCGGCCGCCTTTGCGGGGGAATCGGGCATGACGGCCCTTACGAGGGCAGCCCCGCGCTCCAGCTTCAACCGTTCCCCGGCATTCTTGGGCAGCGGCCCAAACTGAATCCCGAGGTAGCCCGGTAGCAAAGCCTGCACCGCATCCAGATCGCTTTGCAACGGCGGGAACGCGGCCGGTTCGGCCAGAACGGTGTTGTTGCGCACGTTCAGATCAAGCGTCTCACAACGCGTAAGGGCAGCAAACTCATCGCGATCGGCGGGCTTGGCTTTCGTGCGCAGCAAGTGTTGCCCGGCAATCCGAACCAGCAGCACCCGCATGCGCAGCAAGGCCGCGTGCCGGACATTCAGGCGATAGCTGACCGCTTCCACGTCGTCGACGCGGGTGTGAAGCGCGTCGATGCGCCCGATCTGAACGGGTCGCGACTCGGCATGGGGCAGGAACGCGTCGAAGAAGGCAGTGGCAAGCGGCAAGGGCGGCGAGGGTTTGCGTTTGTCTAGCTTCGCCTTCCAGCCGGGTTTGGCCTTGTAAAACGCCTCGAGGTTCGAGCGCGCCATGTCCGAGATCGTGGCATCCCACGAATCCATCTGATCGCGCAACGAATCCAGGATGTCTTCCAGTTGATCGAGTGCGCTGTCCACTTCCTTGAAACTTCGCGGCGAAAAAAGACCGTTGTGATTCGCGATGCGGTCCAGCAATCGCAGATCTTGTTCCCACGGTGCCCGGCGCGACATGGCCTGCTTTAACAGCACCTCGGCTGCCACTTCGGGCCGCTGGTGGCTCTTCTCGGCGTGGATATAGAGCACCTCTTCGAGAAAGACGTCGCTGGTCCGAAGGGGCACGTCGGGCGTGTCGTCACCGCTCAAGGTTTCAACGTGTGCTTCGGTTGCGTTGCCGTGACGGGCCAGGGCGCGCAGGAAAACGAAGGCGTGTCCGACGCCGTCCGCACCCAGGTTCTCGGGATAACATCCGTAGGCAGGCCGATCGGCGGTGGACGAGAAATAGCCACAGGTGCCGCGTACCCGGAAAAGCTGCGCAAACCCGCCCGAGAAACATTGAGACATCACAGCGACGGTGCGCACGCCGCGCGGCAACTTTTCCAGCAATTGCTTCATCTGTCCCACGGTAAGATCCTCGCCCCAAAGCGAGATTCGGCTTTGCATGGGATCCACGGGCACCGGCTTGCCGGTACGATTGTGGGTCGAGGGATTGTTGCCGTGATCGGTGACGAACAGGAAAAGGGTGTCGCCGGCCTTCAACTTGCGACCGGTCGTGGAAAACCAATCGTTCAAACTTTTGCGGGTAGCAGGCGCAATCGTAACACCGTCGAGTTGCGTGTTCACCAGTTCGAGGGGCGGGGTAAATGCGCCTGCGAGATCGGTCCCGTCGAGTAACCACAACCCTTCGGGCGGCGCCATCTTGCTTGCCACTGCCAGGTCGTTGCCCGGATCGCTGCCGTCCGAGGCGAATACGTGGATATGCTCTCGGTCGAGGCCGGCGCGGGTCAAAAGGGCCAACGCTTGTTCCAGATGCGCGCGATGCGAAGCGTAGTTTTCGTTGGCCGAGCCGCCGCCGTTGAGCAGCAAGGCATGCAACGTTCCGGGCGCCGCAGGGGCGGCACGCACGGGCAGGGCGACGAGCCCGAGGGCAACGATGGATGCGAGGCGGAGTGAGGCGCGCACGGCCTAACTGTACTCGATCCGCGACGCTAGACAGGGGCGTCCTGAAACGGCAGTATCCGCTCCCATGACGACTTTGACTCGCTTGTGCCTGAGGGGTGGATTTTGGGTGTTGGTGGCGATGGCCGGCGCTTGTAGTTCCAGCGGATCGGACAACGACAAGGTCGACGCGGACACTTCCATGACCGGGACGGGTGGGACGCCCGTCGTCTCGATGGATGCAGGTGTCGACGCAACCGATGTCTGCCTTCCAAGTGGTCCCGAGATCTGCGACGGTCGCGACAACGATTGCTCTGGCGTTGCGGACGAGGGCCTCAACTGTGTTAACTGGGCCGGTCGAGCAACCGACGGCGATCTATCGGTCAGCGCGACGACGGTCCTCGGTGGGCCTGCCTCCAAGGTCCCTGGCTTCAAATTGATGTCGATCGTGGGGTCGCGGCTCACTGTTGCAACCGCCCCGAGCGGCCTCGCCGCCGGCGACGAGATCCTCATCATCAACCTGCGCGGCACGGCTGCGGATTCGACTTCGGTTGGCAACTGGGAGACGGCGTTCGTCAAGGCGACGCAGCCGGATGTGCAGGCGATCGTTTTGGAGTCTCCGTTGCGTCGGGCCTATGGCGTTGGCAACAGCAACACGGATCTTTCGGGTCAGATTGTCTTGATCCAGCGGGTTCCACATTTCAAAACCGTCTCGGTGGCCAAGGACGCGCGTTTGACGCCGCTGCCCGGCGGACCGGAGGCGCTGGGCGGTGTCATGTTCTTTCGTGCGACCACGGTAACGGTTGCCGACGCCGGAATGATCAATGCGAACTTCCTTGGATACAACGGCGCGCCCGCTGCACCGAACGGTCGCAGTGGCGCATCCGGCGAGTCCATCACGGGTGCTGTGGGCACGGTGCCCAGTCCCGATCCGAATTTGGGTGGCGGTGGCGGTGGCAAATCGAATTGCGATATGGACGGATGCCAGGGTCAGAGCATCGGCGGTGGGGCAGGTGGTGGCAGCTTTGCCGCCGATGGCATCAAGGGCGCAAGGAACGGTGGCCTGCACATCGCTGGATTGCCGGGCAAATCCTACGGCGACGCGAAGCTTGAGAAGTTGTTCTTTGGCTCGGCGGGTGGAGGTGGCGCGGGGGGTGTGGGCGGCCCGGTGGAGCGCAAGCCCGGGGGCAACGGGGGAGGCATCGTCGTGATCTTCGCGGAAACCGTCGATGCAAAGGGCTTTATCTGGTCCCGTGGCCAGGAAGGTTCCACCAACCTGAACTGCGCCGAAAAAGGTTCGGGCGGCGGCGGCGGCGGTGCTGGTGGTACGGTTTGGTTGTCAGCGCCGAAGGTTGATCTTGTGATCGAGGTCTTCAACGTTGCGGGCGGCTCGGGTGCTTGCAACGGGGGTGGTGACGGCGGCTTTGGTCGCGTCCGGGTGGACTACAAGACGGCCGGATCGTTCGTCTACGATACCGACGATGCCGAGGACATCCTCACCAACGCATCGATTATTCCGCCGGTCGGGTACACGTCGATGTTGCCGTAGAGGGACGGATAAGCCAATCGACCCTCGTTGTATGTATTGGCCGACCGAATAAACGCCGGGCGGGTCCCCGGCGTGTTGGCACACACACTGTCGGATTGCTATTTTTGCTTCTCGATTGAGAACTGGTAGCTGCCTGTCGAGTTGCCGACATTCCGAACAACGACGAACGCCCAGTCATTGATCATGTCTGTGCTTAAATATATAGACTCCATGCCGCCACCTACGGTTAGGTTGGATGTTGCTATCAGCTCGCCCCGAAGGTTGTAAACGTCGAGGGCAACATCAATGCCAGCGGCAGGGGATACGGTCACCACGATCGGTTCCGACCGAACAATACCGACGGTAAACATGTCGGCATCTTTGAGCGGTGTAAGTGCGCGCTGTACCCGATCACCGACCTGGACGATCGCGTCGTCGAGGTCGTTTCCGGTGTCGATCTCACCTGCGCAGGCAAATCCCTGATCGCGCGCAAGCGGAAGGCAAAAGGCCTTTTCGGCACGGCACGGATTCGGTTTGGTGATTTCGCAATAGCGGGAACATCCGAAGCCTCTGAGGCAAAGGTTGGCGCTGCATTGGGTATCCATCGAACACGTTTCGCCGTAGGCCTTCCCAGGCGTCTGTAGAAATGCGTCAGGGGAAATTACGGCGACGGTTGCGTCGACGCTTGAGGCATCGGATACCGTCAACTCGATGCCTGCATCGGCGGTTGTAGCGCCTTCGTTTGGCGTGCCAACGTCGGTGATCTGAGCTGCATCGACGGCTGCATCGTGCAGCAGCGGGTTCTCCGTACTCGCGTCAGAACCGCAAGAAACCAGGAAAATACACACCGTGCCGAGGGTCGTTACACTGATCGTTCGAATCATTCGTTTCTCCAATTCGCCTCGGGGGATCCGAGACTTGATGGCGGAGTTATCGCACCGGGTCGCGCATCGTTTACCAAAAATGCAAGGGAGGATGCATTTTAAGAGATCCGCCCCGCCGCGACCCGTTCGCGACAATGCACTTGGTTATGGCGCTCAGGGCGAAGACCTGCCTGCGGCCCATTCGATCGCGCCATCGAACAAGGCCCATCCAGCATCAGTGAGTACCCGCCCGGTGTCGTCAGACAGAAAGAGGGCTACCCGTCGTGCTGGCGCCGGACCTGCGGGCAATTCGGCGTTGCGTTCGTAGACGAACAGGATGTCTTCCGGTCGATCGGTTGTCGCGGTTGCGATGACGGTGGCGCTTGCGTGGGGATTTCCGAAGCTGACAACGATTGGGACACGCGCAATGGAGACGGCGTTTTTTCCGGCAGTGAGGATGGGCAGGCCCTCGGTTGGCAACGCGGATTGGCCGTCGGTTACCAACCAGCCGCACCCAGCGTTGTTGGGGCAATCGGAGAGCCCCAGGTCGTCAAACAGCCACGGTTCCCAGACCACCAACGGCACCGCGAGCGCGGCAAGGTGACCGCAAATCGCTGGCGAAAACGCGACGGATTCTACACTCGAGGCAATGGCGACCAGATCACTCGAAGGGCCGTCCGTCAGCGACAGTTGTGATGGCACTTTCAATGTGACGCGATATCCAAGACCTTCAAATCGCTGCACCAACAAAGCGTCGTTTGGCGTTACCGGGAGATAACCGACAACAAACAAAAGTTCGCGAGGCGTTGTAGTCGATTTCGTGGTGCGAATGGTCGCTGAAGGAACGACTATCGATCTGGGTGTTTCTTGTCGAAGCGAGATCTCGCCACGTTCATCCGGAACATCCTGAACGTTCGCTGACGGGGTTGATTCATCCCGTCGTTCACGCCACGCGTGCCACGCAGCTGCTGCCGCCAGTGCAACGAGAACCGCCGCGACACCGATGCGGCGGATGGAACGCTGCCGGCGCAACTTTGTGCGCACCGATTGCGTGAATCGTGCGGCGTCAAGTGTAATACGAATCTTATTGGCAACCGCGGCGACGAATGCGTCAGCGTCGCCCTGTCTCAGATGTTGACCCTGGGCGCGCAGCAACGCATCGATTCGCAGATCGGAGCGAAGGGTATCACGCAACTGCGGCGTCAGCGTGAAGGGGTCGCTGCCTTCAGGTGGCGAAGACGGCTGGTCATCGACAAATCGTGTCCAGCTTTCTGCGATGGCGCGTTTCATCCGGCGAGCTCCTGTGCCGAGGCGGGGGTGCCGTTTTTTAGGCGTTTGGAGATGCACGCGCGCAGCCACAGGCGGGCCCGAAACAGCGCCACGCGCACTGCCACTTCGCGTTTGCCACTTTTTTGGGCGATGTCCGTGAGTGACGTCGCCGCGAAATAGTGTTCACGCACGAGGTTCCCTTGCGGGTCGGGGAGGGATTTCAGGCAGAGTTGCAGCGCCGCCAATTCACGATCGTGTTCGGCTGGTTCAGGATCGTCGACTGCGTTATCAAGCAAGGACCAGAAAGGGTGACGTGCTGCGAGTGCCTGCCGACGGGATTCGCTGCGCAGGTGCATCTTGGCGCGATGGCGTGCAATGCCGAATAGCCATCCTGCCAGTCGAGTATGCCTCGCGAAATCTTTCAAATCTCGAAACGCCAAAACGAAAACGTCCTGTGCCAGATCGTCCGCGGTTTGGGCATCACGCAGATACCGCGTGAGGTAACGCCGGATCGGCGCCTGGTGCTCGTGAACCAGAGCCGCATACGCGCCGATGTCCCGAGCGAGCGCGCGAACAATGAGAGCGTTTTCGTCTTCGGGCGTCATGACTGTGGGTTGCAAACAACAGGATGGTGCCGGACTTCGCGTCTCGTTACAGCCGTACCCCGCACATTCTTCGGCGTGGATTCGCATTCATCGTAACGGGTCTTGGGGCGCGGCACCATCGAGTACAGCCATGAAGCAATCTCAGCGTCGTGTATTGGTTTTTGCCCTGTTGGTGGCATCCGCAAACATCCCTTCGTGTCGGTCGAGTGGCGATGGTGAGACCGGGAAGGGCGGCAGTTTTGGAGCAGCAGGAAATGCAACCGGAGGGCAAGTTGCCGGTACAGGAGGGCAAGTTGCCGGTACAGGCGGGCAAGTTGCCGGTACAGGAGGGCAAGTTGCCGGTACAGGCGGGCAAGTTGCCGGTACAGGCGGGCAAGTTGCCGGTACAGGCGGGCAAGTTGCAGGTACAGGCGGGCAACAAGTGGGCGAGGGTAAAACGTCGGTGCGCGCGGACGGCGTGATCCTGTGGGACAACGTGCCCGCCTTCCCGAACGGCATCTTCTACAACGGTCGCAACCGTACGCCGACGCAGATCGACAGTGACATGCAAGTGATTGCCGCCGCTGGGTTCAATGTGATCGAGGCCTCTCAACTCATGGGATGGTCAGACGTTGGCCGTTTCTTGGCCACCTGTCAGAAACTTGGATTGCGGGTATCGGCGGAGATCTGGGTAGATCAAGCGGCGGCGCAGGCGTTCATCGAAAAGTGGAAGTCGCATCCGACGATATGGGCCTGGGACGTTGCGGACGATTCGCATCGTCGCTTCACGGTTGCGCAGGTGCGCGACATGAACAACAAGGTGAAAACCTGGGATCCCAAGCATCTCACGGCACAAACCGTTTACGATCCTTCCGTGATGGGCCCATTCATGGAGCTCACGGACATGGTGTGGCCCTATCGCTATCCCGTTTACAACAAGGCCGAGGGCTCCGATCTCGGCGCTGTGTCGTGGATCATGAACGCTTCGCGTGCTTACGAGACGCCGCTTGTTGGCATTCCTCAGGCTTATCTATGGGGCGACAATGCCAACGATCGCTTTCCGTCCTCGGCCGAGTACCGGAACATGATCTGGCAATACCTGATTGGCGGAGCGCGTGGGTTGCTGCCGTACAGCTTCACGGACTCTGGTTTATTGCCAACGGTAGCACCGGGACTGTGGGCAGCGATGATTGCCGTCAACACGGAGTTGAAGTCGTTCACGCCCTACTTTCGTCTTGGAACGTATTGGGGTCCGAATACGGCCGACGAAAACGTCAAAACGGCCTTCTGGCAGATGGAGACGGCGTGCCTCGTTGCGATGGAAAATCATCGCACGTTTGCAGGATCGGTTTCGGTTGCGATTCCCGCTGGTTGCAGCGGGACGCGACTGGTTGGCGCCGACGGGCAAACGATCACACTCAACAACCGCAATCTCACCGGAATGCTCGCGCCACTGCAGGTTCGAGTGTTCACGTTACAGCCGTAGTGCGAATAGATTCGACCCGACGGGACCATCGGATAGCTTCGTTTCGTCTCCCTTACGCGATCCCCAACAACAACGCCCCGTTCCGGTCACAACTCGCCCGCACGTGCATCCCCGGCCGCAAGTTCCCCGCCAGGATCTGACTTGCCAGCGGTCCCTCGACCAGTCGCTCAAACGCACGACGCAAGGGGCGTGCCCCCAGCGAGCGATCCGAATCTTCAGCCAACACGCGATCCACCACGTGTTCATCCACGTTGTAGGAGATCCCGCGCTCATGCTCGAGCCGGGCGCTTGAATCAAGCGCGATACGTGCCACGATTCGGCGCAGATCATCGTCCGACAGCGGCGCATAACACAGCACCTCGTCGATGCGGTTCCACAACTCGGCCGGCAAGCGCGTGCGAGCGAGGGCTAACACCGTCGTCTGCGGCGGCGTGCGGCTGCGCTTGTAAAGCTCGCTGCCCAGGTTGGACGTCATCACGACGGTCGTAGACGAAAAATCAACCGTACGACCCCGACCATCCGTAAGACGTCCGTCTTCCAATACCTGCAAGAGCAACAACAATACCTCGCGGTTGGCCTTCTCGAACTCGTCGAAAAGCAACACCGTTGCCGGACGGCGGCGAACCGCCTCGGTCAACTGGCCGCCGTCTTCATGACCCACATAACCCGGCGGCGAACCAATGAGGCGCGCCACCGCATGGGCCTCGTTGTACTCCGACAGATCGATGCGAACCATCGCGGACTCGTCATCGAACAAAGCCTCGGCGATTGCGCGCGCCGTTTCGGTCTTGCCAACGCCCGTCGGTCCCAACAGCAACATCGATCCCAGAGGGCGACGGCCACGGAAACCCGCGTGGGCACGGCGAAGCACATCCGCAATGCGGGCGCGAGCCTCTTCGTGGCCCACCACGCGCGCGGCCAGGCGATCTTCCAGATTGCGGAAGCGTTCGTCGTCGGTACGCAGCAGTTGATCGATCGGCGTACCGGATGCATCGGCCACGACCTCCGCGACCTCGCGGGCAGAAACCCGGCCTTTTTCAAGGCGGGTTGCACGTGCCGCGGCCACCTCGGCTATCGCCAGGGCGCGACCCGGTTGTGCGCGATCCGTCGGATAGCGTGGCGACAGGCGTACCAGCTGGCGCACAATGTCGTCGTCAAAGTCAGCGCCATGCGCATCACCAACCGCCAACAAACCGTGGGCGATGGCATCTTCAAGCGCATCACCCGCGAGCGGCGCCAGTGTCACGATTTCCAGGTTGATCGAAAGATCGGGCGCCCAGATATCGAAGCGGCGCAGATCGGCCGTGGTCGCGATGAGGATCCAGCGGCGACCCGCGCGGGCCGTGGCGACCAATTGGGTCGGGCCATCGCTGTGTTCCGAACCAAGCGCACCACAACCATCGATGAGGATCGGAACTTCCGGTGGCGTCGCTTCGTGAAGTGCGGCAAGCCACGAACCCGGTGTACCACCGGTGGCCGGTGACGGACCCGCTGTTGGCGTCGCGATGATTTCGGGTGAACGACCGGCAAGTGCAGAGGCGAGGGCGCTGCGGCCGCTGCCGGGCTCACCTGCAATACAAACGATGCGACCACCACCTGCGCGCAACAGATCAAGGGCACGACCCAGTTCGCGCTCGCGGTTCACGATCGCATGAGCGGGCGCCATCACCTGAACCAGCTCCAGTGCGATTTCTTGTGCAGGACGCGGCGAGGGTGCAGGGGCACGCGACTGTGTTGCGGTTGTGCGTGTGGTTCGCACGGTCGTGGCTGCGGCTGCCGTGGCCGCAACGGTTTGGGCCGGAGGTGGCACACAAACCGGTTGTGGCGTCAGATCGCCAGAAGGTTCATCGCGCCGGGAAGTGCGTTCCGCGAAACGCCCCGGCCCGGTCAAGGCGCGCATCACGACCGTGCGAACGCGGATTGGTTCGTGGCCGGCGAGGCGCAACAGATCCATGCCGGCACCGCCCGAGCGCAAGATCGCAAGCAGGAGGTGCAACGAGGTTGCGCGGGGGGCGCCCAGTGAATGTGCGATCGCGCGGCTCGAAATATCGATCTGACGAAGGCTTCCGCTTCCTTCGGGGCGCGTCGAGGCAAGTTTACCTTCAAGTCCCGAAGGCGTGATGCCGCGTTCGAAAAGGATGCGTGCCGCGCTGCCGCCAACCCTCAAGAGGGCGAGCAGTAGATCCGCGGAACCCGCAGAACGCCCAAGAAAAGACGCCAGACGCTGTGCTTCGGCAAGCGCAGCGGTGTGATCGGCGCTTGTTTGTGTCCCCACAATCGATGCGATGGCAGGGCTTTCATCCGAACTCAGCATTCCGGTGGTGACGCTATCAGTCCTGAACAGGGCGTCAAAAAATCGAGCACCGTTACTTTTTTTCAGAAACGTGAAGGAAAGGTCGCCCCCACGCGTTACATTTGTCAGCCCCTTATCAACCGCCGCCACAGGAGTTTCCCGTATGCAGAGTATTGCTCGGATCCGTCGACGTGTTCTCATCACATCCACGACCGCTTTGATGGTGTCGCTGACGAGCCTTGTATCGGTACCCGCACACGCGGCGAAGCCCGAGGACGTCTTCAAGGGACAGGTCGTCATTACCAAGAAGCGGCTCTCCAGCAACTACCCGTCCGCCGCTGCGTTTGTCGCTGCGATCAAGGCCAACAAGACCGAAAAGGTCTGGCCCAAGGAACAAACTGGCAACGACGTCGCCGTCTGGAAGATCGAGTACATCGCCTTCTTTGCTCAGCCCCTCAATGACTACGAAGTTCAGGTGAAGTTCTACGACATCACCGGTGGTGCTCGCCGATACGTCGCGGGGGATGCCCAGATGACGCGCGATCGGGCGACCCGCGTGCTCGCAGCGGACATTGAGGTCGCAAAACCCGACTTCGACGTGAACAAGAAATACATGATCACGGTCGAGAGCCGCGGCCGCACCATAGCCAAGGCGAACTTCTGGCTGCTCGGCAAGGGCGAGTTCCACAGTGGCAAGGTCGACTTCAGCGACGCCGACACCGCCGCCAAATAGCCGGTCTCAGGGTCGTCTCGGCCAGTATCCAATTGACGTCCGAGCCTCACGCGCGTTAAACAACCGCCGTGAGGTCCATCTCTTTTACGTTTTTGCGGCATGTCTCGGGTTCGTGTTCCGCTCTTCTGTTGGGCATGCTTCTGATGGGCGACCCGGCGGTTGTTCAAGCGCAAGACAGCACGTCGGCGGCAAAACCGGAAAAGCCCACGAAGGGGCGCAAGAAGGCGACGGCTGCCGAGGCAGCGGGCGTGAAGCCACCACCCAGGCTGACGGCATCCGAGCTCGACAAACTATCGGCGGATTTGATCGACGAGAATGATCAAAAGGTCATCAACGCCGCAACTCGGCTGGCCGAGGTCGGCGGAGACGAAGCGCTCGATCGGATTCTCGAGGTTCTTGCCGCGGGAACTTACCCTCGGGTTGCGCCGGACCTTCTGGATGCGGTGGCAAAGTTTAAGAATCCGAAATCATTGCATATACTTGTGATGTATTCCGGAAACCTAAACTTTAGGATTCGAATCGCAGCGATCAAGGCGATTGCCGGACTGTCTGAACCGCGCGTGGTCGAAATTCTACTGGAGCGCCTCGGCGATCCCCATGCCGAGGTTCGCGCCATTGCCGCCGAGGCGCTGGCCGAGCGCAAGGAAACCCGCTCAGTCGCTCGCCTGTTCTTGCTTTTCAAGCGCAACGATGCCGGCTCCGCAGGACCGCTTGGCCGGTTGGCCGAGCTCGACATGGCACCGAAGATTGCCGAGTTGCGAGGAGCCGTAACCGACGCCAATCTCGCCGTCGCGCTGGGCGAATTATTGAAACGACCTGGGGCCCCCGATCGCCTCCGGCTCGATATTGTCCGCACCATCGGGCGAATCCCGGGTGCCGACGCAACGACCGCCCTGGTTGAGTTTGTCGGTTCGCTTGACCCCAAAGACAACTCGCCGTCGCACGGTGAAGCTCAAACCCTCGTCGATCAACGGGGTGATCTCTAATGCGAGCCCGACTTTTAGCGACCATGCTGATGGGCCTCGGCGTTGCCTGCGCCACTTCGGCCGATCCCACCCGCCGCAGGACCGATGGCACCAAGGTCGCCGAGGTCCTCGCATCCGCAAAGACCCCCGCCGCTGGCCCTGTCAACGCGCTGGGTCGACCGCTTGCGTTTCTGGTTTTGCGACCTGACGGCTCACCTTCGGGACATCCCGGGACCCATCGTCGCGTGGCCGCTGTCGACATCTCCACCCGCGAGGTCCTGTGGAATGCCCCGGCCGAGATCGAGGGTCGTCTGGCGGTTGCGCGTACCGTCGCGGTTTTCTCCCGTCCCGATGGCTCCTTGAATGCGCTGGCTTTGACCGGTGGTTCTGATCGCTGGCAATACAGGCACTCTTCCGACGCACAGCTTGTCGGCTATGCGGCGGATGGCGATTCGGTTTACGTTGTTTACCGAGGCAAAAAGGGTGGCACTCCCGGTTCGGAACTGGTGGGCCTGGTAGCCGAAACGGGTTCGGTCCGGTTCCGCCTGGCGCTCTCGGCTCAGGTCGGTGCGCCGGCCGCGCGCGGCGGCATCGTGGCGGTACCCCAGCGTTCGCAGTTCATCACCCTCATCGATGGGCAATCGGGCCAGGTTCTGGTCGACATCATCTCGAAGGAAGAGGCCGCCAAATTTGTCCGCGCGCTTCCCGAGGGATTGTTCTTTGGGTCGCAGGGTGTTTTCGAGGCGTCAGAAAAGACCGCGCTCGGCTCGCGCAAGTCGACGGGATACTTGAAGGCAACGCTGCCCGACTTTGTGCACGCGGTTTACCATTATGACGGTTACCAGCCGGCGCAACTTCGATACTCGGCGGTTGATCGCAACAAGCTGCTCTGGCGGGTCACCCCTCGCAACGGCGTCGCCGAGTTCGCAAGCGGCATGGTGTTGGTCCTGAACTTCCGCTTCTTGTTCGCGGTTGAAGCAGAAAGTGGTCAATTGCGCTGGGCATACAACCACCCAGAACTCGACATCGCAGGTGCCGAACACGTCGGCCGGGCGGTCGTATTTGCGGACAGCAAGGGAAACATTGGCGCCCTGGATCTCGCCAACGGTCGCACGATGTGGAAGGCTCCCGCTTTCCCCGGCGAGGCGGTTTCGGTTGAAGGCGCCACCTTCGACTGCGACGGATTCTATGCAGATGGACCGGGTGCCGAACCCGCGCAACCCATCGTCAAGGTCTTGAAGGACATCGTTCTCGATCCGGATCGCCGATTTGCGGATGTGCGGCTTTTTGCCGTGAGTCGCCTGGCCACCATGCGAAAGCCAGGCGTTACGGCGGCGCTCATCGAGATCCTCGACAAGGGCCGAGATCACGAGTTGGTGGTTCAGACTGCGGCCGAAAGCCTGGTCGAACTTCAAGATCCGGGTGCGCTGGATGTCTATGTCAAGGCGATTCAGGTGCGCACGGACTACGCCGATGGAACCCGCGCCCAGCGCCTCGATCTGATGGCACGCGCGGTCGCCAAACTCGGTGCGCGCAAGGTGATGCCTGAACTCGTCGAACACCTGCGGCTGCCGGACACGGATCCATCGCTTGTGCGTGACATCGCGGATGCCGTGATCAAGCTGAAAGCGACCGAGACCCTGCCCGCCTTTCGGGACTACCTTGCACAATACCGCGCCGACGGTACGTTTCTGAATCGTCCCGGCGGTGTCATCGCGGCGGCCGAGGTGCTGGCGGCACTCGGCGGCCCGACCGACCGCTCATTGCTCTTTTTCATCCTGGAAGAGCCCAAAACCATCGCGACCTTGAAGACGGCAATCGGGCGAATTCTCGCCGATCTCCCGGTGGTTCCCCTCGAGGGATCCGCCTCAGCACAGCCCTGAAGTTCGCGCTTGCGTTAGGTCCTGAAGAAAGCCAGAGTCTCCCCGCTGTGACTGCCCCTTCATTCCTCAAGAAATCCAAGTGTATTCTCATGCTAATGCTCGTGTCAGGTGCCCTTGGGGCCTGCTCTAAGCAAGCAGATTCCGGCCTCAGCAAGCGCCTCGACGAGGCGACGACCGAAGTGGTGAAGTTAAAGGGCGAAAAATCGGCCCTTACGGACGAGGTTGCGAGCCTGAAGAAACAGTTGGTGGCGGCGCTCGCCGATCCCAGCACCTTCCGCCTGCGCGATCCGGAAATCATCGAGCTTATCGCCGAGGCGAGGGGGGTGCCTTCGAGCAGCGTTGGCCAGATCGGCGACGAATTGAAGATCGGCAAGGGTGATCTTGATCCAGCAACAGCCAGCAAGATCGTCATGGCCGGTGCGCGTGCCTTGCAACAGTGCTACGAACGCGCGCTGAAGAAGAACGCGGCGCTGCAATACCAGGCGGGTGTCCAGATGACACTCGGCTTGACGGTGGCACCGACGGGTTCGGTTTCTGCCGTGACGGTCAAACCCAATATCGATTCCAGCCTGACAGAATGTATCGACAGCGCATCCACGCGCTGGAAGTTCCCGAAGTTCGCAGGCACGCCGGTCACGATCGAGCAGAAGATCATGCTCACGCCCAAGACGTGAGCCCGATATACCTCGACCATAACGCGACCACACCGCTGCATCCGCAGGTGCGCGAAGCGGTGGTTCGGGCGTTGGATCTCTGGGGCAATCCTTCGAGCACCCATGTGGCGGGACGGGCGGCGCGTGCTGCCGTGGAGTTGGCGCGCCGGCAGGTTTCGCAGTTGTGGACCTGTGACGTTGACGAGACGGTTTTCGTTTCAGGTGGCACCGAGGGCAACAACCTGGCCCTTCGAGGGCTGGCACGACTGGCGCTCAAGCGTCACGGGACACCCGGGCACATCGTCACGTCGCTCATCGAGCACCCCTCTGTTCTGGGCGCGGTGGACGAGTTGGAGTCCACTGGATGGACTGTGACACGCTTGCCAGTGGCAGCCCAGGGGGCGATTGCGCCGGACGCTCTGGCCGCGGCGCTGCGTCCCGATACTCGAATCGTTTCGCTGGCACTCGCCAACCACGAGCTTGGCAACGTTTATCCGGTGGCCGAGTTTGCCGCCATCGCCCGAGCTGCCGGGGTATTGATCCATGCGGATCTCGTGCAGGCCGCTGGCAAGCTTTCGCTCGATGTGAAGGCGTTGAACCTCGATGCCGCCACCATCACAGCGCACAAGCTCTATGGACCCAAAGCCATCGGCGCAGTTTACATTCGTCAGGGGCTGGATCTTGCGCCGCTCATCGCGGGTGGCCATCAGGAACACGAACGACGTCCCGGGACTGAAAACGTGCCCGCGATCGTGGGCTTCGGTGTGGCGTGTGAGATCGCGCGCGAATCGATGGTGTCGGATGCCCAACGAATTTCGCAACGACGGGATCACCTGGAAACCTTGTTGCTGCAAATACCGAACAGCCGAAGGCATGGCTTCGAGACGGCGCGGGTGCCCGGAACGTGCAACGTCGGCTTTTCGGGGGCACGTGGCGATCGCGTGGTGATCGCGCTCGACGTGGAAGGTGTGTGTGTCTCGGCCGGTGCGGCCTGCACCTCGGGTAGCCTCGAACCATCACCGGTGATTCGCGCCCTGTGTGACGCCGAGGGACGCGCGCCTTCCGAAGCACGCAACGCCGTCCGATTCAGCGTGGGTCGAGGGACCTCCGATGCCGACATCGAGCATGCGGCGCAATTAACATCGATCGTGGTCGCGCGGGTTCGCGCCTAAATCAACGCGAGGCCACTTCGGTCTTTGACTTGTCGGGCGTGGCCGGAATACCCTGCTGCACCATGCGTTCCAAACGGTTGTTGCCCTCACGAAGGGATCTTTTGCAGGTGGCCTTGCCAGGGTTTGCGGGGATGTCGCTTGTCGGTTGCGCCCACCGAGGTCGCAATGGCGTGGGTTCGTACGGCTACGACGTGCGTGCGTTCGGCGCCGTTGGCAATGGTGTTGTGGATGACACCGCCGCGGTTCAGGGCGCGCTCGATGCGTGTGCTTCGCTTGGCGGCGGATTGGTTGTCGTTCCAGCCGGTGTGTACCACATTCGTCCGATCGAATTAAAGAGCAAGACGACCCTGCATCTCGAAGCCGGAGCGACGTTGCTGGCGTCGACACGGCTCGAGGATTACATGCAGACTGCGAACAAGACCAGCCACGAATCGACGCGGGTCGGGTTGGTGCGCGCGGTGAAAGCGGATGATGTTTCACTTGTGGGTCGAGGCGCCATCGATGGCCGTGGCACTGCGTTCATCACCAACGATCTGACTTATCCGGGCAAGGATTTTGATCGCTCGGTTACCAGGCAGGGCGCCGAATACATGAAAGAGGGAACTGTGTTTCAACACGGTCCGTTCAAGCGCGGCGACGATCGCCCCGGTAACCTCGTGCACTTCACCGATTGCAACAACGTGCACATCGAGGGGATCACGATCAAGAACTCGCCCACCTGGACCAGCCACTTTGCACACTGCCGAGACGTGCTGATTCACGGCGTCCACATCCACACCCGCGATCACGATTTGCGCATTCCGAACGACGATGGCATCGACATCGAACATTGCAAACGGGTCCGCATCACCGGCTGCGATATCGAAACGGGCGACGATCCCATCGCGATATTCTCAAGCGAGGACATCACGGTTTCGTCTTGCGTCCTCACGACCCGGTCCACCGGTCTGCGCATTGGATACAACGGTCCGGATATTCGCAATTGTGTCTTTGACAACCTGGTGATCCGGGGGGCCAACCGCGGGCTATCGATCTTTGTGCGTGCCGAAGGTTCCGTTGAGAATATTCTATTCTCGAACATCACCATCGAGACCCGTCACTTCACGGGTCGCTGGTGGGGCAGGGCTGAACCGATACACATCTCGGCACTTCGCCACGAGGGCGATACGCATTCACCGGGGCGGATCCGAAACGTCGGGTTTCAGAACATCGTGGCCTCGGGTGAGGCGGGCATCCTGATTCATGGCGCGGCAGAGTCCATCATCGAGGATGTGCACTTTGACCACATGCGGTTGCGCATCACGAAGGGTGATTTGCAAAAAGACTATGGTGGCAATCTGGATCTGCGTTCAACCAACAACCCGAAGACGGCGGTTGTGCAACACGACATCCCGGCGTTGTACGCGCGTTTCGTGCGTGGCTTGCGCGTCGAAGACTTTCAGGTCAGCTGGGATGAAGGTGTGCCGGACTACTTCACCAATGCCATTGCGGTCGAGGACTTTGAAGACGTTCGCCTTTACGATGTGCGGGTTCGTCAGGCCCATGCAGAGGGCGCTGCGATCTCGCTCCTTCGCGGTAAAGATGTCGCGATCCGAGAATCGCGTGCCGATGCGGGCACCGATCAATTCGTCCACCACCAGGACGTGACGGGTCGCTTGCTGCTGGATCGCAACGATACGCGCCTGGCGAAGAAGGCGGTTTCACCCGACGCCGGCGCCACGGTTACGGGCGATGCGCCAGACTAGGCGGGCATTTCGGTTCGTTCGAGCCTGGCAAAGCCGGGAACGCGGGGTTACAATCGCACTCCGAATCGCATATGTCCAAACTCGGTCGCATTGTGGTTGCCATGTCAGGCGGGGTCGATTCATCGGCCGCTGCGGCACTGTTGCACCAGGACGGGTACGACGTAATCGGCGTGACCTTGAAGCTTTACAACGCTGCAGGCACCTCAGCGAGCGTCGGGGGGCGTTGTTGTAGCCCGCGAGACATCGCGGACGCCCGTCGGGTGGCCGAGCACCTGGGCTTTCCGCATTACGTCCTCGACGAAGTTGAACCCTTCAACGAGGCGGTGATAGACGACTTTGTGTCCGAGTACCGCGCGGGTCGTACGCCCAACCCATGTGTTCGATGCAACGAAAAGATCAAGTTTGGTCCGTTGCTGTCGTTTGCACGCTCCGTTGGCGCCGAGAAACTTGCCACTGGCCACTACGCGCGCATCGAATCGGGACCCGAGGGCGTTCGCATTTTGCGGGCCGTCGACCGCGATAAGGATCAATCGTATTTCCTGTTCGGCGTCCGGCCGGAGGTTCTGAGTCAGGTTGTGTTTCCCGTGGGCGAGTTGCCAAAGACCGAGGTGCGTCGTCTCGCACAACGTGCCGGATTGCCGAATGCGGACAAGCCCGATTCCAACCAGATATGTTTCGTTCCCGACGGCGATCACAAATCGTTTGTCGAGAAGCGGGGTGGGTCGGGCAAGACGGGGATCATTGTGAGTGAAACCGGTGATGTGCTGGGAAAACACGAGGGCACGCACCACTTCACGATCGGTCAGCGCAAGTCCGTGCCCGGCGTGGACAGCAAAAAGCGTTTCGTATTACATATCGATGCGGATTCGGGCACGGTGTACGCCGGGCCACGCGAGGCGCTCTGTCGCAACGAAATTCAGGTCGAATCAATGCGCTGGCTCGGTCCAACGCCGTCGGACGGGACGCCTTGCGACGTGCAGATTCGCTACCGGTCAACTGCCCATCCGGCGCGTGTCTATCCAGGACTTGACGCGAGCGCACGGGTCGTTTTTAACGCACCTGCCGAGAGCGTCGCACCCGGACAGGCTGCGGTTTTCTATTCCGGTGAGCAGGTTCTGGGCGGCGGCTGGATCGCGACCGACCACGAGTTCGTTCCGTTGCGCCGGCATGCCGCAGGCGCAACGGTCGCCTAGTTTCCTAGTGGTTCCCGTGGGGCGGAACGGCCGCGCCGCTGCACCCGACGAGAAACTCGAAGTCGCAACCCTCGTCAGCCTGGGTCACATTGTCGAGATACATCTTCACATAACCACGGGTTGCGTGAGGACTGGGCGCCACCCAGCGCTTGCGGCGCTCGGCGAGGACAGCATCGCTGACATCAAGGTGCAAGCGTCGACCCGGCACGTCGAGTTCAATCATGTCGCCGTTTTCGACCAGGGCAAGCGGGCCGCCTATCGTCGCTTCGGGCGCCACATGTAGCACAACCGTACCATAGGCCGTGCCACTCATGCGTGCATCTGAAATACGAATCATGTCTTCGACGCCCATGTCGAGGATCTTCTTCGGCAGCGCGAAGTTCCCAACCTCGGGGAATCCCGGATAGCCCTTCGGCCCGCAGTGTTTCAACACGAGGATGTCGTCCGGCAACACATCCAGGTTGGGGTCGTCGACGCGCGCATGGTAGTCGTCGATGTTCTCGAATACGACGGCTCGACCCTTGTGGCTCAGGCGGTTCGGATCGGCAGCCGAGGGTTTCAATATGGCGCCCTGCGGTGCAAGGTTCCCGGTCAAAACCGCGATGCCACCCAGTGGTTTGAAGGGTCTGTCGATTGGGAAGATGACGTCCTGGTTGTAGTTCTTCGCGTCCTTGACGTTTTCCCACATGGTCTTGCCATTGACGGTCAAGACGTCCTTGTTCAGACGATCGCCCAGTTCGCGCAGCACCACGGGCAATCCGCCTGCGTAGTAAAAATCCTCCATCAGGTATTTGCCGGAAGGCATCAAGTTGACGAGGCAGGGGATCTCGCGGCCAAGGCGATCCCAGTCCGCAAGCGAAAGGTCGACACCCACGCGACGGGCGATGGCAATGAGGTGCACCACGGCATTGGTCGAACCGCCGATGGCACCGTTCGCCATGATGGCGTTTTCAAAGGCACCCTTGGTTAGAACCTTCGAGAGGCGCAGATCCTCGTGCACCATCTCGACGATGCGGCGGCCCACCATGTGGGCCAGCACGTTGCGGCGCGCATCGACAGCGGGAATGGCGGCGTTGGTCGGCATGCCAACACCCAGGGCTTCGACGATGGAGGCCATCGTCGAGGCGGTCCCCATCGTCATGCAGTGACCCGGTGAGCGCGACTGACAAATTTCGGCTTCGCGCACGTCGTCTTCGTTCCACTCACCGGTCTTGAGCTTGGCCGAGATCTGCCAAAGCAGGGTTCCGGAGCCAACCGTACCACCGCGAAAGTGACCATTCAGCATCGGGCCGCCAGACAATACCAGCGTCGGTAGATCGCAGCTCGCTGCGCCCATCAACAAAGCAGGGGTCGTCTTGTCACACCCGACCATCAGAATGACGCCATCGATCGGATTCGCGCGGATAGTCTCTTCAGTATCCATGGCGGCGAGGTTGCGCCACATCATGGTGGTGGGGCGCATCAACGTCTCGCCGAGGCTCATGACTGGAAACTCGACCGGGAAACCGCCCATCTCCAGAACGCCGCGTTTGACGTGTTCGGCGAGAGCACGAAAGTGACCGTTGCAAGGAGTGAGTTCGCTCCACGTGTTACAGATTCCGATGACTGGGCGGCCGTCGAACATGTGATCGGGATGGCCTTGCGAGCGCATCCACGAGCGGTACTGCAAACCACCTGCGCCTTTCTTACCGAACCATCCCGCGCTGCGGTATTTCCTTTTGCCGTCTTCGTTTTTCTTGCCGTCGTCGTTGGAGGACATGGGACCTCCATTCTGGCGTTCGGCGAGCGGGAATCAAGTTCTTATTGGTTCGGGACGGTCAGGTGCGCCGGTTCCCGAAGTATGGCCGCAGGAACCATCCGGATGTGCGGCGCCAAGCTTTGCAGGTACCGCAGTCGATGGCGAAGCGGAGGATCGATTTGCGGTGAGAGTGCAAGTGCCACTTCAATCTGTTTTTGGGCATTTTTGAAGTGCGCCGGTTCCGGTTCGGGGAGGTGGCGCAGGTAAGCTTCGGCGAGCCGTAGGTGCCACAGGTTCGGGTTGCGCAAGTCGTAGGTGGCGTTTCGCCACGCAAAGAACGCAACGAGCGTCCCGGTGAGGGCCAAAAGCCCGATTCGAGCACGCGTCCGCGGCATGTGCACGATGTGGGCAAGGGCGACACCCGCCAGCAGCGTAAACGCAATGCTGAGGGGCAGCCGATACCGGGTGCTCGAATGAAAAAGCGTCGTCGTCGAAAGCGCGCCAAGCATCAACGGCGACACAACAACCAAACCCCTGAGTGAGCCGTTCCTTCGTCTGAGCCAGAGCGCAAAGATGCCTCCAACGGACAAGCTCAAAAGACATCCAAAACTGATGGGAAATGCCCGGAGCGTGGCCAGTTCAGATCGTTCTCCGTAATATGCATAGTCGAACCCCGTTTGTTCGTTGTCCTCGAAAGTAGCCCAGAATTTTCGCGGGAGATTCCGAATATATCCCGACCAATTGACCTGATTTTGTCCGGGCGGCGCATGCCATCCTTTTCGATGGTCTTCGATTCGAACGCGTGCCTCTCGGACGACGTCCCAGGGGCTAGGCGGTCGGAGGGTCGATTGCGAGAGGTCGAAGAAACTGCCGCCGAAATCCGGCGCGGTGGCCTTGCTCACGGTGTTGGACTGCAAAATAACCGGAACAAATAATCCTGAGTGTTTCAGGTTCCAGAGGCCGTGCCCAACAAAGACGATCGACAGGCCAATCACGAAACCCATTGTTCGATTGATGCGGGGCCGGAAAGCTGCCCACTGTTCTTCGGCGTATGAGGGAAAAACAGAGGCGGCGATCCAGAACGGACAAATGAAAAGAAACGATGCACGCGCCAGCACCGCCATGGCCAGCGTCGCGCCCGCAAGAACCGAAAGCGCAAAACGCCGGTGTGAGGGGAGAGTGCTCGGCGCTCCGAATCCGCACCATCCCGAAATCCAAAGCGCCAGCACGAGGAGGAATAAACCAAGCGCCTCGCCCATGTGTTTCGTTTCGTAAAACGGAAAAACTGCATAAAACGCGGCGAATATCGTGCAAAACAAGCCCGCCGTGCGCCCGAAAATGCGGGCACAGTAGGCTCCGATGAGCGCCATTGTCGCGATCCCCATCAGAATTTGTACTGCAATCGGAACATACAGTTCGGATGGCGCGCCGAGCGCGTACAGGAAATACCCGTATAACGGGCTCATCGCCAAAAGGCTCGAATCGCCGTGATATCCGAAGTCGATCGCGGCTGCCTGATGAAGGTAAACCTCTGAATCGAACATCGGTCCGTCGATTAACGGCAATTCGACGTACGCTAGAAGGTAAGCGAGTCTCCAAGCGGTTGCGGCAAAAAGGATTAGCGAGAACGCGTGCCGTCGCAGGATCGTCGTCACTTGATGAGTTTCGAAATCGCTCGAAAATCGTCGGTTCCTGAAACGCCCAGGGCATCAAACAACACGGTTTCGGTCACCGTAACCACGGCCCCAAGTTCGCGAATCAGTTGAAGGCCTGCATTTTTATTTGCGAGTGTTCGCGACACGACTGCGTCCGCCGGGACATGAACGGTTGCACCCCATCGCAACAAGCCGCGTACCGTCTGATAAACGCAAACGTGCGCCTCCATGCCAGTTACGATCCACTGGTGCCGCTCGGCCTGTTCGAAAATACCGGAAAAAATCGGTTTGAATGCGGGAGCGTTGGTGCACGAGAAGTGAGTTTTCTCGAATCGGGATGTGTTCACCCCGGGCGCCGAGAGGCCGCTTGCGATCGTGGCGGCCGTGGGTCCGAGGCCCTGCGGATACTGTTCGCTGACCACGACGGGCCACCCCTGGCGCCGGGCAAGTTCCAAAAGGAGACTGATGTGCCGTTCACAGGAGATCCGTTCGGCCTCGGGCATCACTGCCGCGAGTCGCTCCTGAAAATCCACGATGAGAAGTGCCATGCGCTCGTCGCGCAGGCGGTGCTTTTCGATCACAGAACCGTTCACGTGGACAACTTACACCCAGGGCCGGAATTCGCGAAAAAGCGGACGCGCTTGCGTCTTTAGGGCTGCATTGCGATCGGCCGACAGGTCCCGGCCTCGAGGATGTGCTCGGTCAGTGATTTGTAGCGGTCCTCGACCGGCCGATCGGCCGTTCTCACGCGTTTTCCGGGATCCCCAATGGTCAAGTTTTTTCCCGTCAGCTCATCCGGCAAAGAGGCATTCAGAGCGCGAACAAGCGCGTGATACAAAACAGCAACCCGGTGCGGGTAGTGACGCGCATAACCCGTCGGTTTGTAGAGAGGACCGTGGTTGTAGTGCGCCCAATAGGCGTGGGTGCGATGGCGACATTGCCGATAATGAACCTTGCGTGTCGATTTGCGACCCGAACTCGCACGCGACGATTCGGGCTCGATGGAACCTCCGTCGCGATAGTGCGCCAGCATCTGGGCACCCGTGGCGATGTTGGTCAGCGGATCAAGAATGTCTTTCCAGTCCATGCCCCGGACCAAGCTATTGGTGCAGTTTCCCTTGCCGTTGGTGAGACAGCGAAGGCCCATTAGCCCCCCATCGCGAGCAAAGATTTCCCCGTTTTTTCGGCTTGCGCGATCGGCCTTGTCATCGAGGTCGCTTTCGGTGATAGCGACGGCCAGCAAAAGGGCGGGGTGGAGGTCATACTTTTCGGCAGATTCGATCATGCCCTTCGCGATCGTCGCGCAAAGTTCAGCGGACCACGGGTCTCGTCGGTATCGAATGCGTTCTTTGAGTTTGCAAATTGTGCTGGCCAGACACTCCGATTTGACTCCATGCGCCTCTCCTCCCGTGGTTTCTACGGGGGAAGAGTTACAAGCAGTGCTGCTTGTTCTCGTGAACAGGGTAGAAGGATCACCCGCAATACTCGAGAGACCTAAAATCAACGATAATGAAAACAAAGTTATTTGCCTTGCGTGAAGACCGGGTTGGCGTCTTGTTGTGGTCCCAACGGCGCCTGGCGCTGCATCGGGTGACGACGGTCTTGTTTGCGTTCGAATAATCTTTCTACGGGGTCACACGAATCCCGTCAACCGAAAAGTGCTTCGCGAAGTGACGAGACCTATGCACTGCCACGAAAAACCCGCATTTCTTGCGTCCCGTCACGACAATGAAGCACAATAACCCTGCGGAATCGTTGATATACCGGCCGAAAACATCTATGCACTGCCCCCAGACGCTCGTATGACGGATCACGAAAATACTCTCGACGAGGACGCGATCGATGCGATCTGGATCGACGCAGCGCGATCGCTCGGTTTTCTGATCGCGCGATCCGACGACGCCTATGCGTCCTTTGACGGCGTCAACAAAATCACGGTCGGAAACCGTAGCACACTGGATGATGACGATTGCGTGGCGCAACTGGTGTTTCACGAATTGTGTCACGGGCTGACACAGGGAGAGGCCAGTCTCGTGCAGCCGGACTGGGGACTCGACAACACGACCGAGGACGACGTGGTTCGTGAGTATGCCTGTCTTCATGTCCAGGCCTGGCTCTCGGATCGGGTCGGCTTGCGGGCACCCATGACGCCCACCACGGTTGTGAAAACGTACTATGGAGCACTTCCGGATGATCCGCTCTCGGGTTCAGGTGACGCGGTTGCCATTGCACGTGACACGGTAGCGTCTCGGCTGTTCGCTCAGTGGGAGCCAGTGCTGAATCGGGCACTGGTGCGAACCGCCACACGGATTTCCATGAAGGTCGATCGGCATGCCTGAACGGACATCTGTTTTCGTTCCGCTCGACGCGATGTCGGAACCGCTGCAACCGCGCGCTGCCACGGCTCTCGGTTGGCCACTTTCGCGAGTCGGAACGATTCGTGTCACGCGGCGATCGCTTGATGCGCGCAAGGGGCGCAGTCCCGGATACCACCTCGAATTGCAAGTCTGCGACGGGGGGGAACAACCTCCGGTACCGGATGCCCCAGCCGCAACCTTGCCGCACTGGCCGGTCGGGAAGGCCCGCCCCAACATCGTCGTTGTCGGTTCCGGTCCCGCCGGTACCTGGGCTGCCCTGAATTTCGTGCGAATGGGGCTGGGTTGTACGGTGGTCGAGCAAGGCAAGCCCGTCCAGCCTCGCCGGCACGATCTGGCCAAGCTGCAGCGCGGCATTCTTGATGCCGCCTCGAATTATTGCTTTGGCGAGGGTGGGGCAGGGACCTATTCCGATGGCAAGCTGTACACGCGCGCCAAGGATCGGGATGGCGTCTCCCGTGTGCTCGCCGATCTCACCCTCTTTGGTGCGCCCGATGAAATTCAGGTCGAGTCGCGACCCCATGTGGGATCGAACCGGTTGCCCAAAGTGTTGACGGCGCTGCGCGAGCATCTTGAATCGCAGGGCGTGACGTACCGATTCGGTACCACGGTTTCTGGGCTTCGGATCGAACGGGGTCAGGTGCGCGGTGTTCGCCTTGATGGCGGAGACGAACTGCCGGCCGACGTGGTGGTGCTTGCGACCGGACACTCTGCGCGTTCGGTATACGAATGGGCCGCCACTTCAGACATCGCCATGGAGCGCAAACCCCTCGCCATCGGTGTGCGTATGGAACATCCGCAGCCGCTCATCAACCGTCTGCAGTACGGTTCCGCCGCGGAACATCCCGCGTTGCCGCCCGCGTTTTACGAATTGAAGGCCCGCTCGGGTTGGCGTGGTGTCTACAGCTTCTGTATGTGCCCCGGCGGGTGGATTGTACCCGCCGCAACCGAGACCGACGGCGTGGTCGTAAACGGCATGAGCCTTTCCCGCCGTGATTCGCCATTCGCGAATTCGGGCCTCGTGGTCAGCGTATCGGCGGAGGATATGGGGCCGGCATCGGAAGGTGTGTTGGCCGGCGTGAAGCTGCAGCGAAAGATTGAACGGGCGATCTTTGCCGCAGGCGGGGGCCGATTTGCGGCGGGTGCCGAGCGGCTTACGGATTTTCTCGGTGGCAAGACCAGTCAATCGTTGCCCGCGACGAGCTACCACCCTGGCGTCGTGTCGGCTTCCTTGCGCGAACTGTTCCCGGCATCGCTGGCGAATGCATTGTACGAGGGACTCGAAGCGCTGGGTCGAAGGCATCCCATCTTGTTGTCACCCGATGCGCTCCTTATCGCGGGTGAAACCCGCACCAGTTCACCGGTGCGTTTGTTGCGAGATCCGCAGACTCTGGAGAGTCCGGGCGTGACGGGACTCTATCCTGTGGGCGAAGGCGCGGGTTACGCGGGCGGCATCGTGTCGGCGGCTCTCGACGGCGCCCGTGCAGCCGAGTCGGCGGTTCGCGCGCGTGTGTGACGAATCAGCTCGCGAACGGATTGTCTTTGTCTGCGGCGTCTTCTTCCTCATCGTCATCGCTTGACGACTCGGAATAGCCGTCGACACCCTTCGGGGCGAGCGTTCCGTCGAGGAACTGCAAAAACATCTCGAGAAAATTGTCCTGTTCGTCGGTGACACCCTCGAACATGGCGCCGATTTGAAAGACCTCGGCTATCGGTGTGCACCAAACCGCCCTGGACTTCAGACTGAGCGGTTCTGAATAAGAATTGTTGCCGAAGGCGAGCACCAGATCGATGTCCAGCAGGTCCTGAACCGGAACGGCATCCTGACTGATGAGGCAAATGCCGGTCTGTGAAACGTCGCGGGTACGCGACCGGACCACGCTGCCAAAGCTGGTTTTGACCGAAGCCTCCACATCGACCGTGAAACGCCGCGCTCTTCGATTGTCGTTGCCTGATTCGGAGGCTTTACCGGGGGTGTCGGACATCGTTGGTCTGGATGGATGCTACGCCAACCCGCGCCCATAGGCCAAGAATGCCGCACCATTTTCATCCGGGATCCTCACCGGCATTTTTGTGACTGTCCCGCAGTCAGGGCTTCAATGTCTGCCTCGACCGTGGCGAGGCGCAAGGCGGTGGTCTCACGCCGGGTGACGCCTTCGATGTCCTTGTCGAAGGCGATTTCCAGCGTCGACCGAAGCCGTCGTCGCTCGAAAAAAAGCCGATTGACCTCCCGTTGCACCTCCCGTCGGGCGTCGGCGATGCGGAGGGCCTGCTGGCTGGCGGCGAGCTCCTGCGGGTTGAAGATGGCTCGACCCAGGTCGAGGGTGGCTCGTACCTCGTAGCGGACGTCGTCGATCGTATCCAGCCCGAGTGGCGCGACACCGACAGCTTCTTCGATGTCGAGCGACTCGTTGCGCCCCATCCGTCGCTCGACTCGAAAGCGCAGCTCTGGCAACCACCCGGCGATTCGCGCGCGGGACAAAAGACTTCGCGCCCGGCTTCCCTCGGCAAAAATCAATGCGACGGCCACTTCGCGCAGTTCCGCGAGACATGCGGGGATACGGGCGATCCTTGGATTCAGATCGTCTTCGGTTGGTCGCGGCAAAACGGGCCGTTCGGGCCGCGGTTCAATTGGGATTTCGGCCGACAACACGGCCCTCGAATCGCGTTGGCCTTCCATCGTCGCCACGCTCGCAGTGGCGCTCAGCCTCGGGAGGAAGTCGGCCCATGCGGGGGCGGCGCGCAAACGTCGATCCCGAGGCTCGGGAGGCGTCGCCACGAGATAGCCTGGATCGTCTACGCGCCCGGATGGGCCAAGTTCGTTCTCCACCAACCGCTGAACCTCGGGGGAGTCACGCATCCCCGTCGGAATATCCAGACGATCCAGGAACGCCTGAACCTCGGGCTGGTCAGAATTGTAGGCCGGCTCGGCCGCGAACAATGCCGCGTGTTGCAGCCACAAAGAAAAGGCGAGGAGCATGTTGACGCGTTCAGCAAGGGCTGTGCCATCGTCGCCAAGTGTCTATTGTCGCTGGAACGGTCGGATCTCGACCGCGCGCCCGAACCTCGACGACTCACCGTCCGGAAAGCGACCGCTTGAACCGTGGCGGCCGTCGTGTTACTCGCGTTTCATGGGGCCAAACGAGGATCTCGTGGCTCGCGAGCTTGGCCGCCAGCTGGCCACCTTGACCCTCGCGGCCGTGCCGCGACCCGGACCGGGCCACGCAGCGCTCGCGGTTGGCTGCCGAAACACCCTCTGCCGTCTGGGTCTCGACGCACCCCTCGGCGTCGTTGCCGATCTTGCCGCTCTTTTGTCACTTCCCGAGGGGCAAGCTGCGGTGGTCACGCACGATTCGAGGGGAACGCCTGAGCACCATCCCGACCGCCGAGGGGCCGAGACCGTTCTACGCTACGCGGCGCTCTTACGGGCTGTGGCTCAGGTGCCCGCCGTCGCAGCGGTCGCACGCCGCCCGCTTTCGCAGGATCTGCTCGCGATCCTCATCGCACGATTGCTGGGCGATACGGCTCGACCGGATGGCCGCACGGTGCGACCCCCGATGGGCGATCTGCCGCTCGCTTCGTTGCTCTACAGCGCAACACCATCCGAGCACGCGCAACAGCACGACACGGGTTGGGCGATGGGCTTTCTGGGTCGCCTCGTTCAAGGACGAGAGGTCTTGTTGGCCCGGGCGGAACAGCTAGACATGGGACCGTTGCGATTGTTGGGCCTTTTCTCAGAAGGCCCGGCGCCCACGGTCGTCGACCTGTGGCGATTGATGCGCACGCCCGCCGCGGGTCGCGCGATCGAAGTTTCGTTGCAACTCCTGCCATCCATTCTTGAAACGAAGCGAGCCGCTTCGGCTCAACGGCTGGCCATTGATGGCTATGCGTCGATCGAACGCCGGGGCAATCTGGACGCACTCTTGCCGTCGGAACTTGCTCACGACGACGATGTGTTCGACTACAAGGGTGTCGCCGACGAGCTTTTGTATTACGGCCACGAGCGCCGCGAAGAACTCGTGTTGCGGGAACACTGGATCCTCGTGGACTCAAGTGCGTCGATGCGGGGCGCTCGTGAAGCCTTCGCTCGCGGGCTGGGTGTTGCGATTGGCAAGAAACTTCACTTGCAGGGCGATGCGACCAGTTTGCGCTTTTTCGACAGCCGGTTGCATCGACGCGTTTCGCTCGGCGCAATGAACGGGCACGAGCTGCCCTATCTCTATTGTTTTCGTTCCGATCGCGGTCGCAACTACGCCCGCGTGTTTGATGAAGTTCTGGCAGAGGCTCGGCGCGTACAGCGGCGTGGTCAGCGCGCGCTTCACATCACCTTCATCACCCATGGCGAGTGTCATGTGCCGACCGCAACCATGGAGGCGCTGTCCGAGGTGGCACGCGTCTATGGCCTGTTCATATTGCCGTCGCGGCCGCTCGTTCAGGCGTATTTACCCACCCTGGCCCGCTACCAGGAAGTCACGGAACAAGATCTTGCGCGGCCCGAAACGCAAAAGGCACGGGGCCTCGCCATCGTCGCAGACATCGCGCAGAATTTTGCGGTCAGGCGACGCGATTCGCGAAGGCGGAAACGCTGATGCCAAGTCGTGACGAGGTGGACACGAAGGAAAGGGCCGACCGCGCGCTGCGTTCTGGACAGCCGGCAGAGTCGTTGTTGTTGTACCGCTCGCTTTTGACCCGCGCGGTGGTGATGGAGCCAGGCCTCTACGAAAGCTGGCTCGAAGGCACCGGCCAAGCCTACCGAGCGCTTGGAAAACACCGCCACGCAGCCTGTGTGCTGATGGGCCTCGGACGTCATGCAGACGCTGCAAAGCTATTGTCCGCCGAGTTACATCCCGTCGAATGGGCGCTGTGTATGGCGGAAACGGGGCAGCACGATCGTGGTGCCAAAACGGTGTCGGCCGCGGGGTATCCCGTCCTCGCGGCAATTCTGCGCGAACACGGAAAGGACTTCGCGGGAGCGCGCGCGCAATGGCAGTCCCTTCTCACCAATCCGCGCCTGCGTGCCCGACCGTACGAGACCGCGCTTTGCCAACAAGCGCTGGCCCGTGTGTTGCGAATCGAGGGTGATGCCGACGCGGCCCGCGCTGCCGCGATCGAATCGGTTCGATTGCTCGAAACGCTGGCCGACGAGTTCGAGACCCGGGGCGTGCGCGAAAGGGCCTTCGATTGCTTTTGCCTGATCTTGCAGCTCGGCCGCGAGCACGGTTCGTTCGAGAACGTGTCGGAAGGGTATTCCAACGCCATTCGAATCCTGATGGCCGAATACGATCCCTACGTTCCCCTGCAATACACCGACGATTTCATCGCGACTGCGGTCGAGTCCCTTGAATGGCAAACGGCTGCACTGGCTTCGCTTGATGCTGCGGAATATTGCCGACGGATGTCCCTTGCCCACGAACGGTACTATCTGGCGCGGGCTTGCCGTTTGTGGCGCGAATCCGCTCGTCATATTGAACGCTCGGGTCTGCAGGCCGAACTGGCGGAAAACGCACTGCAGGCTGCGCTCGATGCGGCTGCAAGTTTGCCGGACCTTCCGATGCTGGGGACAACCTACGAGGCGCTTTCGCGTTTGCCCTTGCCGGTCGAGCGCAAGGAACGCTACGCCGCGCTTGCTGCTCGCTACCTTGCGGCCGGAGAACCGGTGGCCGGTGAAACCGGTCTGCCCGATCACCTCCGACAACCGAATCCCTATCCGGATATCGGCACGCAAGATCTCGCAGAATGGGAACTGCAAGGAGACGCGGCCGCGACCCTGTTGCGCATCCTCGTGGATCAGGCGCACTACGTTCGATTCCGACGGCAGGCCTTGCGCGCGTTGCTGATCGCGCTCGACCGGGAAGGCTCCGACGGCGACATCGAGTTGGCAGCCGCGCTCGGCAACGTTCCGCTTTATCAGGTGCTTGCGCCGCTTGAACGTTTGTTTGCTTCGCCGGTGCCGGAGTTGCGGGTGCAGGTGATGGTGTCGGTTGGACAAATTCTAAACAAGCGCAGCTTTCATCTGGTGCGCATCGGTCTCGACGATTCCGACGAACGCGTGCGCGAGGCGGCCCGTCGAAGCCTGCGCGGTTTGAAATTTCGCGATGGGCTGGAGCCGCTGGTCCGGATCTACCGGGAAACCCGCGACCAAATCGTTTGCGAAACGGCCCTGGCGGCGATCGCGGATGTGGGGACGGTGCAGGCTGCGCAATTTCTACTCGAGATCGTTCGCGAGGGCACTCCCGTATTGCGGGCGCTCGCCGCCGATCGCCTGAGCACGTTCCGTGTTACGGATGTGTTGCCCTTGGTCCACTCGGCGCTTGAGTTTGCCGTGGGCGCGGAGAAGCAGGCACTTGAGGGGGTCGTGACTGCCCTTCAACCGCGGCCGGTCTGAGCGCCGGGTTCAACGCCATCTAACCATTGGGCGTCGGCGTTCGACACCTCGGAATCCGGCCCGTTGCGTCGATGCCTTTTTCGGCGATCGGGCGCGTCGAAAAGTGCGCCCGGGCGCCGCGTATCGTCAAAGCCTATTCCCGTTCGCGATATGTATGCTACAACGCTGAAAAAAGGAGCTCCCCCGCACAATGGCTACGAAGATTGCAATTAACGGTTTCGGCCGCATCGGTCGTCTGGTTTTCCGCGCACTTTACGATCAGGGTCTTTTCGGAAAAGACATTCAGGTGGTCGGCGTGGGCGACATCGTTCCGGCAGACAGCCTGGCCTACTTGCTGAAGTACGACTCGGTTCAGGGCAAATTCCCCGGCACTGCGGTCGCCAAAGGCGATGATGTGCTTGAAGTGGACGGCCACCCTATCAAGGTCGTGAGTGCCAAGTCCCCGGCAGAGTTGCCCTGGAAGGCGCTCGGGGTCGACATCGTCATCGAGTCGACGGGTCTATTCCTTTCCCAGGAAGAGGCGGGTGGTCACCTTCAGGCGGGCGCCAAGAAGGTCATCATCTCTGCGCCGCCGAAGGGCAAAGTGGATCTCACCTGCGTGATGGGTGTTAACCACGAATCGTACGACGCTTCCCAGCACAACGTGATCTCGAACGCGAGCTGTACCACGAACTGCCTCGCACCGGTGGTTCACGTCTTGCTGAAGGAGGGATTCGGTCTCGCCGAGGGCCTCATGACCACGATTCACGCGTACACCGCCAGCCAGAAGGTTGTTGACGGTCCGGCGAAGAAGGCCTGGCGCGATGGCCGTGCAGCGGCGATCAACATCATTCCGGCCTCCACGGGCGCTGCCAAGGCAGTGGCCGAAGTGTTGCCGGCAGTGAAGGGCAAACTCACGGGCATGGCCTTCCGCGTTCCGACCCCGACGACCTCGGTTGTCGACTTGACCTTCAAGACCGAGAAGGGCACGAGCATCAAGGACATCAACGCCGCCATGAAGAAGGCCAGCGAGACGTACTTGAAGGGCATCCTCGGCTACACCGAAGACATGGTCGTCTCGACCGACTTCATCCACGATTCGCGTTCAAGCATCTACGATGCCGACGCGTGCATGGAGCTCAACGACAAATTCTTCAAGCTCATCAGCTGGTACGACAACGAGTGGGGTTACTCGAACCGCGTGGTTGACCTCACGAAGTACGTGATCAGCAAGGGCCTGTAAGGCCTGACGGTCCGCGAGGCTCGTTTGACGTGAATGCGACGCACCCACTGCCGAAAGGCCGGGTGCGTTTGCATTTTCAGCGTTTTTTCGCGCGCGTGGGATTGTCTTGAGTCCCTCGGATACTCAAATTATACTCATGCCATGAGTAAGCGCTTGCAGGTGGTCATGGACGAAGCCGAATTGCGCGGTTACGAGCGCGCGGCCCGGGCCGCTGGCGTGCCGCTGTCCGAGTGGGTGCGCCGTGCGTTGCGCGACGCTCGGAACCCGGTGGCGGCGGTGATAAAGAGCTTGCGGCTGTAAGGGCCGCTGCGCGGCATCAGTTTCCTGCTCCCGACATCGATCAGATGCTTGCGGAAATCGAACAAGGATACGCAAATGTCAGCCCGGGACGCGTTGCACATCGCAATCATGGAACATCAACGAATCGACACCATTCTCAGCTTCGACCGGGGTTTTGATCGTCACCCTGGCATCCGTCGGCTAGCCCGATGAAACCGGACGCACACACCTGGACGCCCGGTTCAAAAGCGACGCGATTGCAGCGTGAGGTCGCGGAGTCCGAGACCGGGATGCGCCTTGATCAATACCTTGCCGCTTCGTTTCCGGAGATCTCCCGACGCAAGGCCAGGACGCTGATCGATATTGGGGGCGTTTTTGTGGATGGACGGCGCGCGAAACAGGCGGGTCGACCGGTGGCGACGGGCCAGAAGGTCCATGTTCACCTTGGCGGGGCGATTGAACGGGCGGCACGGGGCGTGGGGCAGGCGGCGCGGGCTTCCGATGCGTCGCGTCTTCCCCCGATTGAAGTGTTGTTCGAGGACGAGCACCTGATCGTGGTCGACAAGCCGGCCGGCCTTCTGACTGCGCCAACTCCGGAGAGCGATCGCAACAATCTGGCGGATCAACTTGCACGACGTGAGCCTGGGACGCCAGCCCCGATCTACGTGGTGCACCGCTTGGATTTGCAGACGAGTGGCGTGTTGGTGTTGGGCAAGTCAACCACGGCAAACCGGCTGCTGTCCGAACGCTTCGCGGTCCACGCGATCGAGCGCCGTTATTGTGCGGTGGTATCTGGGGTATTCCCGGAAGACGTGAAAGAGATCGCAAAGCCGGTGGGAGGGCGTCCGGCGCTCACGCATGTCATCGGCAGAACGCCGCTGGGAACCATCGCAACCTTGCTTGAGCTGCAACTTGAAACGGGTCGCACGCATCAGATCCGATTGCACTGCGTGGGTCTTGGCCATGGTGTGCTGGGTGATCCAGAGGTAAAGGGCTTACCGGGGCTGCGTCCCCCGCGCATGGCGCTGCATGCCGCGGTTCTGGGGTTTGAGCACCCTGTTGGCGGCGAGAAATTGCGCTTCGAAAGACCCTGGCCGCCTCCGGATCTTGCCGAGTGGTTCGCCGCGATGACCGAGCGGCACGGGGTAGGGCCTTAGCCAGGGAGCGCGCGGGACTGCGTACCGACGAAGGAACGCGCTAGACTGATGTTTATGACCGCACTCGCGAAACAGATCATCGACCAGGCGCTCCAGCTTGATGAAGAAGATCGCGCCGAGGTTGCCCACGAAATGCTGGCAAGCCTCGGCTCGGCGGAGGTCTCGCCGATATTCGCGCGCGAGTTGGAGAAGCGGATCCGAGATGTGGAATCCGGTGCCGTGAAACCGGTGTCCTGGTCCGAGGTTCAGGCCGAGCTCGAGATCCTCGCGCGTGGCCGCTGAGTCAGACGACCTCCTCCATCCGGAGGCTCGGACCGAACTCCGCGAAGCGGTCGCTTGGTATCGTGGGAAGGGAGCCGGCGCCATGGCGTTTGTCGCGCAAATCACCCGGATCATCGATGATCTTGTGAGGGGACCAAAGCGCTGGCCAGCCTTGCGCAATGTGAGTCCGCTCATCCGCTATCGCGTGTTGCCCAAGAAGCACCCTTACACGATCTTCTATCGCGAAACCGCTACCAGCATTCTGATCCTGGCCTTCGCTCACCAGAAACGTCAGCCACTCTATTGGGTGTATCGGCATTGAGTTCGCGAATTTTTCTTCAGGCGCTTGCCCACGTCCGAAGCGAGGAGCCGATCCGTTCGTGCAGTCACCACTTTCGACACGCTCTACCCGGGCTCACGTTCGATGAGGCCCGCTGCGCCCATACCGCCGCCGATACACATCGTGATCACAGCCCAGCGACCCTTGCGTCGTTCCAGTTCGTGTAATGCGGTTGCGACCTGACGGGCGCCTGTGCATCCAAGCGGATGGCCAAGCGCAATGGCGCCGCCGTTGACGTTCACGCGCTCGGGCGGAAGTTGCAATTCGCGCATGCAGTACACTGCCTGTGAGGCAAAGGCCTCGTTGACCTCGAAAAGATCGATGTCGTCGATTTTCAGATGCGCCTTGGCGAGAAGCTTGCGCACGGCCGGAACAGGACCGATGCCCATGATGCCAGGCGGCACACCGGCCACTGCGAAATGACGGAAGTAGGCGCGAATCTGTTTGGCCTGTTCACGGGCTTTCTCCGCCGACATCAGCACGACGGCTGCCGCGCCATCATTCAACGGTGAGGCATTTCCGGCTGTCACGGTTCCGCCTGGGTCGAAGGCGGGCTGCAATTTTCCGAGTTTTTCAATCGACGTATCGGCACGCGGACCCTCGTCCTTCTCGAAGACGATGTTCTTCCACGCGCCTTTTTCATAGACCCGCGTGGGCACGGCAACGATTTCGTGTGCCATGCGCCCGTCGGCCCATGCCGCCGATGCCTTGCGATGACTGTGATACGCAAACTCGTCCTGATCGGCCCGGCCGATGCCGAACATTCGCGCAACGTTTTCGGCTGTGTTGCCCATCGGGATGTAAGCATCAGGGAAGGTGTCTACCAGCCTTGGGTTGAGCGCAACGGTGTGTCCGCCCATCGGTATGACAGAGAGGGATTCAACCCCGCCTGCAATCGCGGCATCAATCGCACCAACGGCGATGCGATCGGCCACCATCGAGACGGCCTGCAAGCCCGATGAACAAAATCGATTGATGGTCATGGCAGGCACCTCGTCGGGCAACCCCGCAAGGTGACCAATGAGACGCGCAACGTTGAGTCCCTGTTGGCCCTCGGGATTGGCGCACCCGATGATCAAGTCCTCGGCCCAGGCGGCGGGCATGTCGGCGCGGACAAGCGCTTCGCGAACCGCAACGGCGGCGAGATCATCGGGACGGGTATCCCGCAACATGCCCTTGGTTGCGCGGGCGATCGGTGTCCGAACGGCTGAAAGGATGGCTACGTCTCGCATGGTTAGTTCCGCAGGGGTTTGCTGGTTTGCAACATGTGTTGGATTCGAGCGCGGGTTTTTTCCTCGCCACACAACGAAAGGAAAACTTCGCGCTCGAGGTCGAGCAGGGTCTGTTCATCCACCTTGGTTCCGGCTGGCACATCGCCACCCGACAGGATCTTGGCGAGGCCTGACGCCACCTTTGCATCGTGTTCCGAGATGCGATGGGCATCGGCAAGGTTGTGCAAGGCAGCGCGCAAAGTTGCAGCACCGACTGCGCCAATGACGCGGATCTGGCGGGGTGGGGGCGTGCGGAATCCGGCGCGTGCACGACCCAACACCAGCTCTTTGGCGTCGTGTAGCACATGCTCACGGCGCATCGATACCGAGTCTCCTTGCTGCAGGTAACCGAGTTCGCGGCCATCTTCGGCGCTTGTCGATACCCGCGCGGTGGCCAGATACTCGAAAGGCTGGCGCACCAGCGACAAGAGATCGACATGCGGGTTGCCCGCCATGCGTCGCGCGGCACGGGCTGCCATTTCCATGGTGCCGCCACCCGCGGGAATTAGACCGACGCCCACTTCAACGCAACCGACGTACAGCTCGGCCGCGGCGCGGACTTCCTGGCAGGCCATCACGATTTCTGCGCCGCCGCCCAGCGCCAGTCCGAAGGGGGCGCAAACCACCGGCACCCGCGCATAGCGCAAGCGATTGCAGGCATTTTGGAAGGCGATCACCATCTCGTTTATCACCTTGTAGTTGTTCTGCGACAACGCGACCATCAGACCGAAGAGGTTCGCGCCCGCGCAGAAGGCAGAATCCGCATCGTTGCCGACCACGAGTCCCACCCCTTCACGTTCGGCGCGATCCACTGCCTTGTGAACCATCGTGACCATGTCGGGGTCGATGGCATTCATCTTTGCGTGGAATTCCAGGCAGAACACGCCGTCGCCGATGTCGAGCACCGAGGCGCTTGGGTTGCGTTCCACTTCGCCGCCCCATTTGCGAACCTCGGAAAGCACCAGGGCACGCGGATCGGGCGTGATTTCCTGGTAGCCGCCGATCTTGCGCAACTGCGACCGGGGGCTTGCGCCCTCTTGTTTGAAAAAGGTCGTTTCACCGGCCGCCAGGCGCTGTTTGACCCACGCGGGCACAGAGAGTCCGTTGGTTTCCATCCGTGTCACGGTTTCAGCGACACCAAGCGCATCCCAGACAGCGAAGGGGCCCCGTTCCCAGCCAAAGCCCCAGCACATGGCGTTGTCGATGTCGGAAATATCGTCAGAGATCTCACCCACGCGGTTGGCGGCGTAGATCAGGGTCTCGTCAATCACCTTGCGGGCAAGCTGCGAGGCGCGATCGTCCTTCGTGAAGAACTTGCGGAGGCGTTCATCCGGATCGTCCACGCCCTTCGTGGCACCGACGGAATCGAAACGCGGTTTCTTGAGAGGGACGTATTCAAAGGTGCCGAGATCCAGTTGCTGAATGTCGCCTTTTTTGTCCTTCTTGTAGAAGCCTTGCTTGGTCTTGCTGCCGAGCCACTTGTTCTCAACCAGCTTTGTCAGAATCGGGGATTCCGCAAAGACCGCGCGGCGCTCATCCTGCGCAAGCAATCCGTGACAGTTGCGTGACACGTGCACGAGCGTGTCGAGGCCAACCACGTCCGCGGTTCGGAAAATGGCGCTCTTCGGACGCCCGGTGGCCTTGCCGAAGATCAGATCGACTTCCTCGACCGTGTAACCCTCGGTGGCAGCCACATCGAGCGTTCGCAGCAGCGAAAAGGTCCCGATGCGGTTGGCAATAAAGTTGGGGGTGTCCTTGGCCCAAACAACGCCCTTGCCGAGCAGCGAGGCGCACAGGTGCTGCGCGCGCGCGGCGTAGGCGTCGGTCGTTTCGGCTCCTGCCACAAGTTCGACGAGGGGCAGGTAGCGGGGCGGGTTGAAAAAGTGGGTGACCACAAAACGCTTTTTG
>Ga0105046_10000467_pt1 | contig 56302 bp, 33 predicted proteins | sample MAT03_FD_78385 | JGI IMG/M metagenome (GOLD analysis project Ga0105046, IMG submission 78385) | Freshwater microbial communities from Lake Fryxell liftoff mats and glacier meltwater in Antarctica - MAT-03 (megahit assembly) | ecosystem: Environmental > Aquatic > Freshwater > Ice > Liftoff... | reverse complement strand
CGTCATCTGCAACGCGTCTGGGCTGGAGAGGTCGAGGCCCATGGGCACCTGCGGAAAGTCGGACGTCGACTGGTGGCACCCCCCGAACGCGCACGCGCCGAGGACGTCCTCCACACCGAGCGGACACAGCTCGTCGCAGGCTTCGAGCCCCGCGTCGGCGCAGACCGCCAGGCACTTCGACTTCGAGCAGTAGTTGACCCCGAGGTTGGGACCCTCGGTCGGCGCGGGCGCATCAGGGACTTCGGACTCGGTCGTGAGCTCCACGGCGAAAAGGCCACCCAGCGGCGGCCCATCGAAGGCTCGCAGACCGAACCCACCCTCGCCTTCGTTGCGAAGGAGGGTCACGCGATACAGCGGGTCGGGCGCCAGAAGCGTCGTGTCCGACTCGAGGAAGTACGTCACGGTCCGCGTGACGGGGTCGTAGCTCGGTCGGAGGAGCAGCCCGCTGGTGCAACCTTCGATGGAGTCGATGACTGCCGTCGATGATTGGACGCAAATGGAGCTTCGCGTCGCAGTCCTCGGATCAAGGTAGCGGTCGACCCGAACGCGGATGCTCGTCCCAGCGATGGCACGCGTCGAACCATCACCGGCCACCGGCGTCGTGACGAAGCTGGTTGCGCCGGCTTCGTCGACCACACGTGTCGTCACCTCTACGGCCACCACTCGGAGGCCGGGCGCGTCGCTGTCCGGGTCGGGCCCGCCGACGTCGCAGCCGACGAGCACACCGGCCGCTGTCAGGGCGGCAAGCGCCTGGCTATGGGGGAAACTACGGACTCTCCAGGCAGGACGAGCCCTCGAGATGGTGCTGACATTCAGCCGTCTGTGCGGGATGCTCAGCTGTCCGAGTACGTCATGAGCTGGTCGCGAACGACCTTCTCGCTCACACCCGAGGTGATGCTCTCCTTCAAACAGTCCGCCAGCGTGATGAGCATGTCGTCCACGCCCTTCTCCTCGATCAGCTTGTTGAGGAGCTGGCGGGCCTCCCGGCCGTCGTCTTCCCGCAGGAAGTTCTTCACCGTCTCGAGCGAGATTTCGCCCTGGAAATCGAGATACATGTTCTCGATCAGGTACCGAACAAGCTCCTTCACGCCTCTTCTCCTTCGGGGGCCGGCCGAGCAACGGCGGCGAGGCGGCGCGAACGCCGCAAGAGGAGTGCGTATACCCGCCGGCGTCTCGGGGACGCAAGCCGTTCTTGGCAAGGGCGTGCGATACGTGAACTTCCGAGTCGGTTTGCCCTGATTTGGACGCGTGCGTCATTTGCACCGCCTCAACGCGGCGTCGCCGCTCTGATGGCAGACCAGGCAGGGCCGGGGGTTCTTCTTCATCGCCGATCCGCATCGGCTCTCGAAGCCCAGCGGGTGCGGGTTCACGCCAGCTCCGCCGGAGACTCCGCGCGTCGCGTGGCATGTCGCGCAGTCGCGCTCGGTGTGGCACGAGACGCAGGCGTTGAGGTTTCGTTGGGCCTCCCAGGAGTGATGCTGGCCGCTGCGCGGAGCCGTCGTCCAGACTTCGGGCGGGGGGTGGAAGCGCCGGCCCACCTCGCGGGCTCCCGCACCCACGTCGCGGGCGACGCCAACCCGGCGATGGCAGTCCGCGCAGAACGTCTGGAGCTGGTGGCAGCTCGTGCAGCGGGGGTTGTCGAGGCGTGCTGCCTGGGGGTGCATCGAGATCCAGTCGTTCGGATGCACCTTGCGGTTCCTGACCCGACCGTCGTGGCACTCGGCGCACGACTCCTCGGTGTGGCAGCTCCCGCAGAACTTGCTGTCGTTCGCGGCGATCGTCTTGTGCCGATCGATCCAGTCCGGCGTGTGCCCGGCCATGTGGAGCCAGTCGGGCGGGACGAGCGAGCCCGTCTCGAACGTCGTGGCCATCGTCTTGCCGCGTTCCGTCAGGTGGCACGTCGTGCAATCGCCCTTGGCTTCACCCTGTGCCGCGCCGCTCATCGCATGGCAGTTGAAGCAACCGGCCATGCGCGGCAGCTGATCCCGCGTCGCCAGCTCGAGCTTCTCGACATGTCCATGGCACTGCGCACAATCGATGTTCCGATCGAGATGCGTCTTGTGAGGGAAGCGCAGGTTCGGATCGGGGATCACCGTCCGTGCGACGTTGCCGCCCTTGCCGGCGTCCTCGCCCAGGTGACAGAACACACACTGGCCCATCGCGTCGGGGCCGGCCGTCACCCGTGCGAGATCGGCATGATTCGACTCGTGACAGTTGTCACAGGTCTGCGCGGGGTCGGGCAGGATGCGATCCTTGGAGTCGACGCTGTCGTACGCCTTCGCGTGACACGTCTTGCATGACATGCCGATGCCCTCGACGTGCTTTTCGTGATCGAAGCGGATGGTCAGCGTCTGCGGCGGGAAGATTTCGTCGCTCGGCACGGGGCTGGCGCTCGTACCCGGCGGCATCCAGTCCAGCGGCACACTCCGGTCACCACTGAGTGGCGCGAGGCCGCGCGTGCCGCCGCTGGCGACGGCTTCGTCTTCGACGACGTTGCACGCGAAGGAGGCGACGAGCGCGACGAGGCACGCGATCGCCGCAAGCAGCCCGGCCCGCGCCGATCCGCGCGCGCTGCGAGCCCGCTTCATCTCGAGCTCCTGTCTCATCGCAGCACCAACACGTCGACGAGACCTAAAACGCGGAAGCGGCTGCCCACCAGCTCGTTCACGGAGTGCTCCCACTCGAGCCGAACCTTCGCCTCTTGGACGGGATGGAACCCTCCAGCCAGGACATAGCCGAAGCTCGTCGCGTCGCGATCTTCCCGTGTGGGGTCCGCCCAGTCGTATCCCGACACGCGCGCGCCCAGCGTGAAGCGCCCACCGTCGAGCGGCTTCTCGCCCGCGACCTCCCCGCCGACTCGCCGCCCGCGCTCACCCGCTTGAAGCATCGATCGAAGCTCTATCGAGCCAAGCCCGCTCCGGTACCGCCCGGCCAGAGAGCCCAGTCCGTCGACCGACACGTTCGTCTCCCTCGCATCTTCCGCCCGCCGCGCGCGAACCACCGCCGGGTCGTTGGGGTTGGCGAAGACGTCCGGGGAAGGGCAAGTGCCGGCGATCTGCAGGGCGTCGCACTCAGCTTGGCCGAGCGCGTCCGGATCGCCCTCGGTGCGCCAGACCTTTCCCCCGCCCCACGCAGAGAGAGACACCTCGTCGGTGATCTCGATCTCCGCGCGACCGGTGAGCGTGGTCGATGGCTCCTTCGTGAACCAGTTGAAGATCGAGTCAGCGTCGAAGATCGGCTCGAAGTGATCGACGTCTGCGCCGACGATCACCTGATCGGTCAGGTAGAGCTCGGCTCCGCCAAAGGCGTGCGAGACAAGCTGATTGTAGAGGTCGTAGGCGAAGCCTCCCTTGATGCCGCCGACCGAGGGTAGGCCAGCGTTGGCGGCGTACCCGATGCGCTCGGAGGACAGGCGGAGGCCGTCCACAGTCGGCGATCCTCCGTTGGGATCCGGGAACTGCTGCGTGATCGAGGGGCCGGTGTTGTAGACACGGCGATACGACAGGCGTCCGTGCACCCAATTGGGGCCGTTCGACTCCAGCGCGAAACCGAACGCAGGGGCTGCCCCCGGCTCCTGAAAGGAGGGCGTGTCGCCCGCGGTCGGCGTGCGCGCTCCCGAGTCATAGTCGCCGTGGCTCCCCCGCCACACACCCTGCGCTTCGTAACGAGACGTCGATAGGGGCAAGCCTCCACGTTGCTCCAACCCGCCATAGAGCTCGATCTGCGCGAAGAATGGAGTGGTCACACGGACCAGCCCGCCATCGAACGACCACCATCCCAGGACGTCGGTGAGCGGCTGGCGACCTGCTTTGAACCCCAACCATCCCCCGGCGAGATCGCGGCCCTCGACGTAGGCGAACATCACGTCCACCCGCGCTGGATCGATGCCAGGGACGAAGTGCGACCCCGACTCGACGCCGAACGTCGTCTCGCCGCCGCTCGCTCCCTCGTCGAGGTGACTCGAGAGTCCGAAGTCAGTGTCGAGGCGGAGCATCATGCGCACCTGGAGATCGCCCTCGCCCGGGACGTGGTCGCCCTGCAGGTGATACGCGGCGAAGCCCAGCGTCTGCATGAGACGCCGCCGCTCCAGGGCGACGTTGTTCCAGGGGCTCGTGACCTCGTATGCCTGGGCAGCCGTCTGCGCCTGGACCTCGTAGTCCGCCGCCGACGCCTCGCGCGCCAGCGAGACACCGAGTGCACCCAGAGCGAGGACCAAAGCACGTCCCCGGCCGTGCACCTGCGACATGCAGCGGATGGTCGGCGAGCGATGCGCGCTGTGTCAACTCGCGGCAGGTCGGCGCAGTCGATTAGCGACGCGCCACCGTTCCCGAGGCCGTGATCGACCACTCGTATGCGTCCGCCAGCGCCTTTCGCGCGTCGCTGCGTGAGGACTCGGGAAGTATCCAGCCCTTCTGGGCGAAGCCTTCGGCGACCTTGTTCTTGATGCGGACGGACTCCTCGCTGGCCGCCATCTCGAGCAGCGGCGCGACGCTCGCTTCGTCATCTTGAGCGAACGTCGACGCGACGGCGTGGAAGCGGACCGTCTCGTTGACGTCCGCAAGGAACCGCTCCGCAGCCGCTCGGACGTCGTCGCCCTGGACCTCAGCGAGGGCCGCGACCACCTGCAGCTTCGGCTCCACGTTCCGCGCGTACTCGGTGTCGAAACCCTCCGCCAGCGCCAGCAGCTCCGCCCTGAAGCCAGCGTCATCGAGGAGGACGCGAAAGATCTTGAGTGGCCAGGTCAGCACCTCCGCCTTGGCGCAGAAGGCACGCACCGCGGGAACCGCTTCCGGGCCGGCACCCACGATGCCTTGAAAGGCCGACTCCTTCTCTTCTTGATCGGTGATCGATGGATCGATCGAGAAAGTGAAGCGGCGGAGCAGTGCGGCTGCGGCGTCCTTGGAGCGGGCCTCGGTGAGCGCCTGGATCGATTCCGCGCGATCGTAGGTCTGGGCGCGCCTGTCGCCGACGACCTTGGCGTGCCCGGCGATCTTCTTGTTGACCGGGGCTGCGTCGGCCTGCGCCGGCGGAGGGTTCGAACCCTTCTTCAGAAAATCGAAAAGACCCATTTCGCCCTGCTGTTAGCGCAACATGGCCCGCCTGGCCAGGGCGCGCCGATCGAGGCGCTCCGCACTCTGACCACCAATGCATCCGTGGCGAACGGCAAGAAGCCCCGATTCCGCGAGGAACCGAGGCTTCTGTGCATCGCGACGACGAATCGTCGAATGCCGACTCGTGGGCTCACTCCGAGAGGTCGATGCCCGGGGGAAGCGCGAACGAGAGGTTGATGGTCAGCATGCTGTTGAAGTGGAACGTCGAGTCCGCATCGCTGACCGAGTTGTCAGGGAAGCCCTCGTCGGGGCCACCGCCGAGGTTGTCGAAGCCCGACGTGTTCCAGGCGAAGGGAATGCCACGCCACTCCGCGCCGAACCCGAAGAAGTCGGTTGGGTAAAAGTTGAGCCCGAGGCCGAAGGTCGGGGCCACGGCGACCCGGCTCTCGAGCGCGAAGCTCGCCGGATCGTCGCATTGCGTTCCAGTGTTCTCGCTGTTCGGGCCGCACTGTCCGCGCTCATTGACACCGATGAAGGCCGGGCCCGCGAAGAAGTGCACGTCCGTGTCGACGAACAGCGCGGAGAACAGAGCGAGCTTGCCGCGGAACGGAACCACCGTGATTTGGGGCGCCGCGATCCACTGCATTCCGGCCAGCTGGTCCTCCGCGAGATCGCCTCGCGTCAGGTTGCCCGCGGTCAGGCGGCATGCGCGGGTCGTTGGGTTTGCGGTGCAGTTACGCGCGTCGACCGCCTTTTCCTGCAGCTGGTCTGACAGGCCGGTGTTGTACTGGATGCCGTAGCCACCCCACACTCCGAGACCGAGCCAGTCGGTGGGGTGATACTGCAGGCGGAGGCCCGGCATGATGGTCCGGCGGTACTCGTCGAGAAGCGAGAACGAGACGCTGGGCGTGATCTCGAATCGCCCTTCGCGGTGAAGCCTTAGCTTGCGCACAGCGGGCGCACCCGCGAGCGGACCCGTCAGCTGGATCTCCTGCGCGGAAACTTCTTCAGGCAGGCTCGTCAGAGCTGCCAAGCCAGCGACTGCCGTGGAGAGGACCGTCGCTCCTCCGAGGAGAAGCGAGCGCCACCGCGGTTTCGTCATGACCTTCCTCACCTTCCCGGGCGAGAACATTGCAGGCGTCGGCATCGTCGAGGTCTTCACGTTCGTCCTCACTTGGGAAGCCGATACTCCCAGGAGAACGGCAAGAAGACGGAGATGCCGAGCTGGGCCTGAACGTTGTTGGTGAAGCTCGAGTCGGGCGAGAGCCAGTTGTCTGGGTTCTGTGCGTCCGTCACGATGTCGAAGGTTTCCGGGTTCTCGAGGTCGTCGAAGAAGATGTAGTCGCGGACTTCTGCCATCACCGCGAACCAGCGGTTGAAGAAGATCCGCAGACCGCCGCCGACGTTGAACGAAATCTTCGGCTTGTAGTCGAAGTTCCGGTTGTCGGGGTCGACGACCGCGATTGGGCGGGTTGAGATGGCGCCGACGCCACCCACCACGTAGAAATCGTAGTGGAAGATGAAGTCCGAGAAACCCGCGAACTTGCCGTACGCAGGCACGTACGTGAAGTTCGCGTTGGCATTCCACTGGTATTCGGTGATCGGCTGGCCGACGCGCGCTGCGCGGCTCGTCTGCAGGTTGAACTCCGACGTCGAGTTTCCGTAGATGTTGCCGTTGATGCCGACGCCGATGACGTTGGTCAGGTAGTAATTCACCGCGAGGCCGAACGCCGGGTGACTCACGAACTGATCGTTCATGGTCTGGCCGTAGTACGGATTGATCTCGAAGCGACCATCACGCAGCGCATAAATCTGCTGCACGGCGTAAATCTCGTTGTTGAGGGGGCGCTTCGCAGCCTCCTCCATGTTCACCGTCGGGCACGCCGTCGGATCGATCTGGCAGATGTCGCCGAGACCGCCTTCAGTCGGGGTGTCTCCTGCGGGCGCTCCGTCCGCCGCTCCCTCCACCGGATCTTCGCCGTCACCGGCTGGAGAGTCACCAGCAGGCGTATCCCCAGCTGGTTTATCGCCTGCGGCGGCTGCCGCGGCGGGTTTGCCTCCTGGCCTCGGCGGCGCGGCCGGTTGCGCCGCGGCCGTCAGCGGCACTGCAAGCAGCGCCGCCACGAGAAGCCCCACGCGAGCTTGCTTCATCGCCAATCCTTCCGCAGTCCGTGCGACGATCATCGTGCGATCCGTACCCCGCGCACCGAGGCCAATTCCAAAGTCGTCCCGGTTTCGCCCCGATGATCTGGGGCGGAAGTCGAAGCCGACGGAATGAGCCCCGTTGGCTTCGTGATCTGCGCGGGCGTGGCCGAAGTTGCGGGCACACGCACCACGATCAGGCTAAGCGCTCCGCAAGCGGACTTGCGGACAAGAGTTGGCCCGCAATCTATTGCGGATGAGCCAAAAGAGTCGAAAAGTTTCGCTTCACCCAACAGAATCAGTGCCATTCGAAACAATGTCCCTTCATCGATCGTTCACGATGCACTAAAGGGACCCTCTCGAGGGAGGCGTCGGGCCGATTCCGCCGGGTAATGCAGCAACTGCTCGAATCTACTGCTGAGTTTCAATCCGAGTCGAAGCGGGCGGGACTCTATCACGCAGGATTTCTGCGAATCAACACCCAAGATGCCCACCTGCGGAAGGCGTGTCGTGAGCGGCCTCACGCGGCCTCGGCTGCCCCGTCGGGGGACGTGCCCAGGAGGGCCTCCACGAACTCGTCGGCGTCGAAGTCACGGAGATCCTCGGCACGCTCTCCCACGCCGATGTATCGCACCGGCAGGTCGTGCTCGGCGCAGACGCCGAGCACGACCCCACCCTTCGCCGTGCCGTCGAGCTTGGTCAGGACTAGACCCGTCAGGGGCAGCGCTTCCTTGAAGAGGAGCGCTTGCTGGAGCGCATTCTGCCCGTTGGTCGCATCGAGCACGAGGAGCGTCTCGTGCGGAGCGCCATCCATGGCCTTGGCGAGCGTTCGGTGGACCTTCTTGAGCTCCTCCATCAGGTTGGACTTGGTGTGAAGGCGGCCTGCCGTGTCCGCGAGGACGACGTCGGCGCCGATCTCCTTCGCGCGCGTGATGGCGTCGAAGATGACTGCTCCAGGGTTCGCGCCGTCCTTGCCCTTCACGACCTCGCAACCGACGCGCGTCGCCCAGACCTCGAGCTGCTGCACCGCCGCCGCGCGGAAGGTGTCCCCGGCGGCGAGCACCACCGTCTTGCCCTGCTGCTTGAGGCGGGTGGCGAGCTTGCCGATTGTGGTCGTCTTGCCGACTCCATTGACGCCCACGACCATCACCACGGTGGGCGTCGCCGGGAGGCTCAAGCCACCACGGCCGACATCGAGCAGCTTCGTCGCTTGATTGCGCAGCTCGGCCCAGACGGCATCGTCGTCGGCGAGCTCGCTCTTCTGCAGCCGTTCCCTCACTCCTTCGAGCAGGCGCTCGGTCGTTCTGACGCCCACGTCCGACGTGAGGAGCACTTCCTCCAGCTTCTCGACGATCTGCGGATCAATCTCTTTTTTGCCGCTGAAAAGGGCGCGGAGTCGACCGAAGAAGCCGCCGCTCTCACGCGACTTCGCCAGCCCCTTGCGAAGACCTGCAACGTCCTTCGCTCGCTTCGGTAGCGGCGCTGCGGGCGTCGCGGTCGCGGCCTTGGGCGGAGGTGCGCTCGCCTTGGCGGCATCGGCCGGCGTCTCCGGCTGCTTGGGTGCATCGACTGCCGTGGCCTCGGAGGCAGCGCTCTGCGGAGCGGACTGCGCTGCTGGGGCGAGCTTTGCCGGCTCCTTGGCAGGCTTGTCGGTAGCAGCCTTGGCCTGCGCATCTTTGGAAGAGGCGTCGACCTTTTTTTTGTCGTCCTTTTTGGGGGTTGCCGCAGCACGCTCCGCCTTGGCAGGCAGCTTTGCGGCAGGCGCGCTCTCTCCGAGCTTTTCGCCTTCGTCCTTCTTCTTGATGAAGAGGAAGTAGACGGCGATGAGGGCGACGGCACCGATGGCGACGTAGAGCAGCGAATCCAAAGGGTGCCTCCTAGACGGCGCCGGGGACTATATGGGAGCCGTCCCGCACGTCAACGGCCGGGCGCACCCGGCTCCCGAGCTTGGACCTCGCGCTCGACGGTGCGGTCGACCGGCGCAGGCCCGAACGCAGCGTGCTCCACCGAGTTCGCCCACTGTTCGACCCCCTCCGCCTCGCTGCGGGCAGCGACTCGTCGAACGTGCCCGGGGGTGGGCTCGCGGGTCCCATCCCACGGCGACCCCTTCGAGCGCGCCCAGCGGACCAGTCGGTCCAAAAGGGCGCGGCGGCGCGTCACGAGTGCAATTCGCATCTCGCCCGGCGACGGCAGCGATTGCTCGATCGCCGCGTGCAGAGCGCCCTCGGCGCGAAGCGTCGAATCGTTGGGGGCTACGCCTTCGCCCTCGAGGATGAAGGAGCCTGTTGCGTCGGTGATCGCGCTGCCGAGCACGCTGTTTCCGTCGAAGGTCGGCCGTGTAATTGAAACCTCGACGCCGGCGAGAGGCACGCCGTCGTGTGCATCGATCACCCTGCCACGCCAGCCGCGCGCGCCGCGAGTGCTGGCCACCACGACGATCTCGGCATGCCCAGGGGGCTTCGGAGGTCGCTCTGTCGCGAGATCCTTCGGCTTGGGTGGGCGCCGCCAGCGCTGCACCACCCACACGCCGACGGCTGCGACCAGCGCGAACAGCCCGACCAGGGCGAAGGGGCTGGGTTCCTTGATCTGGATCTGCGTCGTCAGCTCCGGACCCGGAACGAACCAGGGTGCGGCCGGAACGAATCGCAACGAAACGGGCACCAAGCCAGGCCGCGCGCCAGGAATCGTCACGAAAATCTGTGCGTGACCGCCGGCGACGCTCGCCGCGCCGGCCGGTGCCCCAGCGACACGGGCCTCGACGACGCCGCCGTCGACCGGTCCCCGTGACGTCGTGACGTCGATCGACAAGGGCACGCCGTCGTCGGTGCCCGTCGGCGCGGCATCGGGAAGCGCCAACGCAACCCGCGCTGAACGCTCGATCGGAATCGCCGTGCGTATCGCGCGCAACGCGGTCGTTCCGTCGAAGCGAACGCGCAGCTCGCCCCGACCGGGCCCTGCCATCGCGCTCGTCTGCACCTCGAAGCGGGCGCGCCCGTCGCCGCCCGTGGTGGCCTTGCCGAGGAGCGTCCCGCGTTCGTCCTCGATCTCGAGGACGAGGCCTTCGCGCCGCAGTCCCGTCAAGGCGAGCCGCTCCGCCTCGACGCGATCGATTCCCAGCGTCGCGGTGATGCGGATCGTCAGTCGATCGAGATCCACATCCTCGGGTGGCGACTCGATGCGCAGTGTCGTCTTGACCAGCCCGGTCGCATCGCCGTCGACGAGCGTCTCGCCGGCGGCCCCGTCGAAGAGCTCGGTCGGCGCGACCGACGCGCGGATCGCGCTTCCGCGCCGAGGCCCGCCCTCGAGGCTGACGCAGAAGGCGCCGCGTTCGTCGGCGATGACGGACACCGTTTTGCCGTGGAGCTCCACGCGCGAGCCGGCCCCGCCGTCCTTGCACGTCGCAGGGCGCCGTGCGCCGTCCGCGAGGATCTCCACGCGTGCACTCGGCATCGATGCGCCGACGTCGTCGGCGACGTCGCCGCGGACGATGGTGCTCCGGCCTTGCTCGAAGGCGACGACGCGGACCGCCGCCTCGCCTCGAACGCGCACCGGCACAGCGCTCGCGTTCGAGGCGAGCTGACCGAGACACGCAGCGACACATGCCGCGACGACGGGCCGCGCTCTGCGTCGCATCGGGCGAAGCATCCTACACGCGGAGCACGCTGCCAAGGGTGAGAGCCTCCGAAGTGTCGACTGCGGCTGGAACATTCGCAGTCGAGGTCCGTCGTACGTTTCCAAGATGGTGGGGGGCTCTGGGCAATCGTTGGGCGCTGTTCGACGGTTCGCTTGGCGTCCTATGCGGGCCGGTGGCACACGGGATATGTTGCGCTGCTGGATGAGGCTCTGGGTCGCCCTGTTTGCGCTGCTCCTCGCCGGAACGGTCACGTCGTCGGCTCGAGCGCAGGGCAAGGTCGCCGACCTCGCCAAGCAGCTTCGCACCTCCGACGACTTCCGGGTGCGAACGCAAGCGGCACTCGCGCTTGGCGCTTCGGGTGATGCGGCGGCCGTCTCGCCGCTCTGCGACGGGCTGAAGGACAAGACGCCAGCCGTTCGTGCAGGTGCTGCCGCCGGCCTCGGCAAGCTCGGCAAGCGAGATGGCGTCGGCTGCCTCAAGAGCGCACGCGCTGTCGAGAAAGATGGAAGCGTCGCGGCGCAGATCGATCAGTCCGTCGCGAAGATCGAGGGCGGGGGAGGCGATGCGCCGCCAGCGGTCGGCGCCGACGCGAAGTACTACGTGGCGATCGAAGTGCAGAGCAAGTCGCCGAAGCCGCTTCCTGAGGTCGAGAAGCTGGTGCGCAGCACCATCCAGTCCAAGCTGCTCTCCACTGGCGGATTCGCCGTCGCGCCGAAGACCGAGACGGTCGCGCAAGGCGGACAGATCGTGAAGACGAAGAAGCTCGCCGGCTTCTACCTGATCGCGACCGTCGAGGCGCCCGTCTACGCCGGCGGCAATCTCGTCCAGAAGATGACCATGACGATCTGGAACTACCCCGACAAGGCCCTCAAGGGTCAGGTCGCCCCGAAGCTCACGCAAAACGGCACGCCGAGCTCGGATCCCGCGTCAGAGACGGAGCTCATCAAGCTCTGCTCGGAGAGCGCCAGCAACAGCTTCGTCAAGATCATCGGAACGCTTCAATGATCGCGGGTCGATCTCGGGCCGCCCGCCAGTGCTCGCTCACGCGGACGTTCCACGCGATGCCACAGGTTGTTTGGCCTTCCGACCGTCGGGTTCCGTACCATTCCAGCTCGAGGCGGTGATGAGCGAGAACGCGAACGCAGGTCAAGACGCGGCTCCCCCGCGCCCGCGCTACAAGCGGAGCGCGAAGAACTACCTCATCGATCCGCACTTCCAGCTCAAGTACACGGGCTTCCTGGTTGGCGTGGCGCTGGTGTTCGCCGCCGGTCTGGGCACTTTGCTCTACGTCTCGAGCTCGGAGATCGTCGCGCAGAGCCGGTCCGCGGTGGAGCAGGGGCGAGACACGGTCCGCTTGAGCCAGCAGACGGTCGAGCGCGGGACGGAGGTGATCAAGCAATCTCAGAAGGTGAGTCAGGTCGTCGCGATGAACATCGCGAAGGAGTACGCCGACTCGCCGGGGCTCGCGAAGACCTTCCAGGACGAAGCAAACAAGGACGACAAGAAGCTCGAGGAGGAGCAGCGTCGCCTCGAATCCGACGCGCAGACCCTCGCGAAGCGCTCGCAGGATCTCGAGGCGCAGGCTGCCGACGTGGAGCGCAAGCAGACGTTCCTGCTTGCCGCCCTCATCATCGGAATGCTGATGCTGGTCGGTGCCATCGGCGTCGCGGGCATCGTGTTCACGCACCGAATCGCGGGCCCGATCTTCAAGATGAAGCGCCTTCTCCGAGAGGTCGGCGAAGGCAAGCTCGTAGTGCGCGAGCGCCTCCGAAAGGGAGACGAGCTGCATCACTTTTTCGAGACGTTCGAAAAGACCGTCAACCAGCTGCGCCAAAAGCAGGTCGAGGAGATCGCGCGCATCGATTCGATCTTGATCGAGCTCGACCCGCTCGCCGAGTCCAACGCTGGCGTCGGCAAGCTCAAGGCGCTACGCACTCAGATGCAGGACCACATCGACGACTGAATCGCAGAGCGCGCGCGGAGCATCAGAACGCCGCGCGCACGTGTTCCACACGAGGAGCTTCGCCGGTGAGGTCCACCGCCATCAGGTCGAACCGCATCCTCCCCAGCCGACCGTCCTGCTTGTAGTGGGTTCGCCAGAGCGACTCGCCTGCGGCGCGCAGGCGCGCCCGCTTGCGCCAGTCGACGGAGGTCAGCGGGCCCACCCACGACCCCGGACCGCGCGTACGGACTTCGATCACGACGACGGCATCCTCGTCGTAGGCGACCAGATCGATCTCGAGCCGTCCGACGCGGATGTTGCGAGCGACGACGACCATTCCGAGTGAAATGGCAAAAGCCGCTGCAGCCTGTTCGGCGCGACGGCCTCGCTCGAGACGCTGTCGTCTCGCTTGGGGAGAGCTCGGAGGGCTCAGCAGAGGCTCGTCTGCCTCAGAGGCTGCCCTGGCACTGGTCGCCGGCGCCGTCGTCGTAGGAGCCGGGCGCCAGCGTCCCGCACTGCGTACCGGCCGAGATGGCGTCGGTTCCCGTCCCGTTCTTGATGCAGTACTTGCCGGTCAGCTGCGCGTCGCCGAGTCCGAGGTTCTTGCGCACCTCAGAGCACTCGAAGCCCTCCGGACACTCGCAGAAGTTGAAGGTGCCGTCGTCCGTCTCGCCTTCGGCGACACCGCAGCGGCAAGAGCAGTAAACAGCGTTGGCGGCGTCGCGGCTGTCGTCCTCGTTGCACTGCCCGCAGACCGATGGAGCGACCGGAATATCGGTCCCGGGAACGCAGCACGCCTTGCCGTCGTTGTCGCCGTCTGCCGTCTGGCAGCTGCCTTCAACATGGCAGACGTAGCTCTTGCACTGCTTCGTCTTCGCGTCGCACTGGAACGGGGTGGGGCAGCTACCTTCGGCGTCAGGGTCGCACTCGCAGTACTTCCCGGCGCTGTTGCACTTGCCGTTGCCTTCGCCGCCCGAAAAGGCATCACAGTTTGCGTTGCTCTCGCAGGAGGGGGCGTTCGCGGCGGACTCGGCGCACTTCGCGTCGCCTTCGCAGCTCTCGTCGTCTAGACCCAGGCACGACTTCCGTGCTTCCTGACCGAGGGGGCATGTGACTCGGCCCTGGAAGAAGTTGGCGAGGCAAATTCGGGAGTCGCACTGGAAGGAGCGCGACTCGATGTTGTCCTCGGTGACCTTGAACCCGCCGAACTGCGGATCGTACTCGTCTTCCGGCACGCACGGATCCCCGATGCCGCCGCTCTGGCACGCCGTCGGAAGGACGGCGATGGTGGCGATGGCGAGGACGGCAAAGAGGCCGGAAAGGATCGGGCGCATCATCGTGAGCGAGCTCCTCCGCGAGATCGCGGGTGGGTCGTCTGGTCGGAGGGGACAGAAACGCTGAGGCTCTCCGTAGTGACCCGTGAAGGGCAGCTGGCGGAAAAGCCAACGAGGTCGAGGACAAGGCTTGAAGGTGCGTGACGCCTTCAGAGGCGGAGGCCAAGCAGTCGGCGACGCTAAACGAAAGCGAACGGGACCGTCAACAGCGATTGGCTCTCCGGAGCCGGTGCGGGCGGCTCACGCAGCGAGCGGGTTGGACGACGAAGACCAAGAGGCAAATGGAGCGGCGGAGCCGCTTGACATTGCAGATCGGGCGCCGTTACCATCCCCCGCCACGCAAGCGTATCTGCTTGTTCTTATTCAATTTGTTGTGGCGGGTGCTCCCGCCCGGACGTCCACCCGCCTCGCTCCCGGCTTTCCGGAGCATGCGGCCACGCCGACGCAAGGTCCACAGTGTGGCTCTTGGCCAGCCTTTTGAGCTCGGTTTCTGACCGGCTCCTGAAACGACTCTACGAGACGTCGCCGAAAGCGAGGAACGACGATGCGGAAGCGGTGGGCGGGAGCCATGCCTGGTTGGCTCCGTCAAGGCACGAAGTGGGCTTCGACGGTTGCGCTTGCGGGCGCGATCGCGCTGGTCGGGCAGTCCCACGAGGCCCACGCGCAGGGCGCTCCGAAGGCAGGTGACGCCAAGAAGGCAGGTGACGGCAAGAAGCCGGCTCCGAAGGCGGGCGGCAAGGGCGAAGTCATCGACCTCGACGACGACGAAGATTCGGGGGACGCGAAGGACCCGAAGAAGAAGGCGGCCGCCGACGAAGGCCCGGTCACCGCTGGCCAAATGACGGAGGAAGCCGCGCAGGCGAAGCGTCTGTTCGACGCCGAGCGCTGGAGCGAGGCTGCGCTCGCGCTCAAGCGAGTCGTCGGTGGCGAGACCGGTGATGACGAAGGCAACAAGCAGATCGCTCAGTACCATCTGGCGATCGGGCTCTATCGCCTCCAGTTCTACCAGGCCAGCTACGCCATCTTCTCCGAGATCGCGGACAAGCCGAACCACCTGAAGTTCAGCGAGACGCTGCTGTGGTTGGCCAAGCTCGCGACCCAGCTCCCGGAGCCCGCCGACATCGTCGAGCGCGTCGGCAAGTACGACGCCGACCAGATCGCGCGATTCAACAACGCGCAACAGCGCACGCTCTACTGGCAGCTGAACTACCTCCTCGGTCGTTACAAGTACCGCTCGCGCGCCTACGAAGAGGCCATCAGCCTCTTCTCCAAGGTCGACAAGCAGAGCCTCTACTTCGTCCAGTCGCAGTTCTTCTCCGGCATCTCGTACGTGCAGCTCCGCAAGAGCGTGCCAGCCGTGAAGGCCTTCCAGTCGATCGTCGAAGCCATCGACGACGGCGTTGAAGGCGTGGAGGACGAGCAACGAATGCGGGACCTCGCGCATCTGTCGATGGCGCGAACGTACTACTCGGCGTCGATTCGACTTGACGAAGCGTCTGGCGCCCCGACGATCGACGAGAAGAAGCTCAGCGCGGCCGTGAAATACTGGAACCGCGTTGATGTCGCGTCCGAGTACTGGCTCGACGCGCTCTTCGAGCAGTCATGGGCCTACTTCATGGCCGGCGACTATCCCCACGCCCTGGGCAACATCCACACGCTGGAAGCGCCGTACTTCCCGAACTCGTTCTACCCCGAGTCGGACGTTCTCAAGGCGGTCATCGCTTTTACGATCTGCCAGTACCAGGACGCGACCACCATCGTTGCGCGCATGCGGAAGAAGTACGAGCCCATCCGCACAGAGCTCGAGGCGATCACCAAGCGATACGAGGGGGAGGATTCGGAGAAGAAATATTTCGAGTTCCTCAAGTCGGTGCGCGAAGGCAAGGCGAGTCTGTCGCCCACGATGAAGCCGATTATCGAGAACGCGCTGTCGGATCGCCAGCTACTACGCAACGTCGACTACGTTCGCCTCCTCGACGAAGAGGCGGCGCGCTTCAAGAAGTCGCCAGCTGCATTTCAGCAGTCGGATCTCGGAGGCGACGTCACCGACGCACTTGACCTGGCGCGCGACATCGCTGTGCGCAACGCCGGGACGCTTACCAAGCAGCGCTACGAGCGCTACCTTGACGAGCTTCGCGAGCATCTTCGCAACTCTCAAAAGATCCTTATCGACATCACTGCTGCCGAGCGAAATAAGCTCGACGAGCAGGTCGCACGAGGCCGCATGACCCTCGAGGAATCGAAGATCTATGGCGTCGTTCAGCCCGACGATGAACACGTCCTCTGGCCGTTCGACGGCGAGTACTGGCGTGACGAGCTGGGCTTCTTCCGCCAGGTCGTCGTGTCGAAATGCGCGAAGTGACGGAGCGTCTCGCGGGGAGCTGAGAGCCAATCCGGGCTCCTGGGGCGTCTCACTGTGACGCCCCGTTTCCTCGAGAGCTTCGGTAGATTCCGAAACGGGGGGTCCTCGCCAAGCCGGCGAGGCCGTGGCGGTTCATAGCACGGGCGGCGAGGGCTCCTTGGGCCGGCTCTGTGATCCAGAGCACTCACGTCGAGCGAAACGGTTTTTCACAGCCAAGTGGCGCTCGTGAAGAAGCGTCTGAGGGTACGGTGAAATCATGAAGCGGCCAGTTGTAACCTCCTCATTTTCGGCGCTTTCCAGCGGACTCTTTTCGAAGGTCCCTTGGAAGGGTTTAGGCGTGGGCGTCGTCGCCCTCGCGGCCTCCGCAGTGAGCCTGAGCTCCGCGTCGGCAGCCGACGTGTGCATCGGCGCGCCCGCCAAGGCAGCCTTGTCCGAGTGCCCTGGTGGCACCTTGAAGTCATCCGGGAGCAAGAAGCCCGAGATGACGTTCAAGACGGCGCCTCAGGGCGTCGGTTTGAAGAAGCGGGACACCAACAAGCCGACCAACCCGAGCGAGTCGATGAACTCGGCGCAGCGCGATGAGCGCGCGGCCAAGGCGTCGAAGAAATCTCGTCAGCTTCTCGTCACGGAGATCCAGGGTCTCGAGAGCCTCTTTGCGTCCACCAAGAAGAACTCGCCGGATCGCCCCAAGCTCGGTCGGCGTCTCGCAGAAGGTTACGTCGAGCTCGAGGCCGCTGCTTTCCGCGAGAAGACCACTGCAGAGGTCAACCGCGATGCCGCCAAAAAGAAGGCACCGAACACGGTGGCCGGCTTTCAGACCCAGGTTGCCACGGCCGACAAGATCCTCGTCGCCGCCCGCAAGAACGCCATCAAGTACTACGGCCTCCTGAAGGACCAGTACCCCAAGTGGTGCCAGTTTCCGAACGCCGACGCATCGAAGGCCTCGGGCTGCACCGACGAGGTCCTCTACTACCTCGCCTACGAGTACGAGCAGGCGAAGGACTACGACAACGCTCGGAAGGTCTACTTCGAGCTCATCGACAAGTGGAAGCAGTCGAAGTACATCCCGAACGCATACCTCGCGTTCGGCGAGCTCTTCTTCCAGGAAGCGCAGGGCGATCCGAGCAAGTGGGCCCTCGCCGAGCAGAGCTACCAGGAAGTCATCAAGTACCCGCCGCCGGACAACAAGGTCTACGGCTACGCACACTACAAGCTCGGGTACGTCTACTGGAACCAAGGCGACCACCCCAAGGCGATCAGCGAGTACAAGCAGACGATCGACTACGGCGTGAAGTTCGCGCAGCTCCCCAACGCCAAGGGGCTCGCCGACTCTGCCCGCAAGGACATCATCCCGGTCTACGCCCTCGCGGGTGATCCCAAGAAGGCCTACACCTTCTTCCGTCCGCTCTCCGGAGACAACGGCTCGGAGAACGAGAAGACCTTCAAGATGATGTACGACCTGGGGTTGAATTACCTCGACACCGGTCACTACGCCGAGGGCATCGCGCTGTTCCAGGACTTGATGAGCCGCGACAAGGGGCCGAAGTTCTGCCTCTATCAGAGTCACATCACCGAGGCGACGCTCGCCATGAAGTCCAACGACAAGGACTTCATCATGAAGGAGCTGAAGAACTCTCTCGGCGCCCACACTTCCTTCCAGACGGGCAGCTACTCGGGCGAAGACAAGCTGAAGTGCGCGAACGTCACCGCAGGTCTCCTCACCGAGACCGCGATGGCATGGCACCTCGAGGCCGTCGGCTCGGGCGGTGTTCGCGGCACAAACGACGCGAAGACGATGAAGCTCTCCGCGGAGATCTACGACATCGTCGTCAAAAACTTCACGCAGGCGCAGTTCTCGCAGTTCCAGTTCCCGCGCATCCTCAAGGAGGATTGGCCGAACATCTTCAAGATCAAGTACGCGATGGCCGACTTGCTCTATTACCAGAAGGACTGGGAGAGGTGCGGTCCGGCGTTCGACTCCGTGGTGGCGGACGATCCGAAGGGCCCGCAGGCCGCCGAGGCCGCGTTTGCAGCCGTCCTTTGCTACCAGAACATCTACACCGAGAAGCACAAGGACGGCTCGGACAAGAAGGGCTCTGGCAACCTCCCCAGCGACGCCAAGGGCGGCACGGCGAAGCCCAGCACGGTGGCCGATAAGGCGAAGTTCAAGCCGAAGGACTTCACCGATTCGCAGAAGGGGATGATCACCGCCTTCAACCGGTACGTTTGCTACATCCAGCCGGGAGCGGGCGACAAGGATGCGCAGACCCAGTACGCCGAGGTGAAGTACGCCCGTGCGCGCACCTACTTCGAGACGCAGCACTGGGAAGAGGCGGCACTCGCGTTCCGGGACGTCGCGCTCAACAACTCCGACAAGGAAGTCGGCATCTACGCGGCGCAGCTCTACCTCGAGTCGCTCAACGTCATCGGCACGCACTCCGAGCCGGCACGTCCGAGCTGCTACGACGACATGGCGACCGACGTGCCGCAGTTCATCAAGCTGTACTGCGAAGGTGGCAAGGCGAAGGAGAACGAAGAGCAGTGCGCAACGCTCTTCAAGATCCAGCGGGACATCGAGCGTCTCCGTGCGGAGAAGCTGGTCGAGGCGGCCGACAAGGGCGGCCCCGATGCGATCACGCAGTATACCAAGGCCGCCGCGCAGTACATGGAGCTGTGGGAGAAGTACGGCAAGGAGCCGTGCGAAGCCGGCAAGAAGGACTCGTGCGCGCGCAACGACGAGATCCTCTACAACGCGGCCCGCTCCTACCAGGCGGCGCGCTTGCTCGCCAAGGCGATCGCGGTCCGCAAGATCCTGATCGACCCGAAGTTCAACATGAACACGACCGAGCCCGCCAAGAAGGCGATGTTCGAGATCGGTGGGAACTACCAGGCGATCGCAGTCTACGACGAAGCCGCTCGCTGGTACGAGCGTGCCGCGGAGGAGAACCCGAAGATGGAGCAGGCGCCGCAAGCCCTGCAGGACGCGACCGTCCTCCGTCTCGGTCTCGGTCAGGAAGATCAGGCGATCAAGAATGCCGACCTCTTCAACCGCAACTACGGCTCAAAGAAGACTGCGGAGAGCGCGCAGATCAACTTCGCGATCGCTGCCCACTACGCCGAAAAGGAAGATTGGCCGAACGCGCGAAAGCGCCTGTCCGGTTCGATCGGGCAGATTGATCGCAACGCGACCCTCGACATCCAGATCCAGGCGCACGCGATGTACGGTCTCGTGAACGCCAAGACCGGCAGCCAGGCGCAAGCCAAGCAGGAGTACGACAAGGTTCGCGGTTACTGGAAGAACCCCAGTGAGGTCGTCAACAAGCTGAACGCCATCGCCCCGTCGGAGCCGGCGGCCCAGCAGCGCCGTCTCGGCAAGTCGTTGACCGCGGTCGGCGAAGCGCTCTTCTTCTTCGCCGAAGAGAAGCGAGCGGCGGCCGAGAAGATCACGTTCCCCGAGTACAAGGGGTCCGGCCAGCGCGACGAGGTTCTTGCCTTCGTCAAGGGCAAAGTCGCCGACTGGGTTCAGAAGAAGCGCCCGGCGATTAAGGACGCGGAGGCTGAGTTTGTGAAGATCGTCGATCTTCAGCCGGTACCTCCGCCGAAGTGGGTCATCGCAGCCGGCGCGCGCGTCGGTCAGATGTACTCGAAGTTCGTTGCTGAGTTCCGCGCGGCTCCCGTCCCGAAGGAATGGAAGGGTCCGGGCATGGTCCCAGGCACGGACGTTAGCTACGCCGAGCTTCTCACCACCTACTACAATTCGCTCGACGAGGCTTCGGAGCCCATCAAGCAGCAGGCGAAGGCCGCCTACAAGACGTGTCTCGGCCTCTCGGTGAAGCACCAGTACTTCGATGAGTACTCCCGCACCTGCGAGGAGTGGCTCTCGAAGAATTACCCGGCCGAGTACCATCTCATCGACGAATTCCGTGGCTCGCCCAACCGCGTCGGCTCGGGTCTGTCCGACCGTCCGCTGCTTCTCAACATCGACGGGACGATCGTCCCGGTCGAGCGGCCGCAGACGGCGGAGAAGCCCGCAGATGCGTCGGCGGCAGCGCCTGGTTCAATCACCCCGGCGAAGAAGTGAGGAGCACGGTCATGAAGAGTCTTTTCAATCTCCGTCGCACCGTCACGACCGTGTTCGCGGTGGCTGCTCTCGCCGCGGCCTCGGGCTGCGGTGGCGGCTCCACCCCGGACGCGAAGGGGCCGGGGGTCAAGAGCGGACCCCAGGACTCACACGGCAACGCAGTCTCGGCGGCGGCCGCTGGGAAGTTCAAGACGGGACAGGACGCCCTAGCCAAGTTCGACAAGTCCGGCTGGAACGAAGCCGCGTGCCGCGAGGTCGCGAAGATGTTCATCGATGCCCAGGGCGAGCAGGACAAGTTCTTCGCACCGGCCGTCTACAACGCGGGCGTGGCGTTCCAGCGTTGCGGTCTGCGTGCGGATGCGAAGAAGCAGTACGACGAAGTCCTCTCCAAGGATCCGACGTTCCACCGCGCTCGCGTCCAGCTCGCTCTGTTCGCCTTCGAAGAGGGAGGCGAGAAGGACATCGAGAAGGCCATCGGCGAGATGAAGCGCGCCGTGGCGGACTCGAAGTTCCAGAACGTCGAGGCCCTTGTCAACCAGTCGCGTCTCGAAATGAAGCGCGGCAACAACAACGCGGACGCGGATGGTGCGAACGACTACGAGCGCGCGAAGAAGAACCTTCAGCGCGCCCTCGCCGTCGAGGACGCCTACATGCCGGCCTTCAACCAGCTGGCGATCTACTACCTCGAGGTCGCTCGGTTGAAGGCGGGCCAGAAGAAATCGACCTCGGCCCGCGGTTCCCAGACCTCCAAGGTCGACACCCAGGCGCTCGAACTCGCTGCCCTCGTCTGCTCTCAGGCGATCCAGAAGAACCCTGGCTACGCAGCGGTGCACAACACGGCCGGCCTGATCTCGGTCGAGCTGGGCAACCTCAACGCGGCCGTGGAGTCGTTCGGCAAGGCGCGTCGCGCCGACCCGAACTTCTACGAAGCGCACATGAATTACGCGTCGGTGAACATGCGCTTCCGTGGGTTCACACAGGCGGAAGAAGCCTACAAGCAGGCGATTCGCGTCCGGCCGAACGACTACGACGCGCACCTCGGGCTCGCCCTGGCGCTGCGTGGCGAGATCGACGACACGAACTTCAACGCCAAGCTCGCCGAGGCCCAGACGTTCCTCGATAAGGCGAAGACGCTCGATGCCAGCCGCCCGGAGGCTTACTTCAACGACGGCATCCTGACTCAGGAGTACCGCGCGAAGTCGGGTGACGCCGCCGCCGAGCCAGCTCTCAAGAAAGCGATCGAGCTGTTCAAGCAGTTCGCGTCGAAGGCCCAAGGAAGGGCGGAGTTCGCCGACGCCGTCGAGGACGTCACAGCCGTCCCCACCAAGACGGACGCGCAGTGCACGGGCAAGGGCTCGCGCACCGACAAGGCCTGCAAGAAGGGCCGAATCAAGGAAATTGAGGAGATCATCGCCTTCAATCGGCAGACTGCTGCCGACCGGAAGAAGATGGAGCAGGAGATGAAGCAGATGGCGGCCGAGGCCGAAGCTGCTGGAGCCAACGCTCCGCAGTGAGCTGCTCGCGTGGCTGGGCTCGAGATTCCTTGGGTCCTTCCTAGATTTCCGGAACTCTTTCCGTTGGACGGCTGTCGGTCTGATTCGCTACCGGCACGCGTGAGCACTGGGGCTTGCAGTGATGCCTGATAGCTCGACCGACACGGCCATCGCGAACTGTTGACGGCCGACCCCCGAGAGCGATACATCGTCACTGTAACCACGCGTTCCGGTGGACGGTGGTAACGCTCGGGGTCGGACTTTGCTGGAGGCACCATGAAGAAGTCGAGCCGTGTCCTTGCTGGTGGTTTCGTGGCGCTCTCCATTCTTCTGGCGGCTTCAGCCGCGTTCGCGCAGCCCGCAGCAGGCGGGGGAGCGAAGGAGGAGGGCGGCGGCTACGGCTACGAGTTCTCGGACGATCCGCTCAACGCTGGTGGATTCGGTCCGAGTGATGCGACGATTCGCGTGCGGCCTGGCGCAGTGCGATCGACGCTCATTCGGCCGCGCACATCTTTCGTGCCCGAGATGCTGAAGTCGGTCGAGAATCTCTGAGACCAATCCTCTCCTCCCGAAGGAGGTCAGGTGGGTCTGCGGCTGATCCCGCACCCGGGCTCGCCTGAAGGCGACCGCTCCGTCGAACCGGAGAAAGCGATAAGTCATGGAAGCCAAGCAGAAGGTCGCGCTCACTTTCGCCCTTTACCAGGGCGAAGATCTGGTTCGTCGCGAGACGGTTCAGCAAGACATCGTCAAGGTCGGCAAGGACGCAAAGAGTCACCTCCGGATCGATGACGAGCAGGCGTCTCGCATGCATGCCGTCATCGAAGTCGGTGGTCTTGATGAGATCACGCTGATCGACCTCGGCAACGAGCCCGGCACTCTGGTGAACGGGGCGCGGGTCAACCGCTGCAAGATCTCGGCGGGCGACCAGATCCAGATCGGCGGAACGACCGTCGTGCTCGAAAAGGTCGAAGTGGCAGCGGTTGCAGCAGCGGCACCTGCGCCAGGTCCCGCGAGCGAGCGTCCGGTGGCGAATCCGTTCGCTGCACCGGCGACAGCGCCCGCAGTTCCTTCAGGAAGTCCGTTCGGTGGCGGCAACCCGTTCGCTGCAGCCGACCCGTTCGCCTCAGCCAATCCGTTCGCTGCGGCCGCGAGCCCGTTCAGCCCGTTCGGTCAGCAATCCGCTGCTGCACCGGTGGATGAGGTTGCCGCTGACGCGCCGGAGGGTTCGTACACCTACAAGATGATCAAGGCCGGCCCCGACGTTCCGTCGGACGAGGTTGAGTCCGCTGCGAGCACCGTCGAAGTGACGGTGAAGTGGGGTCAGATGACGCTCCACGTGGAGCATCTGACGCCGCCCCGCTCGTTCTACGTCGGCGAGGAAGAGGCGAAGGGCGTCCGATGCGACTACTTCATCCCCGCCGAAAAGCTGGGCACGACTCGCGCCCCCGTCGTGCTTGCTGACGCAAGCACGGTCTACGTGGTGGTGTTGCCGCGAGCGACGGGCTGGATTGAAATCGGCGGACAGCGGCAGACGCTCGCCGAGGCCGTTGCTGGCGGTCGAGCACAGGCCTGCTCGGAGCTCTCGGGCGCGCAGCAGATCGCACTGCCAGCGAACGCAAAGGCCCGCATCGAGCTCGATGCCATCGTGTTCGAGGTCGCGACGACCAACGCCGGCCGCGTGGTCGCAGGTCACTTCCAGATCGAGCCGGCGACCTGGCTCTATCAGGGGCTGTCGATCGCCGTGCACGCGGGTCTGCTGGCAGCCGTGTACATGTTCATGCCGACGCTCGACCCGACTGCTGAAGACGGCATCTCGGACGACCAGAAGTACCTGATCGAGCAATACCTCAAGGCGGCGGCCGAGAAGGAGCTGGAAGAGAAGGAGACCGAGCAGGTCGCCGACAACAGCGCCGACAACAAGGAGGGCGGCACCGGTACCCGAGCCAAGGGGGAGGAAGGCTCGATGGGTAACCCCAACACGAAGGCGCAGGGAATGCGCTATGGAGTCAAGGGACCCAAGGACAACCCGGACCCGCATCTTGCCCGCCAGGCAGCTCTTCGCGACGCCGCTGAGTTCGGCATGATTGGCCTCCTGAACTCCGGCATGGGCGGTGATCCCGATTCGCCAACGGCTCCCTGGGGTCGTGATGAGTCGCTCGGTTCCGACTCGATGTCGGCGCGCGGCAACATGTGGGGTGACTCGATCGGCGACTCCTTCGGCGCCGGCGGACTCGGCCTTTCCGGAATCGGCGAAGGCGGCGGCGGTCGCGGCGAAGGCATCGGTCTCGGCTCGATCGGTACCATGGGCCACGGCGCCGGGACGGGCACTGGGCAGGGCTTCGGCAACGGCAACGGCCGCCTCGGTGGCTCGCACCGCACCAAGCCGCCTTCGGTTCGTATGGGCGGCACCAGCGTGAGCGGTCGCCTCCCCCCGGAGGTCATTCAGCGAATCGTCCGTCAGAACTTTGGGCGCTTCCGTGCATGCTACGAGGCGGGTCTCCGCAACAACCCGAACCTCGCGGGGCGCGTGGGTGTCAGCTTTGTCATCGGTCGCGACGGCGCGGTTGGCAGCGTCGCGAACGGAGGGTCGGATCTTCCTGATGGTGGCGTGGTGTCGTGTGTGGTGCGCGCTTTCTACGGCTTGTCCTTCCCGCAGCCCGAAGGCGGGATCGTGACGGTTACCTATCCGATCATCTTCTCGCCCGGCTGAAGGCGGAGTATTGCGAGCGAAAGCTCGTGGCGCGTGTTCGAGCGGACGGCATCTGCCGTCCGTTCGCGTTTTGTCGGCCCGCGCCGCTGGACTTCCATCGCGTCGATTCCGTAGTCTTGCGGCCGCCGTGGGCGGGGCACGCTTCACCCGCGGTCGAATGGCGTTCTCCCACTGGGATTGCGCGATGTTGCTAGAGTTCGCCGCCGCAGCGGACCTTGTTCGAACGACGAGCCTCGATCGGCTCGTACCCGCCAGGGAAGAGAGTTGAAAAGACCATGCCGAGGTCGAGTGTGTCGATGTCCAGCATGACGGCGTGGGGCGCCGTCGCTTCGAAGATGGCGATCGCCAGTTCGGTGTTCGTCGTGGGCGCGCTCGTCTCGACGTCGACCAGCGGCTGCAGTCGCAACAGGCAGGAAGCCATCCTGCTCGCCAACGAGGGCGACAAGTCCGTGAAGGTCGATGCCGATGGCGCCATCGGAAAGTACGAGCAAGCCACGAAGCTCGATCCTTCGAATCCGCACATCTTCTTCAAGCTGGCGATGGCCCACAAAAAGAAGGAGGAATGGGACAAGGTTGCCGAAGCGCTATCCAGCGCGACGAAACTGGCGCCCGAGTGGGCGAACTTCTGGCTCGAGCGTGGCTACGCACTCGAGCAGCTCGCCGAGAAGAAGACGGTCTCGTACGAGGAGGCGAAGGAGCCGTACAACAAGTGCATCGAGGTGGATGCGAACTACGCCGATTGCTACCACCAGCTCGGCAACGTCTACCTTTGGCTCGACGACGAGCAGAAGGCGCTCGAGTTTTATACGAAGGCGATCGAGCACGACCCGACCCAGATCCGGTTCTACGGTCCCCCGGCCGAGCTCTACATCAACCTTGATCACACCAAGGAAGCCGAGCAGCTGCTGAAGGAAGCGAAGAGCTTCGCGAAGCCTGGTGACCCTTACCTCTTCGGCGCGCACACCTTGCTCTCCAAGATCTACCAGGACCGCGGACAGGTGACGGAGATGGTCGCCGAGCTCGAAGCTGCGAAGACTGTCGCGGGCGAAGGTCCCAACCAGATCTCGGTGCTCTACAGTCTGGGCGCGACCTACGCGAAGCTCGAGCCGCCTCGGAAGCAGGAGAGCATCCAGCTTTTGAAGAGCTTCAACTCGCGCGCATGCAAGGGCGCAAAGGCGAAGGAGTACCAGTCCGAGTGTGAGACGGCGAAGTCGCTCATCACGGACATGGGTGGATCCGTACAGTAGTGCGTCGTTGGCGTAATACCTTCGTTCAGTAGCTTCGATTCGGGCTAACTAGGCGGGACACCGCACCCGGGCTCAGCAACTTGTTGCCCCGACGGGTCGTCGGGGCAGCGCGCGGGCACGATTCGATTTCGTAGTGTGTTCGTGGAATTGACCGCGACGGTAGGTTCAAGAGGTCGCGGGCGGGCGCCCGCGGCGCCTAACGTCGACGATGGCGAGGGCCGAGGATTCGATGGATCTGTCGCAGCGTCTGAAGCAGCTCGAAGCCGTTCACGACTGGGCGGGGCTCGCCGAAGAGCTCGAGCGCAGCATTGCCACCGAAAGCGATGCTGCGGTCAAGGCGGGCTATCACCTGCGCCTCGGCCAGGTGCTCGATGAGAAGTTCTTGCAGGGAGTCAAAGCCCTCAAGCACTTCCAAGACGCCTACAAGCTCAGCTCGGCCCTGGTGGAGGCACTGGCGCATGCGCGCGGCGTCTACTGGGAGCTTGGCAAGACGAACATGGTCCTCAAGCTCCTGGAGCTGGAGCTGAAGTCCATCCAGGACGGGCCGCAGGCGGCCGCGTTGCTCCTCGAGCTCGGTGATGTCCTCCAGGACGCGGGCGACCTCGACAAGGCGACGGCGACCTACGCGCGCGCACTGGCCGCGGCGAAGGGCGCCGGAGATGCGAGTGACCATGCTCGCGCAGCACTCGAGGACGTTCAGCTCGACGAGAGCTCGTGGAACGACCGCATCGGCGAGCTGATGCGCCTGGCCGCTGACGCGTTGAGCGCGGACCGTGGCCGTACTTTCCTTCGCGCCGCGCGCATCGCGCGTCGCTTTGCGCCCACCGAGGTGGAGGGCTTCCTGGCGCGCGCCTACGCCGCAGCTCCGCAAGAGCGACAGGTTGCGGCGCTCTACGAAGGTATCCTCGTCGAGGGCGGGCGCGCCGAGGCGCTCGAGACTTCGCAGCGGAACGTGCTCGCCGAGCTCGACGATGACGACCGCGCGAACGCCGCATACCGCTTCGGCGTCCGCTGGGCGACCCGCCACCAGAACGTGCAGGCCGGAGCAAGGATGCTCGAAGAGGCCTTCTCGCTGTCGCCGGCCTCCAATGAGGGGGCTTTTGCGTTTCTTCGCGAGCTCTGGGGCTCGAAGGAAGGCAACTGGGACAAGGTCTTGGGTCTCGCCGAAAAGGTCGCGCAGAACGGCGGCGCAAACCCGTACGTTCTCGCACAAGGCGGTACGATCTCGTGGCGAAATCAGGGCAACCTGATGAAAGCGCGCGGCTGGTTCGAGCGGCTCAAGGTCCTCGCGCCGGAGCATCCGTCGATTGCCGCGTTCGAGCTGCAGATCGGAGAAACGTTGGTGCCCCAAGCAGGTGCGGCGTCGGTTGCGCCTACACCCCTGGTGGTCACGCCCTCCGCGGCCGCCTCACGCCCTGCGATCGAGGAAGAGCCGACGGCACTGGGTGAGCCCGAGCCGATCGAGCAGCCGCTCGCGCTGGCTGTCGACTCCATACCGCCCGCCGCGGCCGACTCGACGCCGGATGCGGAAGTCGATGCGACGCCGCCAGAAGAAGGGGCAGCGGACGTCGAGGCTGCTCCCGCCGATGAGCTGGCTACGTCCGACGACGAATCCGCTCATCACGCTCACGAGGCCGCTTCCGTCGAAGCCCCGGAGGCCACATCGCCTGAAGCGGCAGCACCTGAAGAGGCGGCACCTGAAGAGGCGGCACCTGAAGAGGCGGCACCTGAAGAGGCCGCCCTGGAACCGGTGGCGCCCAGATCGGCCGCACCCGAAGCAGCAGCGCCGAGCGAGAGCGGCGCGAGTGACGCCGCCAAGGTCGCTGACCTTCGCGGCAAGGCCGACAAGCAGAAGTCGGCGAAGCGCTTCAACGAGTACGTGCGCACGATCGTGGAACTGGCCGACGCCGTCGACGACGTGGACGAGAAGCTCGTGCTGTACCTGGAGGCGGCCGACCTTTACACGACCAAGTTCTCGAACGCGGCGGAAGCGGTCAAGTGCTACGAGGCCATTCTCGCTCTCGATGAAGGCAACGCGACGGCTGTCGACTTCCTTCGCCAAAGCTACGAGAAGCGGCGCGACTGGGAGAAGCTGATCGGGCTCATGCGTCGCGAGGCCGCCAGTCTCGAGCTCGGCGCAGAGCGTACAGCGAAGTTCCTCGAGATCGCCCGGCTCGCCAACGAGCGCGTGAAGAAGCCTGAGGTCTGCATTGGCCTCTGGCAAGAAGTCCTGGAGAGTGACGGGGAGAACGCCGAAGCGCTTGGCGCCCTCGCCGGCCTCTACGAGCGAGCGAAGGAGTTCGACAAGCTCGCCGAAGTGCTCGAGATGCAGGTCGAGGTCACCTACGACTCCGCACTCCAGGAGCAGATCTACGGCAAGCTCGGTCAGCTTTATGGCGACCGTCTCAACGACGACAACAAGGCTGTCGACGCCTGGCGCAAGCTCCTCGCGATCAATCCCAACGACCGCAAGGCGCAGGAGGCGATCAAGAAGAAGTACCTCGCCCTCGGGCAGTGGGACGACCTCGAGGTCTTCTACGCCGAGAGCGGAAAGTGGGACGAGTTCATCCGGCTCCTCGAGTCACAGGAGTCGAAGGAGACGGACGACGCTGCCAAGGTCTCGCTTCTCGTCAAGACCGCGCAGCTGTGGATGACCCAGAAGGGGAAGCCCGACCGCGCCGCACGCGCCTACGAGAAGGTCCTTTCCATCGACGCTTCGCACCTGGCTGCGGCTGAAGCGCTGATCCCCATCTACGCAGGAGCGAACAACGCGAAGGGCCTTGCTGGCGCCATCGAGGTCAAGCTGCAGCACGCGACCGCGGCTGCGGAGGAGTCCACCGATGAAGTTGCGAACGCCGAGCGCGTCGAGCTCATGCGGGAGGTGGCGAGCCTTTACGAGACCAAGCTCAAGGACCCAGAGAAGGCGTTCGAGCGCTACCTCTCGAGCTTCGAGCTGGCGCCCGGTGAAGAGCGCAGCGCGAACGACGTGGAGCGCGCAGCACAAGCAACGAGCGGTTGGGACGCTCTCATCCGCACGTACGAAAAGACGATCTCGAAGACCGAGTCGAACAACGACGTCGAGCTAGCAATCACGCTCCGCCTGCGACTCGGTCGCGTCCTCCTCGAAGAGGTGCAGCGGGTCGACGACGCTCTCGCTCAGTTCCGGTCCGTGTACGAGGCAGACGGCGAGAACGACCAGGCGATCGCAGCGCTCGAGAGGCTCTACCAGCAGACCGGGCGCTTCCAGGACCTTCTCGGCATCCACGAGAAGAAGCGCGACCTCGCGGCCAGCCCCGAGGACCGTCGTGCGGCGCTCTACGCGATCGCGGCGATCCAAGAGACACGGCTCGGCGACGCGCGCGGCGCCGTGGACACCTACCGGCAAGTGCTGGATGACGAGGCGATGGACGCGCACGCTCTCGAGGCGCTCGACCGCCTCTACGGCGAGCTGTCCGACTGGGACCCGTACGCCGAGGTCTTGCGCAACCGTATCCAGCTGGACCTCGACGAAGCCCAGCTCATCGATCTCAAGTACCGACTCGGCACGACGCTCGAGAAGCACCTCGGCGACCCGGCGGGTGCGCTGCAGAACTACCGCGAGATCCTGTTTCTTGATCCAGGCAACGAGCCGGCGACCAAGAGCCTCGAGCAGCTGCTTGCGCACGCTGAGCTGCGTGCCGAGGCGGCGTCCATCCTGCGCGAGATCTACGAGAGTCGCGAGGACTGGCAGAAGCTGATCCAGGCCCTGGAGATCCTTTCGGAGGCCGAAGACGACATCAGCCGCAAGGTCGTGCTCCTGCGGAAGATCGCGCAGGTCTCCGCAGACAATCTCTCCAACCTGGACGCCGCGATGACGGCGCAGGCGCAGGCCCTCAAGGCCGACCCCGCGAACGTCCAAGCCCGCAACGAGCTCGAGGCCCTCGCAGCCCGCGCGGAGGCGTGGACGCGTCTCGACGAGATCTTCAGCGGCATCGCTGCTGAGGTGACTGACGCCGATCTCGCACGCGACTACTTGATGCGTCTCGGGGCCATCGACGAGCGTCTCGGTAAGGTCGATGAGGCCGCTGCCAGCTACCAGAAGGTCCTGTCACTGGATCCCAGTGATGGCGCGGCCCTCGCCGCGATGGAAGCTCTCTACGCGCGAACAGAGCGCTGGGAAGACTTGGTCGGCGTGCACCGCCGGCGCATCGAGCTGACGCAGGACGGCAGCGAGCGCGAGCAGCTCTACGCGCAGATGGCGTCGGTCTACGAGGAGCGCCTCGGCCGACCCGACGATGCCATTGCGGCGTACCGCGAGGTGCTCGCGCTCGACGAGACGAGCCAGGTAGCTCTGGTCGCTCTCGACGGACTCTTCTCGCGTCAGCAGCGCTGGGAGGACCTCGCCGAGAATCTCGAGGCCCAGCTAGCCCTTGCCGATGACCCGACCGCGCAGAGCCAGCTGATGCTGCGCCTCGCCGACCTGCGCGAGACGCGCATGAAGCAGGTCGAGAGCGCAATCGAGATCTACAACCAGATTCTCGAACGCGATCCAGACAACGCGCCCGCGCTTGCGGCCCTCGAACGACTGGGCAAGCTGGCCGAGCACGAGCTCGCCATCGCCGAGATCCTCGAGCCTCTCTATCGACAGAGCGGCGACTGGCAAAAGCTAGTCGGGGTCCACGAGGTCCAGGTCCGTCGCGGCGACGATGTTCAGCGACGGGTCGAGTTGCTCCACCAGATCGCCGCGCTCTACGAGGACGCGGGCAGCGATCTCGATTCCGCTTTCGACACCTACGCACGCGCTCTTGCCGAAGATCCGTCGAGCGATACGACCCAGGCTGGAATCGATCGCCTCTCTCGCGCGACCGGGCGCTTTGCGGACCTCGCGCACGTCTTCGAAGAGCTCGCAGGCAAGCAGGAGGACCGCGAGCTGTCGTGCCAGCTGACCAGCATGGCGGCGGCCGTTCACGAGAACGACCTGGGTCAGATCGATCAGGCGATCGCGCTGCACCGTCGCGTCCTCACGATCGATCCCTCACGGCTGGAAGCTGCGGAGTCGCTCGATCGCATCTTCCGCGCGACCGAACGATACGAAGAGCTGTCCATCATCCTTCAGCAGAAGGCGGACATCCTCGAGAACATCGGCGACAAGAAGTCGAGCCTCTACCAGGCCGCCTCGATCGAGGAGGACGTGCTTGGCAAGGCGGAGGCCGCTATCGCGGTCTACCGCAAGGTGCTCGAGCTCGACCCAGAGGATTCGCGGGCCGTCGACGCCCTCATCAAGCTCTTCCTGGGCCTTTCTCGCTGGGCAGATCTCCTCGCCGTCTACCAACAGAAGGCCGACCTCGTCGTCGACCTCGAAGAGAAGAAGTCGATCTACTACCAGGTCGGCGCGGTGCGCGAGCGCGAGCTCGGCGACGTTCCCGCGGCGATCGACACTTACCAGCGCGTCCTCGAGATCGATCCCGACGACCTCAACGCGCTGTCTCGTCTCGACGTCCTCTATCAGCAGGCTCAGAATTGGCCGGAGCTGCTGGGCGTCCTTCAGCACGAGGCCGAGCTGGCGGGGGACCCGGCAGAATCGATCAGTTACCAGTACCGGATCGCAGAGCTCTACGAGCGGCACCTCGACGACGTGCCGCGCGCAATCGAGCTCTACCGTGATCTGCTCCAGCAGATGTCGGATCACGCGCCGACGCTCGCGTCCCTTGAAGGCATCAAGGGCGGGACGCGCGATCCCCTCGGCGCGTCGCTCGTCCTCGAGCCCATCTACGACGCCACCGGCGAGTGGCTGAAGCTCGTCAGCGTCCTCGAGGTCCAGGTCGGTCACGCGACCGATGCGTTCGCCAAGGTCGAGCTGCTCCACCGCGTTGCGCGTCTTTACGAGGAGATGCTGGGAGACCACCTCTCTGCATTCCAGACGCATGCTCGCGCGGTGGCGCTGGACGTCACCAACGAGGAGTCGCTAGCCAGCTTCGAGCGTCTCGCGTCGGTCGTTGACAAGTGGCCAGACGTTGCGGGCCTGTACGACCAGCAACTTGCGGGTCTCAAGGAAGAGGCGGATCGCTTCGTCGAGCTCGGTCTGCGCGTTGCCGAGATCGTCGAGACCTACCTCGAGAACGTCGACGGCGCAGTCGCCCGCTTCCGGATGGTGCTCGAGGTCGACGCGGAGAACCGCACGGCCATCGCGTCGCTAGACCGTCTGTTCACCGCCGCCGAACGTTGGAGCGACCTCGTTCCGGTGCTTCAGCGCGAAGCGGAAATCGGCGACACACCCGATGAGATCCTCAACTTCAAGTACCGCCTCGGCCAGGTCCATCAGACCAAGCTCGGTGCTGTGCACGACGCCATCAAGGCCTACAGCGAGGTTCTTGCCGCCGCTCCTGAGCACCAGGAGGCGCTCGCCGCGCTGGAGGGACTCTTCGCGCAAGCGGTTCAGCAGGGCACCGGCCACCAGCTGGAAATCGGCGAGATCCTCGAGCCGCTGTACCAGTCGAGTGGAGACTGGGAGAAGCTCTCCAGCGTCCTCGAAGCGGAGCTCGCGAGCCTCACTGAGCCGGCGGACCGGCTCGCGATGTACTACCGCATCGCCGAGCTGCACGAGGAGCGGCTGGTCAACTCGGAGACTGCGCTTGGGACCTACCTTCGCGCTATCAAGGAGTATCCTGCCGGACACCCGCAGCCGGGCCAGGGCGACGAGCGCGTACTCGAGGAGGTGGAACGCCTCTCTGGCGTGGTTGACGGCGGCTGGGAGCTACTCGCCAACGCGTACGCCGATGTCCTGGGTCTCCATCAGGACAAGGCCGTCCAGACGGCCATCGGTCGCAAGCTCGCCCGCGTCTTCGAGGAGGAGCTCGGCGATATCTCGAAGGCCGAAGAGACGTACCGCTACGTCCTCGGCGTCGACACCGCGGATGAACGCACGCTCATCGAGCTCGATCGCATCTACACGTCGCTGGAGCAGTACGCCGAGCTCGCGCAGATCCTCGAGCAGCGGGTCCTCGCAAGCTCGGAGGCGTACGAGCTCATCGAGCTCTACGCGCGTCTTGGTCAGGTCTATGAGGAGCGCCTCGTTCAGCTCGACGACGCCATCCGCGCCTTCCGCCGCATCTTCGACGAGCTCGAGCAGTCCTCCGAGATCGCGATGGCGGCCCTCGAACGCATTTACGGTCAGAAGGAGCAGTGGATCGAGCTGCGCGAGGTGCTCGAGCGTCAGCTCCAGCACGCGCAGGGCGACAGCCACGAAGCGGAGATCCGTGCGAAGACTGCGTACCTCCTCTCGGACCGGCTGGGGGATACGGCCAAGGCCGTCGAGACCTGGCAGCGCGTCCTCGACCTTCGCGGTGAAGACCCGGAGGCGCTGCACGCACTGGCCAATCTCCACGAGCGCAGCCAGCATTGGGCCGAGCTCGCCGAGGTGCTCGAGCGGCACTACGCGATCGCCGAGACGGACGAGGACCGCGTCGCGATCCTCCATCGTCGTGCGAAGCTCTTCGACGTCCAGCTGGGACGCGACGACCAAGCTCTAGACGACTACAACCGCATCCTCGACGTCGACTACAGCAACGTCGAGGCGCTCTACGCCATCGCGGACATCTGGCGTCGTCGCAACGACCCGCGTGAGCTCGCGAACGCCCTTCATGCAACGGTCGATCGCGGCGAAGCCCGCCTCGGCCCCGAGCAGCTGGTCGCCCTTCATCGCGAAGTTGCGATGCTCTACCAAGGCGTCCTCGAGCAGCCCTTCGACGCGGTGGATGCCTGGCGCCGGCTCCTCGCCGTCGACCCGCAGCACCTCGAAGCGATGGCGAGTCTCGAGCTCCTCCTGCGTGCCGAGGAGCGCTGGGAAGAGGTCATCGACGTCAAGATGCAGCGCGCTCGCGCACTGACCGAGCCGACCGAGCAGGTGCGCGAATACCTCGAGTCCGCCGCGCTCTGGGAGCAGCCGGTCGGTCAGAAGGATCGGGGAACGCCCGCGTTCGAAGCGGTCCTGCAAATCGAGCCCACCAACGACGTTGCCTTCCACACGCTCGAGGACCTGCACGGCGCCGCACGTCGCGCCGAGCCGCTCATCGAGCTCTTCCTCGCGCGCCTCGATACGCGCGAAGACACGCGCGAGAAGACCGTCCTTCTTCGCAAGGTTGCCCGCGTCTTCGAGGAGCAGCTCGACGACAAGCCGCAGGCCTTTGACGCGCTCGTCACGGCGTTCGAGCTCGATGTCTCCGACATGGAGACGGTCAAATACCTCGAGAAGATCGCCCAGGCGACCAACCGCTGGCCCGAGCTCATCCAGAACGTCAACGGCTGGGTGCAGGCCGAGACCGACGCGGTCCGCAAGATCGCGCTCTGCCTGCGTCTCGCCAAGTGGTACGCGGAAGACCTGGGTCACCCCGAGTACGCTCAGCCGTACTACCAGCAGGTCCTCAAGCTCGATCCGAACAACGTCCAGGTGCTTCGGCAGATGGCGAACTTCTTCAAGAAGTCCGCGCGCTGGCAAGACCAGGGGCAGATGCTCACGTCGGCGCTCAACAACGCCGTGGGCGAGCAGGACCGCAAGGAGATCCTCACCGAGCTCGGCGAGGTTCTCGAGAAGCGGATGAACGAGACCGAGCAGGGCGTCGCGTTCTACAAACGCGCCCTCGACGTCGACCCGAACTTCGTCCCAGCGCTCGAAGCGCTCGAGACCATCTACGAGTCGCGCGGTGCCACCCAGGATCTCGTCGCGACGCTCGTTGCGAAGGCCAAGGGGCAGATCGAGCCGGAGAAGGTTGCGGCGACGCGCCTGAAGGCCGGTGGCATCTACGAGACGACACTCAACCAGATCGACAAGGCAGGTCAGGTCTACCGCGAGACGCTCGAGGTCGACGGCAGCAACCTGCTCGCGATGCGTGGCCTCGAGCGCGTGTACGGCGCGACGCGGAGCTGGCAGGAGCTGGTCGGCATTCTCGAGATGCAGCTCGACGTCGTCGCCACCGAGCGCGAGCGCACCGACGTGCTGATGAAGATCGCGCGCATTCAGGAGGAAGAGTTCCTGAAGCCCGATCTCGCGGCAATTCGCCTCGAGCAGGTCGTCGAAATCGACCCGAACCACGAGCCCGCCTACGAGGCCCTCGAGCGCTGCTACCGCAAGATGCGGCACTGGCACGAGCTCATCGGCGCGTACGACCGTCACATCAACGCGACGTTGGATCGTGGCCGCAAGGTCGAGCTCTACGCTGCGATGGCGCTTGTCCACGCGGATGAGCTGGAGGACGCCGATCGCGCGATCGACGCGTACCTCAACATCATCGACATCGACCCGACGAACATCGCGGCCCTCGAAGCGCTCTCCAAGCTCTACGAGAAGCGCGACGATGCGGCGCGCGCCATCGACTACATGACGCGGGTTGCCGAGCTGACGGTCGACGGACGTCAGCGGGTCGAGACGTACTTCCGCATCGGCAAGCAGCTCGACGAGAAGCTCGGCGAGCGCTTCCAGGCCCAGGAGTACTTCGAAAAAGCGCTCGACCTGGAGCCGGCGCATCTGCCGAGCCTTGCGTCGTTGCGCTCGATCGCGCTCGAGCAAGAGGATTGGGACCGGGCCGTTCGGTACCTCGATCAAGAGCAAACCTACACCGAGGCGCCGCGCGCGCGCGCCAAGCTCCTGGTGGAGCTCGGCAACCTGCGTGAGCACAAGCTCGGCGAGCACGACGCGGCTGTGCAGTCGTGGGAGCTCGCGCTGCAGTGCGACGCCGACAGCGAGGATGCGGCGATGCCGCTTCTCGACGAGTACATCGCCAGGGAGGCATGGCCGCAGGCCGAGCCGCTCGCCGAGATGCTCGCTCGCAAGTCGAGCAAGCGGGAGCGTCACGAGCAGCACCAGCTCAACAACAAGTTGGGCAAGGTTCAGTTCGCCCGAGGCGACTACCAGGGCGCGCTGCGCGCGTACCAGGTCGCCAATCAGCTCGACCTCACCTCGCAGGAGACCATCCGCGGTCTCGGTGAGGCGTGCTTCAAGCTCGAGGACTGGCCGGGGTCACTGACCAACTTCCAGAAGGTCCTCACGTCGCTCGACGAGACCGACGCGGATGAACGCGCCTACGTCTACTATCGACTCGGCCAAATCAAGCAGGCTCAGGGCCAGCCCAAGCAGGCGATCAACAACTTCGAAAAGGCGCTCGGCGTCGTCGGCAATCATCGGCCGACCCTCGATGCACTCGTCACCCTCTATGAGGGCGCGAAGGACTGGAAGCAGGTCTGCTTCTACAAGCGCGCCATCCTCGACGACGTCATGGACGCCGGCGAGCGCTTCACCATGCTCGTCGACATCGGCGATGTCTGGGCAGAGAAGGAAGGCGAACGCGACAAGAACGACGCTCCGCGCAAGGCGATCGAGGCCTACGAAGAGGCGCTATCGATCGAGCCGCAGAACCACGTCATCCTGCACAAGGCGCTGAAGCTCTACCAGGTCACGTCTCAATGGGACTCGATGATCGACGTCCTGCAGAGGATCGCCGACCTCGAGCCCAACCCGGAGCGCAAGAGCCGCTACCTCTTCACGATGGCGCAGATCTACCGCGACAAGCTGGAAGATCAGGGGCGCGCCGTCGACTTGTTCAATGACGCGCTCGACCTCAACCCGGGCTATCTCGAAGCCTTCGAGCGCATCAACAAGATCCTCACGGCGCAGAAGGAGTGGAAGCAGCTCGAGCGGGCGTACCGCAAGATGCTCCACCGCATCGCTGGCAAGCCGGCGCCGGCTGGCAACGCCGACCTCGAGTTCAACCTCTGGCACGCACTCGGTCTCATCTACCGCGATCGGCTTGCCGATCAGGGCAAGGCGACCGAGGCGTTCAAGATGGCGTCGCGCCTCAAGCCCGACGACCCGACCGAGCACATGATCCTCGCGGAGCTCTTCGAGACCGCCGAGGACTACGACGCTGCGATCGCTGAGCACCAAGCGCTGCTCAAGATCGATCCCATGAACGCCGAGTCGTACCGAAAAATGTACGGCCTCTACCTCACCAAAAAGGACTACGACCCGGCTTGGTGTCTCGCTGCAGTGCTCACGTTCCTCCACCAGGCGGACGAGGAAGTGCAGCAGTTCTTCAATGACTACCGGCCGCAGGGCATGGTGCAAGCGCGCTCGCGCCTCGACCAGGACGGCTGGACGAAGCGTCTCTTCCACGAAGACAACAACCTCTACGTGGGGAAGATCTTCGAGATGATCGCAGCGGCTGCGTTGCGCGCGAAGATCGAGACGCTCAAGGCCAAGAAGGAGCTTCCGAACCTCGACGCACGGTTCCGTCAGGACCCGGCGACGAGCACAGTCACGTTCACGCGCACCTTCGGGTGGGCGGCGAACGTGCTCGGGTTGCCGACGCCTCCGCTCTACGTCCGCAGCGACGTTCCGGGTGCGCTGGTCCATGTCCCCGCGGATCAGCCGTCATCGCTCGCCGGTCAGACAGTTCTCTCTGGCGTCACGCCGCAGGAGCTCACCTTCATCGTCGGTAAGCACCTGTCGTATTACCGCGGTGAGCACTTCATCAAGACGCTGTTCCCGACGGTGACCGAGCTGACGGTCCTCTTCTTCGCCGGCATCAAGCTGGCGGCTCCCGAGGCGCCGACGCCGAAGGACATCGAGAAGCAGGTCGTGCTCACCGCGCAGCAGCTCGGTCAGTACATGCAGCCGGTCCACATCGAGGGCCTGCGCATCGTCGTGAAGCGCTTCATCGCCGACGGCGCGGTCGCCAACCTCAAGCGCTGGGTGCAAGCGGTGGAGATCACTGCGGCGCGCTCAGGCCTTCTCCTTTGCGGCGATCTCGACATCGCGAAGGGCGTTCTCGCGAAGGAGCCGCAGCAGCCGGGCGACCTTTCGCCGGGCGAGAAGATGAAGGAGCTGCTCGTGTTCGCCGCCTCGGACGAATACTTCCAGCTTCGTCGTCAGCTGGGGATCCAGATCCAGGTCGAAGGCTGACCTTTCCGAGGTGGGGGCGCCCCCACCTCGTTCGTCGCCGCCAACGAAGCGCCGACTCCCCCGGGAGCCGGCGCTTCGTGCATTTCCATATCGCAGGCGCTCGATGCTGGGCCCTCGGGCGAGAGGGCTTTATCCTTTCTCAATGCTCCTTTCACGCGCGCTCGGGTCGGGCCTCGCGATCGTGCTTTGCGTTGGGCTCGTTGCTTGTGCCGAGGGCTCGGCCATCTCCGATCCCGCCGGCGGCAATGGCAGCGGGGGAGGCGGGATCGGCGGGGCGGGACTCGGAGGCCGTGGCGGGAGCGAGTCGTCGTCCTCCAAGCCTTCGTCGTCACCGTCGGGCCCGTCGGCACAGGCGAGCTCGAGCGCCAGCGGCGAAGGAGGTCGTGGCGAGGGTGGGCGTGGTGACGGGGGCTCTGGTGACGGGGGCGCGACCAGTACGTCGAGCATGTCGAGCAGCGCGTCGTCTTCGAGCAGTGGCGTGGTCTGCGACTTCACGTCGCCGAATCAATGCTCGACGGCTGAGGGTCTCGGCGCCATCGCTGGCGACGAGGATGGCGCACCCATCACTCTCACGGGCAACACCTCGAAGTGGTACGCGATCAAGATCGAGGAGCGCGACAGCAGCATCGGGGGCGAGGATCTCTCCTGGCGCGTGACGCTCGCGAGCCCGGTCGGGATGAACTACGACCTCATCGTCCACGAAGGGCCGCAGGACGGCGGCGTGGATTGCGCCGGCACGCTCTACCCCGGCGTGGCTGGCGGCGCCGGAGAAGTCGCCGAGCACGGCTACGATGATGACCAAGGCTTCGGAGGCGAGAGCGATACGCTGTGGATCGCGATCGAGGTCCGCTACGTCTCGGGCGAGGCGTGCTCGTTGAGCGACACGTGGAGCCTGACAATCCAAGGCCACCTGTGAGGTGGTTGGCAGTGGCGCCGCACACCACGATCCGTCGGTCGTCGGTCCTCAACGGCGCGCGTGGCCACCTCCGGTCGTGACGCGTTCGTCGGGCTACTGCGCGCCCGAAATCGTCGGTTGCCCATCCTCGATGGCCCAGAGGGCCACCTCCGGTGGGCGCCCTAGCTTTCGGTCGCTCGCAACGCCCGACGAACGCGTCACCAAATCAATTTTGGTGCTCCAACCAGTCGACTACGAGGCGCGGCGGGCTTCTAGCAAGGACTCGATCTCGGCGGGAACGAGACCGTAGCTCTCGGCGGCGTCGAGGAGCTGGGCGTTGTGGGGTAGGCCGGTGAGGAAGGTCCGCGCGTAGGGCGTCTCGCGGAGGCCGGCGAGGCGCTTGACCAAGAAGGGAACGCCGCGTTCGATCGCGGCGCGGGCCGCGGGTAGATCGCCGCAGTCGACGTTGGCGTCGTGCAGGGTGAGGAAGATCGGCGCCTCGTTGAGGAGGCTCGGTGCGCCCGCCTCGAGCAGATCCGCGGCCTCGCTCGCCAGGGTTCGAGCGTGTTCGCTGTCGCCGAGGCGCCGCTCGGCGTCGCCCCACAGGCCCAGGGCGACGGGAAGGACGTCGAGGTTTTCGGTCTCGCGGTACGCGGCGGTGACGGTGCGCAGGAGGCCTCGCGCGCGGGAGAGTCCGGAGGCGTCTCCACGCAACAGCTCGGTGCCTCGGTAGTAGAGGATGCCGAGCGTCGCGCGATCGGGCACGACCCAACCTCCTGAGGAGACTTCGTCGGCTGACGCACGAGACTCGGCGAGCGCCGCGTCGAGGCGAGGCTCGGCGCCGAAGGTTGCGGCCCAGCAGAGAAGGATCATCTGCCCGTGGCGCACGGCGCCGGTGCTACCGATCGCCTGCGCTTTGTGCATGCCGCTCTCGATCTCGTTGAGCGCCTCCTGCTTGGCGCCAATCGTCGTCAGCGCGAAGCCGAGGTTGATGGTGAGCATCGCTTCACGCTCCTGCAGACCGACGGCGCGCGCGGCGCGAGCGGCGGCACGGCGTGCGTCGAGGGCGGCGGCCAGCTCGCCGCGGGTCTGACGAACCACTGCGAGAGTCTGCCAGGCATCAACGGCGGCCCAGACGATCTGCTTCTCCTCCGCGAGTCGGAGCAGCTCCTGCACTTCCTGCTCGGCTTCGGCGAGCTCGCCGCGGAACGCGAATCGGACGGCGAGGGTCGCGGAGCAACGTGCGGCCTCGTCGATGACCTCCATCGAGCGGGCTCGGTCGCGGACGGAGCGCAGCCGCTCCTCGACCTCGTGGCCACGACCCCGCGCGTGGTCGTAGCGCGCGCTGGCACCCTCGGTGAGGAGCTGGGTCACGCCGTCGTGTACGTTTTCGCGCATCGCGCCGATCGCCGTCTCCCGCTCGGCATGGCGCGCGTCCAGGCGGCTGTAGGCTTCCTCGAGTAGGGCGGCGCGGGCGAACCCGGTCTCCCGATCCTCGGCGAATGCAAGGGCGCGGTCAGCCATCTGCACGGCGTCTTGGAGCGAGTTGGTCGCGAGGGCACGGCGGGCGGCTCGCTCCCAGTAGGAGGCCGCTTCGTCGTGACGACCGCCGAGGTCGTAATGCTGCGCGACCGTCGCGGCTTCCTCCCCCTTGCTGGCGAGCCACGCTGCGGCCTGAGCGTGGAGCTCCTTGCGCAGCTCGTCGCCCGCGGTGGCGTACGCGACGTCGCGGACCAGCGCGTGCTTGAAGACGAGCTGAAGCGTTCCCGAGAAGCGAGTCGTCGGTTCCTCGGCGACGAGATCGGCGGTGACCATGCGGCGCACCGCGCTCTCCGGCTTGGAGATGCCGACCGCGGGTAATCCCTGTTCCCAGAAACGCAGCCCGAAGACGCTCGCACGGGTGACGGCATCGCGCGTCGACTCCTCCAGGCTGTCGAGGGTCACCTGAATCGCCGCCTCGATCGTAGCGGCACGCAACGGATCTTTCCCCGTCGCCACGAGGCGCGCGAGAGCTTCGGCAAAGAGCGGCGAGCCGGCGGCCTGCTGGGCGACCTGATCGAGCTGGGCTTCGGTCGCGTTGGGGCCGATGACGGCGCGTGCGATCTCGCGGGTGGCCTTGCGTGCGATCGGTCGGAGCTCGATGCGCACGTGATCGCGACCGGCGAAGCGCTGGGGCTGCTCGCGCCAGAAGCCAGGGCGCACGAGCACGAGTGCGAAGAGTGCACGGCCCGATGCGCGGCCCATGAGGTGGTCGAGCCAGGCGATCGACTCCGGGTCGGACCACTGCGCATCCTCCACCACGAAGACGCAGCGACCCGCAGCGACGACCTTGAGCACCAGGTCGGTCATCGACATGTAGAGGGCATCGCGCGCGGCGCCCGGCTCCGTCCCGGGGGGGAAGGGCTGGTTGGCGAGGAGTAACGGCAGGAGCGGGTCTTCGACGCGGTAGGTCTCCACCGCGATGCGCGCCTGGTCGAGGGTCGCTGCCTTGGGCAGGCCGAGAAGCGAGCGAAGAGACTCCGTCGCCATGCCGAAGGCCTGCGCGCGAGCGTAGGACTCGCAGTGGACGAGGACGATGCGAGGAGGGGACGTCCGTGCCTCGACCCGCGCGACGAACTCGCGACCGAGGCGGCTCTTTCCGATGCCTGGTGGCCCGGCGAGGCTGACCACGATCGGCGTGTCGTCTTCCACGCAGCGATCGAAGGCGGCGAGGGTCTGCAACAGCTCGGCCTCGCGCCCGACGAACGTGGTGGCGATGGGCTCGGCCCGACGTCGGAGCGATGAGTGCAGCGACGGATCGACCGAGCTGGAAACGTCGAGCTCGAAGCGATCGCGCGCAAGCTCCAGGGTGGTGGGGTCGGCGGCGAGGTCACCTTCGCTGGTGCTCCGCGCAAGGGCGGCGGCGCGGTCGACGATGTCGCCGGTGGAGCGCAACAGGTCGACTTGGGCGCGCCCCGACGCGATGCCGACGCGCGCGCCCCGAGCGACGAGACGCTCGCCGATCTCCAGCGCGCGAGAGGCCTCGTCGCCGTGGGCACGACGAGCTCCGAGGTGCACGACGATGGCGTCGGTTCCAAGCGGCAGGGCGTCGGCGCCGAGGGCTCGGAACTGCTCGAGGAGGCCGACGCGTTCGGCGCCGGTGGCGGCTTGCAGCGCGACGAGCGTCGTCACCAGGCGGGTCCCGATGCGGCCGCGGCTGTCGGCCAGACGCAGCGCCAGCCGACGCCCTCGTGGAAGATCGGGTGCAGCGAGGATGGCGCTGAGCGCGCGCGCCACGTCGCGCATGGGCGAAGGCCGGTCCTCGGGGCGCATCGCGAGCATGCTCGCGACCAGCTCGTCGAGGGCGGCCGGGACTTCGCTCAGCAGCTCGGACAGGCGCGGTGCGGGCGTCGTCGCGACGCGGGCGAGCGTTGCGATGGCGTTGGGACCGGTGTGGGGGGGATGACCCACGATGGCCTCGAAGAGCGTCGCGCCCAGCGAGTAGACGTCGCTTCGCGTCTCGGCCCCGCCGTCTCCTCGCGCTTGCTCCGGCGCCATGTAGTCGGGTGTGCCGATCATCGGTCGCCCGTCGCCCCTCGAAGCGTTGGGGCGACTTTCGCCAGCCTCGGCGAGGTGGACGTCGCTCGTCGTGGCGACCCCGAAGTCGACGAGCTTGGTCTGGATGCTGCCGTCCTCGGCGCTGACGAGGATGATGTTGGAGGGCTTGATGTCGCGATGAACGACGCCGGCTTCGTGGGCGACCGCGAGCGCGCTCGCGACGCGGCGCGCGACGTCGATCGCCTCGTCGAGGGCGAGCGGTGCACGCTTCTGGCGCACCGAGAGGTCTTCTCCGTCGAGCCATTCCATCGCGACGTAGGGCGTCCCGGCTTCGAAGCGCGCGCCGGCGTCGTCGACCAGCGGCTCGTCGAGGGAGCCGAAGTCGACGACCGACACGATCCCCTCGTCGCGCAGATCGCTGAGGATACGCCCCTCGTGGAGGAGGCGTTCGCGCTCCTCGGGATCCACTCCTGCTTCACCCAGGACCTTCACGGCGACGTGCTTGCCCGCCGAATCGTCGTAGGCGCGGTAGACGATGCCGACCGCACCGCGGCCGACGACCTGCTCGAGGGTGAAGCGGCCGCCGATTCGCGCCCGCGCCCGCGTGGGCGCCGGTGCGTCGGGGGTGAGCGTGTCACTCACGCGCATGCTCCTCGAACCGAGTGGTCATGAATCTGAACACGGTACCAGCCGACGGACCCCCGACAAGCACCCGACTCGCATCGAAAAAGACCTTCCGCGTCCTGTCGTCGGATCGTACCGTCTCGCAGGTCATGCTCGATCGCGTCGCAGTTCATCAGACGCGCTTGCGGACGCCAGGGATCGGTCTCGATGCCAAGGGCGTCGCGATGGGGGCGAAGGGACTCGTCCTCCTCCCGTCGCTGGATCGTCTCGTCGCGTTTCTCGCCCTGTACACGCAAGGCGGCTCGCTCGAGGACATCCTGCGGTCGCTGACGGTCGACGTCGTCAAATCGAAGCTCGGCGCCCGCGAGGTAGTGCTCGCGTTCGGAGGGGAGAGCTGCGACCGCATGGATCGCGTCGCCGAGGTCGCACGGCTCGCTGGTGGCTACACCTTCACCGGGACCAGCCGCCACTTCGTCCAATATCGCGACGGTGCCGCGCCGTTTGGATACGACGTGCCGCAGATCGCCACGACCGAAGCGGCGTTTGCTCTCTATCACAATCAATTTTCGCAGGTTTACGACGTCGAACGCCGGGTGGAGGTGCGTTCGCTCCTCCTACGCCTGGAGCCGCACCTGGATCCCTCGACGTTGCGCGAGACGGGACCGAAGTGGATTTGTGCGGAGCACGGCCTAGGTCCTGCCCTCGTCGCCTACTTCGTGCGCTCGCAGGTCGATGGAGAGGTCGCCGTCGGCGAGTGGCCACCAGAGAGCAGCTTCGACGAAGGCCCGGTGCGAAGGTACCTGTTTCGTATTCCAGAGCTCCCGGCACGCATGGTGCCGCTGCTCTCGAAGACTCCGGGGCTCGGCGTCTTCCTGCCCGTGTCCGATGGTGCCGCGGTGGAGCTGGGCTTCAGGCATCCAGTGAATTTGCGCGCGTGCCCGGTCTTTTCGAGCCAGGGGTTGGTCTTGTTCCGGGGGCACGGCATTCCGCTGGAGCTTCCGCGGCTGCCAGCGCTGGGAGCCCTCGCCGGTTTCGCACGGGTGAGCCTCCGCATGGAGGGAGAGCCGTCGCGCGTCGCGCTGGCGACTTCGGCACCCGACCCCGTATCGCTCGCGCTGAAGCTCGTGCCGTCGTCGGAGCCATGGCGCAGTGTGACGGCGACATTCGTGCCCACCGCCGAGCTGCCCGTGCTGCGCCGCATCGCCTACGTGCTCGGGCCGGACACCTTGCGACGCGCGACGATCGCCGTCACGTCGGAGGGCGCGTTCGTCCGCAACCCGGGTGGCATCGAGGCCATTCCGGTCGGCGAGTTCTTTCGCGAGGTTCACCCCGGCTTGTTCGTGCCGGCGGGCTTCGATCCACTTCCGGCGGTCTCGCCCGAGGTCCTCTATCGCGCGCTCGGCGCCCCGAGTGGACAGGTCGTCTTCCTGCGGCGTGACGGGCGCGCGGTCGGCATTGCCGGCGGCGCGTTCGCGTCGCTGGAGACGGCCCTCATCGAGGCTCACGCGTGGTCGCCGCTCGAGGCGTCGACGTTGGAAAGTGCGCTGCTCACGGAGCTGCCCGAGGTCGAGCTGGACTCACCAGGGTTCCGTCCGATGCGCGACGTCGCCCCGCTCGCCGACGGGGCAGAGGCCGCGGCGGAGCCCGAAGGATGAGGGCGTGAGCGAGCCCGGCGCGCGTCTGGAGGAGCTCGCGCACGGCGTCCTCGGACCTCTGGTTCTCGGCGGCACGATCCGACCCGTGCGTCCGTTCGGCGCGAAGCTCGCGATGGCGATCGGCGACCAACGCGAGATCGTCGACATCGACCTGCGCAGCCGCATCGACGTTGCACGCGTGCGCATCGCTCGACACCTGACGGCAGTCGACGTCATGCCCGACCTCGACGCCACGGAGTGGGCCCTCCTCGCGGCCTTCAACGATCTGGTGCAGGTCACCAACCACGAGCTGTCCGGTCCACTCACGCGATCGCGGCACGCCAGGGTCCTTTTGGCGGTGCATGAGATCCTCGACGCCGTGCCGCCGTGCAAAACGCCGCTCGAGGCGATCGCGCGGCACACCGTGCTCGGACGTGTTCTCGAGACGTTCCGTACCGACTCCACGATGAGGTGGTGGACGGGGTCTGCCGCGTTCCGGGGACGTCCGGTTTCCAAGCGTCTCGGTGCCTGGCCGGAACTACGCCGGGTTCGCGTCGACCAATCGCGGGTGCCGCTCTCCAAGATGGCCGAGGGGATCGAGAGCATCAGCGTCGAGGCGTTTGACTCCGCGGTAGGCAAGCTGCTCGCCGCGACGCCGCTCACGGATCTGGCGACATCTGCTCGAGCAGCACCACGCTTCGCCTGGACCGTCGGAACGCTGTCGCTCATCGCATCGCCGATCGGGCGCGCGCTGGCGACGCGTGCGGTCGCGAACGGTGTCGGGCCGCCAGGCCAAGTCCGCGTGGCGCTCGACAAGGCAACCGAGCAACTGCAGCCGCGCTGGGAGCATCTGCGACCGTCGTGCGTGTCGCTTGCCGAGGACGTTGTTGCGCGCGAGGTCGTCACGGTGCGCAAGCGATAGCTCGCGAGGTCGTCGGAGGACGCCAGCCAGGAGCCTTCTCGCCGTCATGCGCGCTTGCGTGACGGAGGTTGACGAGCATTCAAGAGGTCGAACCGGGGTCAGCGTAGCATCGGTCACCGTTCCTCCACCGCTGCCAGGCGAAACATATCGCTTGCCGCGGCACCCCTGGCGGCCGTCGCGCGCAGCGTCACCTCGAGCACGGGGAGCGCGCCACTGAGCCGACGTCGGCTGCTACGATGGTCGCGTGGTGTCCGTCATCAGCTCGTCGCGCATGTCGGCCCAGGAGTACCTTGTCTGGGAGCGGAGCCAGGAGGAGAAGCACGACTGGTACCATGGCGATGTCTTCGCCATGGCGGGCGGGACCATGCGTCACGCCAGGCTCACCGCGGGAATCATCGCGGAGCTGGCGAGCGCATTCCCAGATCGGTCGCACAGCGTGCGCTGCGCGGCGGCCCGTGCCGTGTGTTCTCGTCGGATCTGAAGATCGCCGCGCGCAGGGACCTGCACTACGTCTACCCCGATGCCAGCGTCGTCTGCGCGCCACGGGAGCTCGAGCCGGGACGACCGACGTCCTCGCGAACCCCACCGCGATCGTCGAGGTCCTGTCGGTCAGGACCGAGGCCTACGACCGCGGTGCAAAGTGGTCGGGCTGCCAGTGGCTCGCTTCGCTGACCGACTACCTCGTGGTCTCCCAGGCAACCGCGCAGATCGAGCAGTACCAGCGGACCGGACCGGACGCGTGGAGCTACCGCGCGTGGGGGCCGGGAGAGAAGGTGGCGCTCGCGAACGGCGCCATCATCGATATTGACGCGGTGTACGCGGGGGTCTTCGAGCTCGACGGCGAGTGACGGCGCGAGCGGCATGACCGGGCCGCCTTGCCAAGTCCGCGTGGCGCTCGACAAACCGCCGTGCATGTCGTTCGCCGAGGATGTGGTCGCGCGCGAGGTCGTCACGGCGCAGCCGACAGAGGGCACGTGAGTGCGTCTGCGTCGACCTGCGCGAGCTTGCCGTCACGCGCGCTTGCGTGACGGGGGCGGGCGCGTGGTGGTGCGCGGGCGCACCGGTTGAACCGTGAAGCCGATGTCAGCGAGGTCGGCTCGGGTGACGAGCGGACCGCGCGCCGACAGGGCGGCGCGCGTCATGAGCGCGGCCAGCTCCAGCTCGTCACCAGGCCAGGCGTGCTCGAGGAGCTCGGCGAGTGCCGACGGCTCGAGGGCGAAGGCGTCGACGCCGCGCCGTGCGCATGCACGCGAGAGGTGGTCCTGGGCGAGTGCGCGAAGATCTTCGGGGCGCGACGACAGCGTGGGGATCGCGATGGCGCGATCGCCGAGAGCGTCGGCGAGCCGCTCGTGCATGGAACCCTTGGCGAGAAGCGCTGAAGCCGTCTGCGGAATGGCCACGACGAATCCAGCGCGCGTCGCCGCGGCACCGAGCCAGCTCTGCACATCATGTGGAAGGACGTGGGCGTCGACGACAACCAACGTCCCGGCTCCGGTCGCGTCGAGTGGCGAAGTCGAGCCTTCGCGCCAGAACGCGAGGCGCTCCTTGGCAGCCGTCACGCCGTCGACGACGACGAAGGGCTCGGCGCATCGCTCGGAGGCGAGATGAAAGGCTGCGGCCCACGCGATGGCGTCGGAGCCCGCGGTGGCGAGCAGGGTCATGACGCGCGACGTGGAGGCGAGTCGCTCGATCCGCTCGATCGCGGATCGCGATGCCGGACCGAACGCCGCAGCGCGAGCGGGACGCGCGAGGAGCTGCGTCGCGGCCTCCCGGTAGAGCGCCGCGCGCGTGCGCTCTCGGGTCAGATCCTCGATGCGCTCGCTTGCGGTGATCGTCGTGGTTCGCGCTTCGTTCTCGCGCGCGAGCGAGCGCGCCAACGCGCCACCGCTGGCGATCGCGGCGCCCATCCGATCGGCAAGATCGCGAAGGGCCCGCGCTTCATCGAGGTCGACGTGACCACGACCCGGGGTGCGCGAGATCGCGAGCAGCGCAGCGATGCCGGCGTCCTCGCGTACGGCGACCACCGCTTCGATCCCACGGTCGGTGAGCCAGGCGGTCTGCGGGCGGATGTCGGGCCGACGCACCTCCGCTGCGCGGAGCGCTTCGGTGCGCGCGACGCCCAGCGGCTCGTCGTTGGCGAGCGCGGCCAGCATGGGGGGCAGCTCCGCGGCCTCGGTGGTGACGTAGCCTGCGCGGTCCACCCGGCTCACGGTGGGCGGATCGATGCGGTAGAGGCTGACGCCGGAGAGGCGCGGGCCACCGCGTTCACGCAGCGCCAGAAGCGCACGCTCGATGGCGACCACCGGGTCGGGGTGGAGGGTCGCGAGCGCGGCCGCAAGGGTCGCACGCTCGCGCTGCGTGCGCTCCGGCGCCAGCAGCTTACCCAGGAGCGGTGCAGCCAGGCCCGCAGCCGCCCCAGCGAGCGTCCCGACCATTACGAAGACCGAGGCGAGCTCGGGCCGCAACCGCGCGAGCCACCCCGCCAGCAGCGCAGGCGGGACGGCCGCGCTCACGAAGGCCACGCCGATGCGACTCCATCGCGCGACCGCGCTGGCGTCGTGTGTCGACGCGGCCAGGCTGGTGCTGATGGCCGAAGCCAGGGTGGCCGCTGGCATCGCGAAGCTGATCGAGAGCACGCCGAATCCGACGCTTCCGATCGCGGCGAGCCACATCGCTACTGCAAGCTGCAGCGCCGCGGATGCGCGCTCGGGGACGCCGAGCTCGAGCCGACGGAGAAGGAGCGCGCGGGCACTGGTGACGACGAGGAGCGTGCCCGCAAAGAGCGACGATGCCCCGACGCCCCACGCGACGATCGGCAGGGGCACGTAGACCCCGATGCTCGCGCCGACCTTGCCCAGCAGCGCGAGTGCCTGCGCCAAAACGAGTGCGAGCACGGGTAGCGTGCTGGGCCCGACGTTCTTCGGCGGTGCCAGGATCCCGCCCTCCGACGGGAAGCGCTGGGCAGCCAGAAGCCCGCCCACCGAGGCGATGGCGGCTCCAAAGGCGACGATCGTGTCGCGGGTGAATGGCGCGCTGCACGTCGCACCTGCAAACGCGACGGCGGTCCCAGCGACGACTGCGCGCACCGCGTTGCCGAGCGAAGGATCGCGCTCCGCAGACCACGACTCCAGCCAGCGAAAGACCAGCGCGACGGCGAGCGGCCCGAGCAGCAGCGCCATCCACGAAAGCCCGCGACCTTCGTCGGCGCGCAGCCCGGCAAGCGCGGAATAGACTGCCACGAGCTGCGCGGCCCAGAAGCTTCGCCTTCGCACGTCAGTGTCCTGGGAGGGCGCTGGGAAACTGCTGCGCGCCCCGCTAGCTGCGTTGCCGGGGGCCCACCGGTCCTCAGCGTACAGGAAGTACGCTTCCGGCCGGTCCCCCCCGGCGCCCTGCCATCGGGTCGCTCGCGACGTTTCCCAGCGCCCTCCTACTCAAGAAAACGGAAGTCCGCACCACACTGCCCGCCGTCACGGCCCGGTGCTGCTCGACGAGTCGGCGGCGCTCGACGAAGCGCTGCCCCCGGTGCCACCCGTCGCCAACGACTGGATGTAGCCCAGGAGACACGACAGCTCCTCGTCATCGAGGGGCGGTCTGCCGAGCGGCATCGACGAGCCGCAGGCTTGCGTCTCCGCCGCGCATTTCGTGTAGAGCAAGCTCGCTTCGGGGTTGGCCGTGTCTACGTAGTTGCCGATGCAGGTGCGGCCGGGCTGGTCGACCATGCGTGCCTCGCGTCCCTCGAGCGTGAGATCGAACGAGGACGACTCCGGGTCGTGGCAGTTCGCCAGTGCGCACTTCTTCGTGAGAAGGCCGTTGCACGGGTCGAGCAGAGGCTGCTGCTGTTCCTCGGTCTCGAAGTCCTCGATGTTGTCGAGCTCGCCGGGGCACCCGGTAGCCAGCAAGCACGCAGCGATGCGGAGGCTGCGTAGCGACATCCTGCTCTTAGAAAACATATGCAGGGCCCACGGTGAGATGCAGATACTCGTCGAGCGCGCCGCCCGCCACGTACGCGTCGCCAACCACCGGCTCGAACGCGTAAAACCAGCGGTCGTATTCTGCGCCGACGCGCGCCTCGAAGCCCGCGGCGATGGGGACGATGAAGGCCCCGCCCGCCGCGATGCCCCCGATGCTCGACCCTTGGAAACGGTCATAGACCTCCCCCGCCGAGACGGCGCCGAGATAGTCGAAGAATACGCTGAGGGCGACGGGGCCGATGGGGATGCGCCCGTCGACGCCGACCTTGAGGAACGTGTACGAGACCGTGGGGACCTCGCCTGCCAGCTCGCCGTCCGTCTTCAGATCGAAGCTGTCGATGGCGAAGCCGCCGTGGAGGCCGAGGACCGGCGCCTTTTCGCTGCCCGTGCGCAGCCGGAACCGCATGCCCACATCGAAGCGCGTCCACGAGGTCGTGACCTCTTCGCCGCCGGCCGTCTCGGAAGCGAGGCCGAGCGCCATGCCGAAGCCGCCGAAGAATCCGAGATCCTTCAGGACGGGCACGTCGGTCGTCGCCAAGGGGTAGACCTCGGCGCCGACGTCGAACCCCGCCGCGGGAAAGACATCGTAGTTGCGGAGATTGGGGGTGACGGGATCGTTGTAGGCGAACCAGCGACCGCCGAGGTCGAAGTTGGCGGCGATTGAGAAAATCTCGCGGCCGTACTGGTTCTTCGGGCGCTCGTCGCCGGCGGACGCGCCCTCCTCGTCGTTCTTCTCGTCGTCGTCCGGCTTCTTCTCGTCGTCTTTCTTCTCCGGCTCGTCCTTCGGAGCGTCCTTCTTCGGCGACTCCCCGACGGTTGCCGCGCCCGCGCTCCAGTTCTGGATCTGCGTGTCGAGGGCCTTGCTCACCGAGCCGCGCAGATCCGGAGTGCCGATCGGGATCGGTGCTTCGACGTCGGGGTCCTGCCCGGAGTCGCCCGCCTCGATGTAAAGAACGACGACCTCCTGGCCGCTCTTGCCGATGCGGATGTTGCCCAGGATTGCGCCTTCCGCACCGACCTCGGCCAGTGCTTTGCGCGTACGATCGAGGGCGGCCCTGCGAAAGGGGCCTTTGCCGAGCAGAGGCGCATACGGCAGCTTCTGACCCGCCGCCGTCATCGCCTTACGGAACGCCGACTCGTCGACGACGCGCACCGACGCGGGAAGCGAGCGCCCGATCGCCTCACGAGCCTCCGCGTCCTTCTTGGCGCCTCCGCCTTCGACCCAGATGACGACGGCGTGCTGAGACGTCGCTTCGCCGGCTGGGGCTTGCGCCAGCGACGTGCTGGCAAGCGTGTTCGCGGCCATGGCGATGACGAGAGCGACGAAACGGGGAGCAGTGAGCATCGGCCTTCGAGATCGGTCGACGCCCACGGGACCAACCCCGAACCGCCGTGAGACGGGGCATATCAACACGGGAAACGTTCGTCGAGAACTGCCAGCCTCACAGGATTGCGCATTGTCGGTTTGCGCCACGAGCGGATCGTTGCAAGACCTGCGGCTGATGCGACGTCTGGGGCCCATCTTTGTCGTGCTCGTCGTCGCGGCTTGCAAGAGCGGCAGCGACACGAGCGCCCCCGGAGTGGGCAGCGCCAGTGCCATCCGCGCCCCGGCCAACAGCGCTGGCGCGGAAGCGCCCGTCGACCCGGCCTCGCAAGGGCTGAGCTCAGTCGCCGCCGCCGCGCCGGCGGGCAAGCCGACCCTGGGTGCGACCGCTTACTCGACGATCGTCTACGCCGAGGCGCGGGATACGTCGAAGCGGCTCGGGTACCTGCGGCTCGGCGCGAAGGTCGCGCGGACAGGCGAGCCCACCTCGACCAAAGGCTGCCCGGGAGGCTGGTACGAGATCTTTCCGCGCGGGTTCGTCTGCGTCGGACCCGAAGCGACGCTCGACGCCGACTCGCCGATCCTGCGTGCCGCGTCGCGCCGGCCCGACCTCCGCGCGCCGCTACCGTATCGCTACGGCTTCGTCCGCGCGGTGCTCCCGATGTACCTGCGCATCCCCTCGAAGGCCGATCAGCAGAAGAGCGAGTTCAAGCTCGACGATCATCTGACGTGGTACCAGGAGAACAAGAAGGACGTCGATCGCGTGAAGCTCGGCGCGTGGGACGTGCCGGTCGACGATCGGGGCGTGCCGCTGCCGGGCAAACGTCTCGGCGAAATGGGCAGCGGGAAGAACTCGCTCGAGGTGGGCCTCGGTGTCCTCTTCGGCGGCGAGGGCGACGACGATCCGATCCCGTTCTGGCTGCAAGGCGGCAAGCGCGCGATTCCCAACGTCTCCGATTTTGCGGTGCCACAGTACGCGGCATTCGCCGATCGCGCGCGGCGTTTCACGGGCCTCGGCTTCGTCGGATCGTTCCCCACCGGCGCGGAGACGCTGGGCCGGCGCTTCGCGGTCATGACCGATCTGCGCCTCGTACCGACCACGAAGGTGAAGCCCGACTCGGGCTCGGGCTTCCACGGGGTGGAGCTCGGAGGTGATGTGCAGCTTCCGCTCGCGTTCGTGCGCGAGCAGGGGGCGACGGCGTGGACGATCGACGGGAGCCATGCCACGCGTGACGGCGAGGTCCCGTGGCGCAGCGCTGTCTCGCTGACCGGCAAGCAGAAAAAGCTTGCCGGCGAGCGCTACGTGCAGGCGAAGTCCGGCGCATGGCTGCGCGGCGCCGACGTCGCCGTGGTCCTTCCACCGCGATCGTTCCCCAAGGTCGCGGAGGCCGGCGAAAAGTGGGTCGAGGTCTCGATCGCCGAGCAGACGCTGACCCTCTGGGAGGGACACAAGCCGGTCTATGCGACGCTCGTCTCGACTGGCAAAAAGGAGTATCCGACGCTGCTCGGCGAGTTCCGGATCCAGAGCAAGCACGTCACCGCCACGATGTACTCCGACGAAAGCTCTTCGGTCGGCGGCGGCTCCCCCCCGAGCACGGTTGCGAGGCGCTCGTCCACCGATGAGCCGCGGTCTCGCGACACGCATGAAGGACTGGCGCCTTCGCCGGTGAAGCCGAAGGACGATGCGAAGAAGGCTCCCTCCGCCAAGCCCAAGACGAAGGATGCAGCGAAGCCCACAAAGGGCGGCGCGACGGCCAAGCCGGCGAGCGGCAAAACACCGTCGAAGCCGGATGCGAAGTCGGCCGTGAAGCCGGATGCGAAGTCGGCCGTGAGGCCCGCCGTGAAGTCCGCCGTCAAGCCAGCACCGAAGCCGGTGATCGGACCGGGCGGCATGCCGATCATCCCGAAGAAGGGCGACGGCGAGTACGGCGTCACCAAACGGCGCGGCGAAGGGACCTACCAGCTTCGGGATGTGCCTTACATCGAGTACTTCGCGGCCGGTCAGGCGCTGCACGCGGCGTACTGGCACGACGTGTTCGGCAAGCAGCGCTCGCACGGTTGCGTGAACCTCGCGCCGGTCGACGCACATCGCGTCTTCATGTGGACCGAGCCGGCGATGCCCGACGGCTGGCATGGGCTCCATACCGGCGACGATGCTGGCGTCGGGACCACCGTCATCATCCACGAGTGACGCGGGTGTCCTCCACCACGTCTCGCTTCGATCCTCGCCTGTCGCGACGCACTGCACTCGGGGTCGGGGTTGGGGCCTGTGCGATGGCGGCACTCGCGATGGTCGCGAAAGACGCGCTCGCCGTGACCGGCGAGGCGATCGGCACGTACGGCGAGCCGAGCGACGCAATCTCGCTGGGTGCGGGGCGCAGCGTCGTCGCCGTCGCCATTCCGGCGCGATCGTTCGCTTCCATCGGCATCTTCGGACCCGCTGCCAGCCTGCGCGGCGTGACGGTGCTCGGCGCCTCGCGTGGCGCTCGTGCCGCCCGCGCCGCGTCTCCGATCGACGAGGATGGCCTGCTCCCTCGGGTGATCTCCTTCGCACCGGAGGACGCGCCCTTCCGTGTGGAGCTAGTGGTCGACGTCGAGGACCCGGTCGTGATCGATCTGGCCGTCGCCAACCCGACCGAGCTTGCGCCACCTTCGCCCAAGGCGATCGATCGCGGCGAAGCGCGACCTCGCCCCCTGGTCGGCTTGCCGCCGCCCTCCAGCATCGACGACGGCTACGTCCTCGGGACGCCGGCGCGCTACGCCTTCGTGAGGGTCGATGTCGCGCTGGCCTTGCTCGAGGCGCTGCGTCGCACGCGCAAGCGCTTCCGCGGCGATCCCATCGCGCTCTCCGATGCAAGTCAGTGGGACGGTCGTCGGCCCAAGACGGATCGCAACGCGCCTCGTCACATCAGTCATGTCGGCGGACGTGACGTCGATATCGCGCTGCCGGCGTCGGACGGGACACAGAGCCTCATCCAGGATCGCTGCCTGGGGGTGCTGCTCACGCAGGATCGCTACGGATGTGCACCCGGAACGGTGAAGGGCCTCGACGCGGCGCGGCTCGCGCTGCTGCTCGGAACGATGTGCGACATCGTTCCGGGCGAGGTGATCAAGGTCTTCATGGACGACGTGTACCGCCGCGAGATCGTCCGAGCGGCGCCCGCGCTGGTGGAGAGGAAGTGGCTCGGCAAGGAAGCAGCGGCCGCGCTCTCGGAGGACGGCATCATCGTCGCGTCGCCGTGGCACACCGATCACTTCCACGTGCGCTTCCGCGGCGAGGAAGGCCGCGTGGGGTTCGGCCCTCGCTGAAGATGTGACCGAAAATGTTCCCGTCGTCGCGCTGCAGATCCGCCGCCATCCGCCGCGTTGTCGCTCCTCGACGGGGGCCCGCGTCGTCGCTCCGCCTTGCGGCTGACGGCGCCTCTTTGCGAGGCTCGGTCCGCATTTCCGGTCACATCTTGAGTCCGGGCGATCCCAGGCCACTTGCGCCGGTCGACTTCCTTGCTCGCTTCTCAACCGGCGCGTTCCGCGTACGCTCCCGGGGGCAGCCGAACTACGTACTGAGCAATTTCTCCAGGCGCGGCTGACCAGCGACGCGTTCGACGCAGATCGCGCCTTCGTTCGGAGCGTGCGCGGCGTCGAGCGCCTCGCCCAGCTCTTCGAGCTCGAGGTCATGGCGACGTGGCCTGCCAACAAGCCCTCCTTCGACTGGACGGGTGATCCCGAGAAGCTCCCTCACCTCGACTCCATCGTCGGCTCCGCGGTCACCGTGGTGCTCGAGCTTCACCGCAAAGGCGGCGGCGACGGCGGCTCAATCACGCGCGAGATCTCCTCCAAGCGCGTCCGCATGATCCAGAACCACGCCGGGGGCACTACGGCACACACATGCCGCTCAAGCCGGGCATCGAGGTGATGATCGCATTCGTCGACGGCGATCCGGACCGACCGGTCATCGTCGGATCGATGCCCAACCCCGCGGGCGTCGATGCGCCGCGCGCAGTTGCGGGGTGTATCGCTGCGGCAGGTCGCGCTCCACGGGGCCGATCTGCGCGGCTTCCAGGCCTTTTTCGTCGGCACAAAGCTCGGCGGCCCCGAGGGCGAAAGGCCGGATTTCCTGGTGGTGCTGGGAAAGCCGGGCGAGCTCTACGCGGTCGGCGTGTTGCGGGGCCCCGGTCGAACGAGCCTCGCGGTCGAGGGCGATCTCGACGTCGCGGCGTCGGGCTCGCTGCGGCTGCGCGGCGCCAAAGGCGTCGCCATCGAGGGGGGTGACGTGACGATCGAAGCAGGTCGCCAGACCACCGCCAAGACGGTGGTCGAGGTCGTCGGGTCCTTCGTGCAGCGCGTGACCGGGCTCTTCTCGCAGCAGGTGCGCGACGTGCACGTCCACGCCGAGGGCAGCGTCGTCATGCGGGGAAAGAATGCGACGATCCTCACCGAGGAGAGCGTCGTGGTGAACGGCGAACAGCTCTTCCTGGGGTGATCCGATGCTTCCTGCATGCAATCGCGGCGCCGGCGCGAACATTCACTTTCCGGACGTATGCCTCACACCGCGGTTGATACCGGTCCCCATCCCGTACACGGACACGGGCTTCAACGTGGCTTCAACGTCGTCTCGACTGCGTTCGTCCCGCACACCTTCATCTGCGGTCTCAATGCACACAATCTCGGCACGGTGCTTGCCGTGACGACGGGCGACGAGGCTCCACAAGGTGAAGGTCCAGGACGGCAAGGACGAGGTCGAGGAAGACGTCGTCGCCACCGAGATCGGCGCGCAACCGCCGAAGGTCGTCATCGAGAAGGGAGCGGCGCTCAAGAAGCCGGGTGGCCAGCGGCCAAAGCCGACGACCATCCCCAAGGGGATCGAGCCCAAGTTCGAGTGACTACTTCGCGCGCTTGGTCGGCTTGCCGTCGCCATCCAGCACCGACGTCGGCTACGTCCTCGGGAAGTGGCTCGGCAAGGAAGCAGCGGCCGCGCGCTCGGAGGACGGCATCATCGTCGCGTCGCCGTGGCACACCGATCACTTCCACGTGCGCTTCCGCGAGGAAGGCCGCGTGGGGTTCGGCCCTCGCTGAGTCCGTTCACCCACGCGCTTCCTCGGCAGTCACCGCCGCCGACAGCTCGTCGGCGAGCGCGCGGTCGGCCTTCGTCCGCCGCATCCAGACGCGGGTCAGACGCAGAAGCTCGGTCCGCGGGAAGCCGAGCGACTCGAGAACGTCCGCAAGATTGCCGCGTTTCTGCGCGACCGATACCCGCGCGTAGGCGGCGACGTCGATGGCCTTGCCGCGCTCGGCGAGGCCCTCCAGGAAGGCGTCGTCGTACTCGCCGAGCAGCGCGATCGAGCCCTTGCGCGCGTCCTGGTCGATCGCCTGCTTCCACTTGCGATCGATCTTCGTCCACGTCGCTTCGTCGATGCGGTGCTCGGCGAGGACTGCGGTGCGATCGGCGCCGGGTCGAGCCAGCGCCGCG
>Ga0105046_10000466_pt1 | contig 56363 bp, 51 predicted proteins | sample MAT03_FD_78385 | JGI IMG/M metagenome (GOLD analysis project Ga0105046, IMG submission 78385) | Freshwater microbial communities from Lake Fryxell liftoff mats and glacier meltwater in Antarctica - MAT-03 (megahit assembly) | ecosystem: Environmental > Aquatic > Freshwater > Ice > Liftoff... | reverse complement strand
GGCTGAGGCTGAGGCTGAGGCTGAGGCAGCTGATCTGCGGCATCTTTCTGCGCTACGACCGGATGCGGCACCGGCGCCAGGTACCAAGTACCAAGAGAGGGAGTCGAACCCTCACAGCCTTGCGGCTAACTGATTTTGAATCAATCGTGTCTACCATTCCACCATCTTGGCAAAGAAAAATCTGTCGGGGCGGAATTTGAGCCCGGATCCCGACAAGAAGATTGTAGCAAATTTCGGCAGAGCTTGCCGACAAATGCCAGGAGCGGGACTCGAACCCGCACGACCCGAGGGGATCGGCCGCTTTTAAGGCGGCTGCGTATACCATTCCGCCACCCTGGCTTGATCTGATCATTATAGCAAAGTTGCTACTACCTCTGCTCGGAAAAGATTTGGAACCAGCTGCTGAGTTCGCTCGAAATTATCTGGATTACAAAAGAAATGTCTTCTCGCGGATGATCTCGTCGAGTTAGACCATAAAGAGCCCTTCATCTCGCCTGGACCGGCCGGCCGGCCCTTCTCTGCTCGAGAGCCTCAGGCTGAGCCATGCGGCCGGAGGAATTTAATGAATAAGGCGGCTGGCAAGCGCTGACTTTTGTTGATTCGAATTGTCGGAGCTGACTGCCACTTCAAAACAGCTGAATAGACCCTACTGGATTTGAACCAGCGACCTCTTGCATGTCAAGCAAGCGCTCTTCCGCTGAGCTAAGGGTCTCTATATTGAATTTAGGAAGAGCTTGCGCATCCTCGCCGTCAAGCTCGGGGCGCCGGGAGAAACTGGCGATAGTCGCGAGCGGCCGACAAAGCGAAATGAAGCTACTTCTTTTCCGGAGTGCTGTAGTTAGCGCCAACGAAAGTTGCGGTCTGCTTTTTGTCGACCCGGACCTTGACGAGCTGGCCCAGATCATCAAGCTCGACGCTCTTGACTTTTTCAACCTTGACACAAACATTTGATTTGTTCAGAGTGCCGCTCCTATTGAGTAGGCTCCAGCCGTCCTGGTGCGCAAGCGACTTGTCGGCAGCTTCGGCGATCAGCTCGGCGCTTTTCTGGTCAAATCCAAAGCGCTCGCTAATCTGATCAGCATTGTCTTCGCCGTGGATAATTACCGAAACAGCATCAGCAGATGCGGTCTTCGCGAGCTTGCTCCTTGAATTCCAGACATCATTGCCGTGGAGGCGGCCCTGGCCGCTGACCGAAAGTCGGTAGAGCGGACCGTCGCCAAAGGAAATGTTTCCGCTGCCGGCATCAAGATAAGTTGAGCTTGCTTCGCCGGAGTCGTCGCCAACGGTTAGATTCCAGTTCGGAATTTGCCATTCACTCATGGTCACTCCGACATTTTCGGCTTCATCGCTATCCCATTCCTGGGCCTGGCCGTACTCAATAAACCTCTTCAAGGCACCTTCAACTGAGGGCTCTTCGCCGGCCGAGGCGCGCAATTCGTCAAAAAAAGCAGAGGCCGGGATCAGACACTCGACCTCGACACAAATATCGTACTCTGAATAGGCCGGAGCTGGTGTTCTGGTAATGGCCGAATCAACGCTGGCAACTTCCTCTTGATCTGCTTTGCTCATAGAAATAGTTTAGCAGATCGAACGGGAGCTGGGGAATTCTCGCCTCCTCTATCCGAGAGCCTCGAGCTGAGCCACGCGGCCGGAGGACCTCCGGGATTGTTTCATGGGCAATGCAGGATTCGAGCCTGCGACCTCCGCTGTGTAAAAGCGGCGCTCTTCCAGCTGAGCTAATCGCCCGGGCACAGAAAATTCTGCTGAAGATTAACGCCGAGGCCGATGTCAAACCGGGGCCGGCTAAAGGCTAGCATTTTCGGCGTCCTAGCCATCTACAACAAACGGGGCGTGAGAGAATCGAACTCGTCGCCTGCAGGTTTGGAATCTGCTTGGTCGCCATGACCTACACCCCAGATAGTCGAGTCTCTCGAGTCGAGTCGAGCGCGCCCGGATCGTGCCTAAAAGCGAATCATCTCTGATGATTTTTTGATACTTGATTCAGGGCGAGATCCGCGATCGGTCAACCCACTCCCGAGGGAGCAGCTGTAGCTGTCTCTGCTGATTCGATCGAGTCAGCCGAAAACTCTTTGCTGCTGCTCTTGTTGCCGCTCTGACTCAAGTTTGAAATACCGTTACTCTTGCTTTTGTCGTTCAGATCATGGCAATTTGAGCAAACGCGGCCCGATCAGCGCCGCCGGGAGATCTGGTCGCAAACGGCCGTTTTTGGTCGGCCTCACTCCCTGAAGGAGATCTGACAAGCACTTATCATAGTTGTGCTTCATGCGCTTTTGAGCGAGAAGAAGGGTGTCAAGTGTTTTGGATTTACTATTTATTAAGATTTTGTCACTAAGAAAGCTAGCTGTCAGACTTGAACTGACGATTCTTCCTTACGAGGGAAGTGGTTTCCCCGTTAACCTAAGCTAGCCAGGGCAGCAGCAGCCACTACTTTTATGTAGCAGACTCTATAATTCTTACGGCACTCTTCTAGTTGAGCTACAAAGCGAGAGCGCTTTTGACTGGATTCGAGCCAGCGTCTCCGGCAATTGTACTGAGACTCAAGCCTACAATCGGAATCGAACCGATTCTTCGTCTATACCAAAGACGAGTGCTGACCATTATCACTATGCAGGCAAATTGGGCCAGCCGGGCGCTGAGCTGAGCGCCCGAGCCCTTGGAAATTAAACCAGAGAGGCGCAAGTCGGAATCGAACCGACATACTCCGGGTTGCAACCGGATACCTGGCCATTCGGTCATCGCGCCAAAAGTGCTGCCGGCAGTAACGGCGCCGGCAACTTGAAAACCCGGGCCGGCTTCACCTGTTTGAATATCTGAACCTCGCCGGTTGTCTCCCCTCCGGCAGCCGTACCAGTCGGGGCCAAGAGGATGTCACGATCCACCCGTAATCCTTGTTGCCCCTCGCAACCGACATCGTTCTCGTGTCACGAGAAGGTCACTAAGCTGTTTTAATCCATCTTGGCCACTTTCCGGTGATCTTGACTGATCTGGCAGCGGCTGTTTTTTGTTGGTAAAAAATGGCTTTCATTAATTCAAGGTAACCGCGCTATCGCCTTACTTTGCCGAAAGCAGACTATCAGAGCCAGCGGGTTTTTCGGCGATCGCTCTTCAATAGCGGGAGCCAGATTCGAACTGGCGATCTTCTGGTTATGAGCCAGACGAGATGGGCCGCTTCTCTATCCCGCGCTGTAAACTCCAAGGCCTGGCATCCGGGCCAGCTCAGAAACTTAGCTGACAATCAAACTGCAATTGCATGAAAGAATGTTTCGGCTAAAATCGAAGAACGCGTTAGCGCCGGGCCGGCGATTATTCAACCCGGGCTCAATCCTCTCGCTCGACTCGAGTGAGAGTTTTTCTACTGATGGGGTGGGGCTCGAACCCACAACCGCTCGGTTAACAGCCGAATTCTCTACCAATTGAGATACCCATCATCAACAGCCGGAGATAAGAGCGAGTCAGCTCGCAGACCAGACGCTGCCGGCGCGGAGCTGGCGACCTGCTTCACTTTACTGAGTGCAAACTCATTCACGGCAGATCTCCTCTGCTAAGTGGTTCCGCCGAGAATCGAACTCGGTTCAGGAGGTTAAGAGCCAACTGCATCGCCAGCAATGCTTCAGAACCGCAATCTCGGAGCTCACCTCCGGAGAGTAATTCAAGTAGCCTATACCGGATTCGAACCGGCAATCTTCACCTTGAGAGGGTGACGAGATAACCAATTACTCTAATAGGCCACGAGCTTTTATTTGAGAGAAACTAGAGGGGCTTGTCTGATTGACGCCTGAGCTTCAGGGTCTTTTTAGGATCTCTGCTCGGGGCGGCGCCGTCTGGCGCTTTCTCTGCAAGAGTAATTATTATTCGACTGGATCGTAAGCGGGGTTTGAACTTATGTACAAAACTGCGGAGGAAAGAATCGAACTTTCGAACACTTTCGTGTATACCAGGACCAAAACCTGGCGGGCAAATCCAACAAGCCCAACTCCGCAATGAAAATACAAAGCCCAACTCCGCAATGAAAATACATTGTATCACAAAAATACCCCGACAGAGAATCGAACTCTGCTCTTCTGGATGAAAACCAGATATCCTTACCGATGGACGATCAGGGCGCTATCCTTACCGATGGACGATCAGGGCGCGGTTGAAATGCAGTTGAATCTAGAGGAAATTATTCAAGAAATTCTCGTGCCAATTTGAGAGAAACCGAAATCATAATCAAATAATACTGAATGAAGATGTGCTGCCGCTACACCACCCGCATCCAAAGACGCAGGGCTGGATTCGAACCAGCGCTTTCTTCAATAGCACACTAGAGAATTGAACTCTACGCGATCATCTTATCAGAATGACACCATCACCAGATGGCCCGTGTGCTCTAATGCCGGTCGGGCAGCCAATTGTTTGTTTCAATCCCGATCACTTTTATGGTCGGGGCCGCCGGCGCTACGACTTTTTCGGCAAACATCTTCGCCGGGACTCGAGCTCTGTTCTATCAACAATCGGCTGCTTGCCGCTCAAGAGAAACATGAAAAATTTATCGACGCCGAGGTGGGGCTTGGCTCAAGCGGGCCGAGTCAAGGGTGGCGATTTTCATGAAGCAGGCATGATTGATTGCTCAGTCGCTGCTGTGACGAAGCAGCGCGATTAGCCGATCCCCGTGCGCCTCTTCAATGTAGCCCTGAAAAATTCCATTTGAAACCGCCCAGCTAACGCTGTCGAGCTCTGATTCGCTCAGAGCATGGGCCCCGTCCTGGCCGAGCTTGAGTCGAATCCACTTATCTTCAACTTCGCGCAATCCAGTTCCCGACTTGTCCAGATCGTCAAGGTCTCCGCTGCTCCAAGGTGTTCGATTTGAAATTGTTATTTCTGTATCTGTCATCTATCCGATCTTTTCTTGATTTGATTTACTGACTTAGGAACACTCAGGGCTAACCAGAGCAGCTCTGCCACTTGATTCAGTCTAGCATATCTGAGCCAATGCTGCTCAGCAGCGAGCGCTGATCCAGTCGCCGACCGAGAATTCGCAAGCAAATCTGAATCAAATACCCCCTGTCGGATTCGAACCGACGACTCACGGGTTAAAAGCCCGCAGCTCTGGCCGGGCTGAGCTAAGGAGGATCTATTCCGAACCGCGAGGATCCGGGAGTCTCGCCGGCTCCGAGAAGCTACTCAAAGAGTGGCAAGGGCAAGGGCAAGGGCAAGGGTGAATGACGGGACTCGAACCCGCAGCCGCCTGGATCACAACCAAGAGCTCTACCTATTGAGCTACACTCACCATACTGCATGAAGGCGGCTCGGGCTAGGCTCGGCTAGGAGCGGCTCGGCTAGGCACTTCATGCAAGCGGTTCCGCCCGGGTTCGAACCGGGGACACCACGCTCTTCAAGCGCGTGCTCTACCAACTGAGCTACAGAACCAGGATAATGACGCAGCAATTACCGCTCCAGACAGTAATCTAATCGGACAGTCGCGATGATGGAGGCTTCGGTGAGCTGGTGGCGCTTGAAAGTGTAACCGTGTCATCAACGCCTGCCTTGCGGCTAGCACCCGAGTCTCGAAGCCAGCCGCAATCGCAGCAGCCGGCGAACTTGGCCGTTTCTTCAAGAAAGCAGAACGGCTCTGCCGTGTATCTCGACACGCCGATAATTCTAGATTAATTTTTAGCGGTCTGAATACTCTAATTATAAAGCAGGCGTTCGCAGTGAATAAAGGGGAAACAGAGCAGCGAGTCCCTCATCCAGACTGGCGAGGCTGGTGAAATAAATTCGCTGGTTGAGCTTAGCTTGACCGGCATGGAGAATATGGGAATCGAACCCATTCTTCCGCTGTGCAAAAGCGGAGTGCTGCCATTATCACTAATCCCCCAAAAGGGTAATTCATGGAGCTACTCGGATTCGAACCGAGAACCTTTTGTCTGCCAGACAAATGCTCTTCCGTTGAGCTATAACCCCCGAAAATTGCAAGATTAGCACCGGCACTTGGTGCCAAGAAGAAGTTGTGAATCTGCAAATACATCTGCTCTGCATTTGGCCAGTCAGGAGCAGGCTCCAGATTAAGAAAGCTGGAGTGCAAGGATTCGAACCTCGATTGTTCGGACCAGAACCGAATGTCTTGCCGTTAGACGACACTCCAATATTGGGCAATTATTTAAAAAGTCTTGCCGGGCCGGCTAACCGGGCTGGCTCAACCGCTTTCAAAAAGCGGAAGCGACAGGACTCGAACCTGCAAGGCCTCTCGGCCGCAGCTGTTTTCAAAACAGCTTCCTTTCCATTCGGATCGCTTCCTTCTTGTTTTGGCTTTAGTCAGTACTGAGCGCGCCGCTGATGCTGAGCCCGGCCGTTAATCACTGATACTGATACTGATACTGATACTGATACTGATGCTAGGAGAGGAGCGGAGCGGACCCGACCGGACTCGAACCGGCAACCTTCCGCTCGACAGGCGGATACTCTAACCATTGAGTTACGGATCCAGGGTATTGAAGCGGCTTGACAGCACGGTTGCGATGTACGCTTATTCGCCTGTCAATTTTATCTTCCCTTTACGAGGGTGACTCGGCCACGAGTATTGCCCGGTGCTTATTCAACGCCGCTAAGCGAGGGAAAGAGGTCCGGTTCCGCTTCAAGCTTGAAAGTGCTTATGACTAAGAGGCTCGCTGCTACTCCTGCTGCCACTCGAGCCGAAGTGCCTTTGGGGAGAGTCGAACTCCCATGCCCTCTCGGACGCCAGGCTCTGAACCTGGTGCGTATACCAATTCCACCACAAAGGCAAAGCATGAGGAGATGCAGCGGAAAGTCGGAATAAGAGGATTCGAACCTCTGACTTCACGGACCCAAACCGCGCGCTCTGGCCAGACTGAGCTATACTCCGTTCGTTCGATCATATTGGTATAATGATCGTAATGCCAGCGGCAGGAATCGAACCTGCAAAGCCAAGAGACGACTGATTTACAGTCAGCGGGGCTCACCACCTGCCCAACACTGGCGCGTATTGTACTTAAAATTTCAATTGAGATTGGATGAAGATCGCCTAAGTCTGCTTCGGCCGGTTAGCAGCCGACCGAAACCCAGGCCCGAGCCCAGATCTGCCGGGCTAACCCTGGCTGACGATGCTTCTTACTCGATGAACTTGTTCGGGCCGCTGCATCCACCTTCGACTTGCTTAGCTGGCGTTATCTTCCATGCTTCGCAAGAGGGCTTTGGAGCCAAACCCAGCCGCAATCGAATTTCTTCGCTTAGCGGTCGAGCCCTTCTCTCTAATGCGGGCCTTGATTTGCTGCGTTTAGTTTTTTCTAATTGTTTATTTCTCCTTCGGTTGTTTGTTTGGTAAGTTTTGTTTTCTTCTGAGTGGAAATCTGTCCTGCAAGTTTTTCAAATCTTCTTCTGGCTTACTCTTTTCTGGTTCAATCGGTTCGGGCAAAAGAAAAGGCGCTAAATCTCTTTAGCGCCTTTGGTGATCTTCGTCTCTGTTAAAAATGTTTCAGAGAGAAGCCTCCAAAGGCGGGGTCTCGGCGATCTTCGCCTGCTGATCGCCGGTCGTCGAAAACGAGACGGGCATTCCCAGGGTCGGTTCGCAGCTACGCTGGCTCGGCCAGGTATAGCTGTCTCCAGCTCCGGTTGCGAGATTTGATTGGCTTGTTATTAATTTGCTTGACATACTCTCAAACACTATAGCACAAATTTTTGACTTCGTTTGGAATTGGCTGATAAATCTTGAAATTGCCGAGATTGCTGGCCGGCTTTCTCTGATCAGCAAAAGCTTTCCGACCCGAAAAAATATTTTCCAGAAATTATGCAAAACCGACAGGGCTCGAGCACGGAACATCGAAAATGCTTTGCAGAACAGCCGAGCTAAACCGATGCTCAGCGGCGCAGTGGCATCCGGCCAACAACAACGCGAGCCCGGTCGCGAATTCCCTGGGCCCAGTTCAGTTCGGCGCCACGAAGCTCGGTAATCAGCTTGAGAGCGATCTCCAGGTCGCGCTTAAAGATCTGCTCAACGAGAGCGCTTGCGCTCGAGAGCTCGGCGTTGAGCGTGCCAAGCTCAGTCGAATAAGCGGTATCGGCACTCGCGCGCTCGCTAACATGGCGATCAAATATTTCGCTTCGCTTAAGCTCGAGCGCGGCCTCGGCAACGGCAAGCTCGCCACGCCGAGCCCGGAGCTCGATTAGCTTACTCGATTCAAGCTTATCGAGTCGCTTAATTGCCTGGCCAATTCGCCGCAGTTTGCGCTTTGCTTGACGCTTGCGCGCTGGCTCCCGGACTCGCTTACTAGTGCGGAGAGTTGTTTTCCGCTGAGATTTTAGAGAACGGAGCTGGGCTGAGAGAAGCCCGGTGCCGTTCTCGGCACTGGCAACGGCTGATTGATACTCACTAATTTGGCCGGCGGCTTCGGACTCGATTTGCTCAAGCTCAGCGATCTCCGCCGCATCAATCGCGAGCAATTTGACAGAATAGCTCGCTTCAAGTTCGCCAATCAAGCCATCAATCCGTGTACTCTCCTCGAGAATTTTCTCGTCGCGACGTTCGCTAAGAATCTTTTCTTCGATTTTTGAGCGACGCTCGAGGCGGCGGCTGATTAGGCCGGGCTGATCGGAATCGTCAGTAGCAAGCTTGCGGAAAAGCTGACTGACTCGATTAAGGTAAGCGCTCTTCTCGACGCTGCTCTTTGATCGCTGGCTATTTTGAATTCTCTGAAGCCGCTCGGCGTAATTGTAGAGAGCGCGGAATTCAGCTGTTTTGTTGAGCGGAAGCAAGCTCGAGCTCGAGCTTGCTTCGCTGCTCGCTCCCGGAGGAGATAGCAAGAGGAACGAGAGTCCGCTAAAGAGTGTTGCTAATCCGAGCGCGAACAGAACTCTTGAAGACATCTTCATCCATCAATAATGCCAGAACCCTTCCGCCAATGCTGAACTTGATCATAACCGGGGCCGTCGCTCAATCCTGAGCCGAAGCTTCCCGGGGAGCGCCGCTTCGCCGCGCTACTTAAGCGCTTGGCATAGCGCTGACATACATTTGGGCCTGCTTGGCGATTCGGCCAGCTTCGGCGATTTCCTCTTGGCGATAAATAGCGGCGTCGGCAGTATCGGCCTCGAGGTCGAGGCGATAGTCTTCTTCAATCTCGCGCAAGTCGACAGCCAGGCTCTCACTGAGTGCCGCAAGCTCGCTCCGATAGGTTGCCTCTTCTTCGGCGCGCGAAGCATTCATCTCCGACTTAATCGCCTCGACGCGGACAAGGTGTCCGGCCTCAAGTCGATCTATCCGCGCTTGAGCGGTTGCCAGAGTCAAGCCAACTCGACGCAACTGGCGCTCAGTCGCCGAGAGTTGGGCATCAATCTTTCGGAGTCGCTTCGCCCAGCTCCGCTGAGCTTTCGGGCGGAGCTTCTTCGCTCGCTTAGTGCCGCTCTTTTGGGCGGCGCGAACATTCCGGAGGCGCTCAGCGACGGCATCGTATCCGTCCTGATAGTCAGCACGCTCTTCTTCGTAGCCGGTTCGTTCTTCGAAGAGCTCGCTGCTAAGATCGAACAAAGCCTGGTTTTCCTCAATGACGATTGTTTCAAGGCCGGCTCGGTAGGAGCGCTCAGCACTTGCGCCGTCAGTTCCGAGCCGAACCCGAGCCTCGGCGACCTGAACGGCGCGATTAGCATCGAGTCGAGTTCGCGAAATTTTCAGGCGCTCATTGTAGCGAGCACCGACCTTGACAATCAGCGTGTCGTAGTGACCTTTGATTGTTTCTCGGTACTTTGTTCGTTGGGCCGGAGTTTTTTTGACATTCTGCTCGCCGCGTAGCCAGTCACGATAGTTTGTCAGCGCGCGATATTCAGTGATTGAAAAAAAGCCGGGCAGCTCGGCGCTGGCAGCTACTGAACGGCTAAGCCCAAGGCCGGTAAAGACAAAAAGAACAAGGCCAATAACGATAAGCTGCTTGCCTAGCCGAAGGTTCATAGCGCTAATCATGACCGAACTTCTCAGATTCGGTTATTTTTCGCAAAAGTGACTCGAATCCTCTCGCCGGGATCCCTCGACCGGTGCCGGCGATTATTTAGCGAGAAATCACCGAGAAGAATGCACGCTATCTAAGGTTGTGATTACCCTGGCTCTCGCGCGTGAATGAGCGACCACGGAAGAAGCGTAATCCAAATAAAGGAGGTGAAAATATCTGTTCGAGACGGCTGGCGACAGCCGTTTCGGGCGTCCAAGGCCAAAGCTAATTAGAATTCGCCCCCTGCTCGGCCCGGATTATCCGCCGCTGGTTATCGAGCTTACTTGACAAGAGCAGTGCGAGCTGCTAGTCTAAGCAGACAATGAGCAAAAGCAAGCCAGAGATAGCCCCGATAGAAGTCGGCCAGGCCCGCCGAGATAACTCGAGCTTCAATTTTGACCTCGAGGCCGAGCGCCGCCGCGTGATCAGCGAGCGCGGCTACCTTGAGGCTGTTGATATCCCGTTTCTGGTCAAGCAAATTCTTAGAATCGACTACTCGGCCGACTCGAGCTGGGCAATCGGGCTTACGCTCGGGGACGGCAGTTCCGAGCGTAACTATATCATCTATGATGCGGCGATTATTGCTCCGGGGAGCCTGCTTGGTCGAGCGAGTAGCGAAATCACTGGGGACGGGGTGAAGACACTTATTCTCGCAACCGAGACTGAGCGGCTCGCCGAGCTGCTCGAGTGGCTTTTCCAAGCCGGGGCCGATTCGAGTTGAGCTAGGGCTGGGCTGGGTGCTCAGTCTTCGGGCAGATCTGATTCAGACGAGATTTAGCTAAAGCCGGCCGATACTGAGTTCGCTTGTTAGGCTGTTTAGATGCGAGAAGCAAAGAGCGGCGAGCAGGGCCCGGCTGGTGTCCGGACCAAGCTAGCCGCCAGTGCCAGTGCCCGTGCCAGTGCCAGTGCTCGCTCGGAAAGCGCAGCCGAGACAAAATCAACTTCAGCCGGGAATATTGCTCTACTTGCCGGGCTCTATGCTCTTGCTCAGGGGAGTGAAGCACTGCTGATTCTGCTTTTTTTTGAGCCAAGCCTGATTCTCATCCTTGTCGGCTCGCTGCTTGCTGGCTTTGCGGTCAGCAGTAGCTATTTTTGGTTACTCAGTAAGCAGGGTCTGCTCATTGACGGAAGGGCTAAGCGCTTTGTGCTCAGTCTGGCTGCAGCAATAAATATCTTTTTTCTCCATCTGGTTTTTGCCGGAGAGCTGACTTCTGCCGCTTTCGATCAGTTTGACCAGTATCAGAATATCAAGCTGTTTTTCCATTGGACCCTGGCCCTGCTCGTTTTTGTTGCTCTCGTCAGTCTGAATTATGTCCTAATTGCAACCCGGGTCAATCCAAACGCAGTCGGTGCCGCTCCCCGGCCCGGATCGCTGAGCAAGCGAGTCGCCGATGGCTTCTTGCTCCTTTTTATCTCCCTCCTCGTTGGAATTATTGTTCTTCCACCACTCGGCACGCTGCTGGCGATTGTTGAAGCCGAACTTGACGGTCGAAGCGGTGCGAGTGCGAGCTGGACAACTCCGGCGCTGATGCTCAGCGCGGCCCTTGCCGCGCTTGGGGCGGCCCGGCTGATTATCTGGGCTTATTTACGAATCAGTCGGATTGTTGAACCGGCAGCGGAAAAGATCTGGGCGCTAAGTGCCGGCCTCGCCGGCCTTCTCGGCTTGACTCTCGGCTTGATCTTGATTCAGTTTGACATCCTCAGCGAGAGCCTGGTCGCCGGAACCGAAACCCTGCTTGTTTTGCCAATATTTTCGCTCGGCTTTCTTTTGATCATTATTCCGATGATCAGTCTGAGCGGCTTGCTCGAACGGAGCACAAATCCGCCAAATCAGAGCAAGAAGGGGGCTGCTGCGGAGTCGAGTTTGCTAGAATCAGAGAATGATCATTGAAATTGGCAGCATCAATTACTCCGACCCGGCGATCGAAGCCTCGAATATTTCCGGGCGAGCAGCGCGGGTCTATGTTGTCAGTATCGGCAACAGTTATCAGCTCCGCTGCCCCGATCAGCCGCAGCTGGTTCGAGTCGAGGCAGCGGCCGCTGATCTTCGCGAAACGATTAGCAATGGCAAGCGACTAATTTCGAAGCAGGGCGGTAGCTGCCTGAAGCGACTGATTCCCTGCGCAAAGATGGGTTCACGCGGAGACGCGCTGCCGAAGCCGCAGCAGTACCGGGAAAAGAAAAGCAAGTACGGCAATCAGGCCTCGGCCGCTGCCCGCCCCGGTTCCGGCGCTGGCAGCGGCCGCTAAAGCGCTGGACTTCTGCTAAACCAGGAAGCCAACCAATGCTCGATTCACTACCAACCAAAAGCTACGAAATTCCTCTCCCCGGATTCAAGGAGATTACCGAGGAACTCGAATCAACTGGCTGGGCAATCGAGCTCTACGACACAAGCTGGAACCTTGCCTGGATTTCAGCTGAGCTGCGCAGTCTGATTGGCGCTACGAATGATTACGGCTTTGGCAGGCACATTTTTGATGTGTATCGAATGCCAGTCTGGCAGGCGCTGATCACCGGAGCAAGTCAGCTCGAGCTCCTCCGGCAAGCGGGCGGCTATGTTCTCTATGACTCTGAGATTGAAGTGATCCCGGTTGAGCTCGAGCGGCTTGGGGTCTCGGCGGTCGAGCCGCCGCCAATCTGGTCGACAAATCTAACTCTTGACGATCAGGCGAATACTCAGATTCAGTGTTTAACACTGCCAATCGACCGCGCCGGCGAGCGAGTTGCGATTGCCCGGATCTACGGGCCGGGGCTACCAGCCTCGCTTTTAAATGTTGCAATTAGCGGCGACGAGCGAACCTTTAAGCGAATGCATGATCTAGCGACCCCGGGCCGGCGGCCGGCGGCAATCATGTTTATTGACATTGAGGGATCATCGCTTCTCGCTCGGCGCTTGCCTTCGCACATCTACTTTGAGCTGATCGCCGAGATCACGAATTGCGTCTACCAGACAGTTGGCGACCACGATGGCCTGATCAGCAAGCATCTCGGCGACGGCGCTTCGGCCTTCTTTGTTCCCGAGGAGCACGGCGGCGAAACTGGTTCAATTCGAGCAGCAATCGTTTCCGCTCGGGAGTCACAGCAGCGAATCGGCGAGGTTGCCGAGCAGCTTGCTGATTCAACCGGAATTGAAACAATCCGGGGCTGCCAGACCAATATTGGCATCCACTGGGGCGAGACTCTCTACATTGGCCAAATTGGAACCGGGGCAAGAATGGAAGTTACCGCTCTCGGCGATGAGGTAAACGAATGTGCACGAATCGAGTCAGTTGCCAAGCAGGGCTCGATCCTCGCCTCAAAGACCGCGCTTGAACGACTTTCTAATTTCGACGCGGCCGCACTTGAAATTGACACGCAAAGGATCACCTACAGCCTGCTTCGTGATCTCGCTGAAGAGTACTCAAAAGCGTCGGTCGAAGGGATTAACATCCCGGTTGCTAAAATATAGATAATTGCTGCGGCGAAGGCGACATTGATAATCGTGTTGATCGCGCTGTTCGCGCGCTAGTATCAGGGAAATGGCTGCAAAAATAATGACCTACGTTTGTGTTGTCGCCGCTCTTCTGACCGGCGCTCTTTTCCTCTCCGGGCAGCTCGAGACTGTCAAGCTGCTTGTTTCTGCTGGCGACAATAACGAACGCGCTCGCGAGCAGGCGCTCGCCGATTCGATCATTGGCAAGACAGAAATTCGCAACGGAGAAACCGAGATTACCGGGATGCTCGACGCCGCGCGCGCGCGCGGCACTGGAGCGAACGAGCCGAGCCGGGCTCAGCTGATTATCTGGATCAACGACGAAAATGAACGCTATCTGGCCGGATCAGCGAAGACGCCAGCCTTTCAGCGCGGAACAATTTCGATTGTCTGTCAAAAGCCAAATTTCTACTGGCTCTGCGGATCGATTGACTGGGCTCGGCCAAGTCCGGTTATCTTTGCAAAAAACGAAAACATCGCCAAAGCCAGCGATGCTAGTGCTAAAGAAACGGCTCGGCTCGAGCAGTGAATCAGCTCGCAACAGCGGTCAATTTCCAGCCACTTCGAATACTCGCTGGCATCGCTTTGGTTCTTATTGTCTTTGGAGCAAACCGAATACTGAATGAATTAAGCGAACCCGTTTCGGCAAGCGCACCGCTGATTACTCAGGTTGAACCAAGAACAGTAACGATTGCCAGGGACCTTCAAGCCGGACGGTCGGTCCGATTCCCGGGGCTGAGCTATCGGCGCTGGCCCGGATCAATCGTCTGTAGCAAGGATGGCTGCGCAAGCTGGGCGAGCGAATCCGGGCTAATTCGTTATGTCGCCGGGCCGGCTCAGCTCGCCCGGCCACGCCTAAAGGCAATCATTGCCGAGCAGTCGTCGCTGGCAAAAACGAAGACAAAGAAAAGAGCCGGCGCCGATTGAATTTAATTAGGATCAGAATCAGATTCGGCAAGAGAAATCTCCGGATCTAGGTTCGATTCTGAAGCCTGGCCCGCGCTCTCCGGATCGAGGTCGCTTGGCTCAAAGAGCGCTGGCGGCGGATGAATTTCTCCAATTGATTCATCTGGATCGATTGCAAACTCCTGATCAAGTTCTTCGTCAAGGCTGTCGGTAAGCGCAGCAATTGCTCCCTCGCCCGCTTCAGCTTCAGGAACATCTTCAAAGCCGAGGCCAGCCGCTCCGTATATCCGCGCTTGAAAGGCCTGAATTGCCGAAGCGAGCTTATTCGCGATCTTGCGAAGTTCGCTCGGCTCCGGGTCTTCGTTGACGAGAAGCTGAGAAAGCTGTTGATAACCGTGCTCAATTGCTGCGAGCTCGGCATCGTTCATCTCAGCGCCAGATTCGCGCAGGCTCCGACCGGCCTGATCGCGAACAATCGAAGAGCGAGTAAGAATGTCGGCGGCCCGGCGAGCTCGGCCGTCTTCTTCGCGATGTTCGGCCGCTTCAAGCCGGAGTCGCTCAACCTCGGAGCTCTCAAGTCCGGTTGCCGAAGTGATCTCAAGGCTTTTATGGGCGCCAGTCCCGAGATCAAGCGCGCTGACATTCAGGATTCCATCGGCATTGACATCAAAGACAACTTCAATCTGCGGGACGCCGGCTTCAGCCGGGGGAATTCCAAGTAATTTGAGTCGGCCAAGAGTTCGATTATCGTCAGCAAAGGCCCGCTCGCCCTGAAGGATGCGCACCTCGACCGAGGTCTGGTCCGTTTTTGCAGTTGTGAATGTCTCGGTCATCCGCGCCGGAATTGTTGTATTCGCCTCAATCAGTGGTTTCATTACATCGCCCTTGACTGCAATTCCGAGTGAAAGTGGAATTACATCAAGAAGAAGGACGTCCTGAACAACTCCAGTCAGAACGCCGGCCTGGATCGCCGCGCCAGCGGCGACTGCTTCGTCTGGATTAACCCCGCGTCGAGGCGAGACGTGGGTAATCCGGGTTACCCGCTCAATCAGCGCTGGCATTCGCGTCATCCCGCCGACAAGAATAACCTGATCGATTGGTTTGTCAAGATCCTCGAGCGCCACCTCGAGAGGAAGGATCGCTCGCTTAAGCAAATCATCACTCAGATCCTCGAGCTGATCACGAGTCAGCTCAAGATTCAGATGAAGCGGCTGGTTCGAGTCCGGATCGGCAGCAATAAATGGCAGACTTATCTCCGTTTTTGGCCGGGTCGAGAGCTCGATCTTTGCCGCCTCGGCCGCATCATAGAGCCGCTGAGTCGCTTCGGGGTCGCTATCAAGGTCAAAGTGCTCAGAGCGGAACTGATCGAGGAGGCGATCAACAATCCGCTTATCAAAATCATCGCCGCCAAGATGGTTATCGCCGCTTGTCAAAACGACTTCGAAAACATCATCACCGACATCGAGAACGGAGACATCAAGGGTTCCGCCGCCCATGTCGAAAACAAGCAGGCGCTCTTCGCGACCCTGCCCGAAGCCGTAGGCAAGGGCGGCGGCGGTTGGTTCATTGACGAGCCGAAGCACTTCGAGACCAGCAATCTCGGCAGCCTGCTTCGTGCTCTGGCGCTGAGCATCATTAAAATAGGCGGGAACCGTGATTACTGCCGAGTCAACGCTTTCGCCAAGATATTCTTCGGCATCGCTTTTGATCTTGGCAATGATCTGGGCGGCAATTTCCTCCGGAGAGAGAAGTTGATCTCCGACGCCAATCCGAACGGCACCAAGCTCGTTGCTGAGAACCTGATAGGCAACGAGCTGCTCTTCCTGGTTCACCTCGGCAAGGGTTCGGCCGATGAAGCGTTTGATCGAGCTGATTGTTCCGGCCGGATTGAGAATTGCCTTGCGCCGGGCGCTAACGCCAACAATCGGCTCCTCGCTCTCGGAATAGGAGACAACTGAAGGAATTGTTCGCTGGCCCTCCGAGCTGGCGATAATGTTCGCCTGACCATGCTCAAGAATTGCCATGCAAGAGTTTGTTGTGCCAAGGTCGATGCCGATCGTTTTCGCCATTGCCGGAAATTCTAGGCAGGGCATGGCTGATTGGCCATCTTTGGGCGAGCACTTCGGGGCCGGCTCTTCTTTTCGACCCGGTTTGCAAAAAGCTGGCAAAACTGCTAAACTGAGCCAATCAGTAAAACCCCGGCCGGCGTTTAGTCTTTGTCGATTGGTCAAGAAAATGAAAGTGATCGAAGTCAAGGTGACAATCAAAAAAATAGTCAAGCGCTCAGGCTCGGGCTCCGGCCCAGGCTCAGGCCGGCCCGGAGTCGCTCGATGATGGGCAAGTCACATCTGCTTCTTGGCGCCGCTGGCTGGCTTGCCCTTGCCCCGGGACTGAAGCTTGCCGGAATTGAGCTCGGCCCAGCCGAACTCGGCGCCGGGACAGTTGTTGCTGCGGGCGCGGCAATGCTCCCCGACCTTGATCACCCGAAGGCAACCGTTTCAAGCTCGCTCGGGCCGGTGAGCCGGATTATTTCAAAAGGGATGGCTCGCTCGCTTGGCGGCCATCGGAATGGCAGTCATTCGCTTCTCTTTGCCCTGCTCGTTAGCGCGGGCCTACTTGCGCTGCTGAGCGGCGACAGTGGTCTGGCAATCATCAGCGGCTTTCTCGTTTGCCTGCTCGCGAGCTCGCTCATGCTCCGGACGCTGACTGAGGCCGACGGAATTAGCTGCGCAATTCTTTCAGCGATAATTGCTGCTTTGATAATCAGCATTGTCGGCGTCGAGGCCGGCTGGCTTGTATCGGCAGTCCTAATCGGCATTCTTCTTCACGATCTCGGCGATTTACTGACACCGATGGGAATTCCGCCGCTCTGGCCAGTGAGCCGGCAGCGAGTCCGCTTACCGATAATTGCTCGAACTGGAAACCTGACTGAGAAACTCCTCAGCGGAGTGATCGGCCTTGCTGCAAGCGCGCTTTTCGTTAGTAGCGTTCTCGTCCCGCTCTGGCCCGATCAGATTCGCTCCGGGCCGGAGCGAGGAATCGCTCAGCCAAGCAATTCAGCTGCAACTGAAGCTACTTCACATAGGTAATATTGATCTGGCGCTGGATCGGCTCCTGACCGGGAACGGCGAGCCGAGCAGTTGCTCGATACTCGCCGGCGGCCCGAGCGGCGACTCGAAAGCGGGCGGTTGCTCGAGTTCTGATTGAAATTCGCTGACAGCTTGAGCCAAGTAAGCGCAGGCCAGGAGCTGTTGCCAGGCAGACTCGGGCCTTTTCTCTCCGGCCGAGATTGATAAGTTTGATCTGAAGCGAACGGCGGCCGCTCCGAGGCAGGCTAAAGTCAATCTCAGCCGTTTCGGCGAAATTAACTCCACTAACAAATTCAATCAATTTCTCGGGGCCAATTCCAGCCCGACCAAGTGCAGAGACGCTGAGGCGATGCCAGCCGCTCGGAAGAGAGTTTAGCTCAAGCGGGCTCTGGCAGGGGCTGCTCGGAGCGCCGTTCAGGGAGCAAACGAAGTCAGCTCCGACTTCATCTGCGGAGAAGATAATCTGAAAGCGCGCGCGCTGATTCGGATTTCGGCGAAGCTCGGCTCGGGACGGAATCGAGCTTCGGACTCGGCTCGAGTTGATCTGGGCCAGGGCCGGGACAAGCAGGTTTACCTGCTCGAGCGGCGCGCGGCCGCCGGGGCCGAGGAGGGAAAGCTCAAATGTGAGCGGCCCCGGCTTCAGATTGCTAAAGAATGTCGGGCTTGAGCAGCTTGCCCAGTTCTCCGGGACGATTCGGCAGTCGGCTTGGCTAAGAGCGCCACTACTGGCCCAGCTGAGCCGAGCCCGGCCGCGCTCAAGGTTGACTGAACTGCTAAGCAGAGTCGGGGCGGGTGGGCCGGCTGTTATTTGAAAAGAAGCAGCGGCCGGGCTCGGATCAACAAAGCCGGCGTCGTTTATTGCCCGAGCCTCGGCGAGGTGGCTGCCAATGCTGAGATCAGAAAATGTTTTTGCTCCGGCGTCGCAGCGGCCCCAAGCTCCGGAGTCGAGTCGGCACTCGAAGCGATTCTCTTCGCCCGGCTCGCTGCTTCTTGCAATCAGCACTCGCTCGAGATAATTGAGGCCGGGAGTAATTGTTACTGTTGTTTCTGGCGGCTGAGCTGGGCCAAGACCAAGCGCAGCGCTCGGACTGACAATTGCCGGGCTAATCAGCCGCCCGCTCAGAGTTGCGCTGGCGCTTGCTGTTTCAATTAAGCGGCTGCGAACCCAGGAGCCGCTCGCAAGCGGCCGTTGATTATAGATCAGAGCAGCAACAGCGCTGGCGTAGGCGGCGGCCGGACTCGTCCCGGTTACCGCAGCATAGAGGTTTCCGGGTCGGGTTGCGCCGGCAAGGCTCTGTCCGGGCGCAGCGAGATCAACAGCGCTGACTCCATAATTAGACCAGCTTGCCAGACTTCGCGCCGAATTTGTTCCAGCAAGGCAGAGAATGTTTTTCAGTGAATACTGGCAGGGATAGGCTCGAGTCGCTGCCGAATTATTCAAAAGAAGGCCGTCGTTGCCCGCCGAAGCAAGAAAGACGGCATCTTTAGCGCCAGCGATTGCGTTCCGAAAAACCTGGTCGCCGGGCCCCGAATCAAAATAAACAAAAGACATATTGAAAATCCGCGCGCCGCGCTTATAGCCATAGCCGATCGCCTCAGTTGCCGCGCTGATTGAAATTCCGCTTGCGCCAACTCCGGCCCGAAGCGGCATGATTTTTGCTCGGGGAGCGAGACCTCTGCCGCCAAGACCGTTCTCGGAGACGGCGGCGCTGATTCCACTCATCATCGTACCATGCTCACTGCCGTTTTGCTCGCCGGGGTTGTTATCGCCATCGCTGAAATCCCAGCCGTACCAATCGTTTGGATAGCTTGGATCCGAGCTTGGTGCCGGATTGAGCCAGATATTTTCATTCAAGTCTTCGTGATTGAAGGAAACACCGGTGTCAATCATGCCGATAATTGCTCCACTGCCGCGATCGCCGGCATTCCAAGCGAGTTCGCGATTCAAGCCAGAGAGATGCCACTGGGCCGGGCCGAGCGGATCGGGGCTGATTGCGACCGCTGCAATTCGATCGACGCTTGCGGCGCGAATGCCGGGGCTTGTGCCGAGCTCGGCAAGGAGCAGACGGCGCTTAATTTCGGACTCAAGAGTAATCCGATAGATGCCGCGCTCACGCCAAAGTGGCTCAATCTCAGCCGGAGCCGGATTAGCAATTTTCCGAAGCTGGAGGGAAGTGACGCCGGGCTCAAGCTGAACAAGCAGACTCTGATTAATCTCAGTCCGGCTTGCTGAGGCTGAGGCTGAGGCTGAGGCAAGCCCGGGATTAAAGTTGCTTGAGAAGCTCGTGAGAATTCCGAAGCAAACAACAATAGCTGCTAGTGCTAGCACTAGAGCCAGAGCTAAGGATTGGCAGCGTCGGAAAAGCACTTTGCCTAGTTTAACCGAGAGAGCTATTCTTTGCTCAACTCCGGCATAAAATTTTCTAGAAAGACGGCGGGCCGAGGTGCTGCTCCTCGCGGCCATCGTCAGTGTAGAGGTCGCTCAAGTCGGGAGCCTCGCCAGCTTCAACGCTGGCTCCTTCGCCGGAAAGAGTGTACAGGTCCTCGTATTTGGCCTCTTCTGGAAATGAATCCTCAATCTGGTCTGGATCGGTCCGGCGAGTGCTAACCTCGTAGCTGACCGTACTTGCTTTGCCGCCAACAAGAGCGCGAACACTCGCGACCTGGATCGTCGCCAGCAGGGCAATAATTGGCCCAGCGCCAAGAACAAAAAGCAGTGCGGCCGGAAGCAGAGACGGCTGAAGGAAGCTAGTCATTGCCAGGGAGAGGGTCTTTACGTCCGGATAAAAACCGCTGAGTATAATTGAAATAATCGGCTTGATCTCTGGACCAAGAGTTCGGCTGAAAATCAACCAGAGCAAGCCGATCAGGAGTAGCTGAGGAATCAATGCGAGGCCGAGACTCAGGCCCCGGCCGTTTGTCGAGGCAACCCAGAGCCTCCAGGGGCGAACCTGCGAATTGTTTTCGAAGGAAGCAAGGACTGGTAAATAGGGAAGACGAACCATTAGCGGCAGGAAGATCAGCGCGGTCAGCAGCCAGCCAAAAAGCATTCCACCGGGAGGGTCGCTGAGCAGGCGGGGAAGTAGGGCGTTATTGATCAACCAGCCAAGCACAATTTGGCCGGAAAGAACAAGAAGAATCATTATCCCGGCAGTGATCAGCGGGATAAAGCGGCCAAAGAGGCGATCTTTGTCAGAGTCGCTCCAGAAGCTGTTCTCTACTTCAAGCCAAAGAAAGCTGGCAACCCAAACCATGATCAACGCATAGAAGCCGAAGGTGAGCCCGATCAAGAGTCCGGCGTGAAGCTGTTCGGGAACATAGAAAACGAAGCTGGCAAAAATGAAACCGATCAGCAACTTCCAGGCGTAAAAGCTAATTACGCTAGCGAGAACGGCAACAAAAACCGCCAAGAAGCCAAAGAGGAGGATTCGATCGCCGCGATAGAGAAGAAGTCGCAGCGAATGAAACTGGGCGCGGAGTAAGCTCACTCCCAGAGTTTGCCGCTGGTATTGCTGAGCGCCGCGCTTTTGTCATTGGCCTCGCGAACTTCGAGGCTGAGCTTTCGATCCGAAATCAGTCGAGAAAGACAACTGGACAGCTCGGCGCTGGCCAAACTATTTCTTCGATTCCGCCGCTGACCCCGGCGATGTTATTGTTGCTGATCGCCTGATTCGTCGCGAGATCGCTTGCCCGCCAGCGGATATAGCTGCGATTGCTCGAGTTCGTTGGAGCATCAAAGCTCATCCGGCAAGAGTAGTTCAGAGTTGGCTGGACTCCGCTGCCAACAACGCTTGCGCTTGGATTAGCGAGGTTGCCCGAGCGGCAGGCGTCGGCGGCGCCGGCATTTGAGGACGAGTAAGCGAGCCAGGTTCCGCCAGTTTCACAAGCGACCCCGTTATCAACGCAGATTTCAATTTGGGCATTGCCAGCGCCAGAGAGGCCAACCTGATCGGTTGCGCTGCCGCTGACCAGGACTCCATTACTAAGCAGGGTTGCTGCATTCATTGCAACCGCTGGTGCCGCCTTATCGATATTGATGAATACATTTTGATCAATCAGATTACCGACCTGGTCGGTTGCTCGAAAACGATAGGTTCGCGCCTGATTAGTCGTGTAGCTTCCGTTCCAAACCCGGGCCGTGTTCGGAGTTGCCGTATAGAGGGTTGTTCCGATATTCTCGCTTGCTCCGCTTCCGGAAACCAGGCTCCGGTCAAGGCTGGCGATTCCACTCAAAATGTCGTTGCTGGTTGCAGTTACTGAGCGATCGCTATTTGCCCAGCTGCCCGGGTTGTCGCCGCTAACGACCAGGGTTGGCAGTTAATTATCAACGGTAACATTCGAGCTTGTAATCGAGGCAACGTTTGTCGCCGCATCAACTGCCCGCTGACAGATTGTTGAGGTTACCCCGGCCGCCGGTGAAATCCCAACTGAGGCAGTTGTTGGATTCCCGGTCAGCGAGACATTGGTTGCTGTTGTCCAGTTTACTCCGGCACAGCTGGCACCAGCGCCAGCAAGAAGCGCATAGCGGAACTGGCTCAGCCCGGCAAGGGTGGCCTGATCGGCGGCATTCAAAGTGACCTGCTGGCTCGCGCTAACGACTGTTCCGACGCCGGGGAAGCTGAAGGAAGTTGTTGGCAGGGTTCGGTCAATCCGGACCGTAAATGACGAACCCCAAGCGCTTGAGCGACCGGCGGCGTCGCGGCTCTGAAACTGATAGGAGTAAGCGCCTTGGCTGGTAAAGTTGAAGGTACGGTTGACATTGTTGCTCGCCGCAGCGGCGAGTGCCCCGTCTGGCGGTGGCGTGTAGCCAGCGTCAGAGTTGACGCCACTGGCAAGATTCGCTGCTTCGCTGCCGCTCCCTCCGAGTCCCTGGAGGCGAATCAAGTCGATTCCCGAATTAGTTGTTGCCGCCACATCGGTCGCTGGCAGGCCGACTGGAACCGAGGCGGCATTGCTCCAGCCAGCCGGGACACCAGTCGCTGCCGCAACTGCCGGGGCCTGCCGGTCAATCCTGAAAGTTCTGCTTTCGGGGCTACCGACGCGGCCGGCTTGATCGTTGCCTCGGAATTCAACTGCGACCAAGCCCTGGCTAGCCGGGTCAATTACCGGAGCATTGCCGCTCCGCGTCACATCAGTGCTAACGCCACCAAGAGCAAAGTTTGAAAACGCGGCCGGCAAAATTCGTGACTGACCGGTGTCTGGTCTTGAGATCGAATCAGTAACGCTCAGGCTGCAATTTACTGCGGTTTGATGCCAACCATTTGAACCATTGACCGGCGTGCAACTTGCCGGGGTTGCGGTCGGGTTTGTCAGATCGACATTGACTGCCAGATTCGTCGTTGGGTTCGGCTGAACATTACCAACGGCATCGGTTGCTCGGGCAGCGAGAAGGAAATTGCCCTCAACCCCAGCCGGAGAAACGGCGTTACCGGGAAGTCCGGCATTGACCGTCGTGTTTGGACCCGGGCCGCCATAGACATATGAAATTGCAGTCCCGGCCGAGTTGAAGCCGGAAACCGCCGCGTCCCTGGCGGCGGCGTTTGCGTCAGTCGCCGTGAACGAGCAGCTGGCTTGCGAGAGATACCAGGAATTAGAGCCAACGGTTCCGCTACAGCCAGTAATTTGAGCAGTCGGCGGAGTGTTGTCAATTACGAAGAGCCGCGTTGCCGAAACCGCCGCAATTGCGTCCCAGTCTCCCGTTCCCGAGGGACGATAGCTGCCATTTGGGTTGTTTGAGTAGTCCTCGGCGCGAGTATATACAGAATTTAATCCCTCGACAAAGCCGTTCACGTTGGCATCGAGTTGAATCTGGCTGCCGGCCGGATCGTTTCCGCAGGGCGATGGCCGCTCCGGAAGGGTGCCCCAGTCCGTCCCGTTTACAAAAGCTGGCGCGCAGAAGTGTTGTCCGCGCAAAGCTCCATCCTGGGTAATATAGTAATTGGTTGTCACCCCGGTGCCGAGATCAGCGCTATCAATAAGAACCTGGCCAGCGCCAGCGTTACTTGTCCCAAACCAGGCTCCGGCGCCGTTCCCACCCCAGTCTCCGAGCCAGGAGACGCCATTAAGATCGGCGGTTGCGCTCGGCGCGGAAATATCACGATTTGCCATCCGCAGACCACTGACTGCCAGGTACTGGCCGGCGCTCGCTCCGCAGCTGCCAGTCAGCAGCGAACTGCAAATCATTCCGATACCAATGCCGGCTTGATCGTTACCCATATTTGCCTGATTCCCGTAGCCAGTATAGGCCGAATTCACAAAAAAGCCGAGATCAACAGACTGCTGATTGTTCCAGGTAAACGCCGCCGGAGTTGACGTAAACGTCTTGCAGGGAAGAGCAGTGTTTGGCTGGGTATAATTGATGGAGCCCATTTCAGCGGGCCAGGAAATGGGTGCATATAGAGTCGGATTTGCAATATTGTCGGCAACGGTGCTCGAGCTTGCCCAGAGCTGTGGAGCAACCCGCCGATTGCCGACTGCCTGGTTGACACAAGCATTCATTTGGCCCTGAATACTGACCATGCTCATCACTGCCCCACCGTAGGGCTGGTTCATTGCGATTCGGGTAAAGCTGCTCGCAGCTGGCGCTGCCGCCGCGCCGTTTCGATAAGCAATCAGCCAGTTCCGGCCGGCGTTGTTGTTGCAGCCAGCGTCGGCCGAGATGGTCGTGCTCGGGGGGTCTGGAGACATGAGAAAATTTGGGGCGTTACTCGATGTGACTTTGCGAACTCGGGCCTGGCTGCCGGCAACGCCGGTCGGGCATTGATGATAAAAAGTAATTCCGGCCTCAGCTCGGGTCGGCTCAAGGGAAAGTGCAGTAAAAAATGCTCCCGAGAGAAGGGCGAAGAGCAAAATAATAGCGAATGTCCACTTGAACTTTAACGCTGACTCAACGAGGATCATTGGCTAATTCTAGCCTTTTGCCCGGCAGGTTTCTTAATTTTAGCGATAAATCCGCCCATTTTCGAGCCGGGAGCGGCTATTCTCGAGCAAGAATGAATCTCCGGCAAAAACAATCGATTGCAACCGGGCTGATCGCCTGTCTGGTCAGCTTCGCACTTGCTGCCTGGATCGGAGCGGCTAGCAACGAACGAAGCCTTTTCGAGCCGAGCACCCCAGAAATTAGCAGCAACCGACTTAGCCCGGCGGCGGCGAGCATTTACGAACGGACTGAAAAAATTATTCGCCAAGATCTGCCGAACCCCGAGCAGATCGAAAGGCAAGAAGCGTTGGTCGAGGCCAAAAAGCCGGAACAGTAGCCGGCTTGGGGCCGGCCGGACCGGCTTGGAACAATCTATTTTGCTGGCGGTCTCGGGTTAAGAAAAGGAACGCGCAAGCGCTCGTTTCCGGGCAGGGACAGCGTTTCCGGAGCGGGCCGATCAGTTACAACCGCGAAAAGCTCGTCCTTGCTAAAGCAGGCAACGGCCTCAATTGGAGTGCCGTACTGAGCCTGCTGTTTTTCAAAATTACTCGTTGGCAATGGACGATAGCGCCGGCAATGGACTGGTAATGAACCCTCGCTCCTATTTAGAGAAACAAGAATCATTCCGGCAGCGGCCGGCATCTCGTCGACATAGACGCCGGGGCCAAAGCGCTCAACCACCGAGGAATCGCTCATTCCCAGCGTTAGCTCGGAGAAATCGGCTAGCGTCGTCAGCGGCCTCGGCCGGTTCGCCCCATAGAAATAGCCAGCAATCAGCGCAAAAATGATTGCAAAAGCAACCAACGCAAGCACTTGCTTGCTTCGATTTGACTCAGCCGACAGCACGGCCACTCACCCGGTCAGAGCCTCGGAGTTGGCTTCATCGAGAGCGCGGCGGAGCTCGGCGCGGTCAATCTCGCCGGCCTTGATATCTGATATTTTACCATTCCGATTGATAAAAATCATTGTCGGATAGGCAGCAACTGAATAGTTCCTGGCAATATCGTAGTCAGCTTCATTAACGAGATTGACGAGCTCGCCCGGAGTCTTGTAGCGATTATGGAAATTGATCAGTCTCTCATTAGTCTCCTTCGCGGCACCAACCGTGATTAGCTTGACTCCGGAAGTGGGGATCTCGGCGGCAATCAATGGGGCCATCGCCTGACAATGCCGACACCAGGTTGCAACAAACTCAAGCAGGACCGGAGCACCCGTCGGCAGGCCGACCTCTTTACCGTTTTTCAGCGAAACAAGCTTGAAATCTTTGGCGCTACTTCCGACTGTTACTGCTTCGGCGAGCGGCGCCGGAGCCTGCTGCTCAAAAGAAGAGATGATTTCCTCCGGAGCTTGATTGACCGCCTCCTTCTGATTCTGAACAACTATCCAGAAGGAGAAGATCAGGATCGCAAAAAGGCCGAGGAGCGGATAAAGAACCCGACGCGGTATGCCAAGGACGCGCTCGCGGGCCCGCTCGGAATCAAAAAGAGCGTTCAGCCCCGGATCATTTGCATCCTTTGATTGATCAGCATCAGCATCAGCATCAGCATCAGCATCAGCATCAGCATCAGCATGAGCAGGGCCGAGGTCCGGGCTCGGATCGGAATCGGCGCCGATTCCGGGCTCGGACTCAGCTCCCGGATTCTTCTCAGTATCAAGCTCAACTGCTTCGAGCGATTGATTAAGCTGATCAGAATCAGCCTTATCGGCGCCGCTATTTTTATCTTCGCGATCACTGTTCATGGTTGAGAGAGTAGCGGAAAGGCATTTATCTAGAGTGAATTTATGCTTGGCCTAGGTGCAGAAGTCGTTCAGACTATAGACCTGGGAAAACTCGCTCCGAGGAACTGCATTTGCAACTCCGCCGCCGGGGCGAAGGCCGACGCCGCCGGTTACGTAGGCGTTGATCTGAATAAAGGCGATATCGTCGCCGCCAATTCCACCCGAATAGGTTCCGTTTACACTCGCCGAGGAAGCTTCAGTATCAACCGGAATTGGCGGCGCTGCCGAGTTGCCGAGACGAGCTGTCCCGTAAAAACTAAAAACTGGCTTAACTGCTCCAGCCTCGACCGGGCGGTTGTAGACCCCGGAGGCGAGCGTCACGATTGAAATTGCCTGGCCGCCGACCGTTAGCTGGGTCGGGTTGTCGCTTGAGTTATCTCTGATTGCAGTCAGGACATTATCGGTCGGAGCCGCCCCTCCCTGAGCCGGCCCAGCCGTCGCGCCGAGCGGGGCAAGCGCTGCGCAACTGCTTGCCGAGGCGATTCGGATTTTGTTCTGAGCGCTAACTGGAGCATCCGTGCCAAAGTAAACGAGCCGATTGCAACGATTATTCGCAGTTCGAAAAATGATTTGATCGCCAGCAAGCGAAGCCGGATCAACGGGAATCTTCGGGCCGGTTAGATCAAGAATATTTCCGCTCACCGACGTCGAGGCCTGAGCTGTGCCAAGCCAGGCAACCTGATCGCCGGGATCGGCGATCCAGACATCGCTGCCGTTCATATAACCACTTCCGTCGAAGTATTTTCTCAGCGAAGAGCTCTGCTCAAGCAGCGCCGAATCAACGTAGGCTGTATAGGCGAGTGTTGACTGTGAAGAGATGCTCATCCGGGCTCGGCTGCCGGTCGAACCGAATCCTCGGGAGACCGATATCCGCTGCCAGTTACCGGTCGTAGTGAAATTAGTTTGTGTCTGACCTAAAAGCACATCGCTGCCGGTATACTCAAGCAGGGAAAGCACGAGCGCTCGACCAGCCGTAGCCTTGACGTAGAGGCTCGCCGTATAGCTTCTCGATGGAAGGACCGTCGTCGGTCCGTAAAGAGCTCCTTGATATGCCGCCGCTCCGTCAGTGACTATTTTCTGAACCCAGCCACCGGCGATAGAACCGGCCTCGGCGGCGGCGGTCCGAGTGCGGACGACGCTGCCTCCAGCAAAGTTTGTCCAGCTGGCGAGATCGGTTTCAAAACTTGGATTGACTGCCCAGTTTGTCCGCGTCGCCCAGGCTCCGGCTTCCTTCGGGCCCCAGAGAAAACCGGAGATTGTGTCAGTGTAGTAATCACCATTCACGCCGAGCCCGGTCGCCGGGGCGCCTTTACCGCTCAATCTCGTTCCGCTGAAGCCAACCGCATTATAACCAAGATTTTTCCGGCCGATCTGGAGCCGGTCGGCCTTGGTCAGATTTGCGGTTGCGAAACCAAAGAGCTTCTCAACGTTTGACTCTCGCTGCGAGTACTGCTCAGAGCGAGCAGCTGAAGCGCTGAAGTTAAGCAGCGTAGTCAGAACCATTGCCGAGGCAATTGAAAAAACAGCAATCAAGACAACCATCTCGACCATGTTTGATCCGGCCCGGTTTTCTAGCCTTTTCAGCACACCTTATTTATAGGCGATGCGCATGATCACTGCCGGTCTCTATACTAATCAGCAGCAGTGATTCCGAAGACTTAGAGGACAAGCGAGCAGTTTTGACCGACAAAGATATCCTGAGAAACGACCTTCTTCGCACTTGTTGCACTCTCGAGCGTGGCAGCAACTGTAAAGGTGAGGTTGATGTAGTCAAGGCGCTCAGCAAAGCTGCCGTTGCCGGGAACATTGCCGGGAACATTGTAGAGGTTGAAAACGCCGCCGAGAACCGGCGGAGTCGAGGTTAGAAGCGCTTTTTGATCGCTAGTATCTATTCCAATTTCGGCGCCGTTTTCCTCAAAAAAACGAAAAACTGGCAGCCCTTGATAGCGCTCAACGCCGCTGGCAAGGAGGCGGAAGCGAAATTGGTTTGTTGCTGTTACCGGCGTTGGCCCAGCGATCAAGCCGTTCAAAGTCGTCGTTGTGATTGAGTCGAGGACGCCGTCGCGAAGAGTTGCGTAATTTGCATCAGTGCTGACGAGCCGAGTGATTCCCGCGCCGCCAACATTTTGATTTGGCCCACGAATCAGCCCGCTCATTAGCGAGCCATTCTGAAACGGACTCGGGCCGGCAACGTTGAGCATCCCGCTACAGTTTGTATCGCCGTTCAGCGAGACGAGCCAGATCTGCTGAAGTCGTTCAATGTACATAAAGCGCTGGCAGCCGCCAATGGTTCGGGCAACGATCTGGTCGCCGCCGATCGTCGAAGGAACTAATTGATTTGCAGAAATATTGCCGGCGCCGAAAAGACCTGGAACCGGCGTTGAGGCGGCGACTCGAACTCCGACTTCCGTCGGCTGCTGTTGGCTGAGCAAACTGGCGACTGCTCCACCGGTTGCCAACGAGGCCTCAATCTGGGCGAGTCGATTATTTGCATCACGGGTTGAGCCAAGCAGGCCAATGAAAATCGCAAGGATTCCGTTTGCAATAATCGTGATCATGACGACAACAATTACCATCTCGATGATTGAGCTACCGCTGCGATTCTGCGAACAGAGCCGGCGTTTGGCCCGGGAAAGGATCATTGACCAACACCTCCGCTTGGAGCGCAGACCTGATTCAGGTAGAAAATTGGCTTAAACGTTTTTGGGGTAATCTGCTGCTCAACGATACTTCTTTCGGGAGCGCCAAGGACACGGAAGCTCATCGCGACTGCGTCAATCTGATTGCGAATTGTTGCTGGAGCCGTTGCCCAGAAACCATCGGAGTTGAAAGCCTGAGTCGAATAGTAGCCGGCGGCGTTCAGTTCCGGATGAAGAAGTGAACTACCGCTGTTCGAATAGTTCTTACTTAGATAGGTAAAGACGGGAACCGCGCCGGTCAAATTACCAGCGTTCGGAGGCTCGAGCGGAACCAGGCCGCTGCCGAGCTCGACAATCCGAATCCCGCGCGTAGTCAGAGCGTCACCTGGGGTCAGATCAAGAACCGGGTCGAAGTAAACCGATCCGCTGGCAACGACCCCGGGCGTTGGCGGATTTGCTCCGGCGCCGGGGACCGTTTCATTCGGGCCGCGAACTCGGCCAAGCGAGCTTCCGTTTGGCATCCGCAATGCTGTACAATCGTTGCCAGGAACAACGGCAGCGATTGCAACATTGAGCGTATTTCGATTTGCCGCGCTCGCATAGCCTGGGCCGCGATAAAAGATTCGATAACAAAAATCGCCGCGCCGAAAAATAAACTGATCGCCAGAGAGACTGTTCGCAACAATTCGGTTTGCCGGGATTATTCCCGCTCCAGGCCAGGAAGCGTTGAGAGGAATTGCGATCGAGCCCGACTCGACTCCGAGTCGGGCTCGATCGGTCGAGGCGATGCGGAGATTGCTAAATCCATAGACCTGTTCAATCGATTGAATCTGATTCAACTGTTGGCTCGAATTAAACATCACCTGAACGAGACCGACAAAAAGAGAGATCACCGCCCCCGAAGCAATTACGACGATTAGCAAAACCGTAATCAGCTCGACAAGGGTTGTTCCTGATTTTGAGCGCAAGCGTAAAAGTAGCTGAGCCTTAGCGACCATCCGCCGATCCTAACTGATGAGCACCAAAAGAACGTCGATTTACCGACAATCAATTCTCATTCCCGGCAACAACCGTGCTCGTTTCAGCAAACTAGGCGGGCCGATTCGTTGGCTTATCCGCGAAGAGTTTGCAAAGATGATAAAAACACCGGGCTCGCGGCGAAGGCAACTAAGCTTGGCAATAATGCCTGACGACGATCAACTCGAAGAAGACGCCGTTTGGAGCGAGATCAGCAACGATCATAACTCGGCAGCAGCCGAGGCATCTGACCGAAAGCGTGCTGCAAAGCAGCTACTGATTTGGAAGCTTCTTGCCTTTGTCGGAATCGGCCTTGCGCTGCTTGCGCTGCTGCTTCTGATTACTCGCTCGGAGTCAAATAAAGCCGGCTCGAACAAAACAGACGCCGGGAAAGCGGATAGCCAGTTCGTAATTGTCGAAAAGCCAGCGCCGACGGGCCCGGCCGAGAAAGAGCCGCCAAAACAAGTCATTCCGGCTCCGCTCGATCCGGACTCGAAAGAGAGCCGGCTCGATCAATACCCGGAGGCCCTCGAGCTGCGTGAAGATTTGCTCTTGGACAAGGCGGCGCGAATTCTTCAGGCCCGCGCTCCGAGCCGGCTGCGCGGCAATGAAGTAAAAATTGCTGGCTGGCTCGAACTTCAGCTCGATTATCCGGTTGTTCCGGCGAGAGACGCTGAGATTGGTAAGCCGGGTTCGGTTCTGCTCGCTGAAGATATCTATCGTGGACGAATTCTGCTTCTGCTAACAAAGAGATCTGGCGGCGTTGACCAGGAAATGGTTGATGTTTGGCCGGAGCGTGACCTCAACTCTTCGCTCCTTCCTGATCGCTGAAAAGCTTACTTCGTTCAGCTCGAGCATTGAAAAACTGATTCAATTCGGCGCCCGGTTCAGCGCAATGCTCAGGCCCGACTCAGCGTGAGCGCATAATTGCGCTGTGGACAATGATTCGGAAGAAAAGCGGCCGCGAATCAACCGAATCGGAATCGGACTGATTTGGGTGCTGCTAATTATTTTAGTGCTGGGACTCGTCCAGACCCAGGGCGCTCCGGGGGATCTCTTCGCTGACGCGAGGAGCGGGACGAAGTCGAGCGAAAAAGATAGCCCGGTAACAACTCTTGAAGAACAACTCAAGCTGGCAAGCACAAAGAGCGAGGAGGCGGTTCAGCTCAATTTCAACCAGCTTGTTGAACTGATTAATCAGCAGCCTGAGCTGATTATCGAAGCAACAATCGACTCGAGCTCAGGAGAGGTTGGCCTCGGGCTAAAGGATGATCGGGGCCGGCTGATCTCAACAAGTCCGACTGGCTACCCAATCTCTGAGCAGATGCTTAAGCAAGGGATCCCGCTCACGGTAGAAAAGAAAGAAAGTGATGATTCCGGCGGCTTTCCTCTTTTTGCGATCGTCCTGATCGGCATCGGCGTTTTTCTTGTCTTTCGACTAATCAGACTAAGCGGTATCTTTGCTGGCGCTGGGGCTAAGGCTGGCGACGCGAACTCGGCCCTGCGCCGGGCCGAGGGCGGCTTTGAAAAGACTCTGCCTGGCGATGCAGTTCGCTTTAGCGACATCGCCGGCTGTGACGAGGTAATTGCTGATGTTCGCGAATGTGTTCAATTCATGCGCGACCCAACTCCATTTCAAGCGACTCAGGCAAAGATGCCCCGGGGGATTATCCTCCATGGGCCGCCGGGAACCGGTAAAACAATGATTGCCAAAGCGATTGCCAGCGAATCCGGAGTCCCTTTCTTCGCGGTTAGTGGCTCAAGCTTTGTCGAAATATTTGTCGGGGTTGGCGCCGGCCGGGCTCGCGAACTCTTTGCCAAAGCTCGAAGCGAAAAGGCTGGAGCAGTTATTTTTATTGACGAGATTGATGCGATCGGCGGCAAGCGTTCAAGTAGCGGATCGAGCAATGACGAAGAGCGCGAGCGGACTCTAAACCAAATTCTTGCCGAGCTTGACGGCTTTTCCGACTCAAGCAAACTCCTCGTTGTTGCCGCAACAAACCGGCTCGAGTCGCTCGATGAAGCGCTACTTCGGCCGGGTCGGCTTTCTCGTTCAATCCGAGTAGCGCTTCCGGCCCGGCGCGGCCGGCTTGAAATTCTCGAGAGCTATACCCGCTCAAGGCCGCTCGATAATGATGTCGACATTGAAACTCTTGCCGATATTACGAGCGGCTCTTCGGGGGCCGATTTGAGTGAAATCGTCAATGAGGCAGCAATTGGCGCGGCGCGAGAGCGGCGGCCACTAATCAATCAAGCTGATTTTGAAGAAGCACATCTGCGATCGATCGCCGGACCGATTCGCCGGGATAGCGCAGTTACTCCGGACGAATTAATCAAAGTTGCTTACCACGAGGCCGGTCATGTTATCTGCGCCGAGCTCTGTCGCGAGCGCGAAAAGACAATCAAAGTTTCGATCGAGCCGAGAAATGGTGGGGCAGCCGGGCTCGCCCTCTATGGCGAACGCGATCGAGCGCTGCACTCGCCGCTCTATCTTTATGAGACACTTGTCTCGATGCTTGGCGGCCGGGCGGCCGAGTGGATTCAGTTTGGGGAGATAAGCTCCGGGGCTCAGAACGATATTACCCAGGCCAGCGAGATTGCTCGCTCGGCAGTCGAACAACTTGGCTTTTCGCCGCGCTCCGGGCACACTGTTCTCAACCGGCAGATTATGACTTCTGAATACTCACTTAGCAATGCTGATCTCGAAATTGAAACGACAATTTCGGCGGCCTTTGCTGATGCCGAAGCGATGCTTCGCGCGAACAAAGATAAGCTGCAGCTGCTCGCCGAAAAGCTGCTCGAAAAAGAAACAATCGGCCGAGCCGAAATACTCGAAACGATTGGCGAGATCAAAACTTGGCCGCTCCGGCCCGGGATCGGTAGCGGCGGCGCGGCGGCGAGCGGCGCCGCTGGTTCGAGGCCCAACTCCGAACTCCTGGCCGAGTCCGACCCTTCGCCGGAGCCGGCTCGAGTCGGGTTTGATCCGCCCCGGCCCGGCGACGCTGAATTAGCGGCGCCGCTTGAGCGGCGCTTTACTCGTCAGCGGCGCCGGCCGGGTGGCCTCGGCCTGCGAGTTAGCGCTGGACGGAGCTGGCTGCGGAATCAGCTGCGCCAGTCGAAGCGCGCCGGTCGCGCGAACTGGTTCAGCTAGTTTTATCGCTGGACCGGGTTGGTCAGAGTAGGCTAGAGCAGACGAATCCGAGAAGAAGCACTACCAAGCCGATGGGCCGGACTGAACTGAGCTTATTTTTTTAATTGAATTCTGACTAGATTAGTAGTTGATTGAGGAGCTAAAAGCAACTTCACTATCGGAACCGATAGAGTTAATTTCTGTCTGTTGCAGACGACTCTCTAAAAATCAGCTATCTTATCAATAAGAATGGAAGCTAAGCTAAACAACCTAATCGAGCTGAGCCCGGCCGAGCGCAAACTGATTATCGAGCAGCTTGAACAAATTAAGGACTCCTGCACTCGAATTCAGCAGCTCTTTGGTAGCAATTTAAAAGGAGTTAGCTCGGGAGAGACCGAAATCAGCGAGGCCGTTGCCGGAGTTGGCTACGGACAGAGCTACATTAGCGCCGGGCGCAGTTACTTTTCGGCGGGAGCCGTCACCGACAAACCCCTTTTCCGGCTGGTTGGCGGCGCAGGCCCGATTCAGATTGAGGCCCTTGGCTCTACGGCCCCAGCTTCTCGGGAAGCCCTGCTTGTCGAAAATCCGCCGCTAGTCGTCTATCGAAGCGGCGAGCTTAAGCCCGATGCCTATTTGCGCGTTGCCGAAAACGGCGCGGCTGCTGCTGCTGAATTTTACGCTGATCCCGCTGGCGAGATTGTTCCCGGTCCGAGTCTGAACGAGCCGATTATTTACCGGCGCTTGGCTGATTCTCCGGCTTGGCGTGATCGCTGGGAGATTTTTCTAAAGATTTCGAATCAACTTGATTCAATTAGCGATCACTATCTGGACCCGGTTCGAGCGGGGACTGACCAATTCAAGCAGTTTTCCGAAACGGATTGGCGGGAGCTTGATCAGAATCCAGAACTAGGAGAACAGGGTTTTAGCGCACTACGTCGGGAAGTTGTTTGTCAGTCAGCCGGCCTTGGCCGGAGCAGCGAACTACTTTTTGAGCTACTTGTTTCGATCCTGACTCCGTCGCCTCCACCAAGGCTTGCCGAGGCCGGGGGCGAAGCGACTCGGACCCGGCCGTCGACCGAGGAAGAATCCAATGCGTGAGCTCCCGGTTCAGCTTGAATATGCCCAGCGTTGGCGCGGCCGGCGCCTCTGCGACACCGAAACAAATGCGATTGGTCTTGTTATTGGCGCGGTTGAAACCGATGCGGGGGTCCGCCTCGAAGTCGCTTTTCCCGGCGAGCTCGAAGCGCGCCTGGTTGCCCTTGCGCGCAGCGACGATCTTGAGTGTGTCCTGCCCGGCTTTGGTCGGGCCCGTTATCGGATTGACGCCTAGGTCGATCCTCAGACCAGCAGCGCTCAGCCAGCCCGCTCGCGCCGAGCGGGCTCAGGCTTGCTGAGCAGGTCCGCCGCAAGCTCAGTGTCGATGTGCTTCTGCTGAGATGAGTCAGCTCCAATTCGCTCCTGCTCAAGTAGATCGCGCTCAGCCTGAGTCAAAAGCCGATCGCGACTGTCCTCAGAAGATTTGCGGGAGCGACGCTCAGCTCGGCGCTCTTGGCGGAAACGGCTTGACTCGGAAGAGCTCGCTCGAGCGGGTTCCGGCTTTGGATGTCGGCGCGGCATTTATCCGAGATTAGGGAGGCGAATGCTGATTAGCTGACTTTTCGCTTGAGAAATTTAGTGCGGAGTGCGAAATGCGGAGAATCTGACATTGATACTGCCAGCCGCTATGATTGAGCAATGGGAAAGGCTGAAGCAACCACGGTTGAGATTGAAACCTCGGCGCCGGTTCGAAACAAGATCGACACAAACAGCTTTGAAGCGCGAATCGTCCACAAGATGTTTCCGAGTGAACGTAAGAATCAGCAGGAGACTGACTCCGGATTCACGATCGCCAAGGCGCTTCGTCTCGATACGAATCAGACCGTGATTCTCAAAGGCAGCTATGGCCCAATCGGGATTGGCGAAGAGCTGAAGGTTCTCCAGAGTGTTTTTCAAAAGGATCTCCGCTATGGCGACTACTATCAGGTAATCGCAGTTGAATTCCGCGATCCGACCGATCACGAAGGGATTATTACGATGGTTACTCGAATGGTCGCCGGAAACAAAAAACTCGCCAGCGCCGCCTACTGGGAGCTTGGAGACGAGACAATCTCCGAACTCGACAAGAATCCAGAACTGTTAAACAAGATCGCTCGCGACAATCAAATTTCGTTTGGAAATTCGAAGACTGCCAGCGCCGAAGCGATTAATGCCGCCTCGCTCTGGGTTGGTAATCGCCAGCGAGCACTAAACACTCGCTACTTGCTCGGAATCGGCTTTACAAACAGTCAGTCGCGACGGATTGCCAAGCACTTTCGAGACGAAGACATCGCCGCGATCATCAACTTCAATCCCTACTATCTTTGTGATGTCGAACGAATCAGCTTTGAGCGAATTGACAAGCTTGCCCAGGAACAGTGCGGAATGACTCTCGATGATCCGCGCCGAATCACCGCGTCAATCGTTGATATCGTCGCCCATTCCGAAGATGACGGACATATCTGCCTCGATCAGGAAGATCTCTTCGCCCGAGCCGAAGAGCAGCTTGATAAGATTGACCGGACACAGTTTGAGAGGTCGGTTGAAGCAGAGATTCGCCGGGGCAATCTTCATCGTGAAGAGGGGCGAATTTACGCTTTCGAAAATTATCTGATTGAGACGCGCCTGATCGAACTCCTCAACGATCGCCTTGATCAGCCAGAAACGCCGCTGCCGCCGAGTTTTCACCCGCTCCCGGGTTCGCTGCTCACCGACGAGCAGTTCTCGGCGAGCGAACATGCAATGCAGCACCGCCTCTCTGTGCTGCTTGGCTCGGCCGGAACCGGCAAGACAACTTCAATGCGCGAGCTGATTGACAATGCCGAGCAGCACGGCCGCAAGGTTCGCTGCCTTGCCCCGACTGGCAAGGCAGCGAAGCGGATGGAGGAATCAACCGGCCGGCCAGCCTCGACGATTCACCGGGCGATTGGCATGTCCGGAATGAATCCGCCAAACATTTCCGAAGAGCGCTTCTTCGATCCAAAGCACAAGATCAGAGAGGACATCGTCATCATTGACGAAGCCTCAATGCTTGACATGCGCGTTGCCGAACGCCTCTTCAGTCATATCAGCGAAGACAGCCATATCGTCCTCGTTGGCGACCCAAATCAGCTACCACCGGTTGGGGCCGGCTCGGTTCTTCTTGACACAGTTGAATCTGAACAGGTTCCGGTTACGAATCTAACCCGGATTTTCCGCCAGGCCGAAGACAGCCTACTTGTTGTCAATGCAAATCGGGTTCGCCAGGGAATTGACCCCTACTGGAGCAAAGCCGAAGCCGAAGCCGACCTTGGCCGGCCGGTTCGTGAAGACTGGGTTTTTATCGAAGATAATGATCCGATTTCTGTGACGAAGAAGGTTGTTGATATGCGCGCCGCCGATCCGGATGCGCTCGTCACCGCGCCAACACGGATGTCAAAGTCAGGGACGCTTGCGCTGAATCGGGCGATGCAGGATCGCTTTAATCCAAATGGTGCAGTTGTCATTGCCGATCCGGAAATTGGCGAGGTTCGCGTTGGCGACCTGGTGATGAATATCAAGAATATTTATGGAGGCAAGCGCGGCGTCGACATCATGAACGGTGATACCGGAACTGTCCTTGATCGAGGGGCCCATGGAGTAACAATCGACTTTGGCTTCAAAAAGGGGCCAACAACGCTCTCAATCGATCAGATCGAGCACGAGGGGCGCTCAACCTTGATTCCGGCCTATGCCTCGACAACTCACAAACTTCAGGGCTCTGAGGCCGAAACGATCATCTGCCCGCTCGCCGGCACTGGTGGCGAACGACTTGCTTCACGAAACATGCTCTACACGGCTTGGACGCGCGGCAAGGAGAAGTGCGTTGTTATTGGCGACAAGGAAAAGATTCGGCATGCAGTTGGCATCGACGGAATTCAGCGCCAGACAACGCTCGACCTGAAACTCCGTGATCGCGAGCTCGAGAAGCGAAAGCGGGTTCTTGCCGAAGCAGCTCTCGATAGCCTTGTCGATCGCTACAGTCTTGACGACTAAGCGAGTCATCCTTGGCAGAGCTCGATTTGGTTCAAAGAAAATCTGCTTGAGCGGCTGAACGATTGGGCCGAGAACCGAGGGCGGCTCCAAGCATCCAGCCGTCACGAAAATCATGAGGATCGAGGCAACAAATATCATCGCGAAGCGATTGAGTTGCTTCGCGAGCGTCAAGAAGCAGAAGCAATTCGGTATTTGTTGCTATCTTCCGGTTCGCCATTCGCGGCTAATTTAGAGAAGGGGGCAGCAATCGTGGTTCTGCTGGCATGATTGGCATAATGGATGATTCGCCGCCACTAAATCGTCAGCTTGATTCGGAAGTGGTTGCTTCGCTTGAGCAGCTTCAGGATCGGCTTGTTGCGACTGAACTCAAGCCGAGCGATGCGCTCGAACTCGCCAGTCGCTACCCAGTGATTGGCATTGGCCGAGCCCGGCTGGCAGTTGCGATCAGCGATCAACAAATTGTCAAGGTTGCCTGGCGAGCGGCCGGAATTACTGATAATGCGGTCGAGCTCGCAATCTGGCAGACCGCTCCGGAGCATATCCGCCGTTGGCTTGCTCCGGGCGTTGATATCTTTGGCTATGGGTTGCTCTTGATGCCTTTTTGTCGAATTGCCCGCGATCACTCCGGAGTTGCACTGATGATTAGCCAGCTGACCAGCTACGGTATTTCCGATACCATTTCGAATCTTGGCGAGTACCGGGGCCGGCTTGTTTGCTATGACTACGCATCGACAAGCTCGGATCTCTTTAACCGGCTCGAGCCAGTTCTCCGCCAGCTTGACTAGCCGTAGCCGGGAAATTCGGCCCGGGCGCAGGGCTGACTGATTCTCAGCGCTGGCAGCAGGGCGCTGCTAGAATAATTAGATGAGCGCAAGTGGGAAAGAAAAATGAATCCGGAGCTGATCCTGCCACTTGGATTTAACGACCGAGCCGAGCTCGATCGGATTGAGGCCGAGGCCGAGCGAGCGAGCTTTAGCTGGGAGGTCGTTCTTGCCGAAAATCTGCTTGAAGCGAGCCGGGAGCGCCAGCTCTATCACTGGCTTGGCGTCGACGCCGCCGATCAGCTTGGAGCGCTCGGCCGGGCCGAGGAGTGGGTTTGGAATGAGCGGCCAGATCTTGAGCTGACCGACATGGTCCGCCGGGCCGGGCCGCACTACATTGAGCGCGGTCGCTTGCTTGAGGGGACGCCAATGCCGGTGAATTGGCAGGTGCCGCTGCCGCGCAACCTCCGCCCGGGCCAAATTGTTTATCACCCGGCTAACGGCCGCCGGGTTGGCTTCGTTGCTTTCGAGCCTGAGCGCCTCGACTGGCATCCCGGGCCGGACGATTTCTTGCTGCTGATGGCAAAGCCGACCGAGGGCCGACGTCCGGAAGCGATAGTCCCGAATCGGCCGCGCTGTCTTTGCCCAATCATTGATTCAATCGAGATCAGCACAAACTAGGCCGACAGTTGCGGTTGCGGCGCCGCCGCAATTACGGCAAAGCGGATTCAATCCAGCCGAGGCTCGCCGAAAACAGCTATAGTCGAATCACGATGCAAAGGATCTTCAAGGCAGAGAACTGGTATGCCGGCTGGCTTGCCCTTGATCAGGGCGACCGGACCGAAGCGCGACGAATCTGGAGCGACCTTGCCGCGAGCGGAGAGGCCAGCGCCGATACTCTGCTCGGCCTGCATAGCCTCAACTCCGAAAACGACCAGCTCCTCCTCGAGATCGTTGAAAAAATTGATCAGCTTGGCGATGATCAGAAAGAATATTCAGCCGAAATTGAAAGCGGTTATCGACCGGGCTGCTTAACTGAGGTTGCGCTTACTTCTCCGGCTGACGTCTATGCAGCGGCGGCCGTGGTTCGGGCAGTTTCCGGAGACATCGACGCCGCGAAAGCGCTGATTGGCGAACTTGATCGAGAGGATCCACGCCAGCAACTTGCCGAAGCTCGCCTCTATCTCGAAATCGGCGCCGAAATTGATTGCCTGCGCAGTTCGGCGCGGATTGTTGATCCGCGTTTTCGTGCTGATCGACTGCTTATGAGCGGGGCTGCGCTGATTAGCATTGGTATGCTCAAGAGCGGGCTCGAGCGAATTGATCAAGCGGAGCGAGCCCTGATTGGGATCACCAACGAGATCGGTGATCCGGCTGAGCTGGAAATCAATTACTGGCGCGGGCGCGGGCTAAGTCTCGGCTCGGGCGCGGGCGAAGACGTTGAGACAGCCGAGCAGCTCTTCAATCAAGTCTACGCCGAAAACCCCGATTTCCGCGATGTTGCCCGCCGGGTTGATCTCACTGATCCCTGGCACCAGCTTGTCAGTGCCTTCTTCTTGCCGGCGGCAACCGCCGCGACTATTCCCGACAATCAGTGAGATCGGCTCGCTGAGATTGCTCGACTTGAGTCGAGTCGACTTAACTCGACTTAACTCGAGTAGACTATCGGCTCGGACTCGAGACTAGGGGATCAAGCTGGCCGGGCCGGGCTCAATCGCTCGGAGCCGATCTGCGGCAGCGGCAGCGCTTGATTGATCCTTAATCTCGACTCGGGTCATACAGCCTGAGCAGAAGACTTCTCCTTTGAATCGATCGCGCAGCTCATACTCAAAGATTGATTGACAGTTTTGGCAGGCCGCGAATCTATTCATTTGTTCAGTTTAGCTATTTAACCCGAGCTGGTCCGGATTTTCGCTAACTAAAACCGGGTGATTGACATATGCCAGCGCTACGATCGGTAAATGCTCCCGCGTTGGTTTTCCTGGCCGCTAAGAATCATTGTCTATTCGTTTGCAATTATTCTTAGCTTCAATTATCTAGTTCCGCTTGTTGGCAACCCAACACTCGGAATTGCAATCTCGGCGCCGATTGCCGGGCTGGCGATTGCTCTTGACCTCCTGCTCACTTCAAAAATTCGCCGAACCAGCTTTGAGTCCGAGGCAACCCGGCGAATGATTATTGTTGACTCGGTTCTTTCCCGAGATCCGCTCAGCCTTGGTCGTGGCAACGATCGCGAACAGATCGAAACGAAAGCAACTTTCGAACAGATTGGCTCGGCCAAATCAGTCAGCGCTAGCGAGGCCGAGCCGGATCTTACTTCGGCAGAGAGTCCTACTCAACCAGCTCAAGATAAAGATTCGCTCGAGCGATAAAGACAATATCTCCGAAGCCGACTTCTCCGGGAATACTGACCCGGGTTGGCTCGTCGTCAACGCTTATCTGAACAACTCGCGTCGAGGCGCTCCGTTCAAAAAAGTCTGCCGGCAAGCGGACCTTCAGCTGCCGGGGTTGATTGAAAAGAGCGTTGAGAATTCCTCCGGCGTTAATTTTCTCGGCGCTGAGCACAACTGTGCCTTCGCGAATTAGCTGATAGGCCTCCTGGAGCTGCTGAAATTTTTCAACTGCGTCGGGATCTTCGGGATTATTATCTGGATGCAGCTCACGGGCGAGTTCGCGATAGCGAACTCGCAGCTGGTCCGAGTCAACACCGTATTCAAGATCAAGAATCTGATAGGGATCCATCAAATAACTCTAGCCCAGGTTTCTTCTCAGAGGTCCTGAATTCGCAAGCTGCTCGGCATTTGGCTCGGGGATAGAGTATGGAAACTCCGCCCCGACTATAAATCAGACAATGACCATTGAGTCAATTGCTGCCTGACCGATTACTCGACGACTCTCAACAAGTGCTGTCCCAGCGACACGAAACTCGACGAGCCGGTCGAGGCGAATTCGGTAATCGGCCTTTGAGCGCTCGCGAATTCGCCGAAGTTGGCGCTCGCTCTTACGCGACTGATCGCGCTTTGCGTTCCGATAATCAGCTTCGGCCCGCTCAGCAGTTTTGCTTGAACGATTTTCGAGCTTTCGGATGTCGGCAAGTTGATCCCGGACAAGCCGTTCGTTTTCAATCCGGAGCTGCTTGATTTTGTTTCGAGCCTGAGTCTGTTCGGCGACGGTTCTCGCCTTGCGCAACTCGGCCTGAGCGGCGCTGACGCGGCGATCGATATCGGCAAAGCTGCTCTGGTAGTTGGCTTCGAGCCGGTTCACCTCGCGTTCAAGCTTGATTTGAATCTTTTCAAGTGCCTTGCGCCAGTCACGCTTGATCTGAACCTGACGTCGAGCCGAAAAGCGCTGGGCCTGCTTGAGCGAGCTGTTTAGCTTGAGCTTACGCTGGCTCAGAGCATTCTTGGCTCGGCGTTGATGGAGGCTGTTATTTGTCAGCAGTGTTGCCGCAACCTTACTCTCGAGATTATTCTGATAAATGTCTCGGCCAGAAATCGTGATTGTCCGACCAGTTTCGGCATTGAGCTTGGTCACAAACTGATTCAGGTCTTTATAGACTGGGGTCTCGGTCAAGCCCGGGATCGGAGCGGCGCTGGCCACTGCCGTTGCTGGCAGACTTAGGCTGAGGGCAAGCGCGAGCAAAATAAGCGCGGACGTAATTGGCAGTAATATTGCTGTTGAGAAAAATCTTTTCATAGAAAGAAGCATAGCGCGCGCGCAGTTGGTGCGGGTAATTTTAGCCTTAGCGATTCTCGACGCTAGGATCGGCGCCGCTCGGCCTCGGAGTAGAGGCCGGAGTCAGTCGCGCTTAAAGTTGCCGCTGGATCTGTTTCGGCTGTTTCTAGACCGCTCGCGGCCTGATAGCGAAAGAGCGGGCAGTGACCTTCATCATCAAGGAGTAGAACTTCAACTTGCTTGTGCTCAGCAAAAATTCTAGCGAGATTCCGGGCAATATCGAGATTGTTCGAGCGATTAGCAGTCTGTTCGTTGCCAGCGCGGTCAAGGTAGATTGAGTAATAGAAGGCCATTGATTGATTTAATCTTAGCACGACCACAGCGAGGCTGCTTGATTTTCAACTATTCCAGAGAACAAAGCTTGAGCTTAGATCGCCCAGCTGCCGCAGTCAATAATCGTCATTCTTTCTCCGGAATTGGAGATGCCGACGACGCTAACTTGCTTCGAGCCGATTGTCAGGTCGTAGTGCCCAAGCGACTTTTCGCTTGACGCTTCCCCTGCACCCCCGGTAATATGGCTGTAATTGCTGCCGATGCCCAGATGCATGCCGAATTGCTCATCCATCAATGTTGATAAGAAATCAACTCCGGACTGAGCAATCAAATTGTCAGAATCAACAAACCCGAGCTCGCCGACCCGATCGGTCTTGCGCTCGCTATTGATGATTTGCAGGAGTGCACTCGTCTCGGCTTCAGTTTTTGCCTGAACCGAAACAATCCGCCCCTGCTCAAACTCAAGTACGACCCCGGGAGCAATGACGGTCTTGCCAATCCGAATTGGCTTTGTCGTTGTTGCCGTTCCCTGAACCGAATCAACAGCCGGTGTTCCAAAGACCTCCTGGCTTGGAACATTAAAGCTGAATGATTTACCCTGCGTCGTCTCCCAGTCGACTGGCATTACTTTCGAGCCAGTCGCCATCCGCATTCGCAGGTTCGTTCCCGGCCCAGTAATTTCGATTGTCTGCGCTTTTTCAGTAATTAGCTCGGCTCGGCGCCGCAAAGATTGTTGCTGCTCACGGAGAACCTCGGGTGGCTTGTCAGCAAGAATTGCCTTTGCCAGAGTTGTGCTGAGCAGACGGGTTGCCTGATTCGGGCTTATGTCTGGGAAAACCCCCCGGGCCCAGTCACTGGTCGGACAGGGAGCAAGCGACCAGCGCAGCGAATTTGCCTGCTTGGCGCGATCGATCTGGCCGAAGCTCTGCGCATAGAGCGCCTGACGCTGTTCGCGCAGCTTCCCGCCGAGTTCGGAGTCCTGCTTAGCGAGCAGCTCTTCCGGGTGAAGTTCATCGGCGTAAAGTCCGTTCACCGAGGTGAGCGAAACAAATGAGGCATCAAGAGCGATCGCCGACTCAATAGTTTCTGCGCTTTCAAGTAGTTCGGCCGAGCTGAGCGAGCCGCGTGGCTCGAGCACAGTCAGAGTTGAGCCCTGATCGGCGGCGGCCCGAGCCATTGCCTCGATCAGCGGCATCTGCTCAAAGTTTGTCATCTGGACAGCAATCGGATCGCCAGGTTGAACTTGCATTCCGGTAAACAGAGCTTGAGCATAGGCTTGCCATTCAGCGCTGGTTAGTTGGCTGCCGGGAACAACTGCGGCCGGCATGCGGATATCGGCATCAGTCAATTGATTTAACCCAGAATCTTCTCGATTCTCTTCAAGCACGACTACCCCGGAGCCAACTGCCCTATCTCGAGTCGATGGCTGGTGCGAATCATCGCAATCATCGCCATCGTTTCCCTTACCAATTCCCGCGATCATATTCACTCTTTGATTCTAGCCGAATAATTCCGGGGCTGGGACATCTATCATTCTCGGTGATCATCGTCAGCAAAAGCTCTAGTGACGCCAATCTGCTATGATTCAGCTATCGATCCGCAACTTGATATTGTCCTGCTTGTGCTTGGCTCGCTGCTAGTTGTCGGTGCCCTGCTTTCGGCGCTTGCCGAGCGCTCGTTTCTTTCGCTGACGGCGCTCTTTGTCTTAGTCGGATTTGCAATTGGCCCGGGCGGATTCAACCTGGTTGAATTTCCGGTTGACTCGCTTTTTGTTGCTGACCTGGCAATCATCACGCTCGTCGTAATTCTCTTCCGCGACGGCCTTGAGATCGATGCTCAGGCAATTCGCCGAGGCTGGCGACTGCCGCTGCGCAAGCTGCTAATTGCAATGCCGCTCACCTGTCTTTTTGTTGCTCTCGCCGCAAAAGGTCTATTCTCCGAGCTAAGCTGGCTCGAGGCCTTCCTGATCGGAGCCCTGCTTGCCCCAACCGATCCGGTTCTGACCTCGTCGATTGTCGGCAACCGTCGGGTTCCGGAAAAGATTCGTAACTCGCTCAGCCTTGAGAGCGGTCTGAATGACGGTCTTGCTCTGCCAGTAATCCTTGCCCTGACCGTTGCCCTTGGCGCAAACGCAAGCAGCGGCGAAGACTTTGTTCTCTGGAAATTTATTCTTCAGGATATTGGCTTTGGCGTGATTTACGGCCTCGGCCTCGGCCTGCTCGGCGGCCTGCTCCTCTCTATCCCCGACAAAGAGCTGCCGACCCACCTCAAGGCTCTCTTCGGCCTCGGCTTCGGTCTTTTTGCCTACAGCCTTGCGCATATCGGCCCGCACGGAAATGGGCTGATTGCCGTCTTTGTTTGTGCGATCGTTCTTGGGATTCGCCGGCCCGATCTACGCGAGGCAGTTGTTCAGCAAACTGATGATGTTGCTGAGATCCTTAAGCTTGGCGTCTTTGTTGTCTTTGGCTCATTACTGACTCTTTCCGGGCTTTTCAGTGAAGGCATTATTATGACCGGGCTCTTCATCGCCGCCTGCTTCCTGATCGCCCGGCCGCTGGCGATCCTGATTGCCCTAACCGGAACCCGGGGCGTCGATCTGCCAACCAAGCTCTTTATCGGCTGGTTCGGGCCGAAGGGAATCGCAACAATGGCTTTTGGTTTGATTGTCCTTTCGAGCGGGATCTCTGCCGGAGAGAGAATCTTTGAAATTGCCGGAGTCGTTGTCTTCTTCTCGATTCTTATTCACGGAACAACTGATACAGTTGGCGCTCGCTGGATCGTCTCCCGCAGCAAAACAAGGGAATCAGCGAAGCCTTAGGGCTTCAGGCTTCAGGCTTCAGGTAGGGATGAATTATCCTAGAGAGCGCCGACCCGACCCGGCTCCGAGCTAAATTCTTCTATCCAGTTTTCTCGCTGGCGCTAGCGCTGGATTGGCGGCGGAAGTCGAGGTAGTCCATATCAATTAGCATAGCGGTGCCAACACTGGAGCGCGGCAATTTCGCAGCAGATCTAATGCTGTTTGCTCGGCGCCTGAACGCCGAGCTCAACCGGGCCGGGCGATCAGAATTCGATAGGGATGGCCATTACAAAACTTCGAAAGAGCATTGCCGATAAACGATCCGGAACCGCGATTATCAGAAAGGGGGATATAGGAAACTGATGCGCCGCTGCCGCCTTCGCGGCTCGCGGCCATCGGTACTTCGTCGCGGTCAAGTTTTGAGTTCGACGGAATTCCTCTGAGCGACTCGGCTCGATTTGCATCGGCGCCAGCGCGATCAATATGCCAGATCAACGGCGCCCCGTGCTCCCAGGCAATTTCAATATGCCGAGCCGAGGCCGGATAACGAACCGCCGGCAGCTGGACAACGGCCGGTTGATTGAGAACCTTGCAGTCTGCTTTGCGATCGATTGGACCGGCTTGCGAAAGGCCGGAGCCGCGATAATCACGAGCAGTGACCAGAGTTACCCCGGGCGATGAACGGTCCGCTCCTTGAACCCGATAAGCCTGCTTTGGATCGCTCGCAAGCTGATCCCCTTGCTTTTTTGCCGGCGTATCGCTCGGCTTTGCCTGAGGCGCTTTTACAGCCTTGAGCCCTTCGCGCTTAGCGATTAGCGGGCTCGGCCCGGAGGGATTTGAGCTCACCCGCTCACTTGCCCCAACAATTAGCCCCGAGCAAATCAGTACGATCATAATCGCAATTCCCGGGCCATCTCCAGTAGATCTCATCTTTCAAGTTTAGCGGAAGGCTCGGGCTCTGCTCAGTTTTGGCCGAAACTCGAAGCCGGGCCAGCTTGGCAGCGGCCCTCGCCGAGCCCGGCCCTAGCTGGAGCCGAAGCGAGCTTGAAACGATTCCGGATTGGCGTCGATTAGATTCAAGAAGAAGCTGTCGCGATTGGCATCAACCGTTTTTAGGCCGTCGCCGGTGATATAAGCAACAACCCTTTCCCCGGGCCGAAAGCGGCCGCGCTCAGCCAGCTTGCTGAGCACGGCGACGGTGACGCCACCGGCTGTCTCGGTGAAGATGCCGGTCGTCTCTGCCAGCAGCCTGATCCCGGCGCGGATCTCTTCATCGTTGACCGAGTCCACCCCGCCCCCGGTACGCCGGGCGAGTTCAAGCGCATACGGGCCGTCGGCCGGATCGCCGATCGCGAGACTTTTAGCGATCGTCTTCGGCTTCTGCGGTCGGCAGACCCTGCTGCCTTCAGCGAAGGCGGCTGCCACAGGTGAGCAACCAGCGGCCTGGGCGCCGTTGAAAACGGGCAGAACACCCTTGACTAGCTTGAGCTCAATCCACTCTTCGAAGCCACGCCCGAGCTGACTGAAGAGCGAGCCCGAAGCGATCGGACAAACAACTTGATCCGGCAAAATCCAATCGAGCTGCTCGACTGTTTCATAGGCGAGGGTCTTTGAGCCTTCGGCGTAGTAGGGGCGCAGGTTAACGTTTACGAACGCCCAGGGGCGCTGATCGGCAAGCTGCGTGCAGAGCCGGTTGGCATCATCGTAATTGCCGCGCACTCCGACAAGATTCGCACCGTAGATGTCGGTAGCGAGAAGTTTTTCTTCCTCGAGGTCATCCGGAACAAAAATAAATGACTCAAGGCCGGCCGCTGCCGCCTGGGCGGCGACGGCGTTGGCGAGGTTGCCGGTCGAAGCGCAGGCGACAGTCTCGTAACCGAGCTCGTGAGCTCGGGCGATCGCGACCGCGACGACCCGGTCTTTGAACGAGTGGGTCGGATTGGCGGCGTCATTCTTGATCCAGATTTCGGCGGTGCTGCCAATCATTGCCGCGAGACGGTCGGCCTTGATCAAGGGAGTCATCCCCGGTTCGAGCGGATTCTCTGCCGGCATGCGGCAGGGGAGGAAGTCAGCATAGCGCCAGATTCCGGAACTGCCGTACTCGATCCGTCGCCGAGCCTGACCGGCATCGAGGTCAGAGAAGTCGTAGCTGACCTCAAGCGGGCCAAAGCACTGCTCGCAAAAGTAGTTTGCCTCGAGAACGGTCTCACGGGCACACTCCTTGCATTTCAGATTTTTTGCTCGCATATTAAGAATAGCTCCTCTTCGCTCCAGATTAATTCAATCGAGTCGAATTGACTCAGTTGTTGCCGATTAGCCCCGGAGATCGGCGCCGGGCATGGGGTCTGGCTCTGAATCGGACCGGTCTTCAACAATTTCAGCATCGACAATCTCTGCTTCTTCGACACTTGTGGCGGCGGCCGCTTCGCGAGCAGCCTCTTCGTGCGCGTAGATTCGTTCGCTCGAACGATGAAAAGCGTGATTCAGATCATCGATTCGGACCTGAATCAGCTTTGGGTCTTCCGACTCGCTGACTGCCTCGAGTGCGCTCAGGCGCTGCTTGATTTCCTCCAGTTCTTCTTCGCTGAGGTCGGGCACGAGTTGCTCAAGCCGTTCACTCCCATTTCGGAGAGCAAGCCCGGCGCTGTTGCGCAGCTCGGCAAGTTCGCGGTCGCGCTGATCGCTTTCGGCCATCCGCTCGGCCTCGGCGACCGCCGCATCAATTTCTGCCTGGCTCAGCCCCGAGCCCCCGGTAATCTCAATAACCTGTTCAACTCCAGTTGTTAACTCGCGGGCTCGGACCGAAAGGATTCCGTTTGCATCAATATCAAATTTGACCTCAATCTTTGGCAGGCCGAGCGCGGCAGCGGGAATGCCGCCAAGATGAAAGCGGCCGAGACTCTTATTGTTCGCCGCCATCTCGCGCTCGCCCTGAAGCACGTGGATTTCAACGGAGCTCTGATTGTCTTCGGCAGTTGAGAAGATCTCCGCTTTTGAGGTCGGAATTGTTGTATTCCTCTCAATCAGTTTTGTCATCACCCCACCCTTGGTTTCGACCCCGAGCGTGAGCGGAGTAACATCAAGAAGGAGAACATCATTCAGGTCACCACGAAGAACGCCGGCCTGAATCGCCGCGCCGAGGGCAACCGACTCATCGGGATTGACTCCCTGGTGTGGTTCACAGTTGCTAAGCTGCTTGACCCGTTCACGAACCGCCGGCATTCGGGTCATTCCGCCGACAAGGATTACGTTGTCTACCTGGCCGACACCGGCGTCGGCAAGAGCCTGCTTGACTGGATCAACGATTCGGTCAATGAGATCGGCTGAGATGTCATTAAGTTTCGAGCGAGTCAGCTTGACGTCGAGATGCTTTGGCTGGCCTTCGACAGCAGTGATAAAGGGAATATTGATCTGAGTCTCCTGGGTCGAGGAGAGTTCAATCTTCGCCTTTTCGGCCGCTTCATAGAGGCGCTGAAGTGAGTTCTTGTCTGCCGCGAGATCGACTCCTTGGTCGCGCTTAAACTCGGCGACGAGCCACTCGACGATTGCCTTGTCGAAATTGTCGCCGCCAAGATGATTATCTCCTGACGTTGACTTGACTTCAAAAACACCGTCACCGATATCAAGAACGGAAACATCAAAGGTGCCGCCGCCGAGGTCGAAGACAAGCGCGGTTTGATCGCTGTTTTGCTTGTCGAGGCCATACGCGAGCGCGGCGGCGGTCGGCTCATTAATGATTCGCTCGACCCGGAGTCCGGCAATTTCAGCAGCATCCTTCGTTGCCTGACGCTGATCATCATTGAAGTAAGCCGGAACGGTGATCACTGCTGAATCAACCGTCTCACCGAGCTTCGCTTCGGCGTCGGCCTTGAGCTTCTGGAGGATCATCGCGCTGATCTCCGGCGGCGAGTACTCTTTGTTGTCGACAACGACTTCGACATCGCCGCCAGCATCAGCCCGGACCTGATAAGGAACAATCGTCTCCTCCTCGGAGACCTCGGCCTCTTTCCGGCCCATAAAGCGCTTGATCGAAAAGATTGTCCGCTCCGGATTCATGACCGCCTGACGCTTGGCAATTGTCCCGACAAGCCGGTCGCCGTTGTCGTTGAAAGCAACAACCGACGGCGTCGTTCGGCCGCCCTCAGCGTTCTCGAGAACGCTGCCGTCGCCAGCTTCAAAAATTGCCACGCAGGAGTTTGTCGTTCCAAGGTCGATTCCGATTGTTTTCGCCATCAGCAGCAGTTTAGCAGCGCGCCCGCTAAACCTGCCTCATTTTTATGATCAGCTCGCGTGCCATAGCTAAGCTGGTTAGATGACAGGCTGGTTCTGCTATTTCGAAGATGCTGATGGTCAGATTCTCCGCAGCGAACAGTGCTGGGAGAGCGTCGATAGCGCTGCACGCTGGGGGAGACGAATCCTCGGCAATCCGAGCGCCTACTGCCTCGTCGACGCAAGCAATAAGATCTGCCTCGTCGAAGCACTGAATCAGGAGGCGAGCTTTACGGTTGAGCCCTCAGCCGGAATCGACAAGAACCGCTGTGCTGCTGGAGACCCCGCCTAGAATAGCCAGGATGATTCTTCTGATTATAATTGCCATCCTGATCATCGGCGCGGCTCTGGCGCTCATTGTCTGGTCGCTGAACTTCTATAGCAGTCGAGCCTGTCCAAATTGTGTCGAAGAGTTTCCGGACGACATTGTGATTCCGATTCTTCCGGGGATAATTGTCTGGTGTCCGAACTGTGCAGAGATGATTGATCACGAAAAGCTTGCCAGACGGAAACTCGCCTCTTCCGGCGCCGGGGTCGATGCCGATGCCGAGAGCAGCGACTGGCCGGCGCGAATGCCGTTGCCGTTGCCGTTGCCGTTGCCGGCGGATCGAGAAGGGCCGGCCCGGATCGGGGTCGAAGCAGCGAGCGAGCCTCAGCCAGTCCAGGCCGAGGCCGGCTTCGAGCCCGAGCCGACGCTTGCTCGGCCGCCGCCAAGCTTCAGCTCGGCGCCGGCCGAGATCGAGGCTGAACTGCATCTGCCATTGCCGCTCTCAAATGCAGATGTAAACGCAGATGTAAACGCAGATGTAAATGCAGATGTAAATCTCGACGATCTTGAGCAGCTTGCCGCTGAGTTACTCGGCGCCGGCGACGACGCCGGAGAGCGAAACGATTCCGAGCGGGGGTCGTCGGCGCCGCGCTTCTGAGCGCAATCCCGCGCTATCGCTCAAGCGGCGCCTTTTTAATTCGAGCGAAGATCGGCGCTTGAGAGATTTTACCGATTGCTTCGACGAAGTCTTCCCAAATCTGCTAAACTATTCCTTATGAGCGATCTAATCAAGCCTGGAAATAACTCGCCTCGGCTCGCTGGACACCGGCCGCGTTTTGAGAAAAAGTATTATTCCGACATTGGCCCGACCCTCTTTGCCAGCAAAGACCGAATTGCCGAAGAGAATCGCTCCGGCCCGGAGGCGATCTTCGAAGATGCGCTTGCTCTGATCGAGGAGAACTTCACTCGGAGCAACTATATGATTGCCAACCTTGCCGAGGGGCTGAACATTTCCGTTCGCCAGCTTCAGCGGATTTTTCGCAGCTGCGGTTCGGCGGGATTTCGCTCCGAGCTTCGCAAGATTCGGATCAATCACGGCCGAGACTACCTCGAGAAGAGTGACTCAAGCATTGCCAGCATTGCCCACAAGGTCGGCTACGTGCACGCCGCACATTTTTCGCAGTCTTTCTACCGCGAAGTCGGCGAACGGCCGCGAGAGTACCGCGAGCGGCGCCGAGAGAGTATCTCCGTAGCCGCTGCTGGCGCGGTTAGCGCGCCAAAATAACAGCGGCGGCCGCGCTGGCCCGAGGCCGAACTGAACAACGCCTCCGGTTCTAGCCTGAACTAGCCGGTTGAGCTTGAATCGAGGCGCTCGAGCAGCTCTTCAACAGATTCTTCGCAAATTCGCGCTGCTCGCTCAATCTCGGCTGCCGAGGCAGTTCGATTGCGAATTTTAGCGCAGAGCTGATTATAGAGCTGAATTGCAAATTCATCAATTCGCTCTGGAGAGGCCTTCGAACGCTCGCCAAGCAGCCGGGCAATCGCGGCGATTGCTCGGCTGTCCGGATCGAGATTATCGATATCTGCTTCAGCGGCAGCGGCGGTGCCCTGATGCTGCTCAAGTTGATCAGCATCAATAAATGGCAGCTCGCCCGGACTTGAGCTCGGAGTTGAATCAGGATCGACTGGATTAGGCATTAAGAACAGTTTAGCAGAATCGACTCGCTTCGGCAAACAAGTTTCTGGAACGAGGGCTCGGCCAGCTCATTTTCCACGTCGGCGGCTTAGGCGAACTTCCGGTTTTGGCAATTTTCTCAGATATGATTTTTCCATGGAGCCGATTGGTTCAAGAGAAGCAAGAGTGGAGATGGAGGTCGAGGCGCAGTCCAAACACCAGCGCCAGTTCAGCGTTTCCTGCTTCTGTCCAGAAACAAGCGAGTTTTCAACGAACAGCGTTTTCGCCGATTCAATCAGTAACGCCGGGGCAATTGCTCAGGGACAGCTTGACCCAGACATGAGCCAAGGCTGGCTCGTTGATTCAGTCGTTTTCTCGAGCTAGGCGCTCCTGGTCAAGCTCAATTCGGCGTCGATTCATTTGCCGCGCTGGAGCGTCAATGTCATCGCCGGCCGTATAAGTCGCTGACTCGCCAATCTGGCTTGACTGGCGCTGCTGATCACGAATTTCGCAAATCTGAGCGCGGAGCGATTGGAGCTCTTCGTAAAGATCATAATCACCAAGATGGTGAGCAGCCTTCATTGCCCCACCAAGATCACCAACGCTGCGGATCAATGCATTTTCGAGCTGCGCTTGCGACATGAAATTAGTTTTCCAAGAGCACGGCAAGAGGTCTAATCTTGTGCTATCTTTAGTGAATGGGAGGCAAGGCGGAAAATCAGGATTGTGACATTCTCGATGGATTCGCTGACTTGCGCGAACCGACAACTAACGCCGCCGGGCTGACCGGTCTGGCAATTGAAGATCACGACCTTGATCCCTGGGTTAAGGATGTCCAGTTTATTGAGTTCATTACCAACGACGATCCGATCAGCTGGGTCTCGGTTAGTCTGCTTGTTTCAAAGCGCTGGCGCCAAGCGCCGGAAACCTACAATTACAGTGCGCCCGGCGGGCTCTTTTCTCCGCAAACTGAGAAAATCCTTGCAAGCGGATTTGATGCAAACCTGAGCGCCTACAGCTTCAATATGCATCAGCTCCGGACATTGATCCCCTATGCTGTCTTTCGTCAGGGCCAAGGCAAGGCGGCAATTTCAACTTTTTCTCAGCTTGACCAGGACCTGAAGCGGCTCAATGAGGATGCCTCGCGAGAAATCATTGCCTGGTATCTTGAACAAGCCTTCTCTGCCGAGCAACTTGCCGATTCTCAGCTCGATTTTAGAAATGGGCTCGTTGTCAACCTGAACCATCAGCTCAAAGCGCTCGGCAAGCGGGCAAAGATTGATTTTGAGGCGCTGAATCAAAAAATTAGCCAAGCCCAGCTTGGCCCGAATAATGCTCGACGTCACTTGCCTTTCTATTCATTTGATCAGCGGCTCGGGGAGTCAATGCTAATCGCTGAAGCGCTTGTTGAAAAGATTTCCAGAAAGAGCACTGTTAGTATCGAAGATGTTCAGCGTCGTTTTCAGCCTCAGGTTCAGGCTCAGGTTGAAAAACTAATCAAAGAAACAATCCATGAAGTCTGCCGCTATCGCTATCGCTGGCGCCAAGCCGAAAAGAACGAGCTGGCGACGAGCAGCGAATTGATCTAAAGATTTCCGGCACTGCTCGGCACTGCTCGGGCTGGGTTGAGCCGGGTTCTGCGATTACTATACGATAGGCCTTAGGCCGCGAGGTCTAGCCGGGCTCGGGCTCGACCCCGGCGCCGAGACAAACCCGGAGCCACTTGTCAACCGACTTATTATTGATAATTCGCTGTAGCGACTCGACTCGAAGCAGGGGAACATCGCTGAGATTTTCAATTGTATTTGCTGAAGCGATCAGCATACAGGAGGTTGAGATTGAGCCAAAGGCGAGGATTGCCGAAAGTGGCGGATGGTAAGGGGAATCGATGTTTGCCCTAAGTTCTTGAAGCGACTCGAGAGCGGCATTCTGAACCTGAGCAGTCGTGATCGCAGTTGCCAGGGCCTGATCGCGAGCCTCGTCAAACCTCTCCGGGTTGATTACGGCAGCGGTCAGATCGGCATAGGAGTTTGCGGCGCTGACAAGGAGCGCAGCAATTTCGCGAATTGCCTTGAACGATTCAAGTTGTTCAGCGGGAGTCGGCTCAGCCATCCGCTTGAGTATAGCAGACCAGAAGACTTCTGACCGCTTCGTCTCAAAGAAAACGAAAGGATTGCCGGCGCCCCGAGCCGCTGTTAGCGATCGGCGCGCGGGCCGAAGACCGAGATATATTCACTTGGAGTATCGGAATAGACACTCTGACCCGGTCGAGAAACGATAACTCGGTTATCGTAGCCCTGATATGTGGCCTGAAGCGACCAGCAGGTCCGGGGTCGAGGCCGCGCTGCAGCGGCAAAGAATCCGCCGCCGGCGCCGCTGGTTCTGGTCGGAAAGCGCGGGCAGGTTCCGCCGTTGGCCCCGGAAGGAAGAGACAGATTTCCGGTTGCATCGCCAGATGTTCCGCCAAGCGCATAATCGAGTCCGGTAATAAGGCCGGGCTCGGCAGCATTAGCAGCAAAATTCGCCCGGATCAGATAGGTGCCATTTTTTAGCCGCTCGCCGCTATTGCCCGGGCCATAACCGCTATCTGGAGCGCCATTTTCGCCGCCAGTGGTCGGCGTGCCGCCGGGGATCCGCCAGTCGCCGCTAAGCAGAAAGCCGTTGAAGATGATTGTGCGCAGCCGGTTATAATTAGCACTGCCGACAACAGTGTTCCTTTGGATGTACGTTTCGCTGCAGCGAGGCCGATTTGAGCCGCTGCCGGGACTGTCTCCAAAATAGGCCGCAGAAGAAGCGCCAACCAATTCGCCGGCGCTGGCATATGTCTGGTAGCCGGTTCGAGTTCCATCCCAGTTCTTCAAAACGGCTGATTGAGACGGCGGAGTGGCATTATCCGGGGCGAGCGCCGCGCTCCAGGCTTGATCGATCGTCTCGGTCGCTCCCCAGCCGATCGACTGCCAGCGCGCTTGAGGAAAGACTCTCCTGTAAGCACTGCACTTCGTGCTATTCAGGCTCGCCCGGTCCCACTGCCACTTAGCGGCATAGCCAGCGCAATTCCGGTCGCCGGCCCAGACCTGGTCACGGCTGAGAATTGAAACATTCTGAAAAGTGCCGTTTGTCGGATTGTACCGGAGCACTGTTGTCCCGAGCGGCGCTCCCTCGCTACAAAAATTGATTGTAATCGGGCTCTGGCCTCTTGCGAAACTAGCAACCGCAATTGTTTCTGGAGTTTCGAGTTGCACCGGCTCCGGCCCGGCAGTATCAATCACCCGGAGCGCTTCGATCGAGCTGACGATGCCGGGCCGATTTGTGTTTAGGCGAATTTGGGCAGCAGCAGCATTTTCGCCATCGACCCGCTTATTCGGATTGTTATCAACGACTGCAAGCGTCCCCTCCGCCGCCTGCTTTTGCCAATCATTGCCAATATCTCCCGGAGAGAGCAAAGCATACATTGGGTTTTCACAGGAATTCATTTTCTGGTATGGATCAGGAGATCCATCGCTAATTACATTCTGGACGGTCCGGTCGAGCTGAGTCTCGCCGCCCGGAAGAGCAACTCCGGCCGGGGCGATCCAGCGCTTGCGCTGAGCGGGAGAATTGAGAACGCTTAGCCCAAGCCGATAGGCCTGGCTCGGATCGGTTGAGTTTGAAATTGCGTTTGTGACGCCAGCCGCATCAACATTGACTAGCTGGTTTCAGGGGGGGCACTTATTTGATACGTAGCCAATTGAATCAGGCTCGGAGTAAATATTGATCAGTCGAGCCGGGCTGATCGAATCCCAGCTTGCACTAGCAAAAATAAGCTCATCTGAGACGTTTAGAGGCTCTCGCACTCCCGGACCCTCCGGACACCTATCTGGCCGAACCGGCCAGTTAGGCAAATCGGCAGCATCAAGAGGCTCTCCGCTTCGAGCAGAGCCCGAAGGATAGACAAATGGAAAGCCGGTCCAGGCGTCATCGGAGCAGGCCCGGGCTGGGGTTGGCCGGAGCCAGGTCATCTTGAATTCAGCAATTTCTGAATCGACCCCAGATAGGCCGGCAGCACTCAAAAGTGGTAGCTCTGGCTTGACCGCAAGCCGGGCAATTTGCGCTGATCCAAGGCCGGCGCTGGCGATTCCAGCCGGGAGCGGCGCCCGAAAGCGATCCCGATGAGCGCTGTTGAGCGCGACACTATCAATTCCATTCAGCGGGAGCGCGGCCGGAGTGATCAGCTGAGGTGCAATCTCTGCGCCGGCGCTGTCTCGATAAAGAACAAACTCATTGCCGTAGGCAACCCCAGCGGCGCCGTTCGAATTGTCAAGCTGAGGAGTGTAATGATAGAGATTGGCAGAGCGAGGAATTAGCGCTCGGCCGTCAGAAGGAACCTCGATGTCATTTGGGTCATTTATCGACAGGCTAAGCTGAACCTGATTCTCCTCGTTTACCTGAACTTTCGGCTGAGCCTCGAGTCCAACGCTTGCGCTCGGCGGGTCAAATACGAGATCATGAGGATCGGGAGTAGTCGGTAGGCCCGGGCACGGGCGGCAGGGCTCACACGGGCGGCAGGGAAGAGCTGGTGGCGGAGTGTTCATAAAAACCTTGAAATACTGAAGATTATCGGGGACATTGTTGGGCAATCCGCCACTTTCGTAAACAAAGTTATCTGCGGTCGGCCCAGAGCCGCGCAGGGCAGGAACGATTGCTCCGCGAGAATTGACGGCAACAATCTGAACTGCATAAAAAAGGCCGGGGGCGCCGCGAAAGCGAAAGCGGATTCGAGCACTGCCTCCGGTTGACGGTTCCGGAAGCTTCCAGGAAACAAAGACTGCTTCGCGGCTGCGTTCGGCCCGAACCGGAGCCGTTACCGACCCAGCAACGCGGACTCCCGGGCCAAACTGATCGGCCGGGACCCGATTTGCCAGCCGCTCGGCCCAGAGTCCGCTACCCCATATTTCCCTTAGGCCCATCGCGCCGGCATCAAGCGGATTCGGGCCCATCTCGTTGCCTTCCCAGTAACAAGCGTTTTCACCGTCACCAACGTTGTATGCTGCCCGGCCGCTACGATAATAGTTCTTGGCTGAGGCTCGCAAGCCCTGACAGTTAGCTCGGGTTCCCGGCTGGCCGGCACCGATCATTCCCGCTGAGATTACTCGGTGATTTGATCCGAGCGAAAAAGTTCCGCCAACAGTTTTGTTTAAAGCCGGAACTGCCTTGCCAGCCCGGCTGGTTCCGGTTCCCCCGAACCACCAGTTATAAATGCTCGGCAGTGCTCCAAGACTGTTGCTTGTCGGCGAGTGACCAGCGCTGCCGAGTTGGCGCTCCATAATCAACTCAAATTGATTTTCGCGCGGATTCTCGCGCCAGATTCGCATGCTAAAGCCAGCAATCTGCTCAGAATTACTCGGAACAATTTTTGGGAAGATCCGCGCTCCAAGAACGTGCTGCCAAGTCACTGGATCCTCGAATCCGGTTGATTCACGCACGTTCCACCAGAGTGGGCATTGAGCCCGGGCGTAGCCCGAGCTACCGCTACAGCGATCTTTAACGAGCCGATTGGTTACCGAATGCGAAACT